>Ga0065165_1002400_pt1 | contig 16005 bp, 13 predicted proteins | sample AraplaMF_Cvi_mMF_FD_63813 | JGI IMG/M metagenome (GOLD analysis project Ga0065165, IMG submission 63813) | Arabidopsis root microbial communities from the University of North Carolina, USA - plate scrape MF_Cvi_mMF (version 2) (version 3) | ecosystem: Host-associated > Plants > Roots >...
GAAACCCTGGTCGTCGAGGGATTCAAAGCGCAGGAGCGAGCCGTTGCCCAATTCGCCGAAGGCTTCGCCGAGACCGGATACGGCGCGCGCGCCGGTAATCTGCAAGGCAACGCCGCGGGCAATCAGCATCATGCCGAGCGTGGCGATGAAGGGTGGCAGTCGTAAACGCGTCACGACGAAACCGTTGATGACGCCGCAGGCGGTTCCGGTGAGTATCCCGAGCAGCATGCCAATCCAGATCGGCAGTCCGAGCTCCTTGACCGCCAGCGCTGCTACCACGCCGGCAAGCGCAAGGACCGAGCCCACGGACAGATCGATGCCGCCGGTGATGATGACATAGGTGGCGCCGATGCCGAGAAGCGCGATCGACGTGACCTGAAGGGCGATGGTCATGCCGTTGTTGACGGTCAGGAAGGCGCTGCTTGTCACCGAGAAGACGGCGGCAAGCACCACCAGGCTGCCGAGCGCCGCAAATTTCTGGATGATGTCCTTCTGACGATCGCTGAGGCGGTTGACCTGCACGACTTCGGGCGGCTTCTCGTTGGTGATCTCGGCCATGATGATGTCCTTTATTCCCCGGCCCGGCTGCGGCCGGAGGCATAGAGCATGATGTCTTCCTGCGAACTCGTGCGGGCATCGACCGTTGCGGTGATACGCCCCTCGTGGAACACCGCGATCCGGTCCGAGAGGCCGAGAACTTCCGGAAGCTCGGAAGTGATCAGCACGATGCCGATGCCGCGGGCGGCCAGTTCGTCCATGATCTGGTAGATGGCGAACTTCGCACCGACATCGATGCCGCGGGTGGGCTCGTCGAAAAACATGATGCGCGGCTCGCGAAACAGCCACTTGCCGATGATGATCTTCTGCTGGTTGCCGCCGGACAGGAGGCGAACCGGCTGGTTGAGGCTCGGGGTCCGGATGTTGAGAAGGTCCACATAGCGCTGCCCCGCCGCCCGGTGCCGCTGCCTGTCGATGATGCCGGCGCTGCTGACGGCACCCATGTTGGCCATGACGAGGTTGACATCGACCGGCATCTTCACCGCCAGGCCCTGCGCCTTGCGGTCTTCGGACAGGTAGGCGATGCCCGCCTCGATGGCACTCTGCGGGTCGGTGATCGTGAGTTCATTGCCGTTAAGCACGATGCTGCCGGAATCGAACCGATCGGCGCCGAAGATCGCGCGCGCCACCTCGGTTCGGCCGGCGCCCATCAGGCCTGCAAACCCCAAGATCTCACCGCGTCGAATATCGAAGGAGATATTCGAAAAGACGCCGGTGCGGGTCAGATCCCTGACGGAGAAGATGACTTCATCGGTCGGAATGCGGGTCGGCTCGGGAAATTTTTCCTCCAGCGAACGGCCGACCATGCGCGAAACGATGTCGTCGATGGTGATGTCGCTGAACCTGTCGGTCGAGATGTAGCGGCCGTCGCGCAGGATGGTGACGCGGTCGACGATTGCCGCCATCTCGTCGAGCCGGTGGGAAATGTAGACGATGCCGGTACCGGCCGCCTTCAGGTCGCGGATCACGCGGAACAGCAGCTGCGCCTCCTGCTCCGTCAGCGACGATGTCGGTTCGTCCATGATCAGCACGGTGGCGTCGAGCGACAAGGCCTTGGCGATCTCGACCATCTGGCACTGGGCGACGGAGAGTGAGCGAACCTGCCTGGTCGGGTCAATATCGATTCCCAGCCGATCGAGACAGCGCTGGGCATCGGCCAGCAGCTTCCGGCGGTCGACGAGAAAACCGCGTCTCGGCTCGCGGGCCAGATAGATGTTTTCCGCGACCGAAAGGTGCGGAACGAGGTTCAATTCCTGGTGAATGATCGCGATGCCGGCGGCTTCCGACTGGAGCGTCGAAGTGAAGCGAACCGGCTCGCCCTTGTAGAGGATCGTGCCGCCATCCGGCTGGTATACGCCGCTGACGATTTTCATCAGGGTCGACTTGCCCGCGCCGTTCTCGCCGCAGACCGCATGCACCTCGCCGGCGCGCAGATCGAAATGAACGTCCGACAGCGCCTTGACGCCTGGAAACTCTTTCGACACGCCGTCGAGCTTTAGCAGCACGGGTGCAGCATTCGCCATTTCGGCTTGCGCCACAACTCCCCCCATCGCGATCTCCTCTTCGCGCGAAAGCCCTCCGGCTTCCTGGGGGCAGTGGTAAAACCACGTTCAAGACTGGTCAAGCCAATTTTGACATAAGCATTTGAATGATGCATTGATCTTGACGGATTTGACGCTCTCGCCCGTGCAATGAGCAGATTGGCCTGACCACGATGCAAGACACCCGCCGCCTTTATCAACAGATCGCAGATCGGGTGCGGATTCTGATCCACGACGGGCGCTATGCCCCGGGATCACGGCTTCCGGCGGAGCGCGAACTGGCGCAACAGCTTGGCGTCTCGCGACCGTCTCTGCGAGAAGCGTTGATCGCGCTCGAAATCGAAGGCGCGATCGAGATCCGCATGGGTTCCGGCATCTATGTGCTGTCGATCAGCAAGTCAGCCTCGATCGCCTCTCCGCTCGGCGAAAGCCCGATGGAGTTGATGGAAGCCCGTGCCGCAATCGAGAGCACCGTCATCGTGCAGGCCGCCGGGGTCATCACCGACGAGACGCTGGTGTCCCTCAGAGACATCCTCAATTCGATGCGGAGCGAGATCGAGGAGGGTCGCAAGCCGATCGAACAGGACCGGCAGTTTCACCTGACGATCGCCGAACTTCCGGGCAATGCCATTCTTGCGCGGATCGTTGCCAACTTGTTCGACGAACGCCACAGCCCCATGTCGGACAGGATTCGCGGACGGTTCGAGACGCGCCAGACATGGTCGATCGCGCTGGCGGAGCACGAGATCATTCTCGCCGCGTTGGAGGCCCGAAACCCGCTTGCCGCGCAGGCCGCCATGTTCTCCCATCTGTCGGCTTCGGGCCGGCGATGGCTGGAAAACTGAGACGCAACCCCAGGTAACCTTAACGTCGATTTCCGCGCGCCGTTCAGTTGCAGCAAACACTTGTTAATCGGATACTGCTTCTATGGCATCGCGGCAAACTTCCGGGGAGATGGCGCTCGGCACGGGCTGCAGCAGCGGGGGCTGAGAATGCGTTTGGCAATAGACATGCATGATCCGGCGGGCACGCCGGATGGGCAACTGCCGACAGCCGAGATGCGGACTGCAGCCATCCCCTTTTCACACTGCGGCACCATAGCGCTCTACCAGCCGGCCGATGCCCTGATCCGCCCGACGAATACCGCCGTCCTGCTTTTGAGCCCTTGGGGCTTTGAGGAAATCTGCACACGCAAATTCTGGCGCGTCCTGGCGGAAGAATTTTCTGCGCGCGGCATGCCGTGCCTCCGCTTCGACTACCCCGGCACCGGCGACTCTCTCGATATCGACGGCGATGCATGGCAGCCGGGCAGCTGGCGCGCGAGCGTCATCGAGTTTGCCGGTCTGCTGCGCAAGATCTCCGGCTGCGACCGCATCCTTCTGGTCGGCCAGGGGCTTGGTGCGACACTTGCCTACGAGGCGTCAGCGGATGTCGCCGGGTTCGCAGGCCTGGCGCTTCTTGCTCCCGTTCTCGATGGACGCTCCTATCTGCGGGAACTGTCCGTCTGGTCACGCATGAACGAGCCGATGACGGCATCGCGTGCGCCGGATCATCTCGTGTTGGGTGGCGAGGTGATTTCGCAGCAGGCCGCCAGGGATGTTCGTGGGCTCAAGATGAAGGCGCGGCTCCTCGACGTGCCCGTCTTTCTTGCACCGCGGGAAGGGCAAACGGCTGCCACCGATCTCGCGACGCAGTTGCGGGCGCAGGGGACAGCGGTCGATACGCTCGTCTACGATGAGTATCCGGCTCTCATATCCAACCTCACCCTGCAGACGCTGCCGACAAAACTGCTCCGGACGATAACCGCGTGGGCCGAGCAAATCGCTCCGGGGTCGCATCCCACCTGGTCAGCGGAACTTCCGCAGGATGCCGAGGCCTGCCTATCGGCGCCCGATTTTGTCGAGACCCATGTGCGCTTCGACCAAGGCCGGCTGCACGGGGTGATCTGCGAACCCGTTCGCTCGCCCGCCAGCGGCGCACGCGTCATCCTGCTTAACCCTTCCTACGAGAAGGCGGCCGGCTGGGGCAGAGCCGTATCTTCGCTTGCGCGGGACCTTGCCCGGGAGGGCATTTGGTCGCTGCGCTTCGACATGGCGAATGTCGGCGACAGCGTGCCCCGCGAGGGTGCCCCCGAGCAGGTGCTCTATACCGACAGCCAGCTCGCCGATGTCGAGGCGGCAATCAACCTCACTATGACCCGCAGCCCCGGCCCGATCGTGGTGGCCGGCCGCTGCAGCGGAGCCTATCTCGGCTTTCGTGCACTCCTGACCAATCACCGCATCGCGGGCGCCGTGATCGGCAATACCTACACGCTCGAATGGGATCCGAACCAGAGCCTTGATGATCTGCTGCGCTTCGTGCCGCAACGCCTGAGCAGCTATACGTCAAAGATCCTGACGCTTGAGAGCTGGCGCAAGATCCTCGGCGGGCAGGTCAGCCTGCGGCACGGGATCACCAATATCTCCCGGCAGGCGTTTCACAAGGCTGCGGCGCGTCTCAAACCTCTGCTGGCGCGGGCGCGGCTGACATCCCAGGCGCACGGAACGGTGCAGCAGGCGGTTGGCTCCATCGCCAAGCGCGGCGCCGCCCTCACCTTCGTCTACACGGAAGGCGACATCGGGCTCGACTATTTCCGACGTCATTTCGACATTGGTGGCGGGCGGCTGGCGGAATTTCCGGAGGTCGGCTTCCGCCTGGTCCAGGATGCAGAGCACAACATGCTGACGCCAGAGGCACGCGACGCGCTGACGGATGAAATCGTGCGCATGGCCAAGGCCTTCGGTCCGGGGCACGGGATGCCGATCCCTTCGGCCAAGGGTGCCGACGCGTTAGCGGCGGAAGGGGAGCAACCTTGAGACTGCCACCATTGCTGCACGCTGCCGACAACATGCTTCTGCGCCGGGTCTTCAGCCCCCGGATAGAGGTCCGCCCTCGGCGCAGCATCGTCAGCTTTACGTTCGACGATATCCCATCTTCGGCCGCTTCGCTTGGCGCGCGGATCCTCGAGGACCGCGGCGCAAGGGGCACGTTCTATATCGCCGGCGGACTGATATCCCGGGCCGACAGCGGTTTTGCCAATGTTCCTGATCTGCGCCGCTTGTCCGAAAGCGGTCACGAGCTTGGGTGCCACACCTTTTGCCACCGGGGCCTGCGGGCGATGAGCGCTTCGGATGCGGCGGCCGATCTGGAAGCAAACGAGCGGTTCTTCAACGACGCGCTCGGCCTGGAGCGACCGTCCAATTTCGCCTATCCCTTCAACAAGGGCACGCTATCGGGGCTTGGCTCTCTTCGGGCGCGCTATCGTTCTGCCCGCGGCGGACGCTGCGGGATCAATCGCGGCGCAACGCCTGCCTATCAGCTGAGCGCCGTGGAGATCGCACAACCCGAGGCCAATCAGCTTGACGACTGGCTAGACGACGCGGTCGAAAATCCCGGCTGGCTTATCTACTTCACGCACGACGTGTCGGAGAACCCCGGGCCCTACGGATCCCGACCGGAAACGCTCGGCCGCCTGGTCTCCGGGGCATTGGAGCGCGGGCACGAGGTGCTGACCATCAACGCCGCGCTCGACCGGCTGGGCGTCGGTTCCTGATTAGCCAAGCCCGGGCCTAGTAGAGACCCGGGATGAGCAGGGTCAGTGCAAGACCGTTGTGGCGCAGATAGGAATTGACCAGAGTTCGGTAGAATGCCTTCGGCATGAAGCTGCGGACGGCTTGGCGCGCGACAATCCGCCAGGGCACACCGGCCAGGGTCAGGCCGATGAAGAGGTCACTCAGCACGGTGAAGGGCTGGCGATGTGCCAGATAGTTGGCAAGGACCGTCACCCGGTAGCCGCGTTCGATCCGCTTCGGAAGTTTGCCGCGCATCTTCTTCAGCCAGACCATGGGTGATTCCGATGACGGCTCCTGCGACAAGCGGGCATGGCCGCTGACATCGCTCCACAGGGTCAGCGGCTTGTCGATCATCCTGAATCTGAGGCCTGCACGATAGAGGCGATAGCAGAAATCCGGATCCTCGACATGCCGAAGCTCGGTGTCGAACTTGACGTCCCTCGCCATGTCCCGCGGCACGACCAGCGTCGATGTCGGAATGAACTGATTGTGGATGAACAGGTAATCACCCATGTCCTCGTCGGCGCCAATCGCACGGTCCGGGCGGACCCAGTATTTTCCGACACCGCGATCGACATAAGCGAGCGTGTAGACACCGACATCAGGCGCGTCGCGCAGGACCTTTTCCGTTTCCTCCAGCTTGCTCGGAAGGAAGAGGTCGTCCGAATCCAGATAAACGACGTAGCGGCCGGCGGCCAGCATGGCTCCGGTGTTGCGGGCCGAGCTGGCGCCCCCGTTGTCCTGACGGTAATACTTGAAGCGAGGATCATCCAGACCCTCGATCAGCTTGGCGAGCTCCGCCGAATCCTTCGATCCGTCGTCGATCACCAGGCATTCGAAATCCCGGAAATTCTGCGCCATCACGGACTGAAGTGTCCGGCCGATGATCCTCGCCCGGTTGTAAGCCGGGATGACGACTGAAAAGTAAGGCGTATGCTCCGGACGGCCGGCGTTTTCCAAGATCATCGCGAGTCTCTCAACATCCAGAAGGTGGCAACAGGGTTCGTCGACAGATAGCGCCACAGTAGCTTGTTCGGCTTGGTGATCAAACGGTGGAACCACTCGAAGCCGGAGCGCTGCATCCATTCGGGTGCACGGCGATAATGCCCGACGGCAAAGTTGAAGCAGCCGCCGCAGGTGATGATCCAGCTGCAGGACAGCCGTTCGCGGGCGCGGACGCCGAAGATCTGCTCCAGCGGCTTGCCGAGACCGACCCAGACGATGTCCGCACCGCTGCTCTCGATCTCCTGCAGAACGGCAGGTTCTTCAGCCGGCGAGAAAAATCCGTGATGGCGGCCAGCGATCCTCAGGTTCGGGAACATCTCGACGAGCCGTCGCGCGCATTCCGCGTTGGTCGCCTCGTCGCCGCCGAGAAGGAAGAAGGAGACCTGCTCGCGTGCCGCACGCGCCGCATAGTCCATCAGCATGTCTGTGGTCGCCGTCCGTTCGCGTATCGGCGTGGCGCACAGGATCCGCGAAGCGAACACGACCGACTGCCCGTCCGCATGGACGAGGTCGGCCGCCTCCAGTGCGTCACGATACCGCCCATCCGAGCGGTAGAGGCTGATCGCGTGTCCGTTGATGTCGTAGAGGAGCTTCGGCCGTGCATGCTCACCACGGCGACGCACGCCATCGAAGACGAAATCCTCGAGATCGTCTCTTCCCATGGTTGTGGTTGTTATTCCCGCTACAATCGCTTCCGTCATTACTCGTGCTCTGCTGTTTGCGAGACGCTTGGTCAGGAAAGTGTCCTAACACCAATCAGAAGAGCACGCGCCGATGAAAGCTTATTAATCCTAATACATTGGATTTTATGCATTAACTACTCTGATACGTTCCACATGCAATACTGTGCGAGCGGTGACTATATGGGCGTCTCCAGCATGAGGCTTCGAGTTCTGTGAGCAATATTCGAGACGATTATGCGCATTCGCACGTGGCGGACCGGCGGGCTGACGACCCCGATGCGGGGCTCCTCGACATGCGCCAGATTTTCGGCACGCTGCGATCCGGCTACCGCGCCATCGGCATCAGTCTCGCGGTCGCGCTTTTGTGTGGCTTGGCCTATCTTTTCGTCACGCCCAAGAGCTACCAGGCGGAAACGGTCCTGCTGATCGACCCCAAGGTTCCCAACATCGCGCCATCCGCAGCGGTGACAGACGGTGTCGGCCAGGATGCCGCCATGCTGGAAAGCCAGGTCGAGATCATCGAATCCCGCCAGCTCCTGCTGCCGCTCTTCCGGGAGATGAAGCTCATCGAGGACAGCGAATTTTCCGGTGGCGGCCTCCTGTCGCATGTGCTCGGCTCCAGCCGCACCGGCGCGCAGGCGGAGCAGGATGCATTCGACAAGTTTACCGACGCCCTGAAGGTCGAGCGTCGTGGCCTCACCTATATCCTGACCATCTCTTTCAAATCCAAGGACGCCGAAAAAGCTGCACGCCTCGCCAATGCCGTTGCGGCCCGCTACGTGTCCGAGCAGATCGCCAAGAAGAGCGGCACCACCCGCGACGCGACATCGATGCTCGAGGGACGTCTCGTGGAACTGCGGGCCGGTGTTGACCAGGCCGAACGGGCGGTCGAGGACTTCAAGGCCTCCGAAGGCTTTGATGGCTTCAGCCAGGGACCGGCGCTGTTTGAATCAGAATTGATGCAGGCAAGCCAGCAACTTTCCACCGCAGCCGCGACACAGAGCGCCGCCGCCGCCCGCTACAAGCAGTTGGTATCGGCCGCCAAGGGCGGGCCTCAGGCTTTCGGTGCCATCGATTCCGTCACTGCCGCCCAGCTTCGCTCGCAGTACAATGCCCGGGAAGCGGAACTGCGGCGGCTGACCAACACGCTCGGAGCCCGCCATCCTAATATCCAGAGCCAGAAGCTGGAACTGGACGAGCTGCAGCAGCAGATGCAGCGCGAAGCCGATCGCGTGGTCGACGGCGCCAAGCTCGACCTAGACGTCGCCAACAGCAATCTCTCCACCACCAAGGCCAAGGTCGATTCTCTGGTCCAGACGATCCGCGGCATGCGGCAGTCGGAGGTGCAGCTGCGTGCGCTTGAACGGGAATCGGACGCCCGTCGGAAAGTGCTCGAGGAATTCCTGCAGCGCTCGCGCGAAACGGGCGAACAGGCCGGCATGGCCAGGCCCGACGCCGAAATCATTACAGCCGCCGTTCCGCCGTCCAAGGCCGCCTGGCCGAAGGGCACGATCGTGCTCGGTCTTGCCGGCTTCGTCGGTCTTGCGGTGGGCGTTATCGTCGCCTTTCTCCGCGCCGGCGCGCTTCCCACCATCATCCGCTCCACCAGACCCGAAAGCCCGCAGCCGCGCTCCGTTCGCGCACCGGCGCCGAGCCTGCTCAGCCAGATACCAGACGAAGACCCTGCTCCCTCACGGACCAGCGCCTATCCCCGGCGGTATGGCGCAGGGGCCGGCCCTCGCTAAACAACCCCGCCTGGACATGAGGTCCGGGACAACGAAAGCCTCGCCATGACCCCTATGACGCTATCGAGGAGGATCGTGCTCGGCGCGCTGGCTGCCGGCGCGCTTGCGGGCGTCGCGCATGCGGCCCCGCAGCTCGGCGTCGCGGCCAAACGGCTTTCGAGGGCACGGCACGGATTCAACCTGCCCGGCATCGGCGACACGCCGCTCGCCGACATGAGACGGATCGAACCGCAAGCCTTGAAGGCACTCCGCTCTTTGGGGTTCGACAGCATCCGCCTGCCGATCGAGCCTGCACTGCTGACCCAGGAGAGAGGCCAGGCCTCCGTCTTCCTGACCTCTTTGGCACTGTCCGTCGAGCAATTCCTAATTGCGGGTTTCACCGTCACGCTCGACATGCACCCGGGCCCCAAATCGGCCGACCTTTTGCGCGACCGTCCCGACCAGGGCGGCGTGATGATCACCGAGGCGTGGCGCCAGCTTCTTCCGCTGTGCCAGGATCTGCCTGAAGAGAGCGTCATGCTTGAGCTTCTCAACGAGCCGGCCCTGCCTGCCGCCCTGTGGCCGGACCTGCGCCGACGGCTCGCCGACCTCGTTCGGCAAAAGACAACCGCCCATACCCTGATCTGGGGTGCCGCGAACTACCAGACGATCGAGGAGACGCTTTCCGACCAGGGCCTTAAGGACGACAATGCCATTGCTGCCGTTCACTACTATTACCCGATGATCTTTACCCATCAGGACCAGGATTGGGCCGACGGCCCGCTCAAGGTCATCAAGGGCTTTCCGTTTCCGGCCCGATCGGGCTCCGATGCCGTGCGGAGCCTGCGAAACCGGATGGAGCGACAGGGCCAAGGCGACGCCGTCGAGATGATCGACAAGGAGACGAAGACGGACTGGACGCCGGAACGGATCCAGACGGACATGGCGCGCCTCAAGGCATGGGCCGCATCGACCGGCTGGCCGATCATCGTCAACGAATTCGGTGTTTATCGCAGCGGTGCTCGGCCTGAAGACCGGGCGCTTTGGCTGAAGACCCTGCGTGTCGCGGCGGAGGCCGGCGGTTTCGGCTGGGCGCACTGGGAAATCGACCAGGGCTTCGGGTTCATGCAGGACAGGAACAGGCCGCAGACGATCGACCCCCTGATGATCAACGCGCTTCTGGGACGGCCGTCGTGAAAAAGCTTTCGGTCACGGCCCTCGTCGCGCGCATCCGAAGCCAGCAATGGCTGATCGGCGTCATGGAACAGGCAATCGTTGCGGCGACCAGTCTTGCCTCGCTCGCGCTGATGTCGCGTCAGATCGGCCTCGAACAGGTCGGCATCGTCGCCTCCGCCCTTGTGCTCTGGATGCTGGTGGAGGCCTTGCAGCGCGCCATCGTCGTGCTGCCGCTGACGGCCACCTGCCCGCGGCCGGAAACCGACCTGGAGGTGTTCGGCAGCTTCATCGGCCTCAACCTGATCGTCACAGGCATCTGCGCGATCCTGCTGTTTGCTGCCGGGCTGCTGCTTCGGCCCTATGATCCCGCCATGGGTCTCGCCACCATGCTGGCCGCGCCGGTCAGCTTCTGCGGTTCACTTTTCCTGTTTCTGCGGCAGGCTTTCTACCTGCTCGGGCGCCCGGTGCTTGCGCTCGCCAACGCCGTCCTGATCGCGATCGTCACACTCGGCGGCCTGCTTCTGATGCGCCTGACGCCGCATGCGGATGCCGTGACCGGCGCGACCATCATCAGCCTCGGATACGGCGTGTCTTCGGCGGGCTTCACCCTGTGGGTAGGTTCAAAGGCACGCTATTCGCGCCGCGCCTTCAGGCAGTTACTGGAGTTGCGCAAGACGATGATGGAATTCGCGACCGCGAGCGTTGCCCTGCATATTGCAACCAATGGCGCGCAGGTTCTGCTGGGGGTCGTCTCCGGTCCCGCAGCCGTTGCCGTCTTCTCCTTTGCCCGGACGCTGATCCGGCCGCTGACGCTCGTCCAGCATGCGGTGGTCGATACCGAACGCTCGCGCATGGCCCGCCTGATTGCCGAACAGGGAGAACAGGCGATCGGCCAGCGCGTCCGCGTCATGCACGGAACGCTGCTGCTCACCTGCACGCTGCCTCTCATCGTCATCCTGCTGACCACCGAGCCGCTGCTCTGGCTGCTCTACGGCGATAACGGGATGGCCGCCTCCACCACTGCCCGGCTCTGGGCGCTTGCGCTGGTGCCCGTCATCTTCTCGGCGCCGTTCGAGGCGGCGCTGACCGTGATGCGGCAGAGCCGCGCGGTCGCCCACGCCAATGCGGTCTCGATGGCGGTGATGGCCGTGGTCGTTCTCGCCGCCCTTGCCATCGGGCGCTTCGATGCCAATGCAGCCGTCGTCTCCGTCGGCATCGCCTATGTGGCTGGCCTCGTCAGCATGTACCGGAGCTACAAGGGCGCCGCCCCGTCCTTCCGACTGAAGGGGGCCGCATCGTGAGTGACGCGACCACTGCCGGCTATGGTTCGCCGCCCCGCCCGGATCTTGCGCTGGGGACGCTGCGTGTTCTCGGAGACTTTTTCGGCAGTGCCGCCATCATCCTGAGCGGCGTCCTGCTCATGCCGCAGAACATGATCACGGCCTTCCTGCTGTCCATGACCTCGACGATCGTTGTCGCATGGCTGGCTGGACGGATGCTGCCGGCACTGATCCTGTTCTCGCTGCTGTTCCAGAATGCCTTCATCGCCTTCATGACCGGCTTCGTCGAAGACACGTCGACCTTCGACACAATGCGCGCGCTCAACTTCATCATCCTGATGACGGCGTTCGTCTGCTCTGCGCTGTCGACCATGCTGCAGCCGCATCTCTACTCGCGGGAGGTCCACCGGTATCTGCGGCTCCTCTGGCTGACGCTCGCAGTGATCGGGCTCTACCTCGCTTTCGGCCTCGCGGTCGGCAATGGGCGCGACGCGATCATCTATTTCCGCAACCTGTGCACGCCCGTTGCCTGCTTTTACGTCGCGCTCGTCTGCGGCTACAGGTTCCGGCTGAACCTCTTGCCCACCGTCGTCGTCTTCATGCTGGCGATCGTCCTCTACGGCTACTGCGAACTGTTCTTCAAAACGTCCTTCCTGTCGCTCTTCAACGGCGACCGGTATATCTACCTGCGCATGTATGACGAGCTTCTCTCGGGGGCATTCCAGAAGCAGATGAAGGAAACCGGCTTCGTGCTGCGCGGCATCGAGGACTACATGACGGTCCCGCTGTTCAACATTACCGGCGCCGGCAACGATGTAATCCGCATCTTTCGACTGAGCGGGCCCAACTTCCATCCGATCAGCTACGGCTACGCCCTTTCCATTCTCGGCATCTGGTGCATGGCCCAGGGCGTCGTCTGGCTGCCGCTGATCGCGCTGCCCGTCATGCTCTTCGTCGGCGCAAAGGGCGCGCTGGTGCTCTTTTTCATGTTCACGCTGATGCATATCGGCACCCGCATCATCCGGCCGCAGCAACTGTTGCTGCCTTTTGTCGGCCTTTTGGTGCTCTACATCGTCGCGACGACCATCCTCGGCATCAAGTCACAGGATTACCATGTCCTCGGCCTGATGAGCGGGCTGCGGGAATTCGTCTTCAATCCCGCAGGTCACGGTCTCGGCAGCGGGGGCGTCGTATCCGCACAGGGTCAGACGGTGGACTGGCAGGCAGCGCAGGCAAGCGGTGCGACCACGGTGCCGGTCGAAAGCACGGTTGGCGTATTGCTCTACCAGATGGGTATCGCCGCGTTTGCCGTTTTCGGCGCAGTCCTTGCGCTCGGACGCCGGTGCTGGTCGACCTTCCTGCGGCTCCGGTCGAGCCTGTTCCTGTTCGCATTCGTCTCGACATCCGTGATCACGGCCAACGCTTTCTTTCAGGAAGAGGCCTACTTCGCGCCCCTTTCACTCGGACTATGCCTGCTGTTGGTCGGCGCCGTGATCGGCGGCCAGCTGAGGCGACAGGACGCCGTCCCCGTCCGAGCTTGAGCGCCCGACCAAAGCCCTAAGCACTGAAATCCGAGCACCCTTCAGGAACAATCGACGAAAGCCCCGGTTCGATTCAGGATCGCTGCCCTCACGGCAGTGTGATTGTCCTCACAACCGGGAGAGTTCCATGTCGGATAGAGAGTCAGGCCAGGGCGGCGGGGGGGCGACATCCTCGAGCTACGCCTCCTTTAAAAACCAGACAGCAGCGTTCGGAAACGCCCAGCCAGCCACGCAAGACGCTTCGCCTTCGAAGCCCACCACCGCCGCGGACATCAAGGACAAGGTTACCGACGACCTCCGCTCGGTGCAGCAGAAGGCGCAGGATGGCCTGGCGGACGTGTCCGACAAGGCGAAGGATGCCGCGTCTGAGCAGAAGAACATGGTCGCCGACAAGGTGAGCGGTATCGCTGCAGCCATGGAAAAGGTCGGCCACGAGCTTGAGCAGGGCGACCAAGCCGATATCGGCCGTATGACCCGAAACCTCAGCACCACCCTTCGCAAGTTCTCCGAGGATATCAAGGACCGGGATCTCGGCCAGATCGCCGGCATGGCGGAGGATTTCGGCCGCAGGCAGCCGCTCGCCTTTCTCGGCGCCGCAGCCGTTGCCGGCCTTGCAGCCAGCCGCTTCCTGTCCGCTTCGGCAGCGCGGCACGGAAGTGCCAAGTCTCCGTCGGCGTCACGCCCGCAAGAAAACAGCACTGTCGCAAAGCCCTTTTCGACCTATGCGCCGGCAGGTTCCGTAAACACGGAGGACACGATCAATGGCTGACAACACCGAAAATCAATCGCTCTCCTCGTTGGTCGCCGAACTGGTTTCCGACATTTCGGGGCTTTTCCGCAAGGAGATCAATCTCGCCAAGACCGAGGCGTCTGAAAAGATGTCGCAGGCGCTTGTGGGGATCGAGGCCTTTGCAGCCGGCGTCATCTTCGCCATCGCCGCGGTCGGCGTCCTCCTCGCGGCCCTTGTCAGCGGCCTGACCGCCTTCCTCGTGGCTCGCGGCATGACCCCGCCCAGCGCCAACGCCCTCTCGTCGGTTGTCGTCGGCGTCATCGTTGCGATCATCGCCTGGATCATGATCTCGCGCGGCCTTGCCGCCCTGCGTGGCCAGAACCTTTCGCTCGACCGGACATCCGCTTCGCTTCGTCGCGACGCACAGATCATCAAGGAGAGAACGTGATGGCCTACACTTCCGAAAACGACAGCTCTGCGAAGATCGAACGCGAGATCGAGGAAGATCGCCGCCGCATCGAAAAGCGGATCGACGCAATCCAGCAGCGCATGTCACCCGGCCAGATGGTGGACGAGGTGATGAGCTACGCCAAGTCGAGCGGTGGCGGTGAGTACGTCGCCAATCTCAGCAGCGCGCTAAAGAACAACCCTATTCCAATGGCGCTGATGGGCGTCAGCCTCGCATGGCTGATGATCGGCCCGAAGACCGGCAGCAGCTCTTATGTGCAGCCCGCTCGCAACGACGACTCGGATCACCCGCTTGCCACCGTGCAGGGTCCGATCCGTCGAACAGGTCCGGTGCAGACGGATGGAAGCGGTCGCTACAGCCACTTTGCCGATACGGCAGGGCAAAAGTTCAAGGCCTTGACCGATGAGACCGGTCGTCGCGCCGGTCACTTCATGGACGAGAGCGGTCGCAGCTTCCGCGGGTTTGCCGACGCTTCGGGTCAGCAGATCCACGATGTTCGCGATGAAGCCGGAAAGCTGTTCGAAGACGCGTCCGGCTGGATGTCGAAAACCTGGGACCAGGTCACGCAGCAGGTTTCCGGATCGGCAGGCTGGGTGCGCGACAAGGCGTCGAGTGCCGGCCAGGGATCGCTCGACCTCGGATCCCAACTCAATGAGACCATCCTCAAGCACTTCAAGGACCAGCCGCTGATCGGCGGAGCACTGGCCTTCGCGGTTGGCGCTGCGATCGGCGCCGCTCTGCCGCATACCGATCAGGAAGACGAGAAGCTGGGCGCGGCTGCGGACGATGTGAAGAAGAAGCTTTCCAGCGAAGCATCGAAGACCTTCGACAAGGCCGAAACGCTGGCGACGGACGTCTATGACAAGGCGGTGGGCGTCGTCTCCGACGTGCACGACGTCGCCCGCGACCGGATCGCACAGGAAGCAGACAGACTTCAGCGACCGACCGAAGGTTCGGTGCCGACCGGCGGCTATGGCGCAGGCACGCCGTCCGGCGGCCAACGGACGAGCTGACGCGCCCACGAAAAACGCCCGCGTGTCCGGCGCGGGCATTTTTGCGTCAGGATGTTCGGTTCGGAGCCTTCAGAGCGTCTGCGCGGCGTTGATGGAGGAGATGAACTGTTTGGTCCGCGGGTGCTGTGGCGCTCCGAAAATGTGCGATGCCACACCCGCCTCGACGATTTCGCCGGCTTCGAGAAAAACGAGGTTGCCGGCGATGCGCGACGCAAGCCGCAGGTCGTGGGTCGCCATCACCATGGTCGTTCCCTCTGCCGCAAGCTTGCCGAGCACATCCACCACCTCTCCCGAAAGTTCCGGGTCGAGCGCCGAGGTCGGCTCGTCGCAGAGAAGCACTCGCGGCGATGGCGCCAGCGCACGGGCGATCGCGATGCGCTGCTGCTGGCCGCCCGAAAGTGTGGCGGGCCAAGCGTCTGCCTTGTGGGCCATGCCGACTTTGTTCAAAAGCTCCATGGCACGCTCGCGGGCCTTTGCCTTCGGCCAGCGCAGCACCGTCGTCAGGCCTTCCATGACGTTCTCGATTGCGGTGCGGTGGGGAAACAGCTGGAAGTTCTGGAACACCATGCCCGTCTGGCGGCGGACGCTCTGGATTGCCGGCCAGCCTGTCTTGCGGCCCGGCGCAAACTCGAGCCTCGCCTCGCCGATCTGCAGCGTGCCCGCCGTCGGGATTT
>Ga0065165_1002403_pt1 | contig 15976 bp, 11 predicted proteins | sample AraplaMF_Cvi_mMF_FD_63813 | JGI IMG/M metagenome (GOLD analysis project Ga0065165, IMG submission 63813) | Arabidopsis root microbial communities from the University of North Carolina, USA - plate scrape MF_Cvi_mMF (version 2) (version 3) | ecosystem: Host-associated > Plants > Roots >...
CAGGCTTTGCGTCCTTGGACATTGCGTCTCTCCCGATCCCTGTCCGCCATGGGCATGGCTGGCGGCGGATCGTGGGTGCGGCGTCGCGCGCGCTGTTGATCCAAGTCAACGGTCGTATGCGCGCTCGTCAGGCCGACGCCGTCCGGCTCGCGGCATCGGTATGATGCTCCCCCAGCACGCTGTCGAGTGACCGCAGCCATTCGCTGCTGTCAGTCCTCTCCGCCAAGCCCTCCGCCCGCAAGAGATCGCGCAGCTGCGCATGCGCACCGACAATGCAGAAGGTGATCCGCCGCGAAGCGAGCTCGTCGTGGAGATCGTGCAGCATGCGCGCACCGGCAAGATCGATGGAGGGCGAGGCCGAAAGATCGCAGGCAACGAGGCGTACATCCGGCGATGCGCGCAACGAGATCAGGACGGTATCGAGAATAGTCTCGGCATTGATGTAGAGCAGCGAAGCTTCGGGACGGAATGCCAGGATGCCGACAAGCGGCTCGACATCCTGATGCCGTGCGCGATCGGAATAGCGGCCGGTTCCCGGCAGCCGGCCGAGGAACGCGACATTCGGCCGCGACGCGCGCGCCAGCAGCAGGAAGATCGAGGCGATCGCGGCCAGCAGAACACCCTGGAGGATGCCCAGCAGCAACACTGACACCAGCGCGATCGCCGCGGCATGGAAGTCGATCCGGCTGACGCGCCACATGCGCATCAACCCACCGATATCGACGAGCTTGTAGACCGCAGCGAAGACGATGGCCGCGAGCACCGCCTTCGGCAGATTGGTCAGCAGCCCTGTGAAGAACAGCAAGCATAGCCCCAGCGTCACCGAGCAGATCACCAGGGCCAGCGGCGTCTTTGCGCCGGCGCTGTCGTTGACGGCCGATTGCGACAAGCCTCCCGCGACGGGATAGCCGTGGCCCAAGGCGGCTGCCAGATTTGCCGCGCCGAGTCCCAGGAACTCCTGACGCACATCGAGGGGATAGCCATGCTTCGCGGCGAAGCTGCGGGCAGCGGAAACGCCTTCGATATAAGCCAGCAGCACACAGCCGGCCGCGAGCGGAAACAGGTCGTCGAACTCCAACAGGCCGAAAGTCGGGATACCCAGCGCAGGCAATCCCTCCGGTATGGTCCCTGTGACGGGCACGCCTCGCGCCGGGAGGCCAAGGACGGTGGCGACCACGATGGCCAACCCCACTGTAGCGATGCCGACCGGCTTGCCCGGCAGCAGCCGCTCCCCGACCAGGAGCAGAAGTAACGCGACGGCTCCGATCGCCAAAACCAATGGCGAGGTATCGCCGAGTTGCCCGATCAGCTTGATCGCACGGTCGAAGAAATTGTGACCGCCGCCGGTCACTCCGAGCAGGCTCGGCAATTGGCTCATGATGATCGTGAGGCCGGCGCCGGCCTTGAATCCGACAAGAATGCTGTCGCTGACGAGGCGAACGAGCACGCTGAGCTTGAACAGCCAGGCGATGAAGCACAGCACCGCCACGGCGAAGGCCGCAAGGCTCGCGATCTGCGCATAGCGCGCGGCGTCGCCGCCGGCGAGTGCGCCGCCGGTCGCGGCGATCATCAGGGAGATCGCCGAGGTCGGACCGATCGCGAGCTGTCGCGACCCGCCGAGCAATGCGTACCCGATGCCCCCCAGCATGTAGCCGTAGACGCCAACCTGCGGCGGCAGGCCAGCGAGCGCCGCATAGGCTAAGGAAACCGGAATGGCGTATGCGGCCAGCGTGATACCCGCGACTGCGTCGGAAGACAGCCATTCTCCACGATATGCGGCGAGCCAGTGGAGCGGCGGGAAGAGCCGCGACCAGCCATGCTCGGACGGCGCGAGCATCTTTCCTCCTCCAGACGCGAAGCCCTGAGTTCATTGGCGACGCCTTGCTGCCGGTCCGGCTTGATCTGGATCAAGCGATCTATCCACGCCCCTCATCAAATTCGGCTCGACTGCGGGAGAACATCATGCATCGCTGCGTGTCCGCGATCGCCCGGTCCTTTGCGATCATCCTCCTCGCCTTTCTCTGCGCCGAGACGTCCGCGCGCGCCCAAGGCGACGTCCGCATCCAGGAGGAGATCTGGGCGCTACCATTGCCGCTTCCGATGTTTGCCTATCTGGTCCGGCCCACGGGCGACGGTCCCTTCCCGCTGGTGATCATGAACCACGGCGTCTCGCTCAATCCGACCGATCGGAGCTTTTTCCCGCTGGTCGAATTTCGTGACGCCGCCAAATGGTTCGCCAGGCGCGGCTATCTCGTCGTCGCGCCGGTCGGCAGCGGCTACGGCGCGGCCGCAATCGACATTCCCGAGCGTGCGCTCTACGGGCCGTTCTTTTCAAAAGTCGGTCAGTGCACCAACCCAAATTTCCATGATGCGGGCCTCGCCGTCGCGCAGGTCGATCTCTGGATCATCGATTACATGGCAGCCGAGAAACGCATCATCCCGAAGGATGTGATCGTGGTCGGCCAGTCCGCCGGCGGATGGGCGTCGATTGCGCTGTCGAGCGTGAACCCGCCGCAAGTGAAAGCGATCATCACCTTCGCCGCCGGTCGCGGCGGCCGCGTCGGTGGCAAGCCGAATAACAATTGCGCTCCCGACAGGCTGGTCGAGGCGACGGCGGATTTCGGCCGGACCTCCCGCGTGCCGATGCTGTGGATTTATATCGAGAACGACACTTTCTTTGGGCCGGACCTGTCCAGGCGCATGCATGCCGCATTCACGGCGGCCGGCGGCCGGGCCGAATACCATTTGATGCCGCCATTTGGCAGTGAGGGACATTTCTTCATCGGCTCACCGGACGCAATCCCGCTGTGGTCACCGCTGGTGTCTCAATTCCTCGATGCGCAGAGATAAGGGGGCAACTATGCCCAAACCCGGAGTTCTCGGCTGTCTTCCAAGCTTGATGGCTCTCTTCCTCGCCGATGTCGCAGCGTCTGCGGCAAGCGCCGCGTCGGCGAAAGCGGAGGCGGACAAACCGGCCGAAGTTGCAAACCGCGGCCAGCGTGAAGCCAAGGACATTTCCTATGGCGAGTGGCAGAAGCTCTGCTTCAAGGCCGGCGGCGCTCCGACGCTGTGCCGGACCTCGATCACCGGAAGATTTCCGACAGGCCAGATGGCCGTACGCGTCGACCTTATCGAACGCGAGGACAGCTCGGCCGCGCGGCTGCAACTCTTCGTCCCGGTCGGCATGTATCTGCAACAGCCGGCGACCTTGACCGTCGATCGAGGCAAGCCGGTTCGCCTGCCCTATAGCTGGTGCCTGACCAACGCGTGTATCGCGGCCGACGTTGCTCCACCTGAGCTGATCAAGGAGATGGAGAGCGGACAAACACTGGTGCTTGAGGTCGTCAACTCGAACCTCCTGACGCTGGCGACCCCCGTCCCGCTGACGACATTCACCTCTGTTCGCGCGGGAGCACCGGCGAGCGTGCTGGAGCAATATGTCGACGAATGAACCGCCTCGATCACGGCAGCGCAGTTCGTCCCGCCATCACTGACGACCGTCTTCAGACTTGAGAACGCCAAGCCGCTCGGCGATCGAAACAAGCTCCGCAAGCGAATGAACCTGCATCTTTTCCATCACCTCGTGGCGATGGGCCTTCACGGTCCGCTCGGTGGTTCCAAGCTGATGTGCGATCTGCTTGTTGATCTTGCCGCGAACGATGAGATCGAAGACCTGCCGCTCGCGCTGCGTCAATCTTGCGAGGTGAGCGCGAAACATCTCCAGTCTGCCACGCTGGCTGCGGTTCTCATCCTGCCGCGCCAGTGCACGTTCGATTGCGTCGAGCAACAGTTCCGACGAGACCGGCTTGGTCAGGAAGTCCTCCGCTCCTGCTTTGATCGCTCTCACGGTGGTTGCCGTGTCGGCATGGCCGGTCAGGAAGATGATCGGGAGCGTCGAGCCAGAGGCGTTCAACTGGCTCTGCAATTCGGGACCGCTCAAGCCGGGGATCTGCACGTCGAGCAAAATGCATCCGGGGACGTCGCTACATGGCGACGCGTCAAGCAGGTCCTGCGCCGTTGCATAGGTTGCGACGTTGTAGCCGGCAAGCTTCAGCCGGCGCTCGATCGCAGTTCGAAACGATGTGTCGTCATCGACCACGTGAACAAGGCCAGACATACTTCACCTATCGCTTGATTCAACGATAACCCCTGCTGAAGTACCAGACTGAGATTCCCTCAAATGGTCCGAAAATCGAACTATATATTTCTGAATTGGCCCACCCCTAGGCACCGCTTGCTTCTGATCCGTTTGGGATCGATCACCCTGTCCCTTGGTACAATGAACCTTGGGACAATGGATGGGAATACCTCACCGGTTATAAATCAACCTCAGCGGGAATGGGATAGCGCGGCCCATGCCCTGCGGCAAAATGCTCTGTGTGAAGGACCAATCGACCTTGAGCCAAGGAGTTGGCCTATGTTCGTTCGCATCACGACGGATTCCGCAGCACGTCCAAACTCTCTCCGTGACCTCGGCATGACCAGCGCTTCGAACGTCTTCGTCAGCCTGAGCGACTTTTCCTACAAGAAAGGTACGGAAGTCTACGGCGAGAAGGAGCCGGCCGATTATGTGTACCAGGTCAAATCTGGTGCAGTGCGAAGCTACAAATTGCTTTCGGACGGTCGTAGGCAGATAGGAGCCTTCCACCTGACCGGCGACATCTTTGGCCTCGAGAACGGGAGCGAGCACCGGTTCACGGCAGAGGCCATCGTCGATACCACCGTGCGCCTGGTCAAGCGGCAAAGCCTCGAACTGGTGGCCGAAAGCGATGCGATGGTCGCCAAGAATCTGCTGAGCATGACGACCAACAATCTTCAGCACGCGGAAGATCATATGCTGCTGCTTGGGCGCAAGACCTCGCTCGAGCGGGTCGCTGCCTTCCTCCTCGAGATGGATAAGCGGCTGACCGCTGCAGGGGTCATGGCACTACCGATGTCGCGGCGCGATATCGCCGATTATCTCGGCCTTACGCTGGAAACTGTCTCCCGTGCCCTGTCGCGGTTGCATGAGCTCGGCGTTATCGGCTTCATCGGCAACACTCAGCGCCAGATCGTGCTGCTGGATCGGCAACAGCTTGCGAGCCTCGACCTGCCCGCGTAAGCCGGTCATTGCCGAAGTGACAGGGCTATTGTCCTTTCCATGACTTGGGTCCCGCCAGGCGCCGTGTCCCGATTCACTTGAAGGGTGTCACCTCCGTCATTCCGAGGTGATCGAGCGTCTTGCACAAGACTTCGAACAGGATAGCGGCGGACCAGCCGAACAACAGGACGCCGTTCATCGCCGTGAGCGGTCCGATCAGCCGCCATTCCCGCACCGGCGTGATGTCGCCGTATCCCAGCGTCGTGTAGTTGACAAAGGCGAAATAGAGCAAGCCGCTGTCGGGAGAAGCGGCCTGAACGATCCCGTAGGCGCCCGCCCATACCAGAATCTCCAGCATATGCGCGACCTGCAGCACGGCTGCAACTGCGACCATCACACACATCAAGTGTAGCCTGGGCCGCCCGGTAGCCTGCAGGCCGGCGCTGCGCGCAATGGAGACGGTGACGACGGTCACCAGCGCGTGAATTCCGATATTGATCGCGCTGATCAATGCGCCAACGAGAAACTGGGACAGCATGAGTCTCGCGCCGCTCCTCCGCTATTTCTGACAATTGTCGCGTGCGCTTCGGTTGACGCCGATCCAGGCCGCGGCGAGCTCCCAGCCAACCGACAGAATGATCGGACCGATGAAAAGGCCGATGATTCCATGCGCGAGTGTGCCGCCGATCACCCCGATCAGGATCACCAGCGTTGGCGTGGTCAGGCCGCGTCCCATCACCAATGGCTTGAGGATGTTGTCGAGGAGACCGACCACGCCGAGGAACACCGTCAGGACCAGCGCCGTGGGCACATCCCTGTCTATCCAGATCCAGACCAGCACGGGAACAAGGACAATGGCCGCGCCGATCTGCACGATCGACAGCAGCAGGATGACGACCGCGAGCAGGCCCGCGCTCGGAATGCCCGCGAGCTTCAGTCCGATGCCTGCGAGCAGCGCCTGGATGATCGCCACGCCGATTACGCCCTGCGACACCGCCCGGATCGTTGCGCCCGCCAGCCCGAGAAAATGTTCGCTCTGCTCCGGCACGATCCGAGACAGAAAGCCGCGGACCGAGTCAACGAGGCGTGGCCCGTAAGGAAACAGAAAGCCGGCAACGACGATCGACAGCAGAAACTGAAGCGTGCCGACTCCAGCACTGCCGGCAAACGACAGCATCACGCCTGCAAACGACTTCAGGTACGGCGCCGCCGCGCTCAGCACCGCACGAACATTGGTGTAGGCCAGATTCCAGAGATCGTAGAGCTGCGGGCCGATCAGCGGCCAGCTCTTGATCTGCTCGGGCGCGGCCTGGAGCGCCAGATCCCCGCTGCCGATCTGGCTCGCCAGATCCCTGATGCCGTCGACGGCGCTCAGTCCAAGCCAGGCAGCTGGTCCGACGACGATGCCGAGCGTCACCACGGTCAGGATGGCTGCGGCCGTCCTCTGGCGCCCGCCGAGCCACTTGGCGAGCCAACCGAAGGCCGGATAGAACGCCACCGCAAGCACCGCGCTCCATGTCAAGATCGGCACAAAGGGACGTACGATCAGAAAGGTCCAGACCACGAGTAAGGCGAGTATTCCAATCCGGATCACGAGCTGGATGGCGCCATCGACGATCTGACGTTGTCGAAAATTCAAAGCCGTTGGCCTTCGTCTCCGCTCTTGAAAGAAGCATAACGCTCCTCTTCATTTGGCCGGGCTTGATTCAAATCAAACATCGAGCCGAGACTCGATATCTGTTCGAAGTGGCAGATCATGATCCGACCACTGCGGCTTCGCGCCCTCGCAACATGGCGGCTGGCTAACAATTCGGTAGACGGATAGGTGACCGTCACTGCGCTGCGAGCCGGAGCTGGTTGAAATGAGCGACGGGGCCTGCGGGACGCCTAGGCCCTGCTCCCGCCATGACCCGCCAGATACTGCGCAATGACGGCGTCGGTCGCGCCGATCGCAGCATAGGGATGCCGAGCAGCCATTGCCCAGCCTCTGTCGGCCGCGACAGCAGCGGTCGCCGCACGAGAAACCGCGGTCGATGTCAGGTCCGCTTGCGGCGGCGGAAGTCGCGCCGGCGGTCCTTGGCCGCAGGCTTCGGTGCCAGCTCCGGCATCTCCGCCTGGACCTCGCGGTAACGTGCCAGCATCCGCTCGAAGCTCGCATACAGCGTCTCGGCGATATCGGGGCGCTTCTCGAGGCCGGCCAGGATCGTCGCGGCGGCCTCGATGGTGGAGAGACCGTCCTTGCGCGGCTCCTTGCGCAGGCGGCCGTAGCGCGAAGGATGCGCCGGGTTAAGGATCACGCGCTGGCATTTGAGCATCCACGGATTGCGCCACCACAGCGCCTTGGCCTGGCTCCAGGTGCCGTCGAGCAGAACGACGCCTTCGAGCTTGCCGAGCCGCTCGCGCTGCTTGTCGGCGACCTCGCCCTTGCGGTTGAGTGCAACGATCTCGGCTTCCGCCTCAAGATCGGCCGCGCGGGCTGAGCCGAGATAGAGCACGGCCCAGTGCGAGGCGTTTTCGACCGGATGCCCCAGTGCCTTGGACAGGCTCGGCCAGGACAGGCCGACCATGACGGTCGCATCGGCAAAATGCCTGGCCAGCAGTCGTGCGGTCCCGAGCGCCCTGTCCTGCTCCTGCGGATGCTGGAGGATCAGCAGCGAGAGCCTGTTCTCAAGCGGCGTGACGCTGTCGCAGATGCACAGCGGCCTCGGCTTCTGGCAGTGCGGGCATTCGGGGATCGGATCGGCCGGCGCGGCGGCGGTGGGGTTCGACATGCCGCCGCTATACGCCCTGCGCGGCGGTTCAACAACCCGCTCATTCCGCCGGGGCTGCCAGCGGCCGCGGCTCCGATCGCCGCCGCAGGCGGTCGATCAGCAGGTAGATCACCGGCGTGGTGTAGAGCGTGAGGATCTGCGAGACGAACAGGCCGCCGATGATGGTGATGCCGAGCGGCCGGCGCAGCTCGGTGCCGGGACCGGTCGCGATCACCAGCGGGATGCCGGCGAACAGCGCCGCCATGGTCGTCATCAGGATCGGGCGGAAGCGGGCTTGGCAGGCCTCGAAGATCGCCTCCGCCGAGGACAGGCCGCGCTGACGTTCGGCCTCGAGCGCGAAGTCGACCATCATGATGCCGTTCTTCTTGACGATCCCGATCAGCAGGATGATGCCGACGAAGGCGATCACGGTCAGCGGCGTATCCGTCAGCTGCAGCGCAAGAAGAGCGCCGAGGCCGGCCGACGGCAACGTCGAGATGATCGTCAGCGGATGCGCAAGGCTCTCATAGAGCACCCCCAGCACGATGTACATCGCCACCAACGCGCCGAGGATGAGCAGCGGCTGGCGGCCGCTGGTCCTGGCGAAATCGGCCGCGTTGCCGTCGAAGCTGCCGCGGATGCCCTCCGGCATGTGCAGCCCCTCCACCGCCTGCTGGATGTTCTGGGTCGCTGCCTGGAGCTGCACGTCCGGCAAGGTGTTGAACGACACCGTGGTCGAGGGGAACGATTGCGAATGATAGACTGCGAGCGCAGCCAACCCGCGCGTCGCGTGCACGACCGCAGAGAGCGGCACTTGGGCGTCATTGGCGCCGGCCACATAGATGCGTTCGAGGTTCGACGGATCGACCTGGAATTTCGGATCGATCTCCAGCACCACCATGTACTGGTTGCGCTGAGTGTAAATGATCGAGATCTGCCGCTGCGAGAACGCGTTGTTCAACGCGTTGTCGATGTCCTGAACCCTGACGCCGAGCGCGGCCGCTTTCTGGCGGTCGATGTTGAGGGTGAGCTGAAGTCCGCCCGGATCACGGTCGCTGGAAATGTCGGTGATGCCCTCGACCGTCTCCATGCGTTTGGCGACGATGGGCGCCCATTTCTGCAGCAGGTCGAGGTCGGTGCTCGAGAGCGTATATTGGTAGTTTGAATCGCTCTGCCGTCCGCCGGCGCGGACGTCCTGGGCGGCGAACATGAAGAGGCGGATGCCGGGCACCGGGAACAGCGCACGCCGCAGGCGATCGATCACCACCTGGGTCGAGACGTGGTCGCGCTCCTCCGGCGGCTTCAGGCTGATGAACATGGTGCCGCGGTTCGAGGTCGCCCCGCCCGGACCCCCGCCTCCACTGCCGACGGAAGAGCCGATGCCCGCCACGGCCGGGTCCTGCATCACGATATCGGCCAGGCGTTGCTGAAGGCCCAGCATGGACTGGAACGAGATGTCGGCTGAAGCGCGCGTGGCGCCGATGATGAAGCCGGAATCGTCGGTCGGGAAATAGCCCTTAGGGACCTTGATGTAGAGCGTGACGGTCAATCCGATGGTGGCGAAGAACACCAGCAGCGTCAGCAGCGGATATTCCAGCACGCTGCGCAAGGTGCGCGTGTAGAAGGCGACGACGCGCGACAGAGATCCCTCGATCATGCGATCGAACAGCGTCGCCGTACCCGACGTGGTCTGCCGGATATACTGCGCGCAGATCATCGGCGTCACCGTCAGCGACACCAGCGTCGAGACCAGGATCGCGAAGGTCAGGGTCAGCGAGAATTCGCGCAGCAGGCGGCCGACGATCCCGTCCATGAAGATCAGCGGCGTGAAGGCCGCGATCAGCGACAGGCTGATCGACACCACGGTGAAGCCGATCTGCCTCGCGCCCTCCAGCGCCGCCTGCATCGGCCGCATGCCGTGCTCGAGATTTCGGTACATGTTCTCGATCATGACGATGGCGTCGTCGACCACGAAGCCAACCGAGATCGCCAGCGCCATCAGCGACAGATTGTCGATCGAGAAGCCGGCGACCCACATGCCGGCGCAGGTCCCGGCCAGCGCCAGCGGAACGGAGATACCGGCGGCGATGGTCGGCGTCAGGCGCCGCAGGAAGACGAAGACCACGACCATGACGAGGACCGCCGTCGCCAGCAGCGTCCATTGCATGTCGAGCACGCTGGCGCGGATCGTTCCGGTGCGGTCGACCAGCGTGGAGACATCGACGCCGGCCGGGATCCATTGCTTCAGCTCCGGGATCAGCGCCTTCACACGATCGACCGTGTCGATCACGTTGGCATCGCCCTGCTTGGTGATCTGGATCAGCACCGCCGGCTGCTTGTTGAACCAGGCGATGGAGCGGGCGTTGCGCACGGAATCCTCGATATCCGCGACGTCGGCGAGCCGGACGAAATTGCCGTTCGAGCTCTTGATGACGATGTCGCGGAACTCCTTCGCCGTACGCATCTGCTTGTTCAGCGAGAGCGTCTCGCTCTGGCGCTCGCCGTTGAAGATGCCGACCGGGCCGAGCGGATTGGCGTTGATGATGGCGGTGCGGACGTCGTCGGTGGCGATACCGGCATTGGACAGTGCCACGGGATTGAGCTGGATGCGGACCGCCGGCTGGTCGGCGCCGCTCACGGTCACGTCGCCGACACCCGGAACCTGCGAGATGCGCTGCGCCAGCACCGTGTCGGCAACGTCGTAGATGGCGCTCGCCGACAACGTCTTCGAGGTCAGGGCCAGCACGAAGACCGGCGCGCCGGCCGAGTTGGCCTTGCGGAACCTCGGCAGCGTCGGCAGGTCGCTCGGCAGGTCGATCAGCGCGGCATTGATTGCCGCCTGCACGTCTCGTGCGGCCTTGTCGATGTTGCGGCCGATGTCGAACTGGAGCTGGATGTTGGTCGTCCCCAGCGACGAGGTCGAGGTGATCTGATTGATGCCCGCGATCTCGCCGAGCCGGCGTTCCAGCGGCGAGGCCACGGTCGACGCCATGACGGAGGGATCGGCGCCGGGGCGGCTGGCCGAGACGAAGATGGCGGGGAAGTCGACGTTCGGGACCGAGGCGACCGGCAGGAACTCGTAGGCGACGACACCCAGCAAGAACAACCCGATCGACAGCAGCGTGGTCGCCACGGGCCTCCGGATGAAGGGCTCCGAGATCGATGCCATCACTGCATCCCCTCGGTCGCACCCGCAACCGGCGGGCCGCCGGGCGCGGCCGGAGGCAGCGCCTGCTCAAGGCGGCGGTTGATGCGGTCAAGCGCGAGGTAGATCACCGGCGTGGTGTAGAGCGTCAGCAACTGGCTGAGCAGCAGGCCGCCGATGATGGAGATGCCGAGCGGGAAACGCAGCTCGGCGCCGGTGCCGCTCTCGATCGCCAGCGGCAGCGCGCCGAACAGCGCGGCAAGTGTCGTCATCATGATCGGACGGAAACGCAGCAGGCAGGCCTGCACGATGGCCTCGTTGGGCGGCATGCCCTGCCCGCGCTCGGCTTCCAGTGCGAAGTCGATCATCATGATCGCGTTCTTCTTGACGATGCCCATCAGCAGGATGATGCCGATCAGGCCGATCACCGAGAGATCCTGCCCGCACAGGACCAGCGCCAGGATCGCGCCGACGCCCGCCGAGGGCAACGTCGAGAGGATCGTGATCGGATGGATGTAGCTCTCGTAGAGCACGCCGAGCACGATGTAGATCGTGATCACGGCCGCAAGCAGCAGCCACGGCTGCCCGGCGAGCGCTTTGGCGAACTCGGCGGCGTCACCCGCATAGACGCCGACGATGCTGTTGGGCATCTCGATGCGGGTCTCGATCGCCTTCACGGCTTCGACGGCGTCGCCGAGCGCGGCACCGGGCGCGAGGTTGAAGCTCAGCGAGATCGCCGGAAACTGTGCCTGATGCGAGATCGCGAGCGGCGCCGTGGTCCGCGTCAACGTCGCGACCGCGTCGAGCGGCACCTGCGCGTTCGGCGCCCCGACCGTCGCGCTCGCGCCACCCGGCAGATAGAGCTTGGACAGGATCGAGGGATCGCGCTGGTACATCGGCAGCGCCTCAAGCACCACGCGGTACTGGTTGGCCTGGCCGTAGATGGTCGAGATCTGCCGCTGGGCAAAAGCGTCGTTCAGCGTATCGGTGATGCCCTGCAAGCTGACCCCGAGTTGACCTGCCCGGGTACGGTCGACCGTGAGCTGCGCCCGCAGCCCGCCTTCCTGCGCCTCCGAGGAGACGTCGCGGAACAGCGGATCGCGCCGCATCTCGGCGACCAGCTTGGCGGACCATTCCGATACCAGCGCCGCATCGGTGCCCGTCAGCGTGTACTGGTATTGTGAGCGGCTCGACTGGGTCGAGATCTGCACATCCTGCACCGGCTGGAAATAGACGGTCATGCCGGGAATGCCGGCAACTCGCTCCTTCAGCCGCACGATGACCGCGCTGACATCGGCGCGCCGCTCGCCACGCGGCTTCAGCGTCATGACGAGCTTGCCGACATTGGTGGTCGGGTTGACGGAACCTGCGCCGATCACGGAGACGACGCCGACCACGTCAGGATCCGCCTTGATGGCGTCGGCCGCCTCGGCCTGCCGCTTCTGCATCTCGGCGAACGACACGTCGGCCCCCGCCTCCGTCACGGCGGTAATCGAGGCCGTGTCCTGCAGCGGCAGGAAGCCCTTTGGCGCGACGACGTAGAGAACCAATGTTGCAATCAGCGTCGCGAAAGTCACGACCAGCGTGAGGCGCTGGTGCTGCAAAACCACGAGCAGCGTGCGGTGATACAATTCGACGGTCCGGTCGATGAATCGGCTGACCGCGGCCAGCCCCGGCACAGCCAGTTCCTCGTGGGCGTGCTTGAGCAGCCGCGAGCACATCATCGGTGTCAGCGTCAGCGACACCACGGCCGACGTCACGACCGCAATGGTCAGCGTCAGCGCGAATTCGCGGAACATGCGCCCGACCAGGCCGGACATGAACAGCAGCGGGATGAACACGGCGATCAGCGACACGGTCAGCGAGATCACGGTGAACCCGATCTCGCTGGCGCCCTTCAGCGAGGCTTCCATGGCGCCGTCGCCGTTCTCCATGTGTCGCACGATATTCTCGATCATGACGATGGCATCGTCGACGACGAAGCCGGTGCCGATGGTGAGCGCCATCAGCGACAGATTGTCGAGGCTGAAGCCGGCGAAATACATGATGCCGAAGCTGGTGATCAGCGACAGCGGCAGCGCCACGCCGGCGATCAGCGTGGCCCGCAGCGAGCGCAGGAACAGCAGCACCACCAGCGTCACCAGCACGACGCTGAGAATCAGCGTGAACTGCACGTCGCGGACCGAGGCGCGGATGGTGTCGGTGCGGTCGGAGACGATGGTGAGGTTCACGCCCGCCGGAATGGCACGCTGGACCTTCGGGATCTCGGCGCGGATCTGCTTGACGACGTCGATCACGTTGGCGCCAGGCTGGCGCTGGATGTCGATGATCACGGCCGGCGTGCCCTGATACCAGCCGCCGGTGCGGTCGTTCTCGAGCCCGTCGACGATCTGTGCGACGTCGGCGATCGTGACCGGCGAGCCGTTGCGGTAGGCGATGATGATCGGCTTGTAGGCGTCGGCGGCCGCGATCTGGTCGTTGGCCGCGATAATGTAGGCCTGTTGCGCACCGTCGAGCGAGCCCTTCGGCCCCGAGACGTTGGCATTGGCGATCGCGGCGCGGAGATCCTCCATCGCGATGCCGTAAGCGGCCAGCCGCGCGAGGTCGGCCTGGATGCGCACGGCCGGCTTCAAGCCGCCGAGCACGGACACACGTCCGACGCCGGATATCTGACTCAGGCGTTGCGCCAGCAGCGTGTCGGCGATGTCGCTCATGGCCCGCAGCGAGATCGTGTCAGAGCGCAGCGCCAGCGTCATGACCGGCGCGTCGGCCGGGTTCACCTTGGCGTAGGTCGGCGGATAAGGCAGCGTCTTCGGCAACACGCCGGCCGCCGCGTTGATCGCGGCCTGGACGTCCTGGGTCGCGCCGTCGATATCGCGGTTGAGGTCGAACTGCAGCGAGATCTGGCTGACGCCGAACGAGCTGGTCGAGTTCATCGCCGACAGCGACGGGATCTGGCCGAGCTGCCGCTCCAGCGGCGCCGTGATCAGCGAGGCGATGACGTCGGGGCTCGCGCCCGGCAGTTGCGTCGTCACCTGCACGGTCGGGAAGTCGACCTGCGGCAGCGCCGAGACCGGCAGTGAGAAATAGCCGAGCGCGCCGCCGATCAGCAGCGCGATGCCAAGCAGCGAAGTCGCGATCGGCCGTCGGATGAAGGGTTCGGAGACACCCATGGGATTCGCCTGCCGCTCAGGCGGCTGTTGTCGGGATCATGGCTGCTTCGCTCCAGATCCCGTTGCTCCCGGCCCCGGTGCCGGTCCGGTCTGCCCCTTCTGGTCGCCCTCGGTGCTGTTCCGGCGGCCACGGTGCTCGCCATCCTTGCCCTGCCAGTCCTTGTGGCCATCCTTCTGACCGTCCTTTTGTCCTTCCTTGGCCTGGCCGTCCTTCTTCTGCCCATCCGGTCCGCGCGAGCGCTTGCGCGGCGCGAGGTCCGCGGACGGGGTCTGGTCGTCGCGGCCGATGACCACCTTGGAGCCGTCGGACAGATTGGCGAAGCCCGTGGTCACGACCTTGTCGGTCGCCGCGATGCCGCTCGCGATCACGGCGTCATGCTCGTTCTGCTGCGTCACCGTCACGGGCTTGGCCGTCACGACGTTGTCTTCGCCGACGACGTAGCTGAAGGTCCCGATCGGGCCGCGCTGCACAGCGGATGTCGGCACCACCAGTGCCTGCATCAGGGTCTCGACCTTGAGGCGGACATTGACGAACTGGCCGGGCCAGAGCTGGTAATTGGCGTTGGGGAATTCGGCCTTGAGCTTGAGCGTGCCGGTGGTCTGGTCGACCTGGTTGTCGATGCCGGTCAGCTTGCCGGTGTCGATCACGGTGATGCCGTCATTGCCGAAGACGTCGACGGCGAGCGTCCCCTTCGCCGCCGCCGCGTTGACGCGCATGATCTGCTGCTGCGGCAGGCTGAACCACACCGCGATCGGCTGCAGCTGCGTGATCACCACGAGGCCCGTGGTGTCGGAGGCGTGGATGATGTTGCCCTGGTCGACCTGTCGCAGACCCGCGCGGCCCGACAGCGGCGCCACGATCTTGGTATAGCTCAGCGTCGCCGCCGCATTGTCGATCGCAGCCTGGTCGGCTTTCACCAGCGCCTCGGTCTGCGCGACCAGCGCGCGCTGGGTGTCGGCCTGCTGCTTGGATCCGGCGTTCGACGCCGCGAGCTGCTCGTAGCGCGTCAGATCGATGCGCTGGTTGGCGAGCTGCGCCTCGTCCTGCGCCTTCTTGGCGACGGCCTGATCATAGGTCGCCTGATAGAGCGCCGGATCGATCTCGCCGAGCACGTCGCCCTTGTTGACGTCCTGGCCCTCCGTGAACTTCACGGCGATCAGCTTGCCATCGACCTGCGAGCGCACGGTCACGGTGTTCAGCGCGCGGATCGCACCGACACCGTCAAGATAGACAGGCACGTCCAGGATACGCGGTGTTGCCGCCAGCACCGGCACCGGCAGGTCAGGCCGCTGGTTGCGGCCGTTCGCCTGTTGCTGCGGCTGCTGATGCCAGACGGTCCAGCCGAAATAGCCGAGGCCGCCGAGGATCAGGAGCGTGATCAGGGTCATGACGAAACCGCGGCCGCGCGATCTTGTCGCCGTTCCCTCTTTCGCGCCTTCCTTCTTGTCCGGCTTAAAGAGCATTGACCGGTTTCTCCATGCGCGGCTCCCAGCCGCCGCCGAGTGCCTGATACAGGCTGACGATGGCAAGAAGCCGTGCGAGTTGGGCCTGCGACAGCGCGTCTTCCGCCGAAAACAGGGTCAGTTGGGTGTTGAGCACGGTCACGATGTCGGCGGTTCCGGCGCGCAATTGCTGCTCGGCCAGATCGAACGCGCGGCGCGAGGCGACGACGACGTCACGCTGCAATTGCAGCTTGATCGTGGTCTGCCGGATCGAATAGAGCGCGTTGTCGACATCGGTGAAGGACTGGATGATGGTCTTGCGGTAGGTCTGCAGCAGCTCGTCCTGCCGCGCCTTGGCGTTCTCGAAATTGCCGAGGATCTTGCC
>Ga0065165_1002404_pt1 | contig 15975 bp, 13 predicted proteins | sample AraplaMF_Cvi_mMF_FD_63813 | JGI IMG/M metagenome (GOLD analysis project Ga0065165, IMG submission 63813) | Arabidopsis root microbial communities from the University of North Carolina, USA - plate scrape MF_Cvi_mMF (version 2) (version 3) | ecosystem: Host-associated > Plants > Roots >...
CAGGGAGGCGCTGCCTCCCCGGGGCGGCGGCCAGGGCTACGCCGCGATCGACGCTCGTCACCATCACCGAGGGTCAGCCATGAAGCATCTGCTCATGACCACGGCCGGAACGCTCCTGCTCATCGTCGCCGGCGGCACCGTGCTTTCCGCGCAGGAGAAAGCCAAGGGCCCGCCGGGCACGCACGACAAGTACTCGCTGGTCTCGCCCAGCGGCATCGCCTTCGCCGACTTCAAAGGTTACGAGGACTGGTCGGTGGTATCCAGCGCGCGCACCGACGAGGTGCTGAAGGTGATCGTGGCCAATCCCATCATGATCAAGGCCTACAAGTCGGGCATTCCCGGCAACGGCAAGCCGTTCCCGGAAGGCTCGAAGATCGCCAAGCTGCAGTGGAAGTTCAAGAAGAGCGCCGAGGCGCCGTTCGTCGTCGACGTGCCCGACGCGTTCTCGCAGGCCTTCGTGATCGAGAAGGACAGCAAGCGCTTTCCCAGGAGCGGCGGCTGGGGCTATGCGCTGGTCGACTACGACGCGGCCGCGGATACCTACAGCGCCGACCCCACCGGCGTCGCCGACTGCGGCCACTCGTGCCACGTCAAAGTGGCCGCGAAGGATCACATCTTCCATCCGTACCAGAAGCGCTGATGCCGGCAGGCAAGGGGCTTGCATCGCCGCAAGCCCCTTGCGCCGACGTCAGGGTCCGATCGGCAGACTGGCAATGCCGGTTGCCGCTGCGCCGGAGCCGCCGGCCTCGGTCACCCACAGCAGGCCGGCGCGCTGTTCCAGTGCGATGTTGTAGTAGCCGCTGTTGGCCGGCACGATCGTGTACTCCACGATGCGGCGGGCCTTCGGATCCAGCATGCCGATATAGCCCGCGTCCTGCTCGAACCAGACCCGTCCGTGGCTGTCCACGCGCATGTCTTCCGCGTTGGCGTTGGCGATGGGCAGGGGATATTCGATCCAGCCGCGCGTTACCTTGGGCTTGACCTCGCTGGTGCTCGGCGGTGCCGGTGCATGCGTGGGCGCCGCGCGTGCCGTGACGGTGGCTTTGATCGTCGCGGGTTGCTGGCTTGCCGCACGCGTCGCCGGCTTGGCGGTTTCGTCGGTGTGCGGCGCCACCGCCGGGTCGAGCAGCGCCAGCGCATTGCCGTAGTACTCGGACACCCACACCGTGCCGTCGGCATTGGCGATCACGCCGGAGGGTGTGCCACCGGCTGTCGGCACCAGGTAGGTGCTGATCGTGTTCGTGCCTGGGTTCAAGCGCCGGACCTTGTTGGTCCCTTTCGGCCCGGCGCCAGCGTAGTTGCGTTCCACGAACCACACGTTGCCCTGCGGGTCCAGGCTCAGCTGTTCCATATGGTCGTCGGGGTGCTCCAGCAGCACCGTCCATTCGCTGACGCTGCCATCCGGCGCGAGGCGTCCGACACCGGCCGTGACGGTGAACCATTGGCTGCCGTCCGGCGCGAGCTGGATGAAATACGGTTTCTCGCGCGAAGGAATCGCGTACTCGACGAGCGCGCCGCTGCGCGGATCCAGGTGACCGATCGCGCGGCGGACCTGATCGGTGAACCAGATACCGTCCTTGCCGGTTTTAAGAATGAAAGGCTGGCCGCCATCGGGCAGCGGGTACTCCGCCGAACTGCGATCCGGCCGGAGCACGGCGATCTTTCCGGCGCTGGTTTCCGAGTACCACACGTTGCCGTCGGCGGCGACGTCGACGCCCTGCGGCGTGCTGGCCTGGGTGGGCGTGGCGAAGGTGTCGAAGCCGGCCTTGGCGGGAGCCGCATCGGCGGCGGCGAGAGAAGGCACGGGAAGCAGGAGGGCGACGGCGCCGAACATGGCCGGCGCGGCCAGACAGAGCATGCGATGCATCACTCATCTCCTTGTGATGGGCGGGAATGCCCGCGATCCGGACGGCTGCCCGGATCGCGCGGCACGCTAGCACAGGGTTTCGTGAAGGCCCGTGCATGCGGCTCCCGCACTCGCACTGCGCCGCTTAGCGCTCCTTCGGCTTGCGGAACTTCAGCGCGAACTTGTCAGTGTGGCCTTTGATCTCCACGGCGAACACGGTCTGGTCGTGCGTGTCCTGCGGATTGGCCAGTACGTCGCTGCGGCTTTCGAGCACGAAGCCGGCCGCCTTGGCCTGCGCGATCACGGTCTCCGGGTCGATGCGGTGCAAGGCATGCGCGTCCGCTTCGCTGGCGCCGGGCTTGGCCACGTGGTCGACCACGACGAAGACGCCGCCCGGCTTCAAGGCCTTGAACACCGCCGCATCGAGCTTGGCGGCAGCATCCGTGCCGGTGGTGCCGTCGACACTGAAGACGCTGACCGCGCCGTAGATGTCGTGGTAGTTCTGCGAGATCCACACCGCGTCCAGCGGCGCGCCGACATCGAGGCTGTCGTAGGGGCGGGTCTCCAGGCTGGTGTTGTCGCGGTAGGCCGGGTCGGCGACCAGCGCGCGTATCGGCTGCAGTTTCTCCGGCGGCGCCTTGGCGACGAGGGTCTCCGGCAACACCGCATAGACGTGGCCCTTCGGCCCCACCACCTTGCTGAACAGGCGGGTGAAATAGCCGCCGCCTGGCAGGATGTCGGCCACGCGGTCGCCCGGCTTGATGCCCGTAAAGGCGATCAGTTCGACCGGCTTGCGCGCGGCGTCGCTCGCCTTGTCGGCCGCCGGGCGTGCGCTGTCGCCGATGGCCGCGGCGATGTAGGAAGGTACCGCCGCGCTGGCGGCCGCGATGCCGAGCAGGCAGAGGGTGGCAAAACCGAGCAATGGCCTTTTCATGATTACCTCGTGGCGGATGCTCATCGGAGCGGAGTGGGGAGCGGGCATCGTAGAAAACCGCCCCTGCGGCCGACAGTCGCGAAAAGCGATTTCTATGATGGCGTTTTTAAATGGCCGGTGCGGACAGAAGACCCAGCGCCATGGCAGTGCGTGCCTGCCACCCGCCGGTCAGCAGGCGATAGCGGACGCCGCGGGCCGCGAGTTCGCGCAGGTACCATTGGTGTTGCCATGCGCGGAAGGCTTCGTCGCGCCGCGTGCCGTCCTGGATGAAGGGGACGTCGGGCGCGCACAGCAGCACCTCGTCGTAGGGGCGTTGCGCGAGCGCTTCCAGTTCGGGGCAGGCATGGCCGAACATGGCTTGCGCATAGAGCAGGGTGGTCAATGGCGTGGTGTCGCAAAGCAGGAAGCGTTGCGCGGTGGGCGCCAGTTGTTCTTCGCGGGCCACCTGGGTCCGGGCGATAGGCAGCATGTCGTCCGCGACGAGTCGCCCCTGCTTGTGCTCCCACAGTTCGCGGCCGTATTCGGCGGCATGGACCGTGCCCAGCGCGTTGGCCAACTGCGCCGCGAGGGTGGACTTGCCGGTGGATTCGCCACCGAGGATCGCCACGCGCCGCACGAAGTCGCCATACACCAGGGGATCGAGCGAAGCGCGCGCACGATGGACGTCCGCACGCACCGCCGTGCCCGATACGGGGATGGCGGAGCGCGCGGCATCCACGCAGACATGCATCACCGCCGGGCCACCGCGCTCGCCCTGCGCCCGCGACAGCGACGCGGCGAAGCCGTCGCCGTAGGCCTCGCTGGTAAAGACGGCCTCCACGTCCACGTGCAGCACTTCGCGCAGCAGCCAGGCCACGAAAGCGCGATGTTCCTCGTCCGATGCTTCGTTAGGCGGCAACGCGACGCCATAAGCCGCCAGCCGCGCATCGTCGACCACCAGTCGCGTCGCCCGCGGATACAGCGCCGCCAGCCAGCGCTCGCGCCGCTCCGGTTCGCAACCGGGAAACTCCGGCCTGGTATAGCTGACGATCACCAGCTGCTCGCATGCGGCTTGCGCGCGATCGAGCAGATATTGATGTCCCCGATGCAGCGGACAGAACTTGCCCACCACCAGAGCGGTGCCGAAACGCTTCACGCCACCGCTTCCGCACGCCGGAACAGATTGTGCCAATGCCGCCACGCCACCCATGCATTGATCCAGTACGCCGAATAAAGCACGGCCGTCAGCATCAGCCCGCGCGAGGCATACAGCGGCACCGCCACGCTGTTGACCAGCAGCCAGATCGGCCAGGTCTCGATCCGCCGCCGCATCAGCAGCAGTTGCGCCAGCACCGACAAGGCCAGCACGGTCGAATCGGCAAACGGTGCGTAGGCATCGGTAAAGCGATGCAGCAGCGAACCGTACACGAGGGTGGCCACCGCCGCGCCCGCCACGAACCAGGCCAGCGTGCGCGGCGCGGTGCGGCCGATCGGCAGTTCCGCGCGCTCGCCATGCCGGCTCCAGTACCACCAGCCGACCACGCTGGCGCCGACGAAGAACACCTGCAGCAGCACGTCGGCGTACAGGCGCGTGTCCCAGAACAGCAGGGCGAACAGGGAGCAGCCGGCGATGCCGGTCCACCAGGTATGCACGCTGTTGCGGCCGGCCAGCAGGATCGATGCGGTGGCCAGGGCGTTGGCGACGCCTTCCAGCAAGGTCATGCGGCCATGCCTCCGGGCAGGTCGGTGGTGTATTGCAGCACTTTGTCCTCGCTGGTGAGTTCGATAACGCGGATGTCGCGTCCGCGCAGCGCGGCGGATACCCGGTTTGCCGCTTCGCTGGCGTAGTTCATTTCGGCCCGCGCCAGCGCCACCGCCACGTCGCCGTTCGCGGCCTGATGCACGGTGTAGCGCGACAGCGGCAACGGCAGCAGCGCATGGGTCAGATCGATATTGTTGATCCAGTCGCCGTCCAGGGTGAGGAAGCGTACCGGCTGGCGTCCATGCAGTTGTGCGATGGCGGGGCCTTCAGGGGTGTCGATCAGCACGCCGTGGTCACCGGTGCGGTAGCGCAGCAGCGGCAGGCAGAAGTTGAAGCCGCCGGTCAGTGCGATTTCGCCGGATTGTCCCTGCGGCACCGGGTGGCCGTGCGCATCCAGGGTTTCCACGTACATGCGGGGCTGCAGCAGCACGAAGGCATCGAGTGTCTCGTCGTACACACCCAGCGGGCCCGCCTCGTTCATCGAATACACGTCCAGCACCGGGCAGCCGAAGCGCTCGCTCAAGTTCGCGCGCAGCGATGCGGACAAGGCCATCGATACCGAGAGCAGGGCGCGCGGCCGGTGGCGTACCGGCAGTTCCAGCAGCGCCGCGAAGGAAATCGGATCGCCGGCGATCACCTCCGGCTGCATCGCATCGAGATAGCGCGCGCGGTCGGCGGGATCGCGCCAGTCGTCCGGATGCAGGTTGATCTTGGCCAGGCCCGACTCGTCCATGGTCGGCGTGACCGAGATATAGGTGAAGCATTTGCGCTGCAGGCCCAGCAGCATCACGCCGACCTGGCCGCGGCCATGGCGCAGTTCGATGCCGGCGCGCCGCAGCGCGCGCTGGTGGAACGCCAGATAGCGGCCGGCCACCAGCGGGTGCGATGGCAGGATCAGCGGATGGCCGGTGGTGCCGGTGGTGCGGAAGTTGATGAGTCGATCCAGTGGCACGGCGTCGGGCACGAACTGTGCGATATCGGCGGCGAGATCGCCGCGGCCCACCGTGGCGATCTGCGCGAAGCCAGCCGGCCGGCCGAGCGAGCGATAGTGCGGGACCTGCGCAAACACCTCATCGACGAAAGCATCGAGCCATGGCGGTGCGTGGCGCGTGCTCCATGCGAAGCGCGCAGCGGCCACTTCGCGCTCGTAGGCGCGCAAGTCCTCGACCTCTTCGGCCAGCAGGCGATTGCCGCTGCGATTGCGCAGCATCGGCGCACTGGGGTGCTCGCTCATGAAGCGCAGCATCGCCCGGCCCGCCTCGCTCAGCGTCGGATAGCGCTCGGCGTCCGTCGGTTCGCGGCTCACTCGCGCGTCCACTTGTCCGCGGATTCCTCGGCCGCCTTGCGCGCCAGCGCTTCGCGGATGGCGCGCGCACGCGCCTCGGCTTCGCGGCTGGCCTCCAGCAGCCGGCGCCGCTCGACGCCGCTGACGCTGGCGAGCCGATCCGCCGCCTGGCTGGCGGTTTCGCCTTCGGGCGTCAGGCCCAGCCGTGCGATGGCGGTGCGCGCCAATTCCTCGCGGCGCTCGGGTTCGAACACGTAGCGCGAGGCATGCGCTTCGGCGGCAAGCGCAGGGACCGCCTCGGCGAACAACGCCGGCAGCGCGGGCGAGGCCTTGGCGAAACGGTGCCAGGCGTCGTCCGCCAGCAGCCAGGCCAGCACCGCCGACAAGCTCAGCTGCTCGGCGGACACGGCTTTGAGTTCGCCGGACAGCGTGGCGAGCAGGCTCATCGGCGCCTGCACATCCAGCGCGGCGAGCACGTCGTTGACCACGGCGGCCACGCGCACCTGGCCTTCGCCGCCGCGCCAGGGCGGGGCGAGGAAATCCGGCGGCGTCTCGATCAGGCGCCGCAGCAATCGTTCGAGCGAAGGTCCGGCCGGCATGCTCATGTCCCGAACTTGGCGAAAACCTGGGTGGAAGGACAGTCCGCGCACACCGCCGCGGACTGGCGGACGGCGAGCCGTGCGCGCAGGGCGGTTACGTCGTGCGCGGTGCGGATGTCGCGGGTGCTCATGGGGCTATGGTCGATGGTGAAGCTGCACGGCGCGATGCGGCCGTGCTCGTCGATAAAGATGGTGGGGCGGCGCGGCGCGCAATTGGCCACCGCAATCGCGCGGCCGCTGGCGCTGGCCTCGAAGCGCTCGAGGTAAGCATCGTGCGCGCACAGGCGCACGCCGCGCGCTGCCATGCGCGCCACCAGCGCCGGCAGCTGGGCGCGCAGCCAGGCCACGTCGGCGGCGCGCAAGGCGTGGCCGGCGTGGAACTGCGGACGGTCGCGGCCGCCGAGCTGGTTGAAGGTGATCTCGTCCACGCCCCAGTCCGCGAGGCGGTCGCACAGCGCCGGGAAGCGTTCCAGAGTGTCGTGCATCAGCACCGTATTGACGCGCAGCTTCGGCGTGCCGCCCGCGGCGCCGCGCCGCGCAACCAGGCGCGCGATGCCCTGCTCCAGCCGCCGCCAGCCACCGGGCCAGCCGCGCAGGCGTTCGTGCGCCTCGCCGACGTCGTCGATGCTGAGCGTCACTTCGTCGAACGCCGCGGCCATGGCCTCCACCACGCCGGGCCGATGCAAGGTGCTGCCATTGGTGGTGACGCTGATGCGCAGGCCGTGGCTTTCGCGCAGGCGCTGCGAAAGCGCGAGCACGCCCGGCCACAGCAGCGGCTCGCCGCCCAGCCAGCTGATCAGCATGTCTTCGCCATGAGCGCGGCCGTACGCGCCGAGCAGGGCGGCGAAGCGTTCCACCTCGGCCGGATCGGATTCCTGCCGCACCAGCCGCAGCCGCCGGTCGTACGCGCAAAAACCGCAGGCCAGGTTGCATAGCGTGCTGATGCGCCACAGCACGATCATGCGCGTACTCCCGCTGCCGGCCGCTGGTAATGCCGCCGGCTGAACTCGCGCGCAAAGCTGAGCAGGTCGGCCATGTCGCGCACTGCGTGGATGGCCCAGCCGGCCTCTTGCGCACGCAGCAGGTCCGCTTCCCAGGGCCGGCTCGTCGGCGCCAGATGCGCCGGCAACGGGGTGTACAGGTTCAAGGCCATGGTGCCGCCCGCGCGGCCCGCGGCCAGCGCACGCGCCGCGACATCCCAGCCGCTGTTGCCGCGCTCGTCGTTGGCGAACATGGTGGTGATGCCGTCGTCGGAGATATGCAGGATATGCACCGCGCGTTCGTGCGGCGCGCGCTGGGCGTAGGTATCGCGCAGGCGGTGGATGGGAAACGCCGTGCCGCCGCCGAAGAAGCCGGTGAGCACGCGCAGGATGTCGTCCTCCGAACGCACGAAGCCGCCGGTGTGCAGCACCTGCTGCTTGCCGCTCCACAAGGTGACCTGCACCCGCGCGCCGACGCGCAGCGCGGACAGCGCGATGATGGCGCCGGCGAGGGCCAGGTAAGAGGTGTGCGTCTGCGGATTGGGCATCGAGCCGGAGCTGTCGACGTACAGATCCAGGTCCACCGGCTCGCTGGCCGGATCCTGCCCCGGCGCATCGCCATACGCGCGCTGCACCGTGGTCAGCCCCGGAATCACGCGCGGCGACTGCAGCAGGCTCTGCATCCAGTCCAGCGCATCCAGCGGATCGCCCGCTTCCCACGGCTCCAGCCCTTCCAGCTGCGGCTCGAAGGCCTGCGGCTGCGGCCGCACCGGAAAGCGGATCAGGTGCGGCAGCGCGCGCTCGCGGTAGTAGCGCACGGCGATATCGTGATCGCTCAGGTCCAGGCCGGCGGAACGCAGGATCTCCCCGTACTCGAACGGCTCGCGCGCCTGGCCGCCCTGGCGGCTGAGCGCGGCCGGCAGCTCCGGCGGTGTCGGCGGCAGCGTCTCCGCTTCGCCGGTGATGCGCGGATCCAGCGCGGGATGCGCGGCCTGATCCAGCTCGCCGTCCTCGATGCGCTCCAGCCCCACCGGCTGGCTGCCCTGTCCGGCGTTGCGCGTATCCATCAGCACGTCCACCCGCCAATCCTTCACCGAGCGCAGCAGATGCGGCAGCAGCAGGGCGGCGAAGCGCGAGGCGCCATCCATCCATTCGCCGGCATAGACGCGCACCACGCGCGCGCCGAGCCAGGCGTCGCCGCGCAGCGCCGCGTCATCCACCGGGCCGCCCAGCGAGCCGGGCGCCAGCTGCCACAGCTGCTCGTAGATGCCCATGTAGAGCGTCCACACCGGCGTCGTCTCTGTCGACGTATCGCGTTCGGCCAGGCGGCGGTAGATATCGGCCATGCGCAGGCCGCACTGGCGCTCCAGGCGGTCGTTGATCAGCAGGTCGGTATAGAGGTTGGCCACCATCGGCGCCTGCGCTTCCAGCGTGGGCAGCGCATGGCGCAGGCGCGCGAGCAGGCGGGCGTGGTCGGTGGCGGTGGCCGGGGCCAGCACGTGGTGGCCGATCTCGTGCGCCAGGATTTCCACGGCGTGATCGGTCAGGCCCAGGCGCTCCACTTCCGGCAGGTCGATCACCACGCGCTGGTCGAACAGGCGGATCATCGCAAAACTGCCGAGCAAGCCTTCGGCCGCGGCATCCACGCGGCTCTCGCACAGGCGCGGATCGCGCAGGCGGGTGAAGCGGCTCCAGGCTTCCAGCGCGGCCGGCCATGCGGCCTGCCAGCGGGACAGCGTGTCGGTGGCAGGCCCCTCGCTCACGCGCGCGCCGGCACGATGCGCACGTGGTGCGACCACGGCGAGAAGAGCGCCACGCTGTCGGCGCGGCCCACCGCCTGCATGCGGTCGCCCGGCACAGCGAACGCGATCTCGCGTCCGCCCACGCTGCCGCCGCGCGGCGTGATCGCCACGCCGGGCGCCACGGCTGCGTCGGCCTGCGCGAACTCGTTCGCCGCCGCCGGCAACACCACCGCGCCGAAGGCATCGGCCATCAGCAGGAAATGGCGCCCCGCGCTCTCGGCCACGAAATGCCCGGCGCCGGCGCGAATGGCCGGCGGCACCGCGAAGGGGCCATCCATGCCGCTGAAACCGCCGAGCGTCTGGCCCTGCGCATCGACCGCGCCGATGGATGGGTTCCACCAGCGATCGGCCGACAGCCGTTCGCGCAAGCTCGCCCATGGCACGTCGGGCGCACCGAGCGCGGCCGAAGCCAGTGCCGGGTCCAGCCGATCGGCCTGCACCAGCGCCGGCTCGCGCAGGTGCGCCATGCCGGCGCGCCAGGCGCACAGCGCGCCGAGTGCGCGCAGCTCGTCAAGCACGGCGCAGCGGCCGGCCAGCGCGCGCATGGTGTCGATCCACTCTTCCACCCGCACGCCGCGCATGCTGCTCAGGCGCACGACGGCATTGGTCACCGTGCCCAGTGTTTCGGTGGGCGCCTGCGCGATCAGCCTGGCGATGGACGCAGCGAGCTGTTTCCACGCGCGGTCCACCCACGGCAGCCGCGCCTTCGGTCCGGCCAGTCCCTGGCCGACCAGGGTAAGGCCGATCTCGAACGCCGCCTCCACCGCCGCGCCGGTGGCCAGCGGATCCACGGCCTGCACCGCCCCGCACACTGCATCGAGCGTATCGCCCGCGAAGGCGCTGAAGGCCGCGGTATCGAACCCGGGCTGCTGATGCCGCGCCTCGGCCACGCGCTGGTTGAGCAGCGCGCGCCGCGAGGCCAGCACGCCGGCGAGCGTGTCGGAGACCATCAGCGCGCCTGCTGCCAGTGCAGGTAATTGGTGTAGCGCTGGTGCAGGTATTTGAGCTTCAGCAGATCGTCGTACAGGTGCCCGTAGAGCTTGCGGCCCTTCACCCGCTCCTCGATCAGCCGCTCGATGCGCACCAGCCGCGCGCGCGTCTCGCGCTCGCTCAAGCCGTCCAGCCCGTGCGCGAATTCCGCCGACAGCTCGCCCACCGGGTCGTTGCGGTCCAGGTCCAGGCGGTCGTATTCCGCGTTGGAGGCGTCGAACAGCCAGCGCAGCCAGCTCAGCCGGTCGGTGCGGTAGGCGGCGTTCTCGGGCAGGCCGAAGAACGGCGCGTCCAGGTCCGGCTGCAGCTTGTCGTTGAGCACGAAGGGCAGCACGTGGCGCACGTCGTCCAGCGCCACCGCCGCTTGGCCGCGGAAATAGGCCAGCGCCTTGGCGAAGACCAGCAGGGTGGTGAGGTTGCGCACCGACAGGCCGTTGCGGGTCTGGCAGCCCAGGTCCTTCATGCGGTCGCGGCCGGTGTCGGCGGCGGTGGCCTGCGCCCAGTCGGCGCCGGCCAGGCGCACGGTGTCCTTGGTGAGGTATTCGAACTGCGCGCCGGCGGTTTCCATCAGCTCGAACTGGCTGGCGAAGAATTCCACGCGCCGGCGCACGTCCTGCGGCACGTCCACCGCGCGGATTTCCTCGCCCAGGCGGTCGACTTCCGCCTCGGCGAAGATGATGTCGCGCGGCACCACTTCTTCCGGCCGGATGTTCTCCTCGATGCGCAGCAGCAGCTCGTCCAGGAAGCGCGGATTGAAGGCCAGCGCCTGCACCACCACGTCGATGCGGTCGCGCAAGGCCTCCACCACCTGGTAGGTGCCGCCGCCGCGGTCGTCGTTGGCGGTGAGGTACCAGGCCGACTCCGGGCATTCGTAGACGTGATTGAGGATCTCGGCGTAGTTGTCGCCCATCACGGTGAGCAGGGCGCTCTGCGTGCGGGTGGGGATGCGGTTGTACTCGTCGATGATCTTCACCCGCATCGACAGCCACTTGCGCCAGGCGATGCGGATATCGCCCATGTCCTGCGCCGCCATCAGGTCGGCCGGCAGCGGATTGCCGAGCAGGTCGGCGATGGTCATCTGCGGATGCCCGTGCTGCATGGCGCGGCGCACCTCGCGCACCGGATAGCCGGCCAGCACGCCCATCAGGATGGCGCTGGCCGTCTTGCCGCGCCCGGGGCCGCCGATGAACAGGCATTTGCGCCGCGCCGCGAAGGCGAGCAGCGGCAGCAGCACATAGCTGGAATAGCTCTGCGCCGAGGGCAGGGTGAGCGTGCGGCGGGTATCGCCCACCGCGAAGGTGGCGGCGGGGCCGTCGTGGTATTCGATGTCGTAGTGCGGGCTGATGATCGCGTTGTTGACGATCCAGAAATACGCCTGGCGCAGCTTTTCGTCGAGGCGGACCGGTTGCGCTTCGGCATCGGCCGCGGTGCGCACGGGCCCTTCGTACAGCTCCGCCACGTCGAAGTTGCGCGGCGCCGGCTCGGCGCGCGGATTGGTGGGCGCCTTGGACACGCGCTGAAACAGATTGAACGGCGACACTCGATCCCTCGCTGGGCAGCCATTCGCGGCATTCTAGAACGCGTGCCTGGCGGCCGTAAGTGCAGACCGGGGAGGCCGGGCGCGGCTTGCCATGTGACAAAGCCGCCAGTCCCGCCGCCGCGGGATAGCAACCTCGCCGTGGCTGGTCATAATGGCGCCCATGACGACGATTTACCGGTTCGGCGCATTCGAGCTCCATCCGCAGGCGCGCCAGCTGCTGCAGAACGGCGATCCCGTCGAACTCACCGCCAGCGCCTTCGACTGCCTGGCCTACCTGGTCGAGCATCGCGAACGGGCGGTGGGCAAGGACGAGCTGATCGCCGCGGTCTGGGGCAGCACCGAGATCAGCGACAACCTGCTCGCCCAGACCATCGTCCGCCTGCGCCGCGTGCTTGGCGACAACGCGGACGAGCAGCGCTGCATCAAGACCTTGCCGCGCATGGGCTACCGCTGGGTGATGGCCACGTCGATCGTGTCGGACGCACCGTGCTCGCCGGCCGCGGCGGGCGATGAGCCGGTGGTCATCGCGCGCCGCGCGCCATCGCCCCGGCGCCGCCACCTGCGCTGGGGCGTGGCGCTGCTGTTGCTGGTGGCCGTGGCCGGCTTCGGCGCATGGCGCTTCCATGGGCGCGCCAGCAAGGCTTTCCAGCGAGGTACCGCGGTAGTCCTGCCCGCGCAGATTCATGCACCGGAAGAGTGGGCGTGGCTGCGCCTGGGCCTGATGGACCTGATCGTCGGCGACCTGCGCGGCGCCAGGGTGCCGGTGGAAAGCAGCCGGACCGTGGTCAACCTGCTCGACCGGCCGGAACAGGGCGGCGCGGCGCCGCTTGCATCGTATGCGCTGGTGATCCAGCCCCAGGTGACGCTGGACAACGGCCGCTGGCATGTCCAGCTCGAGGCGAGCATGCGCGACGGCGGCGCCCTGCAGGCCGAGGCCTCCGCCGTCAACATGCTGAAGGCCGCGCACGAGGCCAACGCTCTCCTGCTCGCCCAGCTGGGCGCGAGCGATTCCGACCGCGTCGCTTCGGAAGACGACAAGGAGCAATACCTGCTGCGCATGGAGGCGGCGTCCTATGCGGGCACGCTCGGCGTGCTGCGCGAGCTGATCGACAACGCGCCGGCGGATCTGCGCACGACGCCGGCGTTTGCCTACGCCAAGGTCGCCTTCTACTGCGACCAGGGGGAGTACGAGGCATGCAAGACCGAATCGGCCAACCTGCTGGACCGCCTGCCGGCCAGGACCCAGCCGGTGCTGCGCGGAAGGACGCTGGCGAAGCGATGGTACGTCTACTTCCGCGAACACAAGCACGCGCAGGGGGCGCAGGCGCTGCTCGAAGCGATCAGCCTGCTGAAGCAGCAGAACAACACGGGCTATCTGGCCTATGCCTATGCGCAGCGCGCCGAGCTGCTGAGCATGGCGGGCCGCTTCGACGAGGCCCAGGCGGATTTCGGCGATGCGCGCGTCAACTATGCTCTGGCGGGCGACACCGCCGGCGTGGTGGGCATTGACGAATCGCTGGCGGAACTGAACATGCAGCACGGGCACTTCGCCCAGGCCGTTCCGGTGATCCAGCGTGCGGTCGGGCAATACGAACGCCTGGGCATGCGCCAGTATGTGCCACCGCTGATGACGGACCTGGTGATCTCGCAGAAGATGCTGCTGCAGCATGCCGATGCCTTCGCCAGCACGGAGCGGTACTGGCCGCTCGACAAACAATTTCCGGAATACACCGAGAACATCGGCCGCCATATCCTGATGTTCCATCGCGCCGATGCCCTGGGCGGCATGGGCCGCGCCGCCGAAGCCGGCGCGTTGCTGGAGCAGGTGCTCGCGCAGATCGATGCCGACCCCCATGGCGAGCCCGGCCTCAAAGCCACGGTATACATGTTGCTGGCCAAGCTCGCGCTGCAGCGTGGCGATATCGGCGGCGCGCAGGCGTGGATAGCCAAAGCCCTGTCGGGGCATCTGCTGGCATGGGACGGCGACCAGCGCGACACCGCCGATGCGTGGCTGCTGGACGCGCTGATCGCGCAGCAGGCCGGCGACGTGAAGGAAATCCAGCGGGCGCTGTCCGCCATGCAGGCCTGGGCCGACAAGCTTTCCTCCACCGACCGCGACGACTGGATCGCCATCCGGCTGCTGCGTGCGCAAGCCATACAGGCCCAGGCCGAGGGCCGCCGCGAGACGGCGCTGGATCTGCTGAAGCAGGCCATGAACCGGGCCAGCCGCTACGGCGTGCCGGAACTGATCGCCGACACGGGTCTGGCCTACACCCTGGCCCTGCTGGAAAGCGGCCAGGTGAGCGAAGCTTTCGTGATCAGCGGCCAGCTCTCCGCCTGGGGCCAGCTGGACTGGCGCGTGGCCTGGGCGCAGGCCTGCGTGTACCGCGCGATGGGACAGACCGAGTCGTGGAACCGCTACCAGCGCAAGGCGCGCGAGTTGGCGGGCGACCGCGTTTTGCCCACCCCGCGCCCGAAGGCTTGAGGCGGGGGCGCCCGCGGCTATGATGCGGGTGACGGGCAGGGGAGACAGTGATCCGGCATGATTTGCAGCGCAGGCGACAGGGTTTTCAAGCACCATGGATGAGCGAGGATCGGAAACCGGCCGGATGGCCGCCGTCTTCATCGCTTTGATCGCCCTGCTCACCCTGGGTGCGCTCTACGTTCCGCGCTTCGAAGGCGCCCCCGTCAAATCCAGGATCGTCACGTCCGCGCGGCCAGTGATGCCTTCGGTCGAGCTGTGGCTGAGCACCGAAGACCGCCGCCTGCAGCTGAAACCGCAGCCCGATATCGAGATGAGCATCCGCGGCGAGCAGGACGCCGACGTCATCATCGACCGCAAGACCACCTACCAGAGCATGACCGGCTTCGGCGCGGCCATGACCGATGCCTCGGCCTGGCTGCTGCAGAACAAGCTCAGCGTGCTGCAGCGCGCGACGCTGATGCACGAGCTGTTCGGGCCGCCGCCGAACCTCAACTTCAACATGCTGCGCCTGACCATCGGCGCCTCCGATTTCTCCCTGCAGCCCTACACGCTGGACGACGTGCCGTTCGGCCAGACGGACCCGGGCCTGGCGCATTTCAATATCACGCCGAATCTGCAGCAGGAGGTGATCCCGGCGGTGCGCGAGGCGCTGGCGGTGAATCCCGCGCTGCTGATCGTCGCCTCGCCGTGGAGTGCGCCGGCGTGGATGAAGACCAGCGAGAATTTGATCGGCGGCGAGCTGCTGGAGCAGTACGAGAGCACGTACGCGGATTATCTCGTCAAATATCTCGACGCCTTCCGCGGCTTCGGCATTCCCATTTTCGCGCTGACCCTGCAGAACGAGCCCAGCTTTACGCCGGTGACGTATCCCGGCATGGAGATGGGGCCGGAGACGCGGACGCGGATCGTCGCACAGTACCTGGGCCCGAAGCTGGCCAACCGCCGGCCTAAAACGCGCATCCTGGAATGGGATCACAACTGGAGCCACCCCGAGCAGCCGACCAGCGTGCTGAACAACGCCGACGCCGCGCGCTATATCGACGGCGTGGCCTGGCATTGCTACGAGGGCAGCCAGTACGCGCAGGGCGAAGTGCATCGCGCGTTCCCGCAGAAGGATGCCTACCTCACCGAGTGCTCCGGCGGCGACTGGGCCTCGAGCGTCAATGGCGAGCTGATCTGGTTCACGCGCAATCTGCTGGTGCTGGGCACCAAGCAGTGGGCGCGCGGCGTGATCTATTGGAACCTGGCACTGGACGAGAACCACGGCCCGCACTTCGGCGGCTGCGATCTGTGCAAGGGCGTGGTGACGATCGATTCCAGGACCGGCGCGGTGAGCCGCAACGACGAGTACTACGCCCTGGCCCACTTCAGCCGCTTCGTGCTGCCGGGCGCCGTGCGCGTGAAGTCCACCGACACCGATGCCGACAAGGGCATTGCCAATGTCGCCTTCCAGAACGAGGCGGACGGTTCGATCGTGCTGGTGATGGTAAACACCCATGCGGCGCCGCGCACCGTGACGGTGGCCGAGGGACCGACCCGCTTCGAGTACACCATGCCGGGGCGCAGTGTCGGGACCTTCGTGTGGAATTCGGACCTGGCCGCCAGCTGGATACGGCGGGCATTCCAGTGGCTGAAGGGCGCGCACCGCACCGGGCTGGCCGAGGGTGGGCATTCCGATCAGACCTGAGCGAATCCGCCATCGACGAAGAGTTCCGATCCGGCAATGTAGGAAGCATCGGAGGAGGCCAGGAACGCCGCTGCCGATGCGACTTC
>Ga0065165_1002405_pt1 | contig 15973 bp, 9 predicted proteins | sample AraplaMF_Cvi_mMF_FD_63813 | JGI IMG/M metagenome (GOLD analysis project Ga0065165, IMG submission 63813) | Arabidopsis root microbial communities from the University of North Carolina, USA - plate scrape MF_Cvi_mMF (version 2) (version 3) | ecosystem: Host-associated > Plants > Roots > Endosphere...
GAATCCGTCGGCACCATCAGCCAGGCCAGAGCGAGGACGCCCGGAATGGCGAGAGCCGTGCCCCACGCCCAGCGACGACTGGTCATATCCTGCTCCTGTGCCTGTCAGGTTGCTGCGGGAGACCGGCCCTGGCGGCGCTGCTTGCGTTTCGCCGCCAGGGCATCGACCCGATTCCGCCGCCCTAGTTCGTCGACCCGGTCGCGAAATAGACGTTACAGACCCCATTTTCGTAGCGCGTCTGAAGCTGGACCATGGTCGCGCCGGCTCCGACCCATTGCAGCCCCGGCGAAAAGCCCTCGCAGCCGTTGGTGGTGGGGGTGGCCAGGGTGACCGGTGCCGGGATCGTCACCCATGGCCCGTTCGGGCTGCCGCTCGCGCTCTTCATGAGGACTGTGCCGTTCAACCCCGACGGATTGCCGTTGGACAGACGCAGATACTGCCCGATCCACAACAGCGAGCCATCGGGGAGCACCTTGTTGACCGGCGTGTTCGAGAAGAAGCGCCCGTCGGCATGCACCATCCGCGTGCCGATCAGCGTCGTCGCGCCATAGTTCCAGCCATCGGTGGAGGTGCGGTAATAAGAGGCGCAGTTGAGCGGCGCCGCCTGGCCACAGACCTCGTAGGTCATCAGCCGCGTGCCGTCGGCGAGGTTCGACACCACCGGCATGCCCGGGCGCAACGGATAGGTCGCGTCGGCGTTGCTCGTCGCGAGGGCGACCGTATTGCTGTGGTCGATCCAGGTGACCCCGTCATAGGTCCGCCGGTGGACCAGCTTCTGGCTGCAGCACGAGCTGCTCTCATCGGCATAGTTGAGGATGATCGCACCGTCGGTGCCCATTGAGAAATCGGGTTCCCAAAGTCCCTGGCTGTTGGCCGACTGGACGGCCACCGACACGAAGCTCCAGTTTCGGCCGTCGTCGGTGCTCTTGTAGATCTTGATCTTGGCGCGGCTCGTTGCGGTCTTCTGCGTGTCGACCACGACGCCGAGGATCAGCGTGCCCGCCGGCAGCGATCCTACCGTCTGCGGCACGCGGAAGAGGCTCGGGCTGCTTGCCTTGAGCGCCTGGAATTCCGGATCCTGAATCGTGCCGACCAGGGTGAACGACGCGCCGGAATCGGTGCTGGAAAAGATCTTGATATGATCGTCGCCGGGAAAGGACAGGACCGACGCGACAAGCTCGCCGCTCGGGAGCAGGCGGATCCGGGGATATTTGGAATCTGCGGCGAGCAGGGTCTGGGCGTGCGCGGCGACGCTCGTCAGGCCGACGAAGCTCAGCCCCGCGATCAGGGCATAGCGGCTGAGCGCGCGCTTAGAGGTACGCGGAACTTTCGTTCGTCCGGTCACGATGCACTTTCGCATGACATTCCCTCCTTGTTGGCACGCGACGTTCGATCCGCCGCGCCTCTTTCCGCCGGGGAGCGGCCCAGTGCATGGCCTTGCATCCAGATTGCCCCCTGCCCTGCCCGTGCGGCAACGACGGATAAAAGTAGATATATGTGATAATTGGCCTGACACAAACGTACATAATTTCGTTATCTTTCAATGACTTAATGAAATTATCGCATAAATTTGTCGGTCTTCCGATGCTTTTGGCCTGACAAATCGTTCCGGAGTCGACGCCGCGGTCAGGACAACATCTGGCGCACTTGCCCTCGCAGCGCGCAACGGCTCCACGCCAATGGGGCCAGCCCTCAACTTTCCCTCACCTGCGCTCCGCAGACGAATTTCATTGCGAGAATCGGGACTTCGTCGCCGTTTCCGGAACAGGTGCCACCGCAAAAACGACACATTGGCCTTACCAATAGCCTTGTATTTGCCAACGCCGCTGTTAGGGGGCCTCGCGAAAGAGGAAGTCGGCTATGAAAATTACGTCTGCACGCGTCATCGTCACCTGCCCCGGGCGTAATTTCGTCACGCTGAAGATCGAGACCGATCAGGGCGTGTACGGTATCGGCGACGCGACGCTGAACGGGCGCGAGCTGTCGGTCGTGTCCTATCTGCAGAACCATGTCGCGCCCTGCCTGATCGGGATGGATCCACGGCGGATCGAGGATATCTGGCAATATCTCTACCGCGGCGCCTATTGGCGGCGCGGTCCGGTCACGATGCGCGCGATCGCCGCCGTCGACGTGGCGCTGTGGGACATCAAGGCCAAGATGGCCGGCATGCCGCTCTACCAGCTGCTCGGCGGCCGCAGCCGCGATGGTGTGATGGTTTATGGTCATGCCAATGGCGGCGACATCGCGGAAACCGTCGATGCGGTCGGCCAGTATATCGACCTCGGCTACAAGGCGATCCGCGCGCAGACCGGTGTGCCGGGCATCAAGGACGCCTACGGCGTCGGCCGCGGCAAGCTCTATTATGAACCGGCCGATGCGGCGCTGCCGAGCGTGACGGGCTGGGACACGCGCAAGTCGCTCAACTATGTCCCCAAGCTGTTCGAGAAACTGCGCGCGACCTATGGCTTCGACCATCACCTGTTGCACGACGGCCATCATCGCTACACGCCGCAGGAAGCTGCCAATCTGGGCAAGATGCTGGAGCCATACCAGCTCTTCTGGCTGGAAGACGTAACGCCGGCGGAGAACCAGGAGGCGTTCAGGCTGATCCGCCAGCACACCGTGACGCCATTGGCGGTGGGCGAGATCTTCAACACGATCTGGGACGCGAAGGACCTGATCCAGAACCAGCTGATCGACTATATCCGCGCGACCATCGTCGGTGCGGGCGGCGTCACGCACCTGCGCCGCATCGCCGACCTTGCCAGCCTGTACCAGGTGCGCACCGGTTGCCATGGCGCAACCGATCTCTCGCCGGTGACCATGGGCACGGCACTGCATTTCGACACCTGGGTGCCCAATTTCGGCATCCAGGAATATATGCGCCACTCCGAAGAGACCGACGCGGTCTTCCCGCACGACTATCATTTCGAGAAGGGGATGCTGTTCTGCGGCGAAACCCCGGGACACGGCGTCGACATCGACGAGACACTGGCGGAAAAATATCCCTACAAGCCGGCCTACCTCCCCGTCGCGCGGCTGGAAGACGGGACCATGTGGAACTGGTGAGCGCGGCAAAACAAAAGACGGACCTGTTCGTTTCCGCCTAGCGGCTGGCGAGGACGGCGCTCCAGGCCGTCCCCGCAATCAACAGAGCCTTCAGCGAAACCATTCGAGCGGGATCGCCTCGCCCATCCGGGTCTCGCCACGGCCGTCCGGATGGAGATTGTCGCCACGCTGCAGCGCCGGATCGAGCCGCTTGGGATTGGCCGGATCGGCCACCACCTTTTCCATGTCGAACACGGCGTCGAACGCGCCCGACGTACGGATCCAGTCGTTCACGGTCACGCGCATCGCCTCGCCCGCGTCGGTATAATAGCCGGCACCCTGGAAAGGCAGGATGGTCAGCGCCATTACCTTGATGTGGCGCGCATGGGCGCGATCGATGAGTTGGCGATAGCCAGCAATGAGTTGCTCGGCGGTGATCGTCGGCGCGCTCGTGCCGTCGGGACGCGCCCTGCCGGATCCGCCGATATCGTTGATCCCTTCGAGCAGAACGACATGCGTCACGCCCGGGAGCGCCAGCACGTCGCGGTCGAAGCGCTCGAGCGCACTCGGACCGGTGCCGCGATTGAGCACACGATTGCCGGAAATCGCTTGCGTCACCACGACGTGCGGCCTGCCTGCATCTGCCAGTCGCCGCGCGAGCACGTCGCCCCAGCGGCACACCGGCGTGGCGTCGAGCGCGCATCCGACATTGTCGGTGATCGAATCCCCGAACGCGACGACCACCGGCCGCGCCTTCGCGCCCAGCACTTCCACCCCGGCGAGTAGCGGCCGGTTGTCGAAGCGGGCCACCGGTTCGAATGCCGATGCGGTGTGATCGCCGGGCGCCGAAACCAGGGTCTTTGCGCCTGCGGCAGCATGTACCGTGTTCAGCACCGCGCGCTCGGGCACGTAAAGCGACACTTCGACCACGTCGAACGGCTTGACCGCCAGCGGCGCGGCATCGCTGGTAAGGATCGCATTGGCAGGCATCGCTGTCGACGCCTGCCCGCCGAAGGTGACGGCGACCGTCTTCCCGCCGGCGATCCGGACGCTGGCCGCTCCTATGCGCAGCGGCGCGCCATATTGATTGGACAGGTTGAGTCGCAGCTTGTCGCCAGCCGCACCGACTCGCACCGCAAAGCGCAGCGTCGTATTCTCCACGACGACCTGCTGCTTGGCATCGGCGGCCTCCCACATGCTCGCTGTCCAGGCCGGTGCCCACCGATCGGGAACGGGCGCGGCAGCGCCCAACACCAGCAAAGCAGCCCCGCCAACAGCGGCTTTCCAGATTCCGTGCATACTCCCCATCCCTCTGAATATTATATCGAAATTACCCATATCGCCGCGCGCCGTCCGCGGCAAATCCGTGCCATTCCGAATTGGGCAGGCCAAGGCGTTGCGACTTGTATGCCCCCTTTGCCGGTGAATCCAGAAATATGTCAGACCGATAACGAGGGACTTGTCAGGCCAATTAAATCCGATAAATACGCCCTCACAAAGGCGCCGAAAAGGCGGCCGAATGGGGAGGGGATAATGCTTTTCCGTAATACCTATCTACTGATTGGCGTGTCGGGGCTGGCGCTGTTTGCGCCCGGAATCGCCATGGCGCAGGAAGCGCCCGCCGGGACGCCGGCACCAGCCGCGCCCCAGGTAACGCTGCCGGAGCAGGACGCAACGGAGATCACCGTCACCGGCTACCGGCAGAGCCTCGAGACCGCGCAGGCGATCAAGCAGGATTCGAACGAGATCGTCGATTCGATCGTCGCCGAGGACATCGGCAAGCTGCCCGATTCGACCGGCGCCGAATCGCTGGCGCGCCTTCCGGGCGTGCAGGTCGATCGCCTGAACGGCGAAGCCGCCAATGTGCGCGTGCGCGGCCTGTCCGACGTGACCACCACCTATAACGGCCGCGAGATCTTCACCGCCGAGGGTCGCGCGGTTGCGCTGCAGGACTTCCCGGCGGCATCGGTCTCGCGCTTCGACGTGTACAAGGCCGGCTCCGCCAACCAGATCGAGGCCGGGATTGCCGGCGAAATCGATGTGAAGTCGCACAAGCCCTTCGATTTCAAGGGGCTTCGCGTCGCCGGCGGCATCCAGGGACTTCACTGGCGCCAGTCGCAGGAGTTCGGCCTCGACGCCAATCTGCTGGTCAGCAACCGCTGGGACACCGGGATCGGCGAAATCGGCATCCTCGTCGAGGGTAGCTACACCGACAATAATTTCGTCGATTCCTACCGCGAGAACAACACGCAGATCCTGGTCCGTCCGCTGAGCGGGACCTATCCGGGCGCGCGTTATCCCTCGCGCGTGTCGTTCCAGTATCCGAGCTCCAACCGGTTCCGTCCGTCCGCGGCGACCGCCATCCAGTGGCGTCCGAGCTCGAATCTCGAAATCTACGCCGACTTCCTGTTCCAGGGATTTCGCGCACGCGGCGAGTCGCGCACGCTGCACATCGATACGGGCAGCAATGCGCCGATTTCGAACGTGACGTACTGCCCCGGCAGCACTGACCTGATCTGCCAGATGACGATGACCGGCGGAAACGGCATCACCGGCTTCCAGGTCGGCCAGTGGAACAAGACCGATACCTATCAGGGCGGCGGCGGTTTCATCTGGAAGACAGGCGGCGGCGGCCGCATCACCGGCGACTTCGCGTTGACTGACTCGCGGAACACGAACCGCAACATGCAGTTCAACATCTTCACCAACAGCACCGGAACGCGGGTCTTCAACTTCGACGATCAGTCCGGAGGCGGCGGCGCGTCGGCCTATGTGACCGATGTCGACCTGTTCTCCGCCTCGTCGTTCCGCATGCTCAACTTCGCCGAGAACGGCGCCGACAATCACGGCCGCAGCTACCAGGGACGGTTGGACGCGACCTTCCCCGTCCATCTGGCGATCTTCGACAATATCCAGGCGGGCGTGCGCTACAGCAATCGCGACAGTGATTCCTACAATGATGCCGCGGAAAATCGCGTGCCGGTCCTCACTGCGGCAGAGGTGGCCGCAGGTCTGACCTTGGCGACGCTTCCCCGCATCCAGTATGTCAACCTGCCGTTCGAATTCATGATGGCGCCGATCGGCTTCAAGGGCGACCCGACGTCTCACCCGAGGACCTGGATCACCCCGACCCGGAGCGACATCCTCGACAACGCGGACTATCTCCGCGCCCTCGTCGGTCAGCCGGCAGGCTATCCGGCGATGGACTGGGTCTATTCGGCGAACGAGAAATCCTATGCCGGCTATCTCCAGACCCACTACCAGTTCCCGCTCGGGTCCGTGAAAGTCGATGGCCAGATCGGTCTTCGCGTCGTCCGCACCACCAATGAAATGCTGGGGACGCTGAAGATCGGGAGCGCGGCCGGCGAGCCTTATTCCAAGTCCAACGAATATACCGACTTCCTGCCCAACGTCAGCGCGCGCATCAAGCTGACCCCCAAGCTGCAGTCCCGCCTCTCCTTTACCCAGACGCGCACGCGGCCGGGTTTCGGCCAGCTCAATCCGACGCTGACCATCAGCGCGACGCAGGTCTGCGACAATTCGGTGACGCCGCCCAGCTGCTACCGGACCGCAAGCGGCGGCAATGCCGAACTCCAGCCGACCCGATCGACGAACTATGACGCGTCGCTCGAATATTATTTCTCGCGTTCGGGATCGGCGACGGTCCAGGTGTTCCGCCGCGACGTTACCGGGTTCATCAACACTGCGACGCAGATCATCGACGATCCCGAATTCGGCCAGCTCAACATCACGCGCCCCGAGAACGGGCAGAAGGGCTATATCCAGGGCGTCGAGGTGGGCTTCCGTACCTTCCTGAAGATCCCGTCGCTGCCGCAATGGATGCAGAATTTCGGCGTGCTGGCGAACTACACCTATCTCGACCATGGTTCGGAGCTGTCGCCGAGCGCGGCCGCGACCCTGCCGGGCATCCAGCCGCTGACCAACGTGTCCAATCACCTCGCCAACGCGCAGATCTTCTACGAGAGCAAGGTGGTCTCGCTGCGCGCTTCGTACAATTATCGTTCGAGCTTCCAGACCTATGGCATCGTCACCGACAACAAGCTGACGTCGGCATTCTATCCCTGTCTCAAGGCACCGAATCCGACCTGTGTGATGCCGCAGCTGACGTTGCCGACGACCGAAGAGGGGCGCGGCCAGCTGGACCTTTCGGCTTCGGTCAATCCGACCGATTGGCTGAGCATGACGTTCAACGTCGCGAACGCGCTCGGCGCCCAGCAGCGCACCAGCCGCGTGTTCAACGCGGAGGGTCAGAGCTATCCGGTGTCGGTGCGGTATCTCGAGACCATCTATCGTCTCGGCCTGCGCGTCCGCTTCTGAGCCTGCGCACCGAATGCATAACTGAAGTCGAACTGACGCCGCACGGGACCTTGTTCCGTGCGGCGTTTTCCTTGGGGAGCAGCACATGACCAAGTCTCGACTGATCCGGCACGCACGGCGCGCGATCCTTCGACTGACTGGCACAGCCGCCATCGCGCTGGCGCTGAACGCCACCCCTGCGGCCGGCTTCGCCCCCGCTGCCCAGTCGGCCGCCCCTGCGTGCAAGGGCGTGGACGGCTATGCCTCGGCCTTCGAAGGGCGTCGCACTTTCCTGTGGGCGCCCGACGTACTGATCCGGCTCAAGGCCAAGCGGGATAGCGATCCTGCGATCAAGGCCGCCTATGACGGACTGCTCGCCAAGGCCGAGGCGGCGATGAAGCGCCCGCTCTTCACCGTGGTCGACAAGCGCACCGTTCCGCCATCGGGCGACCGCCACGACTATCTCAGCATCGTCGGCAACTGGTTTCCCGATCCCGCCAAACCCGATGGGCCCTATATCCGCGGCGAGGGCACCAATCCGGAGCGACTGAGCAACAAGTTCGACATCGCCGACCTCGATCGGATGAGCGCGGATATCGAAACGCTCAGCCTTGCCTATTACTTCTCCGACAACCCACGCTACGCCACCCGCGCGGCCAGCCTGGCGCGCACCTGGTTCCTCGATCCGGCCAGCCGGATGAACCCGAACATGAACTATGCCCAGACCGTTCCCGGCCGCGAGATCGGCCACGCCGACGGCGTGCTCGAAACCGCGCGACTCCAGCGCGTGATCGAAGGCCTGGGGCTGATCGCCCCATCAGGCAAGCTGACGCCCGAAGAGACGAAGGGCATGGAGAAGTGGTTCTCCGACTATGTCGACTGGATGCGCGGTTCGACCCACGGCCGGAACGCGAGCATCGCCAACAGCTACCAAAGCATGTGGTATGACTCGCAGATCACACAGTTCGCGCTGTTCGCACGGCGTCCGGATGTGGTGAAATCGGTGGTCGAGGCATTTCCGAAGCGGCGCTTCGCCACGCAGTTCAGCGTCGACGGCAAGCTGCCCATCGACCTGGCCCGCTCGCGCAGCCTCTATTATTCGATCTTCACGCTGCAGGCGGCCTACAACGCCGCCGAGATCGGCAGCTGCATCGGGCTGGACCTGTGGAACGTCGACAGCGGCGGCAAGAGCCTGAGGGGCGCCACCGATTTCCTCGCCGCCTATCGCGGCAAGCTCGAGACCTGGCCCTATCCGGAAGCGAATCCGGTCCCCGGCGACCTCGACGACCTGCTCTATCGTGCCAATCGGGCGTGGGGCGATGCCTATCCCTCGACACCGCGCGCGGAGCTGGTTCGCTATCTGAAACTCTAGCCCTCGGGGCGGTTTCATCTTACAAATTTATCTAGATTGGTCGGATAAATCATATATAGTGGCCTGACCAATAATACCGGAGGATTGGATGCGGACTGGTGGCAGGGTTTTGACGATGTTGGCGGTCGCCGGAGCCGCTACGGCACTGGCCGCGCCGCTCGCTGCTGTTCCGCAGTACGGACAGCAGACCGGGCCGGCCAAACAGGCCAAATTGATTACCCGCTATTCGGACAGCAGCCGCCTCGGGCGCCCCTTCGCCAAGGACCCCTCGGTGATCCGGTTCGGGGACCGGTTCCTGATGTATTACACGCTTCCCGCGTCGAAGGACGGCCCGGACAATGCGACGGGCTTCCCCTCCGGCCTGGCGATCGGCATCGCCGAGAGCCGCAATCTGCGCGAATGGCGCAAGGTGGGCGAAGTGCTTCCGGTGCAGGACGCCGAGCGCAACGGCATCGCGGCGCCCGGCGCGGTCGTGATCCGCGGGAAGGTGCACCTGTTCTACCAGACCTATGGCAATGGCCCGCGCGACGCGATCAACCATGCCGTGTCGTCGGACGGGATCCATTTCGATCGCGATCCGGGCAACCCCATCTTCCATCCGGATCCCGCCGAAGCGAAGTGGAGCGTCGGCCGCGCGATCGATGCGGAAGCCTTCGTGCAGGGTGACCGGCTGATGCTCTATTACGCCACCCGCGATCCCGCCTTTAAGGTGCAGAAGATCGGCGTGGCGAGCGCCCCGCTCAGCTCGAAGTTCGGCAAGGGCGATTTCACGAACATCAACAACGACAAGTCGATCCTCGAGCCCGAACTGGGCTGGGAACGCAACTGCATCGAGGCGCCCAGCGTGATCCGTCGCGGTGGCAAGCTCTACATGTTCTATGCCGGCGGCTATAATAACGAGCCGCAGCAGATCGGCGTCGCGGTCAGCACCGACGGGGTGAAATGGACGCGCCTTTCGGACAAGCCGTTCCTGGCCAACGGGCCCAAGGGGAGCTGGAACGCGTCGGAATCCGGCCATCCCGGCATCTTCCAATATGGCAACCGCACCTTCCTGTTCTTCCAGGGCAATAACGACCACGGCAAGACCTGGACGCTGGCCGCCACCGAGATCGGCTGGAACGCCAGGGGCCCGTATCTGAAGTAACCCCGGCCAGGCCGCGCATAATCAAATCAGGAGAGTAGAATGGCCCTTGTCCGCATTCTGGCCGCCCTCAGCCTTGCGGGAACGGTCGCAGGCCTGACGCCGGTGGAGGCGCTCGCGCAGCAAGCGCCCGCCCCTGCCCCCGGCTTCGATCTGGTCGCGGGCGGGGTCGCGCCGACGATCTTCGTCAGCCCGGGCGATGCGCCGGTGGTCGGAATCGCGGCGCGCGCGTTCGCCGAGGACGTCGAGCGCGTCGCCGGCGTGAAGCCGCAAGTCTCGGAAGCGGCGCCCAGCGGGCCGCTGGCGATCCTCGCGGGCACGATCGGCGGCTCGCCGATGATCGACAAGCTGATCGCGGACAAGCGCATCGCGGTCGACAAGGTCGCGGGCCAGAACGAAGCCTATACCATCGCGGTGGTCGAGAATCCGACGCCGGGCGTGGCGCGCGCGCTCGTCGTGGCGGGCGCGGACCGGCGCGGCACCGCCTATGGTATCTTCCGTCTCTCCGAGCAGATCGGCGTGTCGCCCTGGGTCTGGTGGAGCAACGTCTCCCCCACCCGCCGCGCCGCACTGAAGCTGGACGGCGCCACGATCGTCCAGGGTTCGCCGTCGGTGCGCTATCGCGGACTCTTCATCAACGACGAGGATTGGTCGATCCGCCCTTGGGCGGCGCAGACGATCGATCCGACCGGGGATATGGGCCCCACCACCTACGCCCATGTCTTCGAGCTGCTGCTGCGCCTGCGCGCAAATTTCCTGTGGCCGGCGATGCACAAGGTCAGCTCGGCCTTCAATCAGGTCGAGGGCAATGCCGAGATGGCGGATCGCTATGCGATCGTCATGGGTGCCAGCCACGCCGAGCCGATGCTGCGCGACAATGTCGCCGAGTGGAATTTCGACCAGCGCGGCGAATATAATTATTACAAGAATGCCGACCAGGTGCTCGATTACTGGCGCGACCGGGTCAAGGCCAACCACCAATACGAGAATGTCTACACCGTTGGCATGCGCGGCATCCACGACAGCGGCGTCGTCTCCGCCAAGAATGTCGATGGGGTGAAGCTGCTCGAGAAGGTGGTCAGCGACCAGCGCAGCCTGTTCCGCGAGGTGGGCCAGGACCCCGCGAAGATCCCGCAGATCTTCGTGCCCTACAAGGAAGTGCTCGACGTCTACCGCAAGGGCATGAAGGTGCCCGACGACGTGACGCTCGCCTGGGTGGACGACAATTACGGCTATATCCGCCAGCTCTCGACCAAGGCGGAGCAGCAGCGCTCCGGCGGCGCCGGCGTTTATTACCACATCTCCTATTGGGGCGTGCCGAACGACTATCTCTGGCTCGACACCACCCCGCCGGCGCTGATCGGCGAGGAGATGGGCAAGGCGTACGCTACCAACGCGCGCCGCCTCTGGGTGCTCAATGTCGGCGACATTAAACCCGGCGAGAAGGGCCTGAACTATTTCCTCGACCTCGCTTACGACCATGACGGCACGGCGAAGCTCGGCCAGCAGGGCTGGCTGAAGCATTGGGCGACGGAGAATTTCGGTCCCGAACAGGCCGACGCCATCGCCGCGCTGCTTGGCGATTATTATCGGCTCAACTACGCCCGCAAGCCCGAACATATGGGCTGGAACGACGCGGAGACCGCCCCCCGCCCCACCGAGTTCTCACCCGTCGCCTATGGCGACGAGGCGGGCAAGCGCGCCGCCGAATTCCGCGATCTCGACAAGCGGGCCGAGACGATCGCCGCGGCACTCCCGGCAGAGAAACGCGACGGCTTCTATCATCTGGTGCAATATCCCGTGCGCGGTAGCGCGCTGATGAACGCCAAGATCCTCGATGCGGATCGCAGCTTCCTCTACGCCTATCAGGGCCGGGCGAGCGCGAACCTCTATGCCGATGCGTCAATCGACGCCTTCAAGCGCACCCGCAAGGCGACCGACGCCTATAACGCGGTCGGCAACGGCCGATGGGCGCACTTCATGAACGACGAGCCGCGGATGCAGGCGGTGTTCGACATGCCGCCGCTCGGCCGCGTGGTGCCGAACGCGCAAGCCGGGCTCGGCGTCGCGGTGGAAGGCGCGATCACCGCCTGGGCCGAGCATCCGGCCAAGGCGATCGAGGCCGCCGACACCGCACTGCGCGTAAAGAAATGGGGCGCTGCCGAGGCGCCGAACGACCGGTTGCCGCAGTTCGAGCGCGCCACCGATGCGCGCCATTTCGTCGATGCGTTCAACACCGGCACCGGCGCGCTCGATATCGCCGCCATGGCCTCGGCGCCCTGGATCCGGATCGAGCGCGAGGCCCAGCCCGGCGGCGATCAGCGGCTCTGGGTGTCGATCGACTGGCGCAAGCTCAAGCCGGGCGAGACCGCTTCCGGGACGGTGACCGTCTCCGCCGCCGGCGCCAGCCGCACCATCGCGGTCTCCGCGCGCAATGCCGCGGCGCCCAGGGGCATGCTGGTCGAGGACAATGGCATCGTCGCCTTCTCGGCGCAGCGTTATGCCCGGCTCCAGCCCGTCGGCGGACTCGGTTGGCAGGTCATGCCCGGCCTCGGCCGCTCGGGCCAGGCGCTGCAAAGCAATGTCGGCCTGCCCAGCGCAACAGATCCGGCGGGCGCGCCCTATGCGGAATACCGGTTCCGGACGACCAGCACCGGAGGGGCCAGGCTGCGCGCCACGCTGATGCCCGGCTTCGCGCTCGATGCCGAACACAAGCTGCGCTACGCCGTCTCGATCGACGGCGGGCCGCTTCAAATCGTCGATGCGGAGGCCAAACGCGACTGGGACGACGGGGTCCAGCGCAACGGCATCACTTCGGTCACCGACTGGCCGGCGCTCACGGCCGGCGAGCATCGCCTGCGGGTCTACGCGCTGGATCCGGGCGTGGTGCTGGACTCGCTCGTCATCGACTTTGGTGGGCTCGCAAAGGCCTATCTCGCACCGCCCGAAACGATCGCGAAATAAGCCCCGGGGGAGGGAGCATGTTGAGGTTCCTGACGATCGGCGCCGCATTGCTTAGCGCCGCGATCACCACGCCTGCGCACGCACAGGATGCGCTCGGCGCCAACTACAACGAGCATTTCGAGGACGTCGATTATCGCGACCTCGACAAGGCCGGGGCCCGCTGGGTTCGCCTGTTCGTCACCATGCCCGAGCTCGACCGCATCCCCGCGGCCGAGCACGGCGCGGTACGGACGATCCTCGACGCGGCGAAGCACGGCTACCGGACGATCCTCTCGCTGAAGTTCCCGCGCAACATGCGCGACTTCCCCAGGCCCGGCACCCCGGAGATGGCCCGCGAAGTCGCGTGGCTCGATCAGGTGCTGCCGCTGGTGATGGGCAAGGTCGACATATTGGTGATCGGCAACGAGCCCTATATCGAGAGCCGACGCGAGGACCGCGATCTCGATCTCAACGTCTATTACGAGGCGCTGGCCCGGCGCACGATCGCGTACAAACAGGCGCACTGCGCGAGCGGCTGCAAGACGCACCTCTATATGGGCGCGCTCAACCGCCTCGACCTCGAGATCAACCGGACCCCGTCGACCGAGCGCTGGATGGCGTTCGTCAAGGCGACCCCCGAGATCGAGGGCGTCGACATCCACCCGCATCTGCCGGGCATCGAAGGGTCGCAGGTTTTCGTCGACTATGTCGTGCCGCGGATGCGGCCCGATCAGAAGTTCCTCGTCACCGAATTCTCGATCGTCCGCTGGTGGGAACAGCAGATGAAGGCCCCCGCCCCCGCCGCCTTTCTCGCGCAATATCATCTGCCGGCCGGCATCCCGAACTGGCAGGTCATCAAGGCCGCGCTGGATGCGCCTTTCCCGAAGGCCGAATGGGACGCGTTCCTCGCGCAAAGCCCCTGGTTCGAGACGCGGAAGCATTATCTGCTCGACCAGATGAAGATCTTCCGGGATTCGGGCCGCCTGGCCGTCGCCACCTATGGCTTCAAACAGGGTAGCTCGATGAGCCGCAACTTCGGCCCGAACACCACGCCCTGGCTGCTCAACAGCGTCTTCGCCGCACGCAGCGTGCAGCCGAATGCCGATGGCAGCGCCGCGTTCAACTATGCGTGGATCGACGATTTCAAAGCGCTGCAGAAGCAATGAAGCGAACGGAAGGTAGGGAATGAACCTCACCCGCAGAACGCTGATTGCCGGCTCGGCGGCCGCCGCAGCGATGCCGCATTCCGCGCTCGCCGCGCCCGTCGAGCGGTTTCCGATCTGGCCGAAGGCGCCGCCCGGAGGCGAAGGGATCAGCGTGCGCGACGTGTCAGTCAAACGATCGCCAAACGGCCGCGCGGACGACATCGCCTGGACGCATGTCGCGACGCCGATGCTCAACGTCGTGCCGGCGCGGCAGCCCAACGGCGCCGCGATCCTGATCATCCCGGGGGGCGGCTATGTCCGTGTGGCGGTGGGACGCGAGGGCTCGTCGCAGGCATGGATGTTCGCGGCACGCGGCTACACCGTGTTCGAATTGCTCTATCGCCTGCCGCACGATGGTTGGCCCGCCGGGCCCGACGTGTCGCTGCAGGACGTGCAGCGGGCGATGCGACTCATCCGCGCGGGCGCGGCGAAATGGGGCTTCGATCCCGCGAGGGTCGCGACGATCGGCTTCTCGGCCGGAGGCCATCTCACGGCGCGGCTCGCCAGCCGCTTCGATCTAAAAACCTATGAACCCGTCGACGTCGCCGATGCGCAGCCGGCGCGCCCGGTGGTCGCCGGCCTGTTCTTCCCCGTCATCACTCTGACCGAGCCGACCGCGCACCAGGATTCCAAACGCGAATTGCTGGGCCAGAACGTGACCCCGGAGCGGATCGCCCGCTTCTCGGCCGAGAATGCACTGCCCGCCGACATGCCGCCGACCTTCGTCGCGTGCGCGGCGGACGACCCGGTGGTCGCCCCGGCCAACAGTCTGACGATGTTTGCCGCGCTACAGGCCGCCAGGATCCCTTCCGAACTGCACGTCTTCGAGAAGGGAGGACACGGATTGCCGCTCAAGGAAGCGGGCAAGGATCATCCCTGGCCGAGCCTGTTCGAGCGCTTCGCGCGCAATCACGGCCTGTAGGCCCGCGTCAGAAGATCGGGAAATCATAGCCGGGCCGGCTGGTGCCTAGGCGGCTCCGAAAAACGGGGCCAATCTCGCGCGAATCCGTTCCAGCACCGTGGCACCTTCGAGATCGGGCGCGAACGAACGGCCGGTGATCGTCTCGAAGGCTTCGGCATAGACGGCTGCGGTGCCCGTGATCAGTTCCTGCGGGATTTCGGGGATCGGATCCTTGTAGGGATCGCAGCGCGCCGCCACCCAGGAACGCACGAAATCCTTGTCGAAGCTGTCGGGCCGCTCGCCGGCCTCGAAGCGAGTCTGGTAGCTCGCCTGCCGCCAATAGCGGCTGCTGTCGGGCGTGTGGATCTCGTCGGCGAGAACGATCGTCCCGTCCGGCGCGACACCGAACTCATATTTCGTGTCGGCCAGGATCAACCCGCGTTCCTCGGCCATTTTCTGCCCGCGCGCGAACAGGGCCAGGGCGGTCGCGCTCAGCTCGTCCCATTGTGCTTTGGTCAGCAGCTTGCGTTCGAGGATTTCGGCGGGTGTCAGCGGCTCGTCGTGCCCGCCGTCGAATTCCTTGCTCGTCGGCGTGATGATCGGCGTGGCCAGCCTGGAATTGTCGCGCAGCCCGTCGGGCAGGGTCATGCCGTACATGGTCCGCTGGCCCTTTTTGTAGAGGGTCAGGATCGATGTGCCGGTCGTCCCTGCCAGATAGCCGCGCACCACGATCTCGACCGGCAATATGTCGAGCCGCTGGCAGATCAGGACATTCGGATCGGGATAATCGAGCACATGATTGGCGCAGATGTCGGCCGTCTGCTCGAACCAGAAACGGGCCGTCTGGGTCAGCACCTCGCCCTTGAACGGGATCGCACAGAGGATGCGATCGAACGCGCTCAGCCGATCGCTCGCAATGATGATCCGGCGCCCGTCGGCCAGATCGTAATTGTCGCGCACCTTGCCGCGATAGTGGTTCGGCAGCTCGGGTATCGTGGCATCGTCGAGGATGCGCGAGGCGAAGGCGGCGAAATCGATAGACGACA
>Ga0065165_1002406_pt1 | contig 15970 bp, 14 predicted proteins | sample AraplaMF_Cvi_mMF_FD_63813 | JGI IMG/M metagenome (GOLD analysis project Ga0065165, IMG submission 63813) | Arabidopsis root microbial communities from the University of North Carolina, USA - plate scrape MF_Cvi_mMF (version 2) (version 3) | ecosystem: Host-associated > Plants > Roots >...
GGAGCAAGTTGTCGCAACCTTTTTGGCTCGATCCAGCACCTACGCCTCGACACGACGCGCGGGGATCGCCGGATGGGTTCGAGGTACCAGGACAAGGCCGACATGCCGATGCCGGGCAGCACGCCCGCCGTCGGCGGCCGCACGGAAACGCAGGAACCGCTGCGCCGCCCGCGCGGCATGGCGATCCTGCACTGGGGCACGGTGCTGCTGCTGATCGCCGCCGCCGCCTTCGCGCTGATCCGCGACGAAGTCGCCGGCCGCGTCGCGCGCCAATGGCTGCTGGAAGGCCATCGCCATACCGGCCTGCTGGTGCTGCTGCTGGCGGTGCTGCGCATCGGCCTGCGCCTGCGTCACGGGCGCCTGCCGCAGGCCGTCCATTCGCGCGTCATCCGCATCGCCGCGTGGCTCACCCATGCCGCGCTGTATCTGATCCTGCTCGCGCTGCCGCTGGTCGGCTGGGCGCTGAGCAATGCCGAGGGCAAGCCGGTGACTCTGTTCGGCGCCGCCCTGCCCGCGCTGGTGGCGGACGACGAAGACCTCGCCGACGCCCTGCTCGTATGGCACCAGGACATCGCCTGGGCCTTGCTCGCCCTGGTGCTGCTGCATATCGGCGCCGCGCTCTATCACCACTTCGTGCGGCGCGACGACGTGCTGCGCGCGATGTGGCCGTGGCGTTCGCGCTGAATCTTTCGCTGTAACCCCTCGCGCAAGTCCCCCATCCCGACACACCAAGGAGGTTTCATGCTGTCTCTGCCGTATCGCCGGATGGCGCGCCGCACGCGGAACATGACCGTGCTGTACGGCGTGGGCGCCGCCTTCTCGCTGGCCTGCACCACCGCGCAGGCCATTCCCGTCTATGCCCGCCAGACCGGCGCCGCCTGCGCCGACTGCCACGCCGGCTCCTATGGCCCGGCGCTCACGCCCTACGGCATGCGCTTCAAGCTCAACGGCTATACCGACACCGACGGCAAGGGCTTCAAGATCCCGGTGGCCGCGCAACTGATCGGCACGCGCTCGGTGCCGGCGCGCGGCGAGAGCTCCAACCGGCTGACCGAAGCGGACGTCTATCTGGCCGGACGCCTGACCGAGCAGGTCGGCGGCTATGTGAAAGTGACCAGCAACAACGACGGCCACAACCGCTTCGACACCAAGCTGAGCGACTTGGACCTGCGCTTCGTCGCCAAGGAGCTGAAGCTCGGCGGCAAGGACCTCACGCTGGGCGTGAGCGTCAACAACAATCCCGGTTTCCAGGATCCGATCGCCGCCCTGCCCGCGGCATCTTCGCTGGGTCCGCCGGGCGTGACCGGCACCGTGCTCAATCCGTCCAGCCCGAATGCGCCGGCCAACCGCGTGTTCGGCGCCACCGTGTACGGCTTGTACGACTCGCGCTGGTACGGCGAGCTGGGCACCTACAACTCGATGCAGCGCTCCACCCAGGACCGCCTCGGCTACAACCCCAATGGCGACCCGGGCAAGCTGCACGACACCGGCTATGCGCGCTTCGCCTACATGCGCGACATGCGGCGGCAGTTCTTCTCCGCGGGCGTGGTCGCGCTCACCACCAAGCGCGAGCTGCCGCGCACCGGCGGCCCGATGGACCGGCTCACCGACCTGGGCTACGACCTCACCTACCAGTTCCTCGGCAACCGCGAGCACATCGTGCAGCTGAGCTACGTGAACATCCTGGAGCGGCGCAAATACGGCAGCACGCCGGCCAGCCCGATCGCGCCGGGCCTGCTGGCCAAGCCGCGCGGCACGGTGCACGACCAGACCCTGACCGTGGCCTACACCTTCAAGCAGAGCTATACCCTGCTGTTCTCGCACCTGGTCAGCACCGGCTCACGCGACGATGCGCGCTTCGTCCCCTACGGCGTGCCGGATACCACCGCCAACCTCGTCAGCCTGTACTGGGCGCCGTTCGGCAAGGACGACTCGTACACCTCGATGGCCAATCTCAAGCTCGCCGCCAACTGGTTCCGCTTCACCCGTTTCAATGGCGCCCGCGACAACATCTTCGGCGCGCCGGGCACCAATGCACGCGACTTCAATGCCTTCTCCCTTACCGCCGCCGTGGCGTTCTGACCGGATCCGATGCGTGAAGACCTCAAGCCTTAAGCGAAACCTTCGAAACCTCGCCCTCGCCGCGCTGGCCTGCGCCTGGATGGCGGCCTCGCCGGCCTTCGCCGGCGATGCGTCGGCCGGCGCCGACGTGTTCAAGAGCGAATGCGCCGAGTGCCACAGCATCAAGGAGGGCCGCAACAAGAAAGGCCCCAGCCTGTTCGGCGTGCTGGGCCGCAAGGCGGCGACGGTGCCGGACTATGAGTACTCCGATGCGCTGCGTGCGCAGTCGTCATGGGTGTGGACACCGGAACAACTGCACAGTTATCTCGCTCAACCGGCCAAGCGCGCCAATCCCGGTACGAAAATGAAATACGATGGGCTGAACGATGCAAAACAGCTCGACGATCTCATTTCCTACCTGGGCACGCTCCACTGACGACACGTTCCGCCGCTGTATGCACTGCCTTGCCGCTACGCCGGATGCTTCCCGGCGTGGCGGCCCTCTGCATGGCGCTGCCGCTGCATGCGGGCACGCTCGGCGGCGGCATCGCACTGAGTTCGCAGCTGGTCGACCGAGGCCAGGCCATCACCAGGGCCACGCCGGTGCTGCAGGGCGTGCTGTCGTGGACCACGCCGGACGGCTGGGCGCTGGGGCTTTCCGCCAGCGCCCAGGCACGCTCGCCGGGAGGCATGGTGGAAGCGATGGGCCAGGTCGCGCACTACTGGACGCTGTCGGACGACTGGTCCATGCAGGCCAGCGCCATCTACTACAAATACCCCATGCGCAGCCGCTTCTTCGACCGCGGCGAAGGCGGACTGCACTGGACCTACCGTGACGTGCTGACCTTCGGCGTGTCGGCCACCCGCTTCACCCACGCCGACCACGAGCGCACCCGGCCGGGCGCGGATGCCACCTTTCACTGGCCGCTGACCGAAGAACTGTCGCTGTCGGTGGGCGCCGGCGTGGCCAAGTCCTATTTCGACCCCTACCCCTATTACCGCTACGGCCATGCCGGCCTGGCGTGGACCCGCGGCGCCTGGCGGGTGGAGCTGGACCGGGTGGCGGCGGATGTGAAGACGCCCCGCTACTGGCGTTCACGTTCGCCCGAGGCGGAGCCCTGGGTGGCGACCGTGCTCTGGTCGTTCTGAGCGCTTGCGACGGATCCCAACCCCGGCGCAACCTTTTCCTATCCGGTCGGCACTCATGGGGACAGCCACGCCGCCCTCCGACCGGTGACCTGATACCCATGAACGAAGCCGATATCGAAGCCGATGCCACCGACCGCGCGCTGTTGCAGCGCATGGCGGCGGGCGACCGCGTGGCCCTGGCCACGCTGTACCGCGGCTACCACGGCCGCCTGACCCGCTTTCTGACGCGCCTGACCCGGCGGCCGGACGTGATCGAGGAAGTCATCAACGACTGCTTCTGGATCGCCTGGCAGAAGGCCGGCACCTTCCAGGGCGATTCGCGGGTATCCACCTGGATCATGGGCATCGCCTACCGCTGCGGCCTGAAGGCCCTGCGCCAGCATGGCGACGAGCCGATCGAGGACGACGCCCTGTACGGCGACCGCGCCCCCAGCCACGACCCCAGCGAAGACCACGAACTGCGCGACTGGCTGGGCAAGGCGCTGGAGCGCCTCACCGTCGACCAGCGCGTGGTGCTGGAGCTGGTCTACGGCGTGGGCCATTCGCTCAACGACGTGGCCGTGATCATGCAGTGCCCGGTGGGCACGGTGAAGGCGCGGCTTTTTCACGCGCGGGTGCGCCTGCGCAATGTGTTGCCGGATCTTGCCGGCGAATCCTCAGCGCACGTTGGAGGTGCGCCATGACGTTTTCGATCAACGCCAGCCGGGATTGCGCCCGCGCCTGGGAAGCCATGCCCTGGGTGCTGCAGGGCAATGCCTCGCCGGAGCAGGCCGAATGGCTGGACGGCCATCTCGCGCAGTGCGAAGCCTGCCGCGCCGAATATGCGCAGCAGATCCGCCTGCGCGACGCGCTGGCGCTGCCGGCCGATGTCGCGGTGGACGCCAACGCCGGCCTGAAGCATCTGCTCGACCGCCTGGACGCGCACGACGCCGAAGCCGCCGCGCCCGCCAGGGCACGCGCGCGCAGCAGCGGCTGGCTGCTGCGCGGCCTGGCCGCCGCGGTGCTGCTGCAGGCGCTGGGCATCGGCATCCTCGGCCTGAAGCTGTATCGCGAACAGGGCGCGGCCGACTACCGCACCTACAGCAGCCAGGACGGCGCCGCCGCGCCGGCCGGGGCGATCCGCGTGATCCCGGATGCCAGCATGAAGGTGGTGGACTGGAATGCCGCGGTGCATGCGCTGCACCTGCAGGTGGTGGGCGGCCCCAACACGGTGGGCGCCTATACCGTGGTGGCCGCCGACACCGCTACCACCCAGGCCGAAGTGGTGCGCCAGCTGCGCGCCACGCGCGGCATCCGCATGGCCGAGCCGGTAGCCTCGGTCCCGTGAAAGCGACGCTGCGCGCCTGCCTCGCCTTCGCCATGGCGCTTGCGCTGGGCGCCTGCGCGTCGGCGCCGGCCGGGCGCGGCAAGGCGGCGGCAATGCCTGCGGCCGCGGCGTCGATGAACAGCCAGCGCGACATCGTGCTGGCCGTGGCCAACCCGCTCGATCCGCCGGGCACGCATGCCGGCTCCAGCCTGCTCGGCTATGCGCCGCCGGGCCATTACGGCGCCGGGCAGCGCGCGGTCTCGCAGCTGGACGAACTGAAGCAGCGCTACGGCCTGCGCGAAGTGGTCGGCTGGCCGATCAAGGCGCTGGGCCTGTTCTGCATCGTGGTGGAACCGCCCGCGGGCGCCGACCGCGAGGCCCTGCTGCAGAACCTGGCCAAGGACGAGCGCGTGAAGCTCGCCCAGCCGCTGCAGGACTACGAAGTCTATGCGGATACGCAGCAGCAGGCCCCGCACAAGTACAACGATCCCTACGCCGACCTGCAGCGCGGCTTCGTCGAGACCGACGCCGCCACCGCGCACGAGACCAGCCAGGGCGGCGGCGTGCACGTGGCCATCGTCGATACCGGCGCGGACGTCACGCATCCCGACCTGCAAGGCCGCATCGCCGACACCCACAACGCGGTGGACGGCGACGCCGCCGCCTTCGACCGCGATGCGCACGGCACCGAAGTGGCCGGCATCATCGCGGCCATGGGCGACAACCACCAGGGCATTGTCGGCATCGCGCCCAAGGCGGTGCTGAGCGTCTACAAGGCCTGCTGGTATCCGGACCGCAACGCCGGCGCGCGCTGCAATTCGTTCACCCTGGCCAAGGCGCTGGCGGCGGTGCTGGACACCGATGCGCGCGTGGTCAATCTCAGCCTGGGCGGCCCGGCCGATCCGCTGCTGGGCAAGCTGCTGGACGAACTGCTGCGGCAGAAGCGCATCGTGGTGGCGGCGCGTCCGCCGGACGGCGACGCCAAGGGTTTTCCCGACAACTCGCCCGGTGTGATCGTGGTGCGTTCCGCCGCCGCCACGCCGGCGCCGCCGGACGTAGTAAGCGCGCCGGGCAGCGACATCCTCACCACCCAGCCGCATGGCGGCTACGACTTCACCTCGGGTTCCTCGATGGCGGCCGCGCACGTCACCGGCATCGTCGCGCTGCTGCTGTCGATCCAGCCGGATCTCGATGCCGCATCGATCCGCAAGCTGCTGCTGATGGATGGCAAGACGGCCAACGGCCAGAGCCAGGTAAACGCGGCACTGGCGGTGCGGGCCCTGCAGAGTTCGCTGCACCACGCCGGGTCGCCTTGACGGCCGCTGCTTCGCGGCCGCGCGCCGCATAGACCTCGACGCTCAGCTCCCTGGCCTTAAATGACATGGCGCAACCGCGCCCGTCATTTTATTCGTATGCGCCTGCGCGATCCTTTACATCTGCGCGGCTCCCGAAGCTCCGGCGCGACATGCCGCGCAGCTTCGCCCGCAACGCCGGCGTTGCGCTTCCCCGATACGAATACCCAGACCATGACGCCCCCTTCCCGCCGCCAGTTCCTGCAGCTCTCCGCCCTTGCCATGGCTTCGGCGGCAACGCCCTGGGCCGACCTCCAGGCCCGCGCCCTGCCCTCGCCCGGCTTCCCGCCGCTGCCGGCGCACCGCCCCACGGGGCAGGAGGCGCTGGACCGGCTGTTGCAAGGCAATGCGCGTTTCGTCGCCGGCAAGGGCTCGGCCGCCTGCCGCACGCCGGAAGACTTCGCCAAGGTGGCGCAGGGCCAGGCGCCGTTCGCCGCCATCATCGCCTGCGCCGATTCGCGCACCGCGCCGGAAATCATCTTCGACCAGGGCGTGGGCCAGCTCTTCACCGTGCGCGCCGCCGGCAACGTGGTGGCCGGCAGCGGGCCGGTGATGAAGGGCAGCATCGAATACGCGGTGGCCGAGCTTGGCGTGTCGCTGATCCTGGTGCTGGGCCACAGCGAATGCGGCGCGATGAAGGCCGCCATCCAGTTCCGCCACGAGCAGAACAAGCCGGCCGGCGCGATCGACGACCTGCTGGAACTGATCTATCCGGCCGTCGATCAGGCCGTGGCGCAGGACGACAAGCTCAGCGGCAAGGCGCTGCAGAAGCAGGTGACCTACAACAACGTCAGCAACGGCGTGCAGCGGCTGCGCGGGCTGGATCCGATCATCGCGCCGGCGGTGCGTTCGGGGGCGTTGATGGTGGCGGGTGCGGTGCATGATCTGGCCACGGGTACGGTGACGGTGTGGCCGAAGCTGGCTTGATGCTGGCCGAAGCAATGCTCGTCATTCCGGCGCAGGCCGGACGAGCGCGCAGCGCGAAGAACGCCCGCAGGGCGGCCCCGAAGGGGTGAGCGAAGCGAATCATCCAGTAACCGCGCCGCCTGGTTTTCGGCAGAACGTTCAAGAGCAGCGCTCTGGGACTGCACGCTCCATAAAGCGCATCGCTACTGGATTCCGGCCTGCGCCGGAATGACGGAGGTTGGGGCTCCGTGCCTGCGGCGATATTCCGCTGGCGTTACTCCCAGGTACTGCACAAACGCACGCCGCAGATGATCGGCGTTGGAGAAGCCGCACAGCGCGGCCACCTGCCTGGGCGCATGGGCGCCTGCTCCAGACGAGCAGCCGGCTCACTCGCCGATCGCGTGGAAAACCTTGTCCGACGCCAGCGAGAGCAGGATCTTCGAGGCAGGCAGATAGGCGCAGCGCACGGCATCGCCCTTGCGCAGCTCGTTGAATACGCGCTCGGGCACGGCGAAGTTGCCGGGTTCCTTCAGCGGCGGCACCACCACGCGGATCAGGCAGTCGGGCGTGCCGCCGTTGCGGGCGAGATAGAAGCGGTCGCCGACGATGCCGTCGACGACCAGCTTCGAACCGACTTTCAGATCCTCGGCCAGCCGCTTCGCCTTGCGGCGCAGCGCCCACAGGAAGAAACCCGCCATCGGCAGCAGCATGCCGCCCAGCATCAGGAACACCCAGGCGTGCTTGTCGTGGCGATGTCCGAGGAAGGCGCCGGTCAGGCCGATCAGCAGGCATAACGCGCCGACGGCCATCATCAGAGTGGAGGCAACGGCGAGCACGCCTCGCGCCGTGCGCTGCGGCGACGCCGACCAGTAGGCCTCGACGGCCTCGCGCTCCCGCGGCGTGAGCCGCACGCGCGTGCCCGGCATGGCGGGGACTCGACGAGCGGCCATCTAAACCATGGCCCGCTGCGTTCTTACCGATCCCATCGCGCATTCCCTCGCAGGCCGGACCGCCCGGCGGGCCGCACCATGACATGCAGCCCGCCGCAGCGACAAGCCGCGGCTAGAAATTCACACGGAAGCCCGCCGAGGCGCGCCATCCACCGGCCAGTGCATCCGTCCGCGATGCATGCCCGGCTTCCGCATACGCACTCCACGTCAAACCGAACGCCACCCGCCCGCCCACGGCCACCTCGCGTGTGGTGGCGTGGCGCGCCGGCAGGATCACCGGCAGCGAACCACCGTCGAGCGAGGCGGTGATATCGGGGCGGTCGCCCACCGTATGCACCACCGCCACGCGGGCGTAGGCATCGCCGGTCAAGGTCGGGCCGAGGAAAAAGCTCTGGCCGAACAGCATGCCGGCGCGGGACATGAAGGTGTGGTTGCGCTGCGTATCGAAGCGCACGCGGTTGCTGGCCGTGTACCCGACCGCCCCGATCGAACCATAGGCCGCCTGCACCTGCGGCTCGATATAGCCGCCATGTTCGCCGCGGAAACGGCGGCCCACGCGCACCGACACGCTGGATGCGCGCGCATGGTAGCGGCCGGAGGTGACGCCGAAAGCGTCGCGCGAGGTGTAGTTGTCGCCCAGTCGCCCGGTGCGCGCCACAGCGTCGGCAAACAAACCGTTGCCCGTATTCCACACGCCATAGACGCCGACCGAATCGCCGCGCAGATCGGCGCTGCCGTTCTGCAGGTCGGCGCGGGATTGCGCATGCGTATACACCACGCCGACAGTGCCGCGGCCCTGGTCGGCATCCGCGCGCCATTCCGCACCGGCGCTGACGTTGGTGGCGTTCTGCCGGTAGCTGCGGCCGTCCGCGCTGTCGCCCTTCAGGCTGCCGCCGTCCGTATCGGCCCAGAAGGCGGAGCCGGCCGGCGCGTCGTCCAGGCGCGATGCTTCGCTGCGGCGGGAGACGGCGCGCTCGTCCAGTTGCCAGAGATTGGTCAGTGCAAGCGCGGCGTCGGCGGCGACCAGTACGCCGGTGGAGGGCGCGATCGCCACGTTGCCGGCGGCCGGATCGGAAGCGGCCGTGCCGGTGGCGGGTGGCGTGCCGCCGCTTGTAGTGGTGCCGCTGCCGGTGTTGGCATTCCCACCCGTCGTCGTGCCGCTGCCGGCGCCGGTATTCGAACCCGTCGTCGCGCCGCCGCCGCCGCCGGAGCCGGAGCCGGAGCCGGTGCCCGTGGTGCCGCCGCCATTCGGCGGCGCGCTCGATCCATCGCCAGCGATATCGATACCCGCCAGCAGGATCTGCCGATGATCCGCGCTCAGGCTCACCCGCGGCGTATAGCTGAAACGCACCAGCGCGTTCTGATAGGTGCCGCTCCACTGACCCGACAACCCGGCAGCGGCCAGGAAATTCGCCGTGCCGTTCGCCGCCGTGCTGGCGTCGACGATCACGATCGGACTGGCGGCGAGGATCGACGTGCCGGTGCGCAAGCTGGTGGCATTGATCCAGGACGTATCGTCCAGCGCCGGGTCGTACGCCAGGCGCACGTTCTGCGTGCCTTGCGCGCTGAACGAGCTGACGCCGCTGCCGAACACCACCTTGTCCGCCGTGCCGTTGCGCACGTCGCTGAGCAAGGTGAACGCAGCGCCGTCGGCAAGACTGACCGCCGCGCCGCTACCCGCACTGCTGCCGATCTGCAGCGTACGCAGGCTGTATGCCGGCACGCTGCCAGGCGCAAAGCTGCCCCAGCTGGCGGCCATGTCGATCGCACTGCCGCTGCCTACGCTGAGGCTGCCGGCGCCGAAGTCGGTGGCCAGGGCGCCGCTGCCGGCGGCGATCCAGCGCGCGCCGTTGTTCACCACCAGGTTGGCCGCGCCCACGGTGCCGTCCGTATCGGCCAGCACCAGGCCGTTGAGCCAGGAGCCGGAAGTATCGAGCTTCAGATTCAGCGTGCCGAGGAAGCCGCCGCTGTTCGAAGCGGTGAGCACATCGCCCTGGATGGCGACGGCATGGCCGCCGCCCTGGTTGATGTTGGTGGTGGCCGACGCCCCGGCCGTGGGCCGCGTGACCACGCCGTAGTGATTGGCCGCCGTCGAGCCCGCCGCCTTGGCGATGGACAGCGCGCCGTTGAAGTCCGCCGCGCCGTAGTTGGCCACACCATAGGTGGCGCCGGCCTTTTCCGACACCGTGATATCGACATCGCTGGCCGCCGTGAACGACATGCCGTTGCGGATGCCGTACGCCGAATGCGTGCCCTGGTTGCCGGTCGGCAGCAGCCGCACCAGCTTGCCCGCGGTGGCCAGGGTCATGCGGCCGTTGTTGTCGATGCCCAGCACGTCCGAGTCGCCCTCGAAGGTGCCGTTGGTGGCGGTGACGGTCAGGTTGCCGTCGAAGCGCATGTAGCCGTTGCCGCCATTGCCGCCGAAGTTGTACGCGCCGACGGTGTCGCCGAAGCGGTTGGGGCCGCCCTGCACGGTGATGGTGGCGTCGCCGAAGAACTCGGTCTTGGACAGGCGGTGGCCGGCATTGACGCCGAAAGCGGTGCGGTTGCCGAACGCCGTGATGGTGGTGGTGCCGACCACGCCGATATAGCCGTTGTTGCGGATACCCATCACCGTCGAGCCGCGGGCGATGGCGTACAGCTTCAGGTTGCCGCCGATCTCCGTGCGCGTGGATACGCTGGGGTTCCAGATGCCGTTGACGTTGTCCGACGGGTAGATGCCGCTGGCGGTGAGGTCGACGTTGCCGCTGATGCGCAGGATGCTGCGCCCGTCGCCCATGATCGCGTAGTTGGTGTTGTTGCTGTCCGACTCGGCCGTGAGGTTGCCGTTGATGGTGATGCGGCTGCCGTTGCCGGTGAGATAAATGACGCGCCCATAGCCCGGCGTCGACGCGTGCAGCGTGGTGTCGCCGTTGATGGTGATGCTGGCGAAATCGTCCGCCCACAGCGCGTAGGCATTGCCGTAGATGCTGCCGTTGCCCTTGGAGTTTTTGTCGTTGGCGGTGACGCTGATGGGCCCGTTGACGGTCACCGATTTCGGATCGGACTGCGGGCTGGAGGCAAAGATGCCGATGGCGCTGCCGCCGGTGGTGCCGGTGGCCGGCACGTCGCGCGTGGCGGTGATCGACACGTTGCCCGCGGTGGCGTCGATCACGCTGGACGAGGAAGACGAGGTGATGCCCACGCCCACCACTTGCGTGTTGGCCGATTCCACGTTGATGGCATCGCCCTGGGCCAGGGTGTAGGTAGGCGTGCCGTTGTTGCTGGTGATGATGTAGCCGGGGTTGTAGCCGCCGCTGCCGCCGGGCGCATCGTTGCCGGCCACGCCGGTGACCGGTTGCGTATAGACCGTGGCGGCCGCTTCGGCCGGCACCGCCACGCAGGTCAATGCCACCGCGATCGACAGCGCCAGCTCTTGCCTTCTTGCCTGGAGCATGGCCCCGGCACTCCCCTTCGTATGCTGCGTCTTGCCCATGGTCTGGTTTCGGCCGCCGATAAAACGTTGGACAAAGCACGCCACGGCTGGTCATTTCGGGCCAACCCGCGGGAGCTTCATCATGGACGGCGCCACCTTCGGGACACCGCGTTGTCGCGCTGCCGACGCATGCCCTTGCGGGCAAACGGCACGTCCCCTGTAGAACGCGGTCGACTTGCTTGGCGGTGGCTTTAGTAACACACGGGCCGCGCCAGGTGCCGGCGGTGTTGGCGCGGGCGTGACTGCAATCACGCGGGGTTTTTCAGTGCGGTGAGCGGGCGCACATACCGCGAAAAAACATAAAGCAGGTGGTGGATATCGAAAAACATCCACCATTCGCACCAGGCGCGGTCCAGGCACGCCACGCGCTAGGCTGTGCGGCATGACCATCGCTATCCGCCTCGCCACCGACGACGACCGCCCCGCTCTGCGCGAACTGTTCCTGCAGGCGCGCCGGGCCACCTTCACCTGGGCCGCCACCGACAGCTTCCGGCTGGAGGACTACGACGGCCAGACGCGCGGCGAGCGCGTGCTGGTGGCGCTGGACGGCGACGGCAGCCTCGCCGGCTTCGTCGCGCTGTGGGAGTCGGACCGCTTCGTGCATCACCTGTATCTCGCCGCCGGACAGCAGCGGCGCGGCATCGGCCGCGCGCTGCTGCAGGCGCTGGGCTGGCCGGAGCAGCCGCTGCAGATGAAATGCCTGCGCCGCAACGAGGCGGCGCTGGCGTTCTACGAGAAGCTGGGCTTCGCGGGGATCGGCCAGGGCCAGGGCGCCGACGGCGAATACGTGCTGCTCGCCTCGCACCGGGCGCGGGCCGTTTCAGGCTGAGCGCTGCACGATCCGGCGCAGCGCCGTTTCCAGCGAGGTGGCCGCCTTGCGCGGCGCGCCTTCGAAATCGATCCAGCCCTGATTGAAACCGTCGAGCATGCGCATGCGCGGCTGCGGGTGCTGCGCGCCTTGCTGGCGAAACAGCGCTTCCCATTGTTCGCGCGGCACCGCCTGCGCACCTACCGGCTGGCCGAGCACGGCGGCATAGGCGCGGGCGATGTCCTCGGCGCCGTAGCGCGCCGGACCTTCCAGCTCCTGCACCAGGCGGCCGTTCCAGCCGCGCAGCAGCAGCTCCGCCGCCACCGCGCCGATGTCCTCGGTGGACACCATCGGGATACGGTGATCCAGCGGCTGCAGGAAGCTGTGGATCGTGCCCTCGCGCGCGCCGGGCAGGTCCCACGCCGCGTTCTCCATGAACCAGGCCGGGCGCAGGAAGGCCACCGGTATCGATACGCCGCCGAGCGCGCGCTCCATCAGCCCCGCATTGTTCAGCAGGTTCGGTTCGGCGACGTGCGCGCCGACGGTGGAGAGAAACAGCGCGCGTCCCGGCTGCGCCTGTTCGAGCGCCTGCCTGAAGCGTTCCGCCAGCGCATGGATCTGCGGGAAGCCCGGCGCCGGATCGTAGTCCGGCGGCATCATCAGGAATACGCCGTCGACGCCTTCGAAGGCGCGCGCCAGCGCGTCGCCGTCGTCGTAACCGGCCAGCGCCACCTCGCAGCCGCGCGCCCGCCAGGGCTCCCCTTTGGCCGCATCGCGCACGACGGCGCGTACCGCCGCACCGTGTGCCAGCAGCGCGCGCGCCACCGCGCCGCCAACCTGCCCCGTGATACCCGTGATCGCATACATGTCGAAGTTCTCCTCAAGCCAGGCGGCGTACGGCCGCGTCGGCGGGCATTGTTCGACTTCGCCCGCCCTGCGGCGATAACATCAATGGCATTTCATCCATGACTGGCGCGCATGAGCGGATTCGACGAACGCACCCTGGCCGGCCTGCGCGTGTTCTTCGCCGTGGTCGATGCCGGCAGCTTTGCCGGCGCGGGCGAGATCCTGGACATGTCGCAGCCGGGCGTCAGCCGCGCCATCGCGCGGCTGGAACAGCGCCTGGGGCTGCGCCTGTTCGACCGCACCACGCGCGCGGTCGCGCTGACCGAGGAAGGCCGCCGCTTCCACCGGCAGGTGACGCCGGTGCTGGCGGAGCTGGAGGAAGTGGTCGACGAGGCCGCGGGCAGCGCGGGCGCGGTGCGCGGCAAGCTGCGCGTGGGGCTGCTCGATCCGCTGTTCGCGCAGCTGCTGCTGGCGCCGCGCATCGAGGCCTTTCTCGCCCGCCATCCGCAACTGCAGCTGGAACTGCTGGTGCGCGACCAGCCCGGCGACCTGGTCAGCGAAGGCATCGACCTGGCCATCCGCTTCGGCGAACCGCGCGCTTCTGCCCTGGTGGCGCGCAAGCTGCTGGAAACGCGCGTGGTCACCGTGGCCGCTCCTGCCTATCTGCGCCGCCATGGCCGGCCCGCCACGCCGCAGGCCTTGAGCGCGGACGGCCATACCTGCATCGACTTCCGCGATCCGGCCAGCGGCCAGCCCTATGCCTGGGAATTCCACCGCGGACGCAAGCGGCTGAGCGTGCCCACCGGCGGGCGCCTGATCGTCAACGACGTCGGCACCATGCTGCACGCCTGTCTCGCCGGTTATGGCATCGCGCAGATGATGTCGCTGGGCATCGGCGAGTTCCTGGCCAAGGGCAAGCTGGTGGAATTGTTTCCCGACTGGCCGGACGAGCGCTTTCCGCTGTACGTGCTGTATCCGTCGCGCAAGCATCTGCCCGCGAAGACGCGGGCGTTCGTGGATTTCCTGGTGGAGATGTGCGGCGCAGGCTGAGCGCTGCGCCGCGGCCGGAACCCTTCAGCGATATGCCTCGATCGCCGCCTTGATCAGCGCCAGATCGTCGCGCATGCCGTAGTACGGCGGTGCGGAATAGCCGAAGCGCGTGATCACCAGGTGCGCCGAGGGAATCACGTAGATGCGCTGGCCCATGGTGCCGCTGGCGTAGAAGCCTTCCTTCGGATAGCCGGAATCGATCCGCCACTTCGCCTCTTCGCTGCGTCCGTCGTTGGTCCAGAAGCCCGCGCCATACGGGGAATTCAAGGTCGAGCGGCGCGACCAGTCCATCCAGCCTTCCGGCAGCACGCGCTTGCCGTCCGGCGCGATGCCGTCGCGCAGGTACAGCCAGCCCAGGCGTGCGTAGTCGCGGGCGCTCGCATACACGTAGGTGGAGCCGATAAAGGTGCCCGCGCCGTCGAATTCCATCGTCACGTCGCCCATGCCCAGCGGCGCGAACAGCTCGCGGCGCGCGAACTCACGCATGCCCGGCGCACCGCCGCCGACCACGCTGCCAAGCTTGCGCGCGAGCAGCACGGTGTCGGCCGAGGTGTATTCGAACGTACGGCCCGGCGGCTCCTTCGCCGGCTGCGCGGCTGCGAAGGCAGCCATGTCGCCGTGCAGGAATTCCATCTTCGCCACGGGGCTTTCGGCGGACTCCGCTTCCTCCACCGCCAGGCCGCTGCGCATGCGCATCAGATCTTCCAGCGTGATGACGCGGCGCGGATCGTTCTTGTCCTTCCATTCCGGCGGGTTCAGGGGTTCGTCCACGCGCAGCTTGCTCTCGCGCACCAGGATGCCGAACAGCGCGTTGGTGAACGACTTGGCTACCGAGAAGCTGAGCAGCGGCGAGTGCTCGTCGATGCCGTCGGCGTAGCGCTCGGCGACGACCTGGCCGTCCTTCACGATCACCACCGCCTTGACGCGCTTGACCGGCTGGCCCGCATGTTCGGCGAACACGTTGTCGATCGCGGCCGTGACGGCCGGCTTGCTGGAAGCGACGCGCCCCTTCGGCGCGAAGCCATCGGCCCTGGGTGCGATGGGTGCGTCGGCGACCGTCGGCAGCGGCTGGTCGCCCGGCAGCACCAGGCGGCAGCCGTAGCCGGGCGTGAAGCGGGCGCGCGCCAGCTCGCTCAGCGGACCGGACACTTCGACCGTGCGGGTGTCACGCGATACGTGCACTTTCAGCATGCGGCCGAAATCGCCGAGCACCGGCATGACGAGTTGGTCGAAGGTCTGGTCCGGATCCTGCCCGCCGACGAAGGTCATCGAGCAGACGTGGTGGGCGGCGACGCCGGCGGCCACCGGCAGGATCTGGCTGAGCTGCGTAGTGCCGTAGGCGCCGGCCGCGGCGGCGAAAGCCGTGGTGGCGAGGCTGGCGAGCACGATGGATGTCTTGCGCATGGCGGTCGGTCTCCGTGGGTGTGGCCAGAGTCTGCGGAGACCGGCGGGACGGAGGGGGACGGGCTGGGACGAAGGCCCCGGGGGCGGGGACGAAACCCGGATGGGCTGGCAGAGAGGCCGGAAAACGGTGCCCGTTTGCCGCGGACTTCCAGGCGGGCCATGCCATCGGCGGCCGCCCCGGTGTCATAGGCGGCTATGGCTCAGCCCCTCCCTCCCATCTGAAAACAGGTGCCCGCATGATCGAAACCACGCATCGCACGAAAACGATGTTGCTTATCTCACTGTTCGCCTGGATGGCTTCGCCCGGGGCGCCGGCGCAGAGCGCGCCGCCCCCGGACGCTCCGGCCAGCCTAAATCTGCAGCTTCCGCCCCAGCCCGCGGGCGAAAACCACGAGGCAAAAGAGCGTAGCGACTTGAACGGCAAGGCTCAGGCCGAACTGCGGCAGGAAATGCGTCGGGGCGTTCCGCGAATGCGCTTTACTGATCCGGAAGAACAGCGCCCCTCTTCCATCACTACGGCCGAACGGCAGTTCGAAGCCCACCGGAACATGTTCGACCGTCTGCCCGCGTGTCCCACACCGTTCGGACCGCCGCAGGCGCCGACGACGATGTCACCGGAACGACAGCAGCCTCGATGCCGCACTTGGCGAAAATCCAGGAATG
>Ga0065165_1002407_pt1 | contig 15965 bp, 14 predicted proteins | sample AraplaMF_Cvi_mMF_FD_63813 | JGI IMG/M metagenome (GOLD analysis project Ga0065165, IMG submission 63813) | Arabidopsis root microbial communities from the University of North Carolina, USA - plate scrape MF_Cvi_mMF (version 2) (version 3) | ecosystem: Host-associated > Plants > Roots >...
CACTCCACCACCGTTGCGGGGGCAGCGCCGGATGGGCCGCGAGGCCTGCCGGCTTCCCAATTCTCCGCCCTCCCTAGCGAGGCGGCACCTTGAGCTTGCATGGATATAAGCACCGGGCTTTCCTGTCGCATAGGCAACATTGCGACATCGGCGACCGCATTGACGACGGCACCCCGGTCGCCCTTCGACTGATGCTTCCGCGCCACCGCAAGAAACCGCTTGTTAAGCGCTGTGGCGTAAAATGTTGCGATCCAGGGGGTAGGTAATGGCGACGACTGGCAAGCTCCGTTACTATGATGCGCGTCGGCCGCAGGCCTCCGCCAGTGCGTCCAGCAAGGCGCCGGCGCATTCGGAATTCCTGCGCACCGGCCGGATCTCGCGGGCAAAACCAGTCTGGAACGCCGAGGAACGCCGCTACCTCAGCTATGACGAGGTTGCCGAGCGCACCGGCAAGATGCTCGAGACCGCGGGCGACATGACCCACAGCCGGATCAACTCGGTGCATCGCGCCATCCAGTTTCCGAAGATCGTGTTCCACCGTACGCTGGAAGACAGTCCCCACCTCGGCTACTGCCACGTCACCGCCGCCAAGACGGCCTTCGCCCCGCACGCAAGGGTCAGCTGGTCGTTCTACATCGCCAACTTCTTCTCCGAGATCGGCGAAGAGGACCTGTTCTTCGAGCACATCAACGCGGGCTATGCGCGGATGTATTTTGCCGTCGCACTCGAGAGCGAGCCGGGCGAACCGCTGCAGATCTCGCGCCGGATCCGCAAGAACGGCGTGCTCTTCAAGACCAGCGATCCGAAACAGGCGATGAAGAACGTGCTGATGCTGGGCGCACCCGACCGAACAGTGCGCGAGATCATCAAATCCCTTTAAACAGCCGCCCTTCCGCGCTATGCACAGGCGGATATGACGGCACACATCATCGACATCGCGCTCGACCCGGAGGCCGCCCTGGCGGAAGCGCTGGCGGTGCTTGGCGAAGGCTATCCCGTCGCCATCCCGACGGAAACGGTCTACGGGCTGGCGGCCGACGCCACCAACCCTGCGGCTATTACCCGTATCTACGAGACAAAGGGGCGGCCACGCTTCAACCCTTTGATCTGCCACATGGCGAACCTTGCCATGGCGGAACGGTATGCGCAGTTCGACCCCCTGTCGCGTAGGCTGGCGCAGGCGTTCTGGCCCGGGCCGCTGACCCTGATCCTGCCCGTTCGCGACGACAGCGGCATCCATGGCCTGGCAACGGCCGGACTGGATACCGTCGGCATTCGCGTCCCGAAGGGCTTTGCGGCCTTGCTCATTGAGCGTTTCGATCGGCCGCTGGCGGCGCCGAGCGCCAACACGTCGGGCAAGATCAGTCCGACCAGCGCTGCCCATGTGGCGGAAGACCTGGGCGACCGGCTGCGGCTGATCCTCGACGGCGGCGACGCTCCGGTCGGCGTCGAATCGACCATCGTGCGCGTCGATGACGGGCGCATCCGGCTGCTGCGACCGGGCGGCGTTTCGGCCGAGGAAATCGAGGCGGTGAGCGGTATCGCGGTCGTTCGGCCCGACGGTCCGTCCGCGACCATCGAGGCGCCGGGCATGCTTGCCTCCCACTATGCGCCGGGCGCTGCGGTGCGGCTCAACGCCACCGAGGCGCAGGCCGACGAAGCGCTGATCCGGTTCGGCGGGCAACCCCTGGCCGGTGTGGACCAAGCAATCGCCATATTCGACCTCAGCCCCTCCGGCGACCTCGCCGAGGCGGCCACCAATCTTTTCGCCACGCTCAAGCGGGCCGATGCGAGCGGCGCGACCCGCATCGCCGTCGCCGCCATCCCGGACCACGGGCTGGGCGAGGCGATCAACGACCGGCTGGCGCGCGCCGCCGCCCCACGGGACTAGAAACCAGCAGGCAGGAGGATGCCGATGGATCATGCGCAATCGAAGCCCGAGCTTCTCGACCGCCTTGCCGCCATCGTCGGCGACAACCACGTGCTGCGCGACCCCGCAGACCTCGCGCCGCGGCTCGTCGAAAACCGCGGGCTCTACAGGGGGCGTTCGTCGCTGCTGCTGAAACCCGGCTCGACGGAAGAAGTGGCGGCGATCATGAAGCTTGCCAGCGACACCGGCACGCCGATCGTGCCTCAGACCGGCAATACCGGGCTGGTCGGCGGCCAGACGCCGCGCGACACCGGGCAAGACGTCATCCTGTCGCTGGAGCGTATGAACCGCATTCGCGAGGTCGATCCGGTCGCCAACGTGCTGGTGGCCGACGGCGGCGCAATTCTCGCCGACGTGCAAAAGGCGGCCGAGGCCGTCAACCGGCTGTTCCCGCTGTCGCTCGGCTCGGAAGGGTCGTGCCGGATCGGCGGCAACCTCTCGACCAATGCCGGCGGCACCGCCGTTCTCGCCTATGGCAACATGCGCCATCTCTGCCTCGGCCTGGAGGTGGTGCTTCCGACCGGCGAGATCTGGAACGGGCTTCGAAAGCTTAAGAAAGACAATACGGGTTACGATCTTCGCGACCTGTTCATCGGCGCGGAGGGAACACTCGGCGTCATCACCGCCGCGGTGCTGAAACTCTTCCCACGACCGGTCGGCCATCAGGTCGCCTTTGCGGGCCTGCGCTCACCGCACGACGCGTTGCAATTGTTCGGGCTCGCCTCCGATCTGTGCGGCGGCGCGCTGACGGGTTTCGAGCTGATGCCGCGCATCGGCATCGATTTCACCACCCGCCACATCGCCGGCGTGCGCGATCCCCTGCCCACCCCGCATCCGTGGTACGCGCTGATCGACATCTCCACCTCCGATTCGGCCGAGACGGCGCAGGTGATGGTGCAGTCGCTTCTCGAAAAGGGGTTCGAGGCTGGGCTGGTGCAGGATGCGGTCATCGCCGCGTCGGTGGCGCAGGAGCAGGCACTCTGGCACATGCGCGAAAGCATGTCGGATGCGCAGAAACCGGAGGGCGGGTCGATCAAGCACGACGTGTCGGTTCCTGTCTCGAAGATCCCGGATTTCATGGAAGAGGCCGCGAAGGCCGTGCTGGAGGCCATGCCGGGCGCGCGAATCTGCGCTTTCGGGCATCTGGGCGACGGCAATATCCACTACAACATCTCCCAGCCGGTGGGTGCCGACAAGGCAGAGTTCCTCGGTCGCTGGCGCGAGATCAACGCGATCGTCCACGCGATCGTGCTCAAGGCAGGGGGTTCGATTTCCGCAGAACACGGCATCGGCCAGCTGAAGCGCGATGAGCTGGCACGGATCCGCTCGCCGATCGAGATGGAAATGATGTACCGCATCAAGCGCGCCTTCGATCCGGCCGGCATCATGAACCCGGGCAAGGTGGTGTCGCTGCCGTGAGCGCGCCGCTCAAGACGACGATCCGCATCGACCTTGCGAACGGCGTGCGGCTGGGCCCTGGCAAGGCGCAACTGCTGGGGCTGATCGCCGACCTGGGCTCGATCCGCGCCGCCGGGGCCGCGATGGGCATGTCCTATCGCCGCGCCTGGCTGCTGTGCGACGAGATTAACCGGATGTTCCGCGAGCCTTCCGTGTTTACCCGACATGGCGGAAAAAGCGGCGGAGGGGCCGGTCTCACCCCCTTTGGGGCCGAACTGCTGTCGCGTTATCGACAGATGGAGGAGACCGCCAACCGGGCAATCTGTGCCGATTTGGAATGGCTCGCGGGCCAGACGGACCCGCTTTATGAACGCGACGAAAAAGAAGCGCCGCCGATCGCCTAGTCGACGCGCGGCGCGGCTACAGACTGCGCCGCGGCCCGGGACGAGATTGATCCCATCCTGCACATTTCGGCTGGATTTGCGCCCATTGCGTGCGGCAATGAACCACCGCGGACCCGAAATTCACTCATCGGAAACCCAAACTGCGGGGCCATTCGGTAACCATCCACCGAGGCAAGCCTTCCTTAACCGCGATTTTTAAGCGGTAACGAAGGGGCGCCGCCTATCCTTCAGCCATCAGAGGACAAAAGTCCCGCGGAGATACCGGAAACGGCTCTCAGGTAAAACAAGGGTAGCATAGCCGATGACGAAGACAGTTCTGAAGCCCATCTGGGCAGGGTCGACATTGAGGATCGATCCGTCTCGTATCCCGCAGCAGGTGACATACCGGCTGCATGACGAGACATCAGGAGATGTGACAATCTCCATCGACGAGCGCGGCGCAGTGATGCGCAAGATCCTTCCCGGAAGCGGCCTGCCGCTCTCGTTTGCGCTTCCCGCAAGAGCCTTCAAGGGCGTTGCCGCCCGGGCCATCGACCACGGCGACGGCGAAGTCACCGTGACGCTCGAACTTCACCACGACGATCCGGAACTCTGCATTCCGCTGCTGGTGGCGCACGACCTTTGCGATATCGCAGCAGACTGGCGCTCCTGGTCGGAAGCCTTCCGCATCCCGATGCTGATGGTCGAGGCGGACGGTATCGCCCGGCCGCTTGAAAAGCACATCGGCGACGTGCGCACCGACGGCGTCAAGCAGCGCCGCCGCCACTCCTACTTCGCCGCCCGCCGCCCGCGTTTCCTGGTGCGCCGCACCACCGGCAAGCTGGGTGTCGCGATGAAGATCGAAGGCAAGGAAATCATTGCGCGGCGCTGAACGAGGCGTCGCTCCCGAGCTTCCGCAAAGAGACCCGGCCATGGCCGGGTTTTTTCGTTATGCGAGTGCGGACAAAAGAAGGCCGACGAAGATGGTGGCGCCGACACGCGTGTTCGACTTGAACAGCGCCAGGCACTGATCGGCATTGCGGATGTCGAGAACGAGGATCTGCCAGCCGAACATCACGGCGGCCGCGACCAGCCCCAGATAGGCGAAGAAGCCGGCACCGGCGGCAATGTAGGCAAACAGCAGCAAGAGAAGCGCGGCGCCGTAAAGCGCAACCAGCCACGGCTTGGTGTTGTCGCCGAACAGCCTTGCCGTCGATCGCACCCCGATCAGCTCATCGTCCTCCTTGTCCTGGTGGGCGTAGATCGTGTCGTAGCCGATTGTCCAGGCGACGGCCCCCGCATAGAGAAACAGAGGCGCCCAGGCCAGCCCGCCGAACGTCGCGGCCCAGCCCATCAGCCCGCCCCAGGAAAACGCAAGGCCGAGAAAGAATTGCGGCCAGTCGGTAAACCGCTTGGCGAAAGGATAGACGGCAACGGTTGCCAGAGACAGGATGCCGAGGCCGATCGCAAAGCGGTTGAACTGGAGGAGGACGAGCAGCCCGACGAGCGCCTGCATCGCCAGGAATACCTTTGCCTCGAAACGCGAAACCCGACCGGACGGCAGCGGCCGCGACCGCGTGCGGGCGACTTCCATATCGATCTCGTGGTCGATCAGGTCGTTGTAGGTGCAGCCGGCGCCGCGCATCGCGACTGAGCCGACGAAGAAGAGGATCAGGTGCCAGAGCAGCTGGCGGAACGAGAAGAGGCCAAGGTCCGCAGCCGCATTGGCTGCCAGTGCCGCCGACCAAAAGCACGGCCACATCAACAGCTGCCAACCGATCGGCCGGTCCCAGCGCGCGAGCTGCGCATACGGCCAGGCCGGCCGCGGCAGCAGGCGGTAGACGAAATTGTCCGATGGGGCATCGGCCACGCGGCCGCCGAACTGCTCGATTTTGGTCATGTGCAGGTTCTAGCGCCGTGCGGAGACGGCGGTCAAGCAGACCGTCAAGCAAGGATCCGTCGGTGGCGGGCGCTCAGACCGCGATGCGATCGAGCGGGCTGCGGCGTCCCTCGAAGGCCCTTAGTTCCGCCTCCCGCTCGTAGATGTAATCGCGGTTGTCAGGCACGGCATTGCGCTTCTTGACGATCTGGATCTGGAAGATGTGGAATGCCTCGTGCGTGAAGGCCATTTCCGACCCGGCAAGATAGAATTCCCACATGCGCACGAAGCGTTCGTCGTAGATCGCCGCCGCCTTTTCGCGGTTGGCCAGAAAGCGTTCCCGCCAGTGGCGCAGCGTATAGGCGTAATGCATGGGCAGGATCTCGACGTCGGAGACGAGCAGCCCGGCCTTCTCGATCCACGGCAATACCTCCGCCAGAGACGGGATGTAGCCGCCTGGAAAAATGTATTTTTCCATCCAGGGGTTGTTGTAGAGGGCCGGATAGGGCTGGCCGATCGAATGCAGCACCATGACGCCGTCATCGGCCAGCACGTCGTTCACCTTGTTGAAGAACTTGCGGTAGTTCAGCCGGCCGACATGCTCGAACATGCCGACCGAGACGATGCGGTCGTACTGCTGCCCGGTCGGCAGGTCGTAATAGTCCTGCAACTCGAAGCGGACATTGCCGGCCAGCCCGCGGCGCCTTGCGCGCTCGCGGGAGATCTTCAGCTGCTCGGTCGACAGGGTGATCCCGGTCACGTCGACGCCAGAGGATTCCGACAGGTACATGGCCATGCCGCCCCAGCCCGAGCCGATCTCCAGCGCCCTGTGGCCCGGCTTCGCCAGCAGCTTTGCCACGATGTGCCGCTTCTTGGCGATCTGCGCCTCGTCGAGCGAAATCCCCGGCGGGTTGAAATAGGCGCAGGAGTATTGCCAGTCCTCGTCGAGAAACAGCGAGAACAGCCGTTCGTCGAGATCGTAGTGATGCGCGACATTGCGGCGATTGCGGTTGACCGGGAGACGGTTGCGGACCTGCGAGGCGATCAGGCGACCCATGCCATGCAGCACCATGGAGAGGGTGAGGCCCTCATTGAGGGTGTTGTCCTTGACCAGCGCCAGCAACTCGTAGATGTCGCCCTGCTCCACCAGCATGCGGCCATCCATGTAGAGTTCGCCGAGCTTGAGCTGGGGATCATTGACCAGTTCCCGTTCGGCCGCGGCGTCCACGAAGCGCAGTCGGACGGTGCGCCCGCCCCCGCTACCATAATGATGCTCGCCTCCCGAACCGCGAACGGTGAGGCTTCCAATCCTGATGATTTTGCTGAAGAGTTTGTGCAGGGACGAGGTCACGGACTCACCTCCGAATACTAAGGCTTCCTTACCATTTGGAAGAAATAGACCTTTCCGGAGAAGTTACAAGCGCAATTCTGACACGAAACCGACACAAAAAAGGAGGCGGTCGACAGCGCCGACCGCCTCCCCTTCATACCCATCTGGGATTGTCAGCGGCGCTTCAGCGCCTCTGCCAGGGCGTTTCCGAAGGCACCCTGGGCGCTCGGCTTTTCCGTTTTCATGAACTTTGGATTGGCGGGCTTGTCGCGCTCGCCGCTGCGCCCGCCCGGTGCCGGCTCGCCGCCGTCCTTGCGCATGGTGAGGCCGATGCGCTTGCGCTTGACGTCGACCTCGACGACCCGGACCTTGACCACGTCGCCGGCCTTGACCACCTCGTGCGGATCCTTGACGAACCGGTCGGCCAATTGCGAGACGTGCACGAGGCCATCCTGGTGGACCCCGATATCGACGAAGGCTCCGAAGGCGGCGACGTTGGTGACCGTTCCTTCCAGCAGCATACCAGGCTTCAGGTCGCCGATCTCATCGATTCCGTCGGCAAAGGTTGCCGTCTTGAAGCTCGGGCGCGGATCGCGGCCGGGCTTTTCCAGTTCGCCGATAATGTCCTTGACCGTCGGCAGGCCGAACTGTTCGTCGATGAACTGGCGTGGATCGAGCGCCTTCAGGGCCGCGCTGTCGCCCATCAGCGAACGCAGGTCGCGACCGCAGGCGGCGACGATCTTCTTTGCGACCCCGTAGGCTTCCGGATGCACGGCCGAGGAATCGAGCGGCTCCTTGCCGTTCGGAATGCGCAGGAAGCCGGCCGCCTGTTCGAACGTGCGGCTGCCCAGGCGGGCAACCTTCAGCAGTTCGCGCCGGCTCTGGAACGGGCCGTTCTGGTCGCGGTGGACGACGATCGCTTCCGCGATCGAGCGGCTGAGACCGGAGACGCGCGACAGAAGCGGCGCCGATGCGGTGTTCAGGTCGACGCCAACCGCGTTGACGGCATCCTCGACCACAGCATCGAGCGAACGCGACAGCCTGTTCTGGTCGACGTCGTGCTGGTACTGGCCGACGCCGATCGATTTCGGCTCGATCTTGACAAGTTCCGCCAGTGGATCCTGCAGCCTGCGGGCGATGGAGACGGCGCCGCGCAGCGAGACGTCGAGGCCAGGGAATTCCAGCGCAGCCGTTTCAGAGGCGGAATAGACCGATGCGCCGGCTTCCGAGACGATCACCTTGGTGGGCTTCGATCCGGAGGCGGACGGCGGCAGGCTCGTCAGCATGTCGGCGACCAGCTTTTCCGTCTCGCGGCTGCCGGTGCCGTTGCCGATCGAGATCAGCTCGACATTGTGCTTGCGCGCCAGGGCCGCAAGTTCAGCCTGGGCACCGCGGATATCGTTGCGCGGCGGAAAGGGATAGACCGTCGTGGTGTCGAGCAGCTTGCCGGTACCATCGACAATCGCGACCTTGACGCCGGTACGGATGCCCGGGTCGAGCCCCATCGTGGGCCGCGAACCGGCCGGTGCCGCGAGCAAAAGATCCTTGAGGTTGCGCGCGAAGACGTGGATGGCCTCCTCCTCGGCACGCTCGCGCATCTCGCGCATGAGGTCGAGCGAGAGGGAAACCGACAGCTTGACGCGCCAGGTCCAGCCAGCAACCTCCTGGAGCCAGCGATCGGCGGCACCGCGGTCGCGCATATCGAAGGCGGAGGCGATGATCCGCTGTGCGGGCTTGACGGGCGACGGATCGTCCTGGTCGACCTCGATCGCCAGGGTCAGCACTTCCTCGTTCCAGCCGCGCAGCATGGCGAGCGCCCGGTGGCCGGGGACGCTCGACCATTTTTCCAGGTGCTCGAAGTAATCGGAGAATTTGGCGCCCTGCTCCTGCTTGCCGTCCACGACCTTCGCCTTCAGCACGGCGCCGGCGCGCATGTGATTGCGCAGCCGGCCGAGCAGATCGGCGTTTTCGGAAATAGCTTCGGCGACGATGTCGCGGGCCCCTTCGAGCGCCGCCTTCACGTCGGCGACCTCGCCCGCCACATAGGCTTCGGCCAGCCTCGCCGGATCGGCGGACCGGTCGGCCCAGATCGCCTCGGCCAGAGGTCCAAGGCCCCGCTCGCGGGCAATTTCCGCACGGGTCCGGCGTTTCGGCTTGAACGGCAGATAGAGGTCTTCAAGTTCGGCCTTGGTGACCGCCTTGGCAATCTTCGATGACAGATCGTCCGTCATCTTGCCCTGGCCGGCGATGGAATCGGCAATGGCGGAGCGGCGGGCTTCCAGCTCACGCAGATAGACCAGCCGCTCTGCGAGATTGCGCAGTTGCGTATCGTCCAGCCCGCCCGTCGCTTCCTTTCGGTAGCGGGCGATGAAGGGCACCGTGGCGCCCTCGTCCAGCAGGCCGACGGCCGCCACGACCTGATCCGGACGGGCATTGATCTCGGATGCGATCACAACGGCGAGCGAGCGGATTTCGGCGGCCATGGGGAAACCTCGTTTCAGATCGGGAGGCGCGACCATAATCGAACTTCAAGGCATGGCAACCGCGCATCGTTCCGGTGCACAGGCTATCGAGCAATGTCCCGGTTCGAGACGCCCCGTCACCGGTTATTAACCCCGCTCCGGAGGATAAATAGCTGACAGCTTCTCGCATCTTCCTGGCGACCTATAGTGAGGGGGCCGGATGATTCGGCGTAAACGGAGGTATGAATGCCTAACAACATCGCGCAAATGTTGGCCGAAGACGATGCTGTAGGCTCCGAGGAGCTCGAAGCAGCGATCCGCTATCTAAGCGACAAGATCCGAAACGCAGAAGGCGATGGACAGCCCTTTCCGTTTCTCGCTTATCGAAACAGGGTGATCTTCGAGACCACATTGAAGCTGCGCAGCGGCGGAATTCTCAAGCAGGATATGCCGCGCACCGAAGCGTAAGGAAGGTCGGCCAGGGACAGGGAGCGCAACTGCACCCTTGACCTTGGCCGCCTCCCGCCTTAACCGCCCAAGGACGACAACGAAGAGGCGGCAGATGAAAGTTCTCCTGATCGGTTCCGGTGGACGCGAGCATGCCCTTGCATGGAAACTCGCCCAGTCGCCGCGCCTCACGAAGCTCTTTGCCGCGCCCGGCAACCCCGGCATAGCCGAGCATGCGCAGCTTTGCCCTCTCGATGTGGATGACCACGCGGCTGTTCTCGTCTTCTGTCGCGCCGAAGCCATCGATCTGGTCGTCGTCGGCCCCGAAGGCCCGCTGGTCGCCGGAATTGCGGACTACCTGCGCACCGGCGGCATTACGGTGTTCGGCCCGTCGGCGGCAGCCGCGCAACTCGAAGGCTCGAAGGGTTTCACCAAGGACCTCTGCGCCCGCTACGATATTCCGACCGGCGCCTACCGCCGGTTTTCCTCGGCAGCCGAAGCCAGGGCCTATGTCGAGGAACAGGGCGCACCGATCGTCGTGAAAGCGGATGGGCTTGCAGCCGGCAAGGGCGTGACCGTTGCCATGACCACCGATGAAGCGCTCGCCGCCATTGACGACTGCTTCGACGGCGCCTTCGGCGACGCCGGAGCCGAAGTGGTGGTGGAAGCGTTTCTCGACGGCGAGGAGGCGAGCTTCTTCTGCCTCTCCGACGGCCGGACGGCGCTGGCGCTTGCCACCGCGCAGGACCACAAGCGTGTCGGCGACGGCGATACCGGTCCCAATACCGGAGGAATGGGCGCCTATTCCCCTGCCCCGGTGATGACCGCAACCATGGTCGAACGGACGATGAAGGAAATCATCGAACCGACCATTCGCGGCATGGCGGACAGCGGATACCCCTTTTCCGGCGTCTTTTTTGCGGGACTGATGATCACCGCCAAGGGGCCGGAACTGATCGAATACAATGTCCGGTTCGGCGATCCGGAATGCCAGGTGCTGATGATGCGCCTGAAGGGCGACCTGCTCGCCCTCCTCCATGCAGCCGCAACAGGGACGCTCGACCAGGTCTCGGCCGACTGGAGCGACGATGTCGCGCTGACCGTGGTGCTCGCCTCGAAAGGCTATCCCGGCGCCTATGAGAAGAATACGGCGATCGGCGTGCTGCCGCAGGGTGGCCAGGGCGACAAGATCTTCCACGCCGGCACGGCATTGCAGGACGGACGCCTGGTTGCCACGGGCGGGCGGGTTCTCAACGTAACCGCCACCGGCGCAACCGTGGCCGAAGCCCAGGCAAGAGCCTATGCCCTTGCCCGGCAGGTGCCTTGGGAAAACGGCTTCAGCCGCAGCGATATCGGCTGGCGGGCGGTGGAGCGCGAACGCGGCTGACGCCGCGGTTGCTCAAAATTTACCAATTCTCCTGACGGGATGGAAAGCAATCGACGCTAGGCTTCTTCAGCAGCCGTGGGGAATCCGTCTATGCGTCTCGTCCTGACCACTATTTTCATGCTCGCAAGCGGTAGCGCCTTCAGTTCGTCGATCACGAACCTGAGCGGCTCCAGCACCCAGGCACCGAGCATCGTCGAAGCGCGCTGCCCCGACTGCCCGGCGCCCGCACCCCAGCCCGACCGTTCCACCTACCACGTGCCGGCCCTTGCCGAAGGCACGCAGACGACCGAAATCCGCGAGATCGGCGGTGAAAAGAAGCTGGTGCGCACCGAAGCCTGGCTCGGCGGATCACCGGTGGTGTTCGTCAGCAGGCTGGCGGACTGGGAAAAGGGCGATCCGATGATTGCTGGAGCACCACCGGCCCCAGCCGGCGCCGTGGACAAGGCGACCGAGCAGACCGCCCCGGATGGCCTCGACCTGTCGGCCACCAGCGCCGTCAGTCTGGAACAGGCGGCGACGTCCCCGGTCGATGAGACCGTAGCGACACTCCCGCTCACAGGGTTCGACCTGCGTTTGCACTGACGACGTCCGGACCGCCCGTCCGCCCCTCTTGGCGCGCTGCCTCCATCGAATTTCTTTTGGCTCCCCTAAAAGTAACGGGTTTGTTCTTAGGAGCAATCTGCGAGAAACGCCGCGTTTGCTTAAAGTTTTCTTCAAGCTTGACCTTCAGTTTCAACAGGCCGCGATACTGCACGCAATATTGTTCAGTAAGCACTTTATAATGAAACCGCCCTGCCGTGCCTCCATTCCGGGGTCTCTCGCTGGACAAAAGTTGGGTCGCCAATGAAAAACCTTCGAATTTCTCATCAACTCCTGGGCATGGTGACCATGCTGATGCTGGCGTTTGCTTGCGTCACCTACTACGAGATCCAAAGCTCGATCACGGCAATCTACGGCGAGCGCTACGCCATGCTGCGCACGCAGGTGGAATCCGGGCTTGGCGTCTTGAAGAGTTTCCAGCTGCGCGAGGCAAGCGGCGAGCTGTCCCACGAGGACGCCCAGAAGCAGGCATTTGCCACCGTTGCCGCCATGCGGTTCGAGCCTGACGGCTACCTTTTTGCCTACGACTACGACGTGACGATGCGCCTGCACCCGGACCCCAAGAAGGTCGGCGAAAAGAGCAAGGGCAAGCCGGATTCGATGGGCAAGATGTTCCGCGACGACATGGTGTCGATCGGTCGCGCCGGGGGCGGGATCGTAGACTACTACAGCTCGAGCAAGCCGGGCCTACCCGAAGGCGACTATTCGAAGACCTCCTATGCCAAGGCGTTCGAGCCCTGGCAGATCGTTCTGGCGACCGGCGTCTACGTCGACGACCTGCAGGCGCAGATCCGCGGCATGGTGTTCAACATCATCGGCATCGGCGCCCTGATCCTGGTCGTCGCCCTGATGGGCGCCTATCTGCTGATCCGCAACATCACCCGACCGCTGGCCGGCGTGCATGCGGCCCTGGAAGCGGTTGCTAACAACGATGTCGCGATCACCATTCCGCACACCGAAATGTCCAATGAAGTCGGGCTAATGGCCAAGGCCACGCAGTCCCTGCAGGAAAAGGTGCGCGAGCGGCACGCCATGTCAGAGCGGGCGGACAAGCAGAACCGCGAAATCGAGCGCGAGCGCCAGCACAATCTGACCCTGCAGAGCCAGGAAGCAGATGCCCAGGCGCATGTGGTGGCGACCATCGGCGAGGCCCTGGAAGTTCTGGCCACCGGCGACCTCACCATTCGCTGCAGCGATCTCGGCCCCCGCTACGAGGCCCTGCGCGAGAACTTCAACGAGGCGATTTCGCATCTCGAACAGGCCATGGGCCGCGTCAACACCAAGGGCATCGACATCGGCGGCTCCAAGGAGGAGATCCGTCGCGCGTCGAACGAGCTGTCGCAGCGCACCGAACGCCAGGCCGCCAATCTGGAGGAAACCTCCGCGGCGCTCGACGAGCTTGCCGTCGCCGTGCGGCAAACCGCCGAAGGCGCCCACGAGGCCGCACAGCGCGTGACCTCCGTCAGCAGCGAAGCCGTGCGCTCCGACGCGATCGTTGCGCAGGCAATCGAGGCCATGGGCGGCATCGAGCATTCGTCGGGCGAGATCACCAAGATCATCGGCGTGATCGACGAGATCGCCTTCCAGACCAACCTGCTCGCCCTCAATGCCGGTGTCGAAGCGGCCCGCGCCGGCGAAAGCGGCAAGGGCTTTGCGGTCGTCGCCCAGGAGGTGCGCGAACTCGCGCAGCGTTCGGCGGCAGCGGCAAAGGAGATCAAGGACCAGATCTCGCGGTCCTCCGGCCAGGTGCAGAACGGCGTCAGGCTTGTCGGCGAAGCCGGCCAGGCGCTGAAGCGCATTTCGGACCAGGTGCGTTCTGCCAGCGACATCGTCGAAAAGATCGCACATTCAGCGTCGGAGCAGGACACGACGCTGCGCTCCATCTCATCTTCGCTGAACCAGCTGGATGCGGCCACGCAGCACAATGCGGCGATGGCGGAAGAAACGACGGCTTCGGCGGAAGCGCTTGCCGCCGATACCGACGAGCTGCTCAACCTGATCCGCAGCTTCCGCGTCGGCAACGCCGAGGCAGGATCGAGCCTGCACCAGGTCGCACAGCGGATGCGCAAGGCCGGCTGACACACCCTTACCGTGGGGACGGAGGAGCCGCCGGGTCTTCGAGATCCGGCGGTTTCTGCTTATCTGCAGGCATGGCATTGGACGCGTCAAACGTCCCTCAGATACCTGTCGACATCCGTCCGCTCATGCAGAATGCGGACGACCTCGACTGCCCCATCCGCGGCAATGACATAGAAGATCAGATGCGAGCCCACACGGCGGCGGCGATAGCCAGCAGCCACGCGATCTGCCTTTTGGCCGGAGAGCGGACGATCCCCGATCTGACCTATGACGCGCAGTATGTGCTGGAGATAAGCCTCGGCCTGGCTTTGCGACCACTGGTCTCTCGTGTAATTGCCGATGTCGATGAAATCGCGTTCCGCACTGGGTCGGAGACGAATCTCAACCACGCTTGCTCCAGGCTTCGCGCGCCGAGGCCATCATTGCGTCGGGATTGAAGGGACGCGGTTCGCCGCTCTGTTCGCCTTCGATCAGCAACCGACGCAACTCGTCGAGCTTTTTCTGCTCGTCTTCCAGCAGGCGGAGACCTGCCTCGACAACAGCCGCGGCGGAGCTGAAACGACCGCTCTCCACTTCGCCATCGACGAAGGTGACAAACGGCTCGCTGAGGGTAATCTGCACAGGCTTGTTCATGATGGCTCCGGCACACTCTGCGACGGAGCCAATCTATCATGACTGGACGGACCGGACAAAGCCCCGGCTAAACCGATGATGGTCGACTAGCCGCTGATCTTCGAGAAATCGGCAACGGTGCCGGTTGCTTCGCGGATCGCCTTCAGGAGTGCCAGCCGATTGGCGCGGATCACCACGTCGTCGTCGTTGACCAGCACGTCCTCGAAAAAGCGGTCAGCCGGGGCGCGCAGTTTCGACAGGGCTTCCATGGCGGAGCGGAAGTCTTCCCGTCCAATCGCTTCGGAGGCTTCGCCCGATGCCGTGGCGATGGCTGCCCAGAGCGCCTTTTCCGCATCGACCTTCAGCAGTTCGACGGCAACGCCATCGGCGACAACGGTACCCTTCTTCTCCTCGGCGGCCAGCAGCTGCACGGCGCGCTTGGTGCCGGCGAGAAGGTTGCGGCCGTCTTCCGAGCTGACGAAGGCGGTCAGGGCTTCGGCGCGGCGGGCGATCAGCCAGAGATCGTCCGCATCGGGCGTCAGTACCGCATCAATGATGTCGTGGCGGGCGCCCATATCGCGCAGGTAGACCTTCAGGCGGTCGTGGAAGAACGACAGGAGGTCGGCAGCGATCTCCGGTTCGACGGCGACGGGCGGGGAAGTCTCGTTGATGTAGCTGTTTTCCTCCAGCGCCGTTTCCAGCGCGGATCCGGTGCCCGCTTGTGCCTCCGACCTGGCGGTGAACGCCGGCAATGCGTCGTTGAAAATATCGAGGAGATGGAGCCTGACCTTGCGCTCCAACAGCATGCGCACGACGCCCAGCGCTGCGCGGCGCAGCGCATAGGGGTCCTTCGAGCCGGTCGGCTTTTCGTCGATCGCCCAAAAGCCGACAAGCGTGTCGAGCTTGTCGGCAAGTGCCACGGTCAGGCCGACCTTGTCTTCCGGCAGGCGGTCGGAGGGGCCGTTGGGCTTCCAGTGGTCTTCTATGGCGGCAGCAACCGAGGCATCCTCGCCCTGCAGCAGCGCATAGCGGCGACCCATAAGGCCCTGAAGCTCTGGGAATTCGCCGACGGCTTCGGTGCGCAGATCGGCCTTGGCCAGCACGGCGGCACGGTCCACCAATGCCGGGTCGGCGCCGATGACGGGCGCAAGCCTGGCCGCCAGGGTACGGATGCGGCTCACCCGCGCGCCTTGCGTGCCGAGCTTGGCGTGGAAGGTGACGTTGAGCGCATCGAGCTTTGCCATGCGCTGGTCGAGCGGCTTTGCGAGATCCAGGTTGAAAGCCGCGGCGGAGGCTTCGAGCGTGCCGAGGTCCGGCAGGCTGCTCTGGTCACGGGTCCAGAAATGCCGGGCGTCGGACAGGCGTGCGCGCACGACCTTGCCATTGCGGAGGACGTGGTGCAGGATGCCTGGATTCGCTGGCAGGGCGCCGATACCGGCGGCGTGCAATCGGCCGAAG
>Ga0065165_1002408_pt1 | contig 15963 bp, 15 predicted proteins | sample AraplaMF_Cvi_mMF_FD_63813 | JGI IMG/M metagenome (GOLD analysis project Ga0065165, IMG submission 63813) | Arabidopsis root microbial communities from the University of North Carolina, USA - plate scrape MF_Cvi_mMF (version 2) (version 3) | ecosystem: Host-associated > Plants > Roots >...
AGTGCAGCCATTCTGCGCCAGGCTCCGGCACGATGCGCCCGCCCCTGCCAGACATGCAGATCGTGGTGGACACCCTTGCCCGCCAGCACCTGGCTGAGGTGGCGATTGTTGTCGAGAAAGGGATCCTCGTCGCCGATCGTCAGCACGATCTCCATCTGCCGCAGGCGGTCGAGCCGCCAGTTGTGGTCGAGGCCGGGCAGGAAGTGCGACGGCATGTGGAAATAGATCTCTTCGTCGTAATAGCCCTGGAAGAGATCACCGAACGATTCGACGTTGAGCGTCAGGTCGTAGCGGCCCGAAAAGGCCACCAGCTTCCTGAACAGATGCGGATGCCGGAAGGCGATGCTGGCGGCCTGGAAGGCGCCAAGGCTGCAGCCCTGCGCGATCGTGCAGTCATGGCCGTTCTTGAGCGCCATCAGCGGCAGGACTTCGTTCAGGATATATTCCTCGAACGCCGCATGCCGCGAGATCCGCCACGCCGGATGACTGCCAAACCCGTAGAAGCTCTCGTTGGCGAGCCCCTCGACGCAGAACAGCTGCAGCTGCCCCGCCTCGACCTTTTCGCGCAGGCTACCGACGATGCCGAGCTGCTCATATTCGAAGAACCGGCCTTCCCGCGTCGGAAACATCAGCACCTTGGCGCCCGAATGCCCGAACACGAGCAGTTCTATCTCCCGATGGAGCCTAGGGCTGTACCAGCGATGATATTCGCGGTTCATCAGGCGTGGAAAAACCTTCGAAGCTTGTCGTTGAGCAGGGAATTCTGCGACGCACTGCCAGGATAATCGAAATGGCCGGCGTCGAGGATGAAGATTTCGTTAAATTGTGAAGGCACGCCGTTGGCGACGGCAAACTGGCAGGGGGGCGCCACCGCCGGGTCGAAGACGGCAACGCTGAACAGCATCGGCACCGTGATCCGACGGGCGGCGACCGCTGCATCGTGCAGCAAGAGCGTCGGCAGCGCATTGCCGTGGCGGGCCTGGTACTGCTGCACCGCCTGGGCGCTGCCGATGCTCGGCAGCTTTAGCCGCAACGCCTGGTGCCCGAAGCTGGGCAAGGACAGATGGCCCCGGTCGATGCGCCGGTCGAACGGGATGGCAAGCCCGCCGATCCCGCCGCCGAAGCTGATGCCGCTGTAGCCGATCCGTTTCGCAACCCGCGGATAGAGCATCGTCAGCACCGTGACGGCGATCCACAGATCCTCGACGCAACCGCCGAGGATGTAGCGCTCCGGCTTGTCGATATCGTGCAGCACGTGGAAGGATGGATCGGGCGAAATCGGCGGCCGGGCGCTGCGCGACATCCCGCGAAAACAGGGAAACAGGATCACCGTGTCCTCGACCGAAAAATCGAAATTGGGCGCATCGCGGCCGCCATAGCCGTGGCCGACCACCAGCCCCCGCTTCAGCTCGCCGCGCCTGGGCAGGAGCAGCCAGCCGCCGATCGGAAACCCGCCGCTCGACCTGTAGGTGATATCGAACACCCGCCATCGCGGATGGCTTTGCCGGCTTTCGGTGAGCTTCGGCTGCGGATCGATCGTCAGCGCCCGGGCATAGCGTTCGCTCCAGAACGCGTCAAAGCCCTCGACCGCCTGCGGCGTCTCGACCTCGCGCAGCTGCGAAAGCGTCATTCCGTAGGTCGGGTCGAAATCGAACGGGTATTCTGTCGGAACGGTCATGGGCTCTTTCGAAACGGAGCAAGGATCGACCAGCCGTCGATCAGCCTTCCGTCTTGAAGATCTCCTGGGAAAACGGCGTCCCAGCCGCGGCGGCGTCGCTGCACGATGGCGTGCAGCGACCACCGAAGCCTTCGTCTCAGCGCAAAAGGAAAATCCCGGCGACAGAGAGAACCAGGAAGACGACCAGGCCACCGAGCAGGCCGATGCCGCCGAAGAATCCGGCAGCCATGGCGATCATCAGGGCGACGACGTGGATCGTGCCCCACTTGGCAGCGGCCAGGAACTTCTCGTAGGTCTTTTCGTGCTCCGCATAATCCATGGTCGCACCCGTTTCCACCGGTCCGCTGTGGTGATTGTCCATTACCGTCTCCTCACATCATTCTGTTAAGCGCCCGTCGGCGCGGTCGGCCGTGCATCCGCTTGCCCGGCCCCTCGCCGGAGAATCCCCTGCGCGGACGCCGAAGATCGTCTCAAGGGCTGACACAAAAAACCGCAAAGTGCAATGGTGGCGAACGCCCCTGTCGCCAGGCTCCGGCACTCTGTTTTACGCGTCGGCAACAGGTGCAAGCCGGGCTGTCTGTTCTGCCACCAGCCGCAGCATCTGCGGCGGATCGACGGGGCGGGAAAACACGAAGCCCTGGATCAGGTCGGCAAAGTCGCATTGCCGGATGAGCTCGATCTGCGCCTGGGTTTCGACCCCTTCCAGCACCACCGTCATGCCGAGCTCCCGCGACAGATGGACGATACTGCGCAGGAGCTTGAGCTTGCGGGTATCCTCCGTGATGTTGTTCACGAAACTGCGGTCGATCTTGACCATGTCGACCGGCAGCGAATCGAGGTAGCTGAGGCTCGAAAACCCTGTCCCGAAATCGTCGATGGCAATCGTGATGCCGCTCGCCCTCAATCGTCCCAGGCGGTCGCGCACCAGCACCGGCTCGTCCATGAAACTCGTCTCGGTCACTTCGAGATGCAGGCGCCGCGCCGCAAGCCCATGGCGCTCCAGCGTCTCCGCCACATAGGCCACGAGATCGTCGTTGCGCAGGTCCTCGATCGAGACGTTGACGGACACCGCCATCGGATCCGGCCAGCTGGCGCAGTCGCGACAGGCGCGGTCGAGCACGAACCGGGTGATCCGCGACACCAGGCCCATGCTTTCGGCCAACGGAATGAAGATATTGGGGCCGATTGCACCCCGCTGCGGATGAACCCACCGCGCAAGCGCCTCGCAGCACGTCATCTCCACGCCATCCGGACGGTACATCGGCTGGTAGGCAAGGGTCAGGCCCTCCTGGTCGAGCGTCTGGCGCAGATCGGCCCGCAGCCGCTGCTCCGCCACGTAGCGCTCGTCCATCTGCGCGCTGAACAGGGTGAAGGCGCCGTTGCCGGCAGCCTTTGCCTCGTTGAGCGCCAGATCCGCCTTCGTCTGCCAGGCGTCGAGATCGAAGCCCGCCGCCGGCAGGATCGCCCCGCCGCCGTTGAGGTAGACGGTCAGCTCGCGGTCCTCCACCGCATAGCGGCCTTCGAGCGCCCCGTGCAGGCCGCGGATGCGGGCTTCGAGCGTGTCCCGCGCGCCGGTGACCAGCAGCAGAAACTCGTCGCCGCCCAGCCTGCCGGCCAACCCCCCGGCCCCGACAAGCTCGCTCAGCCGCGCCGCCAGCGCACCAAGCAGACGGTCGCCGACCGCATGGCCCTGCATGTCGTTGACATGCTTGAAACCGTCGATGTCGAAGATCGCAAAGCCTGCCCAGTCATCCGGGCCGCTGTCGCTGAGCCGCTCGCTCGCCAGCGCGGCGAAACGGTCCCGGTTCGGCAGACCGGTCAGAATGTCGTAGCGGACGAGATGGAGTATCCGTTCGTCGGCCGCGACGCGGGCGGTCACGTCCTCGAAGATCATCACCACGCCGCCATCCGCCTGCTGGCTCACCGAAAACTCGAGCGAGCGTTCTTCGCCGACCTTCAGGATGATCTTTTCGCGCCCGCCGGCGGCAAGCCGGCCGATCCGGTCGAGGATCGCTCGTGGCGGCGCACCCGGGCTCTCCCGGAGAGCCGAAAGGAAGATCCGGCCCTTCAGGTCCACCGTCTCGTCGAGGTTGAGAAGTCCGTAGGCGGGACGGTTGATCGCCTGCACCCGTCCGTCCGCATCCAGCATGATGAGCGCATGCGAGGTCGTGCTGAGCGCCAGATCGAGCTGCCCGGCGATCTTGGCGACCTGCTGAGCGGCGCGGATGTTTTCGAGCAGGAAGCCGCGCACGCTTCTGGCCAGCGACAGGCTGATCACCCCGAACGGGATGAGCATCAGCGACACCAGCACCAGCAGCGGATTGCCGTTGATAAAGCAGCCGACCAGGATCGGAAGACAGCAGCTGACGGTCTGGATGGCGACCGCCTTGGCCGACCCGAAATTGCGCCCGACGATCCCGACCATCGACCCCATGGTGATGGCGATCCACACAAACGCCGCCGTCATGTCGCTGAAGGCTACCAGCGCGTAGCCGCTGGCAAGGCCGAGCAGTCCGGCCGTCAGGGCGGCACCGAAGATGTAGCGGGTTTCCCAGGCGCGGATCTCGCTGCCGTTCAGCGTCGACCGATCCATCCGGTCGAACCGGTGGAACCAGTAGATCCGGAAGAAGAAGACGAAAACGAAGGCAGCGATCAGGAAGAGGAAGAACGGCGATCCGGTATTGGCATAGATGATGGCGCAGCACAGGATATGCACCACCATTCCCGTGAACAGCGCACCACGATTGCCAAACAGCGACACGACGAACGACCGGTAGACATCGGCCTCGTCGGTGTGCACATTTCCTTGTTTCATTGGGCTCATCCCTGCAACCGGACGGGACTGTGAAGCAAACCCCTTAAAATTTCCAGCGCAATACTGTGCCGCCCGGTGGTTTGGCGCCGGTCATACACGCGCGTCGGATGCGCCCGGCAGGCAGGCCGTCCAGGTATCGGAAAAGCGGTGATCGGACTGCCCGTTTTCGCGCATCGATGACGAGGTTCGCTCGGCTGTCGAACGGTTTATGGACTTTCTTTTTTAGCGTCCCTGGGTTACATCGCGAGAAGGACGAGCGGGAAAAACGAGACTCGTCCACTCGGGGGACAGATGGCAATTCTGTTGAAGTTCAGCGGTCTCATCGACCGCATCAGCGAAGCTGTAGGGAAATTTTCCGGCTACCTTGTCTTGGCCTGCTGCCTGATCAGCGCCGGCAATGCCTGCATCCGCTATGCCTTCAACTACAGCTCGAACGGCTGGCTGGAAATCCAGTGGTATCTGTTCGCCTTCATCGTCCTGCTCGGCGCATCCCACACGCTGCGCCTCAACGAGCACGTGCGGGTCGACCTCATCTACGGCGCCGTGTCCGACAGGACGCGCCTGTGGATCGACGCGATCGGCCTCCTGGTCTTCCTCATTCCGGCCTGCCTCTATCTCGCCTGGCTGTCCTTCCCCTTCTTTACCGCGTCCTTCACGCAGGGCGAGATCTCGTCCAATGCGGGCGGCCTGACGCGATGGCCGGTCAAGCTCATCATCGTCTCGGGTTTCGTGCTGCTGGCGCTGCAGGGCCTGTCGGAGCTGATCAAGCGGACCGCCGGCCTGATGGGCGTCCTTGAGGTCGACACGACCTACGAGAAGCCGCTGCAATAATCGAAGTTAGACGGTCGGGGGGATCAGTCGCTCATGTTCGAATACGGCATAATGCCACCGGCAATGTTCCTGGGCATGATCATCTTCATGCTCTACGGCTTTCCCGTCGCCTTCTCGCTGTCGGCGGTCGGGCTGTTCTTCGGTCTTCTCGGCATCGCCACCGGGCACTTCGAATTCGCTTTCATGCAGGCTCTGCCGCTGCGCATCTTCGGCATCGTTTCCAATGACCTGCTGCTGGCCATCCCCTTCTTCACCTTCATGGGCGCCATCCTGGAGCGCTGCGGCCTCGCCGAAGACCTGCTCGAGGGCACCGGCAAGCTGTTCGGCGCGATCCCGGGCGGCCTCGCCTATGCGGTGATCCTGGTCGGCGCCATCCTCGGCGCGATCACCGGCACGGTCGCCGCCTCGGTCATCACCATGGGCGTGATCTCGCTGCCGATCATGCTGAAATACGGCTACAGCCCGCGCCTGGCGACCGGCGTCATCGCCGCCTCCGGCACCATCACCCAGGTCATTCCGCCGTCGCTGGTGCTGATCGTGCTGGCCGACCAGCTCGGCCGCTCGGTCGGCGACATGTATCTCGGCGCCATCGGCCCCTCGATCCTGCAGGTCGTCATCTTCCTGCTCTACATTCTCTTCCTATCGATCGTCCGCCCGAAGGACGTGCCGCCGCTGCCGCCGGAAGCCCGCGGCGAGATGAACATGGCGCTGGTCGTGCGCGTGCTGTGGGGCATGGTGCCTTCGATCGTGCTGATCTTCCTCGTGCTCGGCACCATTTTCATGGGCCTTGCGACCCCGACCGAAGCTGGAGCGCTGGGCGTCGTCGGCGCCATGGCGCTGGCGGCCCTCCACCGCCGCCTGACCTGGGACCTGGTCCGCCAGGGCATGCACTCGACCATGACGATCACCTCCATGGTGGTCTTCATCCTCGTCGGCGCCACCTGTTTCAGCCTCGTCTTTCAGGGCATGGATGGCGGGCTTTGGATCGAGTACCTGCTCAAGCACGTGCCGGGCGGCGTTGTCGGCTTCCTGATCTTCGTCAACATCTTCATCTTCTTCCTCGCCTTCTTCCTCGATTTCTTCGAGATCGCCTTCATCGTGCTGCCGATGCTGGCACCGGTGGCGAGCTCGCTCGGCATCGACCTGATCTGGTTCGGCGTGCTGCTTTGCGTCAACATGCAGACCAGCTTCATGCATCCGCCCTTCGGCTTTGCGCTCTTCTACCTGCGCTCCATCGCGCCGAAGACCGTCAAGACCAAGGATATCTATCTCGGCGCCATCCCCTGGCTGTTCATGCAGCTGATCCTCGTCGGCATCATCATCTTCTGGCCCGAGTCCGTCACGTACTGGATCGACAAGGCGCCGGACGTCGATCTCAGCACCATCAAGATCGAGGTGCCCGGCTTCGGAAATGGCGGCGGCAACCAGATGCCCAATTTCGGCCTGCCGCCCATGGACGGCGCGCCCGCACAGCCCGGCCAACCGGCACCGGGGCTGCCCGGCATGCCGAATTTCGGCGAGCCGCCCAAGATCAACCCGTAGCGACTGCTTCTTGTCAGGTCTGCGGCTGAAGCGTATGTTTGGAGTGGAAGGCAGGGTTGCAGCCCCACCTTCCGTTTGTTACCTGCTTAGGATGATAAACCGGACGGAGACTGACCAGCCCGTCCGGTTCTTCCTAAACAGCAACGTAATGCTCAGTGGTTTCCACATCGCATCACCTCCAGTTTGAGAGCAAGACCCTTGCCAAGGTCGGCGTGGTCGATCCTCGCCGATGCTCCGTCTGGCCCCGAGCTTTCTGCTTCTGCTCTCAACGATAACGATCATAGAACGTCCCGGATCGGTGTCTGGTCTGCGTAAGCCGTCGCTTCATCTTCGGCAAAAGAAAACCCCGGATCTCGCGATCCGGGGTTGCTGGCGAAGCAAAAGGGATGACAATCAGAGCTTGCCGTTGCGCTGCTGGATCATCATGAACGTGTCGTATGTGTATTCGGAAAGCTGCATCCAGAGGTAGGCTTCTTTCTTGAAGGCGACCTGGTCCTCGTAGATCTTCTTGAACCACTCGTTCTTGGAAGAGATGTCCTTGTAGACCTCCATCGCGGCATTGTAGCAGGCCTCCAGAATATCCTGGCTGAACGGCCGCAAGGTGGTGCCCTGCGAGACGATCTGCTTGATCGCCGTCGGGTTCTTGGTGTCGTATTTCGCCATCATGTTGGTATTGGCAAATGCGCACGCATTGGTCAGCGCCGCCTGGTAGGCCGGCGGCAGGCTGTTCCACTTGTCGAGATTGACGAAGGCGTGGATCACCGGGCCGCCCTCCCAGAAGGCCGGATAGTAATAGTACTTGGCGACCTTGTAGAAGCCGAGCTTGTAGTCGTCATAGGGGCCGACCCATTCGGCCGCGTCGATCGTGCCCTTTTCGAGGGCCGGATAGATGTCGCCGCCGGCGATCTGCTGCGGCACTGCGCCGAGCTTTTCGAGCACCCGTCCGGCAATCCCGGCAATCCGCATCTTGACGCCCTTGAAGTCGTCGACCGTATTGATTTCCTTGCGGAACCAGCCACCCATCTGGGCACCCGTATTGCCCGCCGGCAGGCCGTAGATCTTCTGCGTCGCGTAGAACTCGTTCATCAGCTTGTTGCCGTTGCCCTGGTAGAACCAGGCATTGCTGAGCCGCGCGTTGAGCCCGAACGGGATCGCCGTGCCGATCGCGAACGTCGGGTCCTTGCCGACGAAATAGTAGGAGCAGGTGTGGCACATCTCGACGGTGGCGTTGCTCACCGCGTCGGCCGCCTGCATGGCCGGCACGATTTCAGCGGCCGCAAAGGGCTGGATCGTGAAATTGCCGTCCGTCGCGTCGGACACGTGCTTGGCAATGTCTTCCGCACCGCCATAGATCGTGTCGAGCGACTTCGGAAACGACGAGGTCAGCCGCCAGCTGACCTTGGGACTGGACTGGGCAATGGCCGGCGCGGCAAGCGCGGTGGCGGCCGCGGCGCCCGCTCCCGAAACGGCGGCTTTCCTGAAGAATGTACGACGATCCATGCTCGACCTCCCGTTGAAGACAGCCGCCGGGTCCTCTGTTCCCTCTCCTGCGGCTTTTGGAGGAGACCATGTTGCCATGACGCACGCAAGCAGGGACGCCGGCATCACCCCGGCCGGGCGGCTTATACTTTGGTCGTGGTGGCGGAACCGGTCGAGGCCGTGGCTGCCGGAGTGGATGCCCTTGGCGGCCCGGAGCCAAGACCCACCGGTCGCCTGTGATGCGAGAGAAGGCGGCTGGAGCTGGAAGCCGCCAATTGCCACCGGAGATCTGTCAATCGCCACAGCCCTGGCTGCGCAGCCGAGCGATCGCCGCACGCTTGTCGGCTGGGCGGCCCAGGATCGGTGCAGCTCCGCATGTTTTAGAGGACCAGGGGTGCTCCGGGCAGAAAGAAACCGAACCCTCCCGCGCTAGGATAGGCGGGAAAATGTGTTATGTGCCGGCCGACAACAACAGGAGTACACCGGTGAGCGAACCAACCGTAGCGGATGCAACGAACAACATTTACCAATCGCTCCAGGCGGACAATGCCGACATCGACGCGAACATTGCGATTCTGAAGGCTGCGATGCTGCGGGAAGGTTTGAAGGAAGCGGTCTTCGATCCTGCAAGGCTGGTGCAGAACAACCGTTCCGGCAGAAAGCTCATGCAGGCCTATTTCCGGCAGCGTGGCGTCACGGTGAAGTTCTCGGCGTCTTGAACCTTCTGGATGACGCGGGCCGGACGCAAGCAGGTCTCGGGCGCTACCGTTCGGGGTTCTGGCGACGCACATCGCCGGGCCGCGGCGCTGCAACAGCACGCTTGACTTGACCCGACCTGCGGCGTCACAAAGTGGGCATTGCCTCTGCATTCGGAGATCCGCATGTCCAAGCCGTTCATCGCCCTTCCCGCCGATATCCGCGAGATCGACGGTGCGGTCTGGCACGCCTCGCCCAACCAGTATCTGCGGGCTGCGTTGAATGTGGCGGAGGTGATGACCTTCATCGTCCCGGCTTTCGAGGAAGGTATCGACGTCGACGCGGTGCTCGACCGGGTCGACGGCGTCCTGATCAGCGGCTCGGCCACCAATGTCCACCCGTCGCTCTACGGCAAGGAAGCGACTGACCAGCACGGCCCCTTCGATCCCGCCCGCGACGCGGTCTCGCTGCCGCTGATCCGCCGGGCGATCGATCGCGGCGTGCCGCTTCTCGCCATTTGCCGCGGCATCCAGGAATTGAATGTCGCGCTCGGCGGCACGCTCGCCAACGAGATCCAGGAGCAGCCGGGCATGTGGGACCACCGCAAGCCGGAGGTGAAGGAGCGCGACCACATGTATGCGATCCGCCAGCCGGTGTTCGTCGACGAAGGCTCCTGCATCGCCCGCTATCTCGGATTGTCCGGCGAGATCCAGGTGAACTCGCTGCACCGCCAGGCGATCGCCGAAACCGCGCCGCGGCTGAAGGTCGAAGCCAAGGCGCAGGATGGCACGATCGAAGCGGTCTCCGTCATCGATGCGAAGAATTTTGCCGTCGGCGTGCAGTGGCATCCGGAATACTGGGCCGAGACCGACAGCGTTTCGCGGGCCCTCTTCCACGCCTTTGGCGACGCAGTGCGCGCCTATGCCGCCAGAAAGACGCTGTCGAGCGCGGCCGCCTGAGCGGGCCGGAAGCGGTCAGGCCCGCGGCCGGTAGAGACCTGTCGACTGGCGGATGCGCATTTCCGGCTTGATCAGGTGGATGCCGTCAGGTTCGTGGCTGCCGGCAAGACGGTCGAGCAAGGCCCGCGCCGCCAGACGCCCCACTTCCGCCTGACCATTGGAGACGGTGGTCAGCGACGGCGTCGAGATCGAGGCCTGCTCGAGATCGTCATAGCCAGTCACCGCAATGTCGTGGCCCGGCACCAGCCCGGCGCGCGCCACTCCGTTCATCAGGCCGATCGCGACCAGATCGTTCCAGCACACGGCAGCCGTCGGCTTCTGCGGCAGCGACAGGAAGTGGACGGCGGCTTCGAACCCGCCCTGCATGGTGCGCGGACCGGGAATGCGCAGGTTGACGTCCACCTCGATATTGGCCTTGCGCAGCGCATCCACATAGCCCTGGTAGCGGTCGCGGCCGGTCGAGGTCTGGTCCGTGCCGCCGATCATGGCGATCGCCCGGTGCCCGAGCCCGATCAGGTGGTTGGTGGCAAGCGAGATGCCGTAGCTGTCGTCGCCGCGATAGGTGGGCAGGTCCACCCCTTCCATCGAGCGTGCGACGAGAATGGCCGGCATGCCGTTCTGTTCGGTGAGACGCATATCCTCGAGCGGCGTGCCGATCGCCGGCGACATGATCACGCCGTCGCCGCCGAGCTGCAGCAGGGTCTCGATGAAGGTGCGCTGCTTCTCGACGGAATCGTAATGGTTGGACAGGATGAAGGTGTGCTGGCTGCGGTCGAGTTCGGTCTCGATGGCCTTCAGGATTTCCCCGTAGAAGGGGTTCATGATGTCGTGCACGACGACGCCGATGATGCCGGAGCGCGAGGTCCGAAGGCTGGCGGCGCGGCGATTGTAGATGTAGCCCAGCGCCCGCGCCTGGATCTTGATCTTCTCGCGGGTGTCGACGGCCACCAGCGGACTGTCCCTCAGGGCAAGCGAGATTGTCGCCGTGGAAAGCCCGAGACTTTCCGCGATCGTCGACAGCTTGATCTTCTGCGCCATGTTCCCCCCATGCCCGCGACAGCGCTCCCGCGCGCCGGTTTAAAAATTTGAATAAACAATTTAAGCCGATGCGACAATAGTGTGACAGGAGAATCCGGCGCGAGGGAACACGGCGCCGGAGCCACTCAGGTCTCGACTTCGCCACCCTGGAGATTGTGCTCGACGGCCCGCAGCAGCTTCAGAAGCGTGCGCACCTCCTTGTCGGACAGGCCTTGCGCTGCAAGATCGCCGCACTGCGAGACGGAGCGTCCGATCTGCTCGACGCTTTGCAGGCCGGCTTCGGTCAGATGCACCTTGGTAAGCCGGCCGTCCGTGCCGTCCGCTCGGCGCTCCAGAAAGCCCTGTGCTTCCATGCGGCCTATCGTGCGGGTCATCGTCGGCGCCTTGACGCCGAGCCGCAGCGCCAACTGCCCGGGCGTCATGCCGTCCTCTTCTGCCAGCATCAGGATGACCCCGTCCTGCCCGGCATAGAGCCCGCTTTCAGCAAGGCTGCGGCTGAGCACGGTGCGCATCACGCGCGCCGTCTGGGTGATCGCCGGGCCGAGATCGCCGGAAGAAAGGCTGGCATTGTCCTTCTTCTTGCCCAGCTTCGATTTTTTATCGCCCTTTTTCTTGCTCATCGTCCCTACCGTTTTGCCCGCCGCACCAAAGCAGGATAGCTTCGACACGCTATCCCTACCCAAAGCCGGAAATCGCCGCCAGTGCCGAATCCCCTGCCTTACTATCACGATAATGACCTGAGCCGGGCATCCCCGGAAAGACGCAACTGGATTGCCGTGCTGCCGCTCGGCGCACACGAGCAGCACGGGCCGCATTTGCCTTTTGAAACCGACACGCTGATCGCGCAGGGGCTCGTGACCCGGCTGGTCGCTGCCCTGCCCGCCGATCTTCCCGTGACGTTTCTGCCCGTCGAGCCGGTCGGCTATTCGATCGAGCACATGGACGTGGCCGGCACCCGCACGCTTGCCTTCGACGAGGCCGTCGACCGCTGGCTCGGCATTGCACAGGAAGTCCACGCGGCGGGCATCCGCAAGCTGGTGCTGCTCAACGCCCATGGCGGCAACTCGCCGCTTCTGACGGTGGTCTCGGTGGAAGCGCGGGTGCGCTTTGCGATGCTGTGCGTCGCCACCAGCTGGACCCGGTTCGGCCAGCCGCAAGGCTGGATCACGCCGGCCGAGAAGGCGGTCGACATCCATGGCGGCGATATCGAGACCTCCGTCATGCTGGCGCTCTGGCCCGACCGGGTCGACATGACAAGGGCGGCCGACTTTGCGTCCCGCCAGTCCGACTTCGCGCGCGACTTCACCCATCTGCGCGCCTACGGATCGCATGCCTTCGGCTGGAAAATGTCCGACCTTAACTCGCAGGGCGCTGCCGGCAATGCCTCCGCGGCAACCGCCGAGCGCGGCGAACAGCTGGTCGCCCACGCGGTGGGCGGCATTATCGAGCTGCTGCAGGATGTAGCACGGTTCGACGTGTCGGCGTTGACATAGCGCTTGCTTGCAATATGGGCGGGCGCACCGCATATTTTGAAGTCTGCATCGCCGGAACAGGAGACAAGCATGCGCATCTCCATCGCTGAAGCCGAAGGTCAACTGACCGAATTGGTGCGGCTTGTATCCGAAGGTGAAGAGGTACTGCTGACCCAAGCCTCTGGCCCCGCCGTGAGGCTCGAATTGGTGCCGGAACGAATGACCTCGATGACGGCTGAGGAGAAGTCGGACCTCATCTCTCGGCTGCAGGCGGAAGTGCGCCGCAAGAACCTGCCATCTGGACCGGATGCCGCCCGCAGTCAGGACTTCCTCTACGATGAATTTGGCATGCCGAAGTGATCGTCGTCGATACCTCGGCTCTTGTAGCAATGCTGTTGCAGGAGCCGGAAGCGCAGGCTTGCGACGCCGTATTCCAGCGGGAAGCCAAAATCCTCATTTCTGCAGGAACGGTGGCTGAAGCATTGATCGTTGCGCAACGCCGCGGCATACGGAGCCAGATGGCCGAATTGCTGGCATCGCCGGCGATCACCACCATCGAAGTAACGAAGCATCGTGCAAGCCTCGCTGCAGAAGCGTACGGAGTATGGGGCAAAAGCTTCCACCGCGCCGCCCTCAACTTCGGCGACTGCTTTTCCTATGCGACCGCCAGGGAATTCGACTGCCCGCTTCTCTATGTCGGCGAGGATTTCGTACACACCGATATACGGTCCGCGTTCGACGGCGGCACTGTGATCTTATAACATTCAAAACCCTTTGAACTCGTCCTGGCTTCTCCTTATATGAAGCAAACACGCTTCCGCGCCGCCAGGCGCTCCATGTCCCCGAGGTTATCCCATGGCCGACGCTAAGACCGAAACAGCGACACCGAAACCCGTTCCCGTCACCGTGCTGACCGGCTATCTCGGTGCCGGCAAGACGACGCTGCTCAACCGCATCCTGTCGGAAAGCCACGGCAAGAAATACGCCGTCATCGTCAACGAATTCGGCGAGATCGGCATCGACAACGACCTGATCGTCGAGTCCGACGAAGAGATCTACGAGATGAACAACGGCTGCGTCTGCTGCACCGTGCGCGGCGACCTGATCCGCGTCGTCGAAGGCCTGATGCGCCGCCCCGGCCGCTTCGACGGCATCATCGTCGAAACCACCGGCCTTGCCGACCCCGTGCCGGTCGCCCAGACTTTCTTCATGGACGACGACGTCCGGGCAAAGACCGAGCTCGACGCAGTGGTTGCTCTGGTCGACGCCAAGCACCTGCCGCTGCGCCTCAAGGACAGCCGCGAGGCCGAGGACCAGATTGCCTTCGCCGACGTCGTTCTCATCAACAAGACCGATCTCGTGACGCCCGAGGAACTGGCAGTGGTCGAGGACGTCGTGCGCGCCATCAATCCGACCGCCCGCGTCTACAAGACCAGCCGCTCCGGCGTCGATCTCGCCCGCGTGCTGGACCAGGGTGCCTTCAACCTGGAGCGCGCGCTCGAAAACGATCCGCATTTCCTCGATCACGGCCATGACGACCACGTCTGCGGCCCCGATTGCGGTCATGACCACAGCCACGATCATCATCACCACGATCATGCACACCACGACCATGCGCATCATGATCACCATGACCATGACCACCACGGTCACGAGCATGGCCCGATGTCGCCGATCCATGACGTGACGGTGAAGTCGATCTCGCTGCGCGGCGGCGAGATGAACCCGGAACGCTTTTTCCCCTGGATCCAGAAGATCACCCAGACGGAAGGCCCGAACATCCTGCGCCTCAAGGGCATCATCGCCTTCAAAGGCGATGCCGAGCGCTATGTCGTCCAGGGCGTCCACATGATCGTCGAAGGCGACCACCAGCGTCCCTGGAAGGATGGCGAAAAGCGCGAAAGCCGCCTCGTCTTCATCGGCCGCGAACTCGATTTCGCCAAGATCGAAAAGAGCTTCCAGGCCTGCCAGGCCACCGAGACGACGCCTGCCTGATGCCGACCGTCGCTCCGCTTGATCTCGAAGGCCATGTCGTCGCCGTGCACTTCCTCGGCAACGTCCCGTTCTTCGCCACCGCCGCCGGCACCATCCACAGGCTGGATGGTGGCGAAAAGGTCACCGAGGCCCACCAGGGACTTCTGACCTGCATCTGCGACCCGTTCAGCGCCACGCTGATTTCCGGCGGCGAGGATGGCAGGGTCTTGCGCATCGCCGCCGACGGCAGCGCATCGGTGCTGGCCGAAGTGCCGCGCAAATGGATCGCCGTCGTGGCCGGCGGCCCGCAGAATTCGGTCGCCTGGGCACATGGCAAATCGAGCTTCGTGCGCAGCGGCGATGGCACCGTGCGGGAGTTTCCGGAGGAACGCACGGTCGAAGGCCTCGCCTTCGCCGGCAAGGGCCTGCGCATCGCCGCAGCGCGCTACAATGGCGTCTCGCTGCACTGGGTGGCGACCAACGCGCCGGCCGTCGATCTCGACTGGAAGGGCGCCCATACGGGTGTGACCTTCTCGCCCGATGGCCGCTTCCTGGTGACCAGCATGCAGGAAAATGCGCTGCACGGCTGGAAGCTCGACGGCAAGCCGGGCGAGAACCGCCACATGCGCATGACCGGCTACCCTGCCAAGGTCAAGTCGCTGTCCTGGTCGCCCAAGGGCAAATGGCTTGCCTCGTCAGGCGCGCCGGCCGCCATCGTCTGGCCGTTTTCGGCCAAGGACGGCCCCATGGGCAAGGCACCGCAGGAACTCGGCACCCGCGCCGATATCATGGTCACCCAGGTGGCTTTCCATCCGGCGGAAGACGTGCTGGCGATCGGCTTCATCGACGGCATGATCCTCGGCGTTCGGATCGCCGACGGCAAGGAAGCGCTGCTGCGCCGCCCCGGCAAGGGCGCCATCACCGGCCTCGGCTGGAGCGCCAATGGCAAGCTGCTTGCGTTCGGCTCGGGCGCGGGTGATTGCGGCGTCGTCGATATCTCGGCCTGACATCGCGCACCGGTCCAGGGCCGGTGCGACCATGCCGGCATCCGCGGCGGACAGGCGTCCGCCACGGCTTGCTCTGCACTGGGACTGGGCAGGCACGGGGTGGAAAAGTGGAAATGTCAGGCGGTGCGCCTGCCCGACTGTTTCAGGCTGACGAAGCCGTTCCGGAGGGTCCGAATTCCGAAACCATCTTCGACCTGAAGCCCGCCCTGACGACGAGCCCCTGCCCTTGCAGCCACCACCGAACGCCGGATCTCGATCCCTTGAGGCTCCGGTTCGCGACCCGGCTCCCTGTTCGATGACCCATGCAGAATAGCCCCGTCGGCAATCCCGGGGATGGCCCGAGGACATGTTTTCTGCCGTCGCGCTGATCCAGCTTGGGTTTTTCTCCAGTCGACGCAGCGAACATGCCCGCCGCGCCGTGCCCCGTCCTTTACCCGTCCTTGGAAGCCCTGACGATGTCGGCCAGCAGCCC
>Ga0065165_1002409_pt1 | contig 15962 bp, 11 predicted proteins | sample AraplaMF_Cvi_mMF_FD_63813 | JGI IMG/M metagenome (GOLD analysis project Ga0065165, IMG submission 63813) | Arabidopsis root microbial communities from the University of North Carolina, USA - plate scrape MF_Cvi_mMF (version 2) (version 3) | ecosystem: Host-associated > Plants > Roots >...
CGAGCTCGTGACCGTGCTGCCGAAGGGCGCGGGTGGCAGCGACTGGGCGCGCGGCTGGACCGTGTTCATCGACCGCGACGGCAACCGCGAGCCGGGCGCGGGGGACACGGTATTGGCCGAGCACGGGCCGCTGGCCGAGGGCGTGGCGGTCGACTTTTCCTTCACCAGCCCAACGCCGCCTTTCTATATCGCCTACAATGGCGCCGGGCGCAGCTGCCGCGACAGCAACCCGGCGGCGGCGCGCTATGGCACGCTGTCGCTGTTCCACGGCGGCGGCATCCGCCGTATTAAAATCAATATGCTGGGCCGGGCCCGCAGCTGCGATCCGGCGCGCGACGCGTCCTGCGATGGGCCCGCCGCGCCACCATAGCGAACAAATCGATAAGACACTGTGCAGATACTGAGCGACACCGACGGCATGAAGCTGGCCCTGGAATGGGCGGCCAAGGGCATGTACATCACAGCGCCGAACCCGCGCATCGGCTGCGTGATCGTGCGCGACGGCGAGGTCATCGGCGCCGGCCATACCCAGCCGGCCGGCCAGGCGCATGCCGAGATCCAGGCCCTGCGCGATGCCCAGGCGCGCGGCAACGACGTGCGCGGCGCCACCGCCTACGTCACGCTCGAACCCTGCAGCCACCACGGCCGCACGCCGCCGTGCTCGAATGCCCTGATCCAGGCCGGTCTCGGACGGGTCGTCGCGGCGATGACGGACCCGAACCCGCTGGTGGCAGGACGCGGCCTGGCCCAGCTGGAAGCGGCCGGCATTGCCGTCACCGCCGGCATCCTGGCCGACGAGGCCTATGAGCTCAACATCGGCTTCTTCCACCGCATGCTTTTCAACAAGCCTTGGGTGCGCCTGAAGACGGCCGCCAGCCTGGACGGCGCCACGGCGCTGGACAGCGGCGAGAGCCAGTGGATCACCAGCCCGGAAGCACGCGCCGACGGCCACGCCTGGCGCGCCCGCGCCAGCGCGATCCTGACCGGCATCGGCACCGTCAAGGCCGACGATCCGCAGCTGACCGTGCGCGGGATCGATACCCCGGATGGCCGACTCCCCTTGCAGCCGCGCCGCGTGATCGTCGACAGCCGCCTGGAGATCGATACCGGCGCGCGCATCCTGCAGGGCGAGCCGTGCTGGATCGTCGCGGCGCATAAGAATGTGGAAAAGGAAGCGGCCTTGTGCACGGCCGGCCATGAAGTCATCATGCTGCCGAATAGCAGCGGCAAGGTCGACCTGCCGGCCCTCATGCTGGAACTCGGCAAGCGCGACATCAACGAGCTGCACGTCGAGGCCGGCAGCAAGCTGAACGCCTCGCTGGTCCGCGAAGGCTGCGTCGACGAGCTGCTGGTCTACCTGGCGCCCAGCCTGATCGGGCCGGGACAGGGCATGTTCGCGCTGTCGCCGCTGGCGCGTCTGCAGGACAAGCTCGCATTGCGCTTCCATGGCGTGCAGCCGGTCGGTCCCGACCTGCGCATCCTGGCGCGCTTTCATCATCACGAAAAGGAATAAGGATGTTTACTGGAATCGTCGCTGCCGTGGGCAGCATCCAATCGGTCAAGCCGCTCGAAGGCGGTTCCTTTGCCGGTGTGCGCCTGCAGATCGATGCCGGCGGCCTGGGACTGGACGATGTCGCGCTGGGTGACTCGATCGCCATCAACGGCGCCTGCATGACCGTGGTCGAAAAGACCGGCAACGCCTTCGCCGTGGACGTTTCGCGCGAAAGCCTGAACCGCACCGCGGGCCTGGACCAGCCGGGTGAAGTGAACCTGGAAAAGGCGCTGACCCTGGCCGAGCGCCTGGGCGGCCACCTGGTGTCGGGCCACGTCGACGGCCTCGGCACCGTGCACAGCTTCGAGCCGATCGGCGAATCCTTCAAGCTGGTGATCGACGCGCCGCAGGAGCTGGGCAAATACCTGGCCTATAAAGGCTCGATCGTGGTGAACGGCGTCTCGCTGACAGTCAACAGCGTCGAAGATCTTGATGCGGACGGCGCCAAGGTCTGCCGTTTCTCGATCAACCTGATTCCGCACACGATCGCCGTCACCACCCTCAAGCACCTGCACGCCGGCGCGAAGGTCAACCTGGAAATCGACCTGATCGCGCGCTACGTCGAGCGTATGCTGACGGCCGCCAAGGCCTGACAAGAGCGCCCAACAAATCCTCCATGGAGGCGTTGCATCGTCTCGCCGTACTAGCGTACTGTCTTCGCCGACGCGTCGGGGGGGGCGCATCCCTTGCCCTGGAGGTTTGTTGAACGCTCTTATGTCCGGCCGTCAGCCGGATAAATTTCCTCCGTTTTCCCATCAATTGGCGTAGACTGCCCACTGGAAATTGATCCAGTAGGCAGAGCATTCGCTCGCCTGTATTTACCGCAAAATAAAACCACATAGAGGGGACCAGGATGAACACGAGGATTCGTGGCGTGAAGCCATTGGTATTGCTGGCGCTGCTGAGCGCGGCCGGCATCAGTTCGGCCGAGGGCATGCGCAGCTACCGCTCGCTTGCCATTTCCGGCAATGGCGAACGCATCGCGGCGCTCGAGTCCGTCGAGGGCGAGCCGAAGACCGGTCCGCGCATCGTCATGCGCGACACTGCCAGCGGCAAGATCGTCTCGAGTTTCCAGCAAACGGATTGCACGGAATGCCGCATCGACGCGCCTGTGTGGTCGCCGGACGGCGCCGCGATGGCGCTGATCAGCACCGATGCCAAGGCCGGCACCGCCACCGTCAACATCCTGCGTAACGGCAAGCTGAGCCCGGTGGCCACCGTCAAGGGCGTGGCGAGCACCGTGCGCTGGTCCCCGGACGGCCGCCAGCTGGCCTTCCTCGCCACCGTCGGCGCCAAGAAGCTGACCGGTGCGGTAGAGGCGGGCGCGCGCCAGATCGGCGAAATCGGCGTGGCCGAGCAGGAAGACGAGCAGCGCATTGCCGTGGTGTCCGTCGCTGGGGGCGACTACAAGCTCGTGTCCCCGAGCGACACCTTCATCTACGAATACGACTGGACCCCGGACGGCAAGGGCTTCGTCGTCACCAGCGCCAAGGGCAATGGCGACAACAACTGGTGGATCGCCACCCTCGGTCACGTCGATGCCGCGACCGGCAAGCTGCGCGTGCTGGCGGCGCCGAAGATGCAGATGAATATGCCGCACGTGTCGCCGGACGGCCGCACGGTGGCCTTCATCGGCGGCCTGATGAGCGACTTCGGTTCGGTCGGCGGCGATGTCTACACGGTCTCGATCGATGGCGGCACCCCTAGCGACGTGACCCCGGGCTTTGCCGGCACTTTCAACGGCATCGCCTGGCGCGGCAATCAGGTGTTGGCCTCGGTACTGGCTGGTGCCGACGCGGGTGTGGTCGCGATCGACCCGGCCGCGCGCACCAGCCGCGTGCTGTGGAAAGGGCCGGTGACGGCATCCGCCGCGCGCGATGGGCGCTTCGTGTTCAGCGCCGACGGCAAGGTGGCTGCATCGGTACATGAGGACTACGAGCACGCGCCGCGCATCGTCGCCGGCCGCCTGCCGGAGCTGAACGCGATCACCCGCGACAACGAATCCTTCGCGCCGGCGGTGGCCGCGCAAAGCGTGAGCTGGACCAACGACGGCTTCAAGGTGCAGGGCTGGCTGGTCGGACCGCGCAAGGTCGACGCCGGCAAGAAGTATCCGATGATCGTGCAGGTGCACGGCGGCCCGGCGGCGGCGGCCACGCCGCGCTACATCTCGGGCGGCGAGGGCGGCAACTCGCTGGTGCGCGACCTGGTCAACCAGGGCTACTTCGTGTTCATGCCGAACCCGCGCGGCAGCTACGGCCAGGGCTCGAGCTTCACCAGCGCCAACCGCAAGGACTTCGGCGGCGGCGACTGGCGCGACATCCTGGCCGGCGTCGATGCGGCCATCAAGCAGGCGCCGATCGACGGTAACAAGCTTGGCCTGATGGGCCATTCCTACGGCGGCTACATGACGATGTGGGGCGTGACCCACAGCACGCGCTTCAAGGCCGCGGTGGCCGGCGCCGGCATCGCCAACTGGATCAGCTACTACGGCCAGAACGGCATCGACCAGTGGATGGTCCCGTTCTTTGGCGCCACCATGTACGACGATCCTGCCGTCTACCGCGCGGCCTCGCCGATCGAATCGATCAAGGCCGCGAAGACGCCGACCCTGATCTACGTGGGCGAGCGCGACGTGGAATGCCCGCCGGCGCAGTCGCTGGAGTTCTGGCACGGCCTGAAGGCGATGGGTGTGCCGACCACGCTGGTCATCTACGAAGGCGAGGGACATGCCTTCCGCAAGCCGGAGCATCAGAAGGACCTGCGGGCGCGCGAGATCGCCTGGTTCAACAAGTACCTGAATCAATGAAAACGCTGTTACCAGTCGCCTGCCTGGCCATGCTCGGGTCGGGCGGCACCGTTTTTGCACAAGACGCGGCGAAGCAAGATGCTGTCAAGGCAGACGCCCAGCCGCAGCAGGTAAATGTGACGGGCAGCCGCGCCGACGAGACCGAAACGCGCCGGCTGTCCACCGCCTCGAAGCTGGTGGTCAGCCGCGAGGAGTTAGAGCGCAACGGCGACACCAACCTGGGCGAAGTGCTCAAGCGCCTGCCCGGCGTGAGCATGGGCGGCGCGCCGGGGACCGGGGGTGGGGGCGTGCAGATGCGCGGCCTCGGCAACGGCTACACCCAGGTGCTGGTGAACGGTGAGCGTCCGCCGCCGGGCTTTGCGATCGAAAGCATTCCGCCCGACCAGGTGGAGCGCATCGAGATCATGCGCGGCCCGGTCGCCGAGCACAGCACGCAGGCGATCGCCGGCACCGTCAACGTGATCCTGCGCCAGGCTTACCGGCAGAAGGACACGCAGCTGCGCATCGCCGACAACATCGTGCAGGGCCGCCATGGCGCGAACGTGTCCGTGACCGTGCCGGGCAAGGCCGGCAATTTGAGCTGGACCTTGAACGGCACCGCGTCGGAAACCAGGCCGCACACCGACGTCACAGCCCGCGACGCCGACCTGCTGGCCGATGGCACGCCCCAGCGCCTGCAGCTGATCCACAGCTACGGCGACGCGAAGTCGCGCGCGCTGAACCTGGCGCCGCGCCTGTCCTGGAAATTCGAGAACGGCGATACGCTGAACTTCCAGCCCTTCGTCTCCGCCAACCGCAACACCAGCGTGAACGATGCGCCGGTCGACCAGGTCGTCGGCATCGAACCGCCGCCATTCACGCTCCAGCACGCGGTCTCGCACACGGAAGGGACGATGGCGCGCGCCCTCGGCGACTGGACCCACAAGATGGCGGATGGCGCCAGGCTGGAACTCAAGTTCAGCGCCGGCATCAACCGCAGCGACAGCGATAGCCTGCGCAACAACTACGGCGCCAGCGGCGCGCTGCAGCGTGTGCTGACCGACATCGACACCGAACGCCAGCGGAGCAGTTCCATCAGCGGCAAATACAGCCGCCCGCTGGGCGAAGGCCATCACTTCGCGGCCGGCTGGGAGGGCGAGGCCGGGCACCTGAAGCTGGTCCACGTGGCCGAAGGCGACAATGACCCGCTGTACGAGGCTTCGGGCGCAAACCTGAGCGCGGACACCCGCCGCCTGGCCCTGTTCGCGCAGGACGAGTGGGACATCACCAGCCAGTGGTCCGGCTACCTGGGCCTGCGCTGGGAAGGCATCCGCAGCACCAGCGACAGTCCTGGCTACGCAGTGAAGAACACCAGCAGCGTGTGGAGCCCGGTGCTGCACACCGTGTACCGGATTCCCGGTTCCAAGCGCGACCAGGTGCGCGCCAGCCTGACCCGCAGCTACAAGGCGCCGTCCCTGGACGACCTGATCGCGGCGCCGTCCTTCACCAGCGATAACCACCCGACCCGCCCGGACCGGAGCGGCAACCCGAACCTGAAGCCGGAACTGGCCACGGGCATCGATGCCGCCTACGAGCACTACCTGGGGAAAAGCGGCCTGCTGTCGGCCAGCGCCTTCGTGCGCGACATCGACGACCTGATGCGCCGCCAGACCGCGCTGCAGATGACGAGCATCGGTCCGCGGTGGGTCTCCACGCCGGCCAACATCGGCCATGCGGTCACCCGCGGCGTCGAGCTGGAAGCCAAGTTCCAGCTGACCGAACTGCTGGCCGGAGCGCCGGACCTGGACGTGCGCACCAACTACAGCCGCTACTGGTCGCACGTCGATGACATTCCCGGACCCTACAACCGCCTCGAACGGCAGGCGAAGCAGACGGCGAACGTCGGCCTCGATTACCGCGTGAAGGCGGTGCCGCTGACGGTGGGCGGCAACGTCAACTGGACACCGCTGACGCTGGTGCAGAGCAGCGTGAACGAGTTGTACACGACCGGCATGAAACGCCAGCTGGATTTGTATGGCTTGTGGAAGTTCAGTGCGAATACGCAGTTGCGGGTATCGGGGAACAACCTGCTGCCGCGGCGCTATGAGACGGCGCGGGTGGTTGATCTTGGGGATCTGGTGCAGGCTTTGGATACTTCGGTGCGGACCTACACGACCTTCGGTGTGCGGCTGGAGACGAAGATTTAAAACCGTCGTCCCCGCCAAGGCGGCCGGCGAGGTCGGGGACGACGTTCACAGCGTAACGGTTTTTATTGCGGGGCCTTCTGCGCGCCAGCCGCCACCGCCACTTGCGCGGCCTTCTCCGGCACCTTCTCCGGATTCAACACCACCTGCACATAGTTATCCGGCTTCAGGTAACGCTGCGCCGCCAGCTTTAGGTCCGCCACGCTCAGCTTTTGCACTTCCTTGTCGAAGGTGAGGATGGTGGCCGGGTCGGTGCCTTCGGTGAGTGAAGTCTGCAGCGCCGCCAGCCAGTAACCGTTCTCCTGCAGCGACTTGCGGTAGGTCTGCAGCCAGTTGGTCTTCACCTTGTCGAGATCCGCCTGGTCCGGGCCCTGGGTGCGCATGCGTTCGATTTCGGCGAAGGTCGCCTTCACCACCTTGTCGACGTTGTCCGGGCCGGTCGGCAGGGTCACGCCCACCGTGTAGTGGGCGTAGGGGATGCGCGTCATCGAGGCTTCCATGCCGCCGCCGTAGATCAGGCCCAGTTTCTCGCGCAGCACGTCGATGATGCGGATGTTCATCACCTCGGCCATGGCCGACAGGCGCAGCTCTTCCAGTTCATTGACATCGGTGGCCCCGGTAAAAGTCAGCGAGACCGTGCTCTTGTCTTCCGAACCGCTATTCACTTCCTTCTTCACCACGCCCTTCACGGGGCGCAGGCCGAGGTCGCGGTAGGCCACCGGGATGTCCGGGGTCGGCAGGCTGGCCAGGTAGGTCGACAGCAGCGGCTTGATGGCATTGACGTCGAAGCTGCCCACGAAGATGAAGGTCAGGTCCTTGGCGCTCGAGAAGCGCTGGCGGTAGATGGCGATCGCGCGATCGAGATCGATGCTGGCGAAGTCCTCGGGTTTCAGGGCGCGCGGCGCACGCGGGTTGTCGCCGTACAGGGTCTTGACCAGCACGTCGCCGAACATGGCGCCCGGCTGCGAGGCGCGGTTGCGCGCCAGCTCGATCTGCTTGCCGATGAAGGATTTATACAGGTCCTCGTCGCGGCGCACGCCGGCGAACTTCAGCCATACCATCTGCAGCATGGTCTCGATGTCGGCGGCGCCCGCGGTGCCGGCGACGACGTCGGTGTTGTTGCCCAGGCCCGCGCTGACGGCGGCCGACTTGCCGGCCAGGACCTTGCGCATGTCGAGCGGCGAGAAGTCCTTCAGGCCCATCGCGGCGACGATGGTGTCGGCGTAGCGGGCGTTGTACATGTCCTTGGTGTCGAACAGGCTCTGGCCGCCGAAGCGGGCGGCGCTCATCAGGACCTGGTCGTTGCGGAAGCTGGTCGGCTTCAGGATCACCTTGACGCCGTTCGACAGCACCAGGCGCGTGGTGCCGAGCTTGTCGTCGCGGCTTTCATCGACGATGCTGCCGGGGGCGGGCGGCTTGTCCATCAGGCGCGCCGCTACCGCTTTCTCGTCGTGCGCCTTGACCTCGATGCGTTCGGCAGCGGCGACTGCTTGCAGCAGCTGCTCGCCGGTCGGTACTGGCGCATCCTGCTTGGCCGGGCCGGTGTAGACCACCAGCTTGCCGGAGTCGGCAGGAATGGTGCGGCGCGCGTAGGCGTTGATCTCGGCCAGCGTAATGCCGGGCAGGAGTTCGCTCACGTAGCGGTACTCGTTCTCGATGCCGGGGATCGATTCGCCTTCCAGGAAGTTGCGGATGTACTCGGCGGCGTGGGCGGCGGAATCGGTCTTGTCGCGTTCGTTGTAGGCGCGGTCGTAGGTGCGCATCAGGCTTTTCTTCATGCGTTCCAGCTCGGCCTCGGAAAAGCCGAAGCGGCGCGCGCGTTCGTTTTCCTGCACCAGCGCGTCGATCGCCGGGGTCGCGCCTTTTTCACCGAGGGCCGCCGCCGCGTTGTACGAGCGGTAGCGCGGGGTCAGGCGACCCAGCGCGCTGCTGGCGCCCATGAAGGGCGGCGAGGGCAGGGCCGCCAGTTCCTGCAGGCGCTGGTTCAGCATGGCCGCGAACAGGCCTTCGACCAGCTGCTCGCGGTAGCCGCCGACGGTGGCGCGTTCGCTGAAGGGCGTGACGGGATAGCGGATCAGGACCGAGGCCGGGCCGGCTTCCTTGTCGGTGACGACCAGCGCTTCGGTGCCGGTGCGCGGCGGGATCGTCGCGTAGGCGCGCGGGCGCGGCGCGGCCGGGTTCTTCAGGCCCGCGAAGTGGCGCTTGATCAGCTGCTCGGCCTGCACCGGGTCGATGTCGCCGACCGCCACCACCGCCATCAGGTCGGGACGGTACCAGTCGCGGTAAAAACGGCGCAGGGCGTCCGGTTTGAAGCTGCGCAGCGTGTCTTCCTTGCCGATCGGGAGCCGCTCGGCGTAGCGCGAACCGTTGTACATCTTCGGCATCAGGACCTTCTGCATGCGGTCGCCCGCGCCCTTGCCGAGCCTGAGCTCCTCAAGCACGATGTCGCGTTCCTTGTCGATGTCGGCGTCGTTCAGGGTCAGGCCCTGGGCCCAGTCCTGCAGCACCTGGAAGGCCTTGTCGAGATCCTGCTTGCGTTCGGCCGGCACCGGCAGCACGTAGACGGTTTCATCGAAGGAGGTGTAGGCGTTCAGGTCGGCGCCGAATTTCACGCCGATCGACTGCAGATAGTTCACCAGCTCGTGCTTCTTGAAATGGGTCGAGCCATTGAAGGCCATGTGCTCCGTGAAGTGGGCCAGGCCCTGCTGGTCTTCGTCCTCGAGGATGGAGCCGGCCTTCACCACCAGGCGCAGTTCGAGCTTGTGTTCGGGCTTGCCGTTCTTCTGGATGTAATAGGTGAGGCCGTTCGGCAGCTTGCCGACCTTGAGCTGGGGCGCGACCGGCAGCGGGGCATTCAGGTCGAGGGGCGCAGCGCCAGTGAGCGAGCTCGCTAACAGGATGGCGGTGAGCAGGGTGGTGCGGGCAAGGCGGGCGATCATCGAGAACGTGCTCCGATTGAGCAATAAAAAAGCATTCTACCCTGCGCACCGGAACGCACAGCAGTTGCCGAACACCATTCTTGCACCCTAGCAGTGCAGGAGGGCCAGTGGCATCGTTGTCAATATGCAACAACTCGGTGCGCGTGGCGCCGCCGGGTGGCGCGCCGGGCCGCGAATGGCGCCATCCGGTCCGGTGAAAGGCTGGCAAATCCTTTAAAATAACGGGTTTCAGCACAGGACTCCGCATGCCTATCTCCACCACCCAGGAAATCGTCGACGAACTGCGCGCCGGGCGCATGGTCATTCTGGTCGACGAGGAAGACCGCGAGAACGAGGGCGACCTGGTGCTCGCTGCGGAACACGTCACGCCGGAAGCGATCAATTTCATGATCCGCCACGCGCGCGGCCTGGTCTGCCTGACCCTGTCGGAAGAGATTTGCGACCGCCTCGAACTGCCGATGATGACGACCCGGAACGGCACCTCCTTCGGCACCAACTTCACGGTGTCGATCGAAGCGGCCGAAGGCGTCACCACCGGCATCTCGGCGGCCGACCGCGCCCGCACCATCCAGGTGGCGGTGGCGAAGGACGCGAAGCCGGAAGACCTGGTGCAGCCGGGCCACATCTTCCCGCTGCGCGCGGTGAAGGGCGGGGTGCTGATGCGCGCCGGCCATACCGAGGCGGGCTGCGACCTGACCGAGATGGCGGGCCTGACCCCGGCCTCCGTCATCTGCGAGATCATCAAGGAAGACGGCACGATGGCGCGCCTGCCGGACCTGCTGGAATTCGCCGAGGAGCACAAGCTCAAGATCGGCACCATCGCCGACCTGATCCACTACCGCAGCCAGACCGAATCGCTGGTCGAGCGCGTGGCCGAGCGCCAGCTGTCGACCGTGCACGGCGACTTCCGCCTGGTGGCCTTCCGCGACAAGCCGAGCGGCTGCGCCCACCTGGCGCTGGTCCACGGCACCCCGGAAGCGGACCAGGAAACCCTGGTGCGCGTGCACCAGCCGGTGTCCATCATCGACCTGCTGGACAGCCGCGCGACCACGCACTCGTGGAATTTGTCGGCGGCGATGCAGGCGATCAAGGCCGCGGAAGCCGGCGTCATCGTCCTGCTGAACTGCAGCGAGACCGCCGAGCAGCTGTTCTCGCAGTTCGAAGACAAGTCGGCGGCGCGCCCGGCCGGCCGCGCCGCGAACCTGGACCTGCGCACCTACGGCATCGGCGCGCAGATCCTGAAGAAGGTCGGCGTGCGCAGGATGAAGCTGCTGGCGAATCCGCGCAAGATGCCTTCCATGGTCGGCTTCGATCTCGAAGTCACCGGGTATCTCCCGAAGCCAGAGGCCTGAACGAATCAGGCGCGGGCCGGACGGCCTGCGCAGTACTATTCAACCATTCACATTCACGAATCAATAGAAAAAGAGGCAGCCATGACGGTAGGAACTTTTGAAAGCAATATGCAGGGTGAAGGCCTGCGCATCGGGATCGTGCAGGCACGATTCAATGCCGACGTCGGCCATGGCCTGCTGTCGGCCTGCCTGGCGGAACTGAAGCACCTGGGCGTGGCCGACGAGGACATCCTGCACGTGACCGTCCCGGGCGCGCTGGAAATTCCGCTGGCCCTGCAGAAGATGGCCGAGACCCAGCAGTTCGATGCCCTGATCGCCCTGGGCGCCGTGATCCGCGGCGAAACCTACCACTTCGAGCTGGTCTCGAACGAATCCGGCGCCGGCATCACCCGCGTCGGCCTGGACTACGGCATGCCGATCGCCAACGCCGTGCTGACCACCGAGAACGACGAGCAGGCCGAAGCCCGCATGGCGGAGAAGGGCACCGACGCCGCCCGCGTCGCCGTCGAAATGGCCAACCTGCTGCTCGGCCTGGAAGAGCTGCAGGCGGAAGAAGAGTGAGCGACAGCGAACGAACAAGGTAAGAACATGACTGACAAGAGCCTACACGCCAACCCGAACAAGAACCGCACGCCGCGCCACCGCGCCCGCGAGTTCGCGCTGCAGGGACTGTACCAGTGGCTGCTGAACAATGAGCCGGCCGCCACGGTCGTCAAGAACATCCGTGCCGCCCACGGCTTCGAGAAGGCCGACGGCGAGTACTTCACCGAGCTGCTGAACGGCACGATCGCGCAATCCGTCGAGCTGCGCGAAACCCTGGCGCCGACCGTGGACCGCCCGATCGCCGAGCTGTCGCCGATCGAGCATGCGGTGCTGCTGCTGGGCGCCTGGGAACTGAAGAACAAGATCGAGATTCCGTACCGCGTCGTGATCAACGAAGCGGTCGAGCTGACCAAGTCCTTTGGCGGCATCGACGGTCACAAGTACGTCAACGGCGTACTGGACCGCCTGGCCGGCGAGCTGCGTTCGGAAGAGGCGGCAGCGGACGCGAAGCGCTGATCGTTCTTCTACATATATATAGTTGTGAGATGCCGCCCCGGGAAACCGGGGCGGTTTTTTTATTGGCATCGCCTGCTTGTGGGCCTATCCGCTGACAGCGTCAGCAATTCGGCGCGACACGTCCGTCCGAACCCGTGTAGATGTAGGCATCCGGTACATACCTGCCGGAGCCGATCTTGTCCCAGATGGTGCTGGTTCCGTAGGTGCCGGTGACGCTGGTACCGGTTGTCTGGCAACTGATGTGCACACTTGCACCATCGGCCAGCGAGTCGACGATGCTGTACGACGTACCCGGGCCGGACCGCACATTCAGGTTCGCCCCCGCAGTGTTTACGGTTCCGGGCGCCCCGCTCGTTGTGCCGCAGCTGTTTTTGCTGGTGTAGCTTTGCGTACCCCAGTAATAGATTTGCGAGCCGTTCCATACGATCTTTTGGGCTACGCCGTTCAGGCGCTGCTCGTGGTGCAGGTGGGGGCCGGTCGAACCGCCGGTACTGCCAACCGCGCCGATCCGCTGGCCCTGCGACACATTGGTCCCGACTGATACGGCGAACGAGCTCAAGTGGGCGTAGTAGGTCTTCCACCCATTACCATGATCGATGACCACATATTTGCCGTAGCTGGTGTCGCCCAGGTCGGTCACCGTCACAACCTTGCCTCCGGCGGCGGCGACGACGGTGTCGCCTAGATCATCTGTCCGGTTGAGGTCGACTGCATTTTGCGGATTGTGGTTGGTTGTGGTCGTGCCCGACCATACCTGGCCACAAGGGAATGGCATCTGGAATGCGGGCGCCGCTTGCGCCATGCCGGCAGCCGCGCCAAGAACGAGCATGGCAAAAAAACTGCAAAGTATTCTAGTTTTTTTCATTGATCTCTCCACCGTTATTATTGATACAAGGGTTGGGCCGGCCTGATGAGATAGGCGGGCATGTTGCGAACAACATCGGCAGGTTGCGCGGCACGGCGGGATCGGCCTGTTGCAGGGTGGCCGGGAGCGGTGGGGAACCTTATTCCTTGGCTTGCTGATCGATCTGCGCGCGCACCTGCACGTACAGGTCGTGCTCTGCCTTACTCAGTGAAAACCGCTGCAGCGCATAGAGCGCGCCGTCCTTCACCTGCATGCTTTCGCTGGCGTTGCGTATCACCTGCATCAAGGCGTTCTTGGTGTCCTCCGAGCGGCTCCCCGTTTCGGCGATCGCAGCCACGGCGGCCTGGCGCACCTCGGGGGAGGGATCGGCCAGCGAGCTGTTGAGCCGGCCTTCCGTATTGCCGGTCTTGTCCCATTGCGCGAGTTGCAAGATGCTTTGGCTTCGGACCGAAGGATCCTGATGCAAAGAGAGCTGATTGAGCTGCGCGACAATGGCTTCGGCTTCGGGTCCGGCGACCACGGTTGGCGTCAGCGCGGAAACCGCTTGGCTCAGCACTGCGGGAGATTGTTCGGTAGCGAGCGCGTGGCGGACCAGATTCCGCACTTCGGGAGAGTTGGACGAGATTTGCTTCAGCATCTCGAAGCCATCCTCGCGCTGGACAGCGCTGCCGCTGACGGCAAGCCTTGAGGACAGCGCGATCACTTCTGCCGACGGTATGCTCGAGAGCACCGACTTGAGCATTTCCCGCGCTTTGGGATCGCGCTCGGCATCAAAGCGCTGAATGAGCGAGCGCAGGGCCGCCGGGTCAGCCTTGGCCGCGGTGCGCAGTTTTTCCTGGATTTCGGTACTTGCCTCGAAACTGTTTCGGGCAGACTTTCCGGCGGCCCAGATTTCCTCGACCGTTGCATTTTTTGGCGTAGAAAGATGCGCTGAAGCGCCACCCGACCAGATGGAGGGAAACCCGCCAAGTCCTGCGCTTGCAGCATGCGCCGGCGCGGTGTCCGCATTGGCAGCGGTGCCGATTGGCTGAGGAGAGGGCGAAGAAAACAGGTACCAGGCGAGCGAAAACCCAGCCACGAAGCCAAGTCCTACAGCTGCCAACATCGACGCCGGTCTTGATCGGTTCATCTGACGCCTCCTTGACGAGTTACGACGAGTGAAACATGCGATCAGCCGCGGATTTTCAGGCGAACTGAGCGCTCGAGTATTACGAGCACTTGTAAATATGTCAAGCGAAACTTCTCACGGCGGCGAGGCTTGCATGAGCACTGGAATAGCCATTATTCGTGGAAGGGGTGTCCCGCCGCTTGCTAGCTGATCGGTTCCAAAAAAGAAGGCCGCCGCGGCTTTCGCCAACGACGGCCTTCGACCAGGGACTGGTATGGACCGGGACTTACAGGCCGGCGACGGTTTCGCCGGTCTGGCTGGCGCCGTGCGCGATATCGGCTGCGGCGACGGCAGGGGCCGCGCTATCCGACTTCGGTGCCGGAGCGGACTTCTGGACCAGCTGCGGCGCCGGGGTGGACGGCGGGGTGATGATCGGGACGTTCTTGCCGCTGGCAACCTGTTTCAGGCGGCGGTATTCGGCCAGGACCTTGTTGCCGTAGCCGGAATCGTCTTCGAAGGCGCCGGCGCCGACATAGGTCTTCAGGCCGCCTTCCACCGAACCGGTACGGGTCACGTAATCCTTCAGGATCTGGGCGCCGACACGGATGTTGGCGACCGGATTCAGCGCGGCTTCCTTGCCGCCGACTTCCTGGAACTTGTCGCTGTGGACCTTGGACATGACCTGCATCAGGCCCTGGGCGCCGACCGGGCTTTCCGCGAACGGATTCAGGCCCGATTCAATTGCCATCACGGCCAGGATCAGCAGCGGGTCGAGCTTGATCTCGTGGGCGGTGCTGTAGGCGGTCGAGACCAGCATGTTGGCGGCATCGCCAGCCACGCGGTAGCGGCGCGACAGCCATTCGGTCACGTACTTCTGCTGGCGCGTGTTGCGCACCGCGTTCTTGTCGCTGTTGGCGGTCTCGACGGCGTCAGCGTCGGCGACCTTGGCTTGCGCCGGTGCTGCAGCGGCGACCTGGGTCACTTGCTGCGGGTTCAGGAAGTCCGACACCCGTTTTGCCAGATCGGGGCGGTTGTACAGCAGGGCGAGCACTGCTACTGCGGAAAGACCGAATACGGTCAGCGTATGTTGTGCGGTGGTCAGGATACCGCGTACCGTTTTTGTCACAGAAGATAAGGTGACTGGCTGGCTGGCCATCTGTTGGACAAGCTTTGTGCTCGTGCCGATGAATCGATGAATCATCGTCTCTCCTTTGTCGCGGAAAAAGCGTCCCCACGCGGCGCACTGGCGCTGCTTTTTGGGTACCTAATGCCGTGCATCAGAAAACCGTCCGTCGCCGCTGGTAGCGGTCGAGGAACGCCGTCATTGCTTGCTACAGCCGGGCAGCGCTGCGTTGGAGGTGCCCGGTGGCTAACAAAGTCTCGGGGTAGGTTGGGCAGACGCCCAGTGAAAACACTCCTACAATGTTTGGGGCCCCGACCCCGTGAAAGAATGAGACCGGCTAAAATCACGTCCTGGACGGGCCTGTCTCACTTAGTAGGCCGGATTGTAGAAGCTCCTTTATATCAAGTCAATACTAGCACAATCGTGTGTTATTACTTTTGGATCTAGCTTTTGTGGCCCAGCTCATCAATTCTTTGGCAAATCAACCACTTGCCGCCGATTGTTAGTCTTGCCCAAAAGATGTAAAAAAGAATTAAAAACTAGATGAACTATTCAGATTTACGAGATTTTATTGCCAAGTTGCAAGAAATTGGCGAATTAAAGCATATCTCTCTTCCCGTATCGCCGAACCTGGAGATGACCGAGATCTGTGACCGCACGCTCCGGGCCGCTGGGCCGGCTTTGCTGTTCGATAACCCGACCGGCTATAAAGTTCCCGTGCTCGGCAATCTGTTTGGTACGCCGCGCCGGGTGGCGCTGGGCATGGGCGCCGACGACATTGGCGAGCTGCGCAAGATCGGCCACGTACTGGCGCGCCTCAAGGAACCGGAACCACCCAAGGGCTTCCGCGACATCATGGACCTGGGCTCGCTCGTGAAGGCAGTCTGGGATATGTCGCCGAAGGAAGTGAAGGGCGCGGCCTGCCAGGAGATCGTGTGGGAGGGCCAGGACGTCGACCTCGGCCGCCTGCCGATC
>Ga0065165_1002410_pt1 | contig 15957 bp, 13 predicted proteins | sample AraplaMF_Cvi_mMF_FD_63813 | JGI IMG/M metagenome (GOLD analysis project Ga0065165, IMG submission 63813) | Arabidopsis root microbial communities from the University of North Carolina, USA - plate scrape MF_Cvi_mMF (version 2) (version 3) | ecosystem: Host-associated > Plants > Roots >...
CAGCGCCCTGGGGAGGAGAGGGGCAGGGTACCAATCACCCCCCTCAACCCTTATGCTTCGGCCGCGCGCCCGGCACGCGCACCGTCACCGGCTGGCCCTGCCGCAACCCGTCGTCGGGATCGTTGACGATGATCCGCAGCCGATACACCAGATCCGTCCGCAAGCTCTCGGTCTCGACCGACTTGGGCGTGAACTCGGCGCGCGGCGCGATATAGCCGATCGTCCCGTGATAGGTGCGCGGATTGCCGTCGGCGGTCACCTCGACCGCCATGCCCGGGCTGATCCGGGTGAGATCGGGCTCCGCCACATAGGCGCGCACGCGCATCGGCCGGTCGATCGACAGGGTCAGCACCGTCTCGCTCGGCTGAACGATCGCGCCGGGCTCGCGCGCCCGCGTTACCACCGTCGCACCCTCCGGCGCATAGATGCGCGTGTCGGAGACGTCGGTCGCCGCACTCTGCCGCGACGCCTCGGCCGCGCCGACCTGCGCGCGCGCCGCGGTGATATCCTCGTGCCGCGCACCCTCGACCTGCAGCGAATATTGCTGCTTGGCCTCGGCGAGCTGGGCGTCGGCGCGGCGCTTGTCGGCGACGGTCTGCTCCCACAGCCCGCGGCTGATCGCGCCCGGCTCGACCAGCGGCTGGCGGCGGGCATAGTCCTTGTTGGCATTGTCGGCCGCGGCCTGCGCGGCGGTTACCCGTTCGCGCGCCTGCGCGATGTCCTGCCGGCGATTGCCCGCCTGCAGCTTGGCGAGCTGTGCCTGGGCCTGCGCGACTTGGGCATCTGCCTCATGGACGCGTGCGTCGAGGCTGGTGGTGTCGAGGCTCGCGAGCAATTGCCCCGCCTGTACCTTCATCCCTTCGTCGACCGCGATCGACTTGATCCGCCCGCCGACGCGGAAGCCCAATTCGACTTCGCGTATGTCTATGTTCCCGGTCAGCTTGAGCTCGTTGTCGCCCGCGCGCGGCACCAGTCCGAAGCCGCGTGTCGCCACCGCCGTGACCAGCAATGCGAGCAAAAGCACGACGATCACGATCGCACGACGGTTCATCGCGGTGTCTCCGAAAGGATGGCGAGGGCGTTTGCGCGTAAACTTGCGCGTAGCAATTGTGCGGATTCCGCATCGAGATCCTTCCGCCCGAGCACGCGGCATATCGCGGCACGGCCGGCGCGCAGGACCATCGCCTGACCGAACAGTCCCACGGCGGTGCCGCGGATCTGGCGGTCGTCGAAATCGGGGCGGGCGATGCCGAGCAGGCGGATCAGCGTGTCGGCCACGCGGCGCATCACGCCTTCGTAGAGCCGCTCGAACGCCTCGGTCGGGCATTGCTGCTCGCGGATGATGAAGCGCGACCAGCGCTCGGTCTCGGGCGAGAGCATCAGCCCGGCAAAGCCGTCGAGCACCGTCAGCAGCAGCTCGGTGGCGGTCGCGCGGTCTTTCACCTCGGTCGCGTCGACCTGATCGAGGATCGGCCCGGCACGCTCGCGCACCTGCGCGGCGATATGCTCTGCGGTGGCGAGATAGAGGCCTTCCTTGCCGCCGAAATGATAGGTGATCGAGGACATTGCCGTGCCGGACTCGCGCGCGATCTCGCGCGTGCTCGCGCCTTCGAAGCCGCGCTGGCCGAAATGATCGACTGCCGTTTCGAGAAGCCGGTTGGAGATCATCTCCGGATCGTGTTCGTTCGAACGAACAAAGTCAATCCTGACATTCGATGGTCGCTGCAGGCGTCGCGCGGCCGTCGGATCGTGCGCGGCTCGAATTGTCAGGCTGACGGACCGCGAGCCCAGGAATGGCGCAGTTCTGCGGTTTGGTCCGGCGTCGGGCAGGAAAGTCGTTACGGACTTAGTAGATGTCCCGAGGAACCCCTAGGTCGTTACGGGTTTAAAACGTGATAGGTTCGGAAATTAACCTGAGTGTATTTTCACTGAAACGAGAGGAAAAAAGTCAGGTCTCTAGCTAAAAGGGGGCCTGAGATGAAGAACCGTTCCATTGCGGTTTCTTTTGTCGCGCTTGCAGCAGCCATGGTGTCCGCGCAATCGGCGAAAGCGGCGGTAGATGAACTTGGTCAAGCGAGCAGCCAGGCCACAACTGAAACCGACAAGCAGCGAATCGACCGGCTCGAAGCGACGGTGAAAAGGCTCGAGCAGCGTCTTGCCGAAAAGGACGCCCGCGACGCCGCCGCTGCGCAGCAGGCCGCCGCGGACCGGCAGCAAGCCGCCGCCGATAGGGCCGCAGCGCAACAGGCTGCACAGCGGGCTGCGGCCGACGCCGCGGCCGTCGCCAGCCGACCCAAGTCGCAGTCGGATCACAGCCTCGAACTCTACGGCTTCGCGCAAGTCGATGCGATTCAGGACTTTAATCGCGTCGATCCGAGCTGGGACGCGACCTTGCGCCCCTCGAAGATCCCCACGACCGAAGGCCAGTTCGGCGGCGACGGGCAGACCATCTTCAGCGTCCGGCAATCGCGGCTCGGGGTGAAGGCCGCGGGCGAACTCGCGGGCAAGCCCTATGAGGCCAAGTTCGAATTCGACCTGTTCGGCGTCGGCGTTGATGCGGGGCAGACCACGTTCCGTCTGCGCCATGCCTATGCCAGCTGGGGCCCGATCCTCGCCGGTCAGACCAACAGTCTGTTCATGGACGGCGACCTGTTCCCCAACACGATTGACTATTGGGGGCCTACGGGAATGGTCTTCCTGCGTAACCCGCAGGTTCGTTTCACCTTCGTCAAGAAGAATGGCTGGCAGGCCGCGGCGGCGCTCGAGTTGCCGAGCAACGATATCGATCCTGGCTCGATCCGCCTGATCGATCCGGAGCTCGCGACCAATTTGCGCGGAACCGAGAAGCTGCCCGATTTCACGGCGATGGTCCGCTATGACGGCGATTGGGGGCATGTGCAGCTCTCGGGCATCATGCGCGAGATCTCCTACGACACCGTTGGGACGCCGGACAACGAGCCCAACGGCAGCCAGTTCGGCTGGGGCCTCAATCTCGGCAGCAGCTTCAAATGGTCGATGGCGACCTTCCGTCTGGGCGTGGTCTATGGCGAGGGCATCGCCAGCTACATGAACGACGGCGGCATGGACCTCGCGCCGAGCGTCGCACTGGTTCCGACCCCGCCGATCATCCCTCCGCCGCCGTCCCCGCCGCTCAACCAGCTGATCGACGCCAAGGCGGTGCCGCTGCTGGGCGTCACGGCCTATGTCGATTTGCAATGGACCAAGGAGCTGAGCTCGTCGCTCGGCTACAGTTTCACCCAAGTCGACAATACCAACTTCCAGGACCCGACAGCCTATCACAAGGGCGAATATGCGTCGGGCAATTTGCTCTGGGCGCCTGCACCCCCGATCCTGACTGGCCTCGAACTTCTCTGGGGCCAACGCACCGACAATGACGGGGACAAGGGGGACGACATCAGGCTCCAATTCTCATTCAAGGTCTCGTTCTCCAGCAAGAACATCTGGGGCAACTGAACGAATTCGCACGGGAGTCAGGAACATGGGTGAAGTGGCATTGAGCCGTCGCAACCTCATCGGCGCCCTTGCGACCGGCGCGGGCGTACTGGCGGGCGGAAGCGGAATGCTCGACATCGCCTCGGCGGCCGCCGCGCCGCAGAAGCGTAGCGGATCGGCGCCGGACGCAGCCGCCATCGATGCGGCGATCAACGCGGCCTATAATCGCTATCGCACGCTGGGCGAGGGCAAGAACGCCGATTACATCCCGGCGCTCGCGCAGGTGTCATCGGCCTTTTTCGGAATCGCGGTCGTCGGAGCCGACGGCAAGGTCCACGAGGTCGGGGATTCGAAGGAGCTCTTCTCGATCCAGTCGATCTCCAAGGTCTTCACCGCCGCGCTGGTGATGCAGCAGTCTGGCGACAAGAAGATCGAGGACAGTGTCGGCGTCGACGCCACCGGCCAGGTGTTCAACTCGATCACCGCGGTCGAACAATATCGCGGCAAGGAGATGAACCCGTTCGTCAATCCGGGCGCGATCGCCACGGTCGGCAATGTGCAGGGCGGATCGCCCGATGAGGTCTGGAACAAGATCCTGCAGATCCATTCCGACTTCGCCGGCCGGCAGCTCGACGTGAACCAGCCCGTCTACAAGTCGGAAAGCGACACCAACCAGCGCAACCGCGCGATCAGCGCGCTGATGTCGGCCTATGAGCGCTTCCCGATGGACCCGGCGGTCGCGGTCGATCTCTACACGCGGCAATGTTCGATCAACGTCTCGGCGCGTGACCTCGCGGTGATGGGTGCCACGCTGGCGTTCGGCGGCCGCAACCCGGTCACCGGCAAGCAGGTGATCGACAAGATCCACGTACCCGGTCTGCTCGCGTTGATGGCGACTGCCGGCATGTATGACGACAGCGGCAAGTGGCTCTACCATGCCGGCCTGCCGACCAAGAGCGGCGTCGGTGGCGGGCTGATCAGCGTGTCGCCGGGCAAGTTCGGCATCGGCACCTTCGCGCCGCCGCTCGACGCAGCCGGCAACAGCGTCCGCGGGCAGCGCGCGATCATCGACATCGCCCAGGCGCTCAACGCCAATCCCTACGCCCAGTTCGGCTGATCGGTCCTCCGATGCGTCGGCTCAGCTTGATCGCGGGCGCTGGTCTCGCCTTGCTCTGGGCGCAGCCGGGGGTAGGGCAGGATGCCGCTCCGCCGGAGCGTGGCTGGCTGTTCAACGACGCCCATTTCCATCTGACCAACTATGTCCAGAAGGGCCTGACGATCCAGCAATATGTCGAGATGATGGGCAAGACCGTGAAACGGTCGACCGTCTTCGGCATCCCGCTCCAGCAGACCTGGTCCTATCCCAATTCCGGCGATTTCGCGCCGACCTATTATCTGCAGACCGACGCGCCGCTTTATTATTATTCCTTCACCGACGCGATGATCGCGACTGCCATTCTGTCGCTGCCGCCGGAGCAGCGCGCGCGGCTCGATCCGATGATCACCGGGTTCAATCCGGCGGACATGTACGCCGTCGACCATATCCGTCGCGTGCTCACCATCTTCCCGGGGGTGTTCAGCGGGATCGGCGAATTCAGCATCCACAAGGAATTCGTCTCGAGCAAGGTGGCGGGGGAGACGGCGAGCCTCACCAACCCCGCACTCGACCGCATCCTCGATTTCGCGGGCGAGGTCGGGCTGGTCGTCATCATCCACAACGACATCGACATGCCGTTCACGAAGCGGAGCGATCTGCCGGTCTATTACACGCAGATGCGCGACCTGCTCGCGCGGCACCCGAAGACGACGATCATCTGGGCGCATACCGGGCTCGGGCGGGTGGTGCAGCCGATGCCGGTGCAGGCAGCGGGCCCGACCAATGCGCGCCCGCCGTCGCATATCGACCTGATCGAGCGGCTCCTCGCCGATCCGCAGCTCAGCCACGTCTATTTCGACATCTCTTGGGACGAGGTCGCCAAATATGCGGTGTCTTCGCCCGAGACGATCGCGCGGGTGGCTGCGGCCTTCGACCGGCATCCCGATCGTTTCCTGTTCGGCACCGACAATGTCGCGCCGCCCGATCTCGCGACGGATCTGAAGGTCTACGAGATGTGGGCGCCGATCTTCGCGAAGATCCGGCCGGCGACCAAACAGGCCATCACCATGGGCAATTATGAGCGGCTTTTCGACGCAGCCCGCGTGCGGGTGCGGGAATGGGAGCGGGCGAATGTCAAATCCTAGGGCGCGTATCGGCCGGGTTCGTCGCGTGGCGTGGATGCATATGCCGCTGGTGCTGGTGATGCCGGGCAATGCCTTGGCGCAGAGCGCCGTGGCGGCGGAAGCGAGCGCGCAGCCTGCACTGGCGTCACCGGTTTCGACCGAGCCGCAGACGGCGGCCGCCCCGATGAATCCGCAGGATCGAGCTGCGATCGAAGCGGAAATACGCGACCTTCAGCAGGAGCGCCGGAAGTTCGACGCGCGAATCGACGCGCTCGAGGCGCGCCTCGGCATGCCCGCCGCACCGACGCCGGCCGCGCCTGCGCCGCGGACTCAGTCGGTCCCCGGTCAGCCGGCGGAGATGGCGGACCAGGCTTCCGCGCTCGGTCCGCTGGTGCCGGCGGGCCCGGTGACCGGGGAGGAAATCACGATCGATCGCGAGCAACGCGAGCGCAAGGAACGCGGCGGGTACTACCAGCCGGGCAAGGGCTTCATCCTCGCGCAGGGCGACGTGGGCGAACTGGGCGCGGGCGTGTTCGCCTATGCCCGTTACCTGAACCAGAACAATCTCAAGCCGACCTATGTCGACGCATTCGGCCGGACGAAGAACCTGCAAGACATTCGACAGGATCTGCAATTCCAGAAGCTGAGCTGGAACTTCAAGGGTTGGCTGTTCGACCCCAATTTTCGCTATTACTTCTTCTTCTGGACCTCGAACCCGCAAATGGGTGAGGGCGCACAGGTCGTGCTCGGCGGCTATTTTCAATACCATTTCTCTGACGCGCTCGTCGTGACGATGGGCGTGATGCCGCTGCCGACCACGCGCACGACCAATTACACCTTCCCCAATTGGCTGCGGAACGACAACCGCATCATGGCGGACGAGTTCTTCCGCGGATCCTATTCGACCGGCATCGACGCGCAGGGGCAGATCGCCAAGGGGCTGCGTTATCGCGTCGCGCTGGCCAACAACCTCGCCCAATTGGGGGTCAGCTCGCAGGAGCTCGACAATGGCCTGAACACGGTCTCGGGTGCCCTGTGGTGGATGCCCACGACCGGCGAGTTCGGTCCCAATGCCGGCATGGGCGACTTCGAGGACCATCAGAAGCTCGCGACCCTGGTGGGGGTGCATTTCACCCGCAGCCGGGAGGACGCGCAGGGCCAGCCCAGCATCAATGATTTCGAGAACAGCCAGATCCGTCTGTCGGATGGCACCCTGTTGTTCAGCCCCGATCCGTTCAATACCGGCGGCTATATCGAGAAGGCGACCTACAAGATGCTCGCGATGAATGCGGGCTTCAAATACAAGGGGTTCCACGCTGAGGTGGAATATTACAACCGCTGGGTCGACGATTTTCAGAAGGTCGGTCCGATCCCCGTGACGTCGCTCTACGATACCGGCATCTCGGTGCAGGCCTCGGCGATGGCAATCCCCAGGGTGCTCCAGCCCTATGTGACCTATTCGAAGATCTGGGGCGAATATGGCGACCCGTGGGAATTGGCGCTGGGCGCGAACATCTATCCGTTCAAGCGCAAGGAAACGCGTTTCAATCTCCAGGCGCTGAAGCTCAATCGCTCGCCGATCGGCGGATCCTCGCTTCCGAGCCAAGTCGGCGGCACAGGCTGGGTGTTCAACCTCGACTGGATCGTGAATTTCTGAACCCGGCCGGGAGGAGCCGTCTGGCGAACCCGCATGCTGATCCCCATCCTCTTACTCACCGCTGCGGTCGATGGCCCGGTGCAGGAGCTGCCGCCCGGGCTCGACGCGATGATCCGGGAATCGCATGCCAAAGAGCGCAAGACGATCGTCAACGTCGCCAAGCGCACCTATCCGCAGTCGACCGAGGCGATCGACGCGCTGGTGCGGCGGATCGAGGCGGACGAGAAGAAACAGGTCGCCAAATCGGACTTTCTCGAAGGCTTCGCCGGCGAGGTGACGCTGGGAGGCTATCTCTCGACGGGCAATACCAACGACTGGGGCCTTGCCGGCTCGGTGGCGCTGACGCGCAAGGGCACGCTGTGGACGCACAATCTCGACATCCGCGTCGACCTCAAGGACGAGGATGGCGAGCGCACCGACGAGCGGGTCTTCGCCAGTTACACGCTGCGCCGCGTGTTGTGGCATTCCCGCTGGTTCGCCTTCGGGCGGCTGCGCTTCGAGCATGACGAGCAGCAGGGCATCAACGCGCGCTTCGGGCAGGCGGTGGGAATGGGCTATCAACTGGTCGACGCACCCAGGCTCAGCTGGGACGTCATGGCCGGGCCGGCGCTGCGCCAGACGAATTTCGCCGGCGAACCCCACAGCAACACCTTCGGGATGTTCGCGCGCACCAAATTCGCGTGGGCGCTGAGCGATACTATCAAGTTCACCCAGGATGTTGACGCGGTGGTCGACGGCTCGAACAACACCCTGTTCGCGACTACAGCGATCACCACCGATCTCTACGGAAATCTGGCGTTCCGCCTCTCGTTCATCGCCGAGATCGAAACCGATCCGCCCCCGGGCAAGGTGGAAACGGAAACCTATACCCGCGCGAGCCTCGTCTACGATTTCTGACGAGGCTCGCGCGGACCCCTTTTATTGCGTGGGTGGAGCTGGCGGCATCTGCTCGGGCGGCAGCGCCTGTTGCTGCTGCGCCGTGGGCGGCGTCTGGCTCGGCGTACCCTGAGGCTGCTCGACCACGACATAGGTGACGTTGTCGCCCTGATATTGCGGCGCATACCAGGAGCCGCCGCAATTATAGTAGGGCGAGGGGCCATACCAGTAGCTGCCGCAGCCGGGCGGGAGCGAATAATACATCGATCCGACGATCGCGGCGGTGGTTCCGGCGACGATCAGGCCCGCACCCGGGAACCAGTTGTCGCCCCAATCCCAATCGTCATCCCAATCGTCCCAATCGCCATTCTCGATCGCGTCGGTGCGGTTCGACTGCCGATCGGTGCGGTTCTCCTGGCGCGTGTTCTGCCGATCGGTGCGGTTCTCCTGCCGGGTTTCCTGTCGATCGGTGCGATTGTCCTGCCGATCCCCGCGCGTGTCCTGCCGGCCTTCCTGCCGGTCGGTGCGATTGGATTGCCGGTCGCCGGCATTGGCCTGACGATCGCCCGCGCCTTGACGGTTGCCCGCGCCAGCGCCCTGTCCGGTACTTGCACGGTTGCCGGCTCCGCCACCCAATGCACCCTGGCTGGCACCCGGCCGCTGCCCCGCCATGCCGCCGCCTTGGCCGCGCGCAGCGCCATAGCTGCGGTCGGCAGCCATATTACCGCCGCCGCCAAGGCCGCCGGTACCCGTCGACGGACGCCCCGCCGTGCCGGGCCCGCTGACCCCCGCGCTCGGACGATTGGCAGCTGAGCCGCCGAATGTGCCCCCTCCGCCGCGGTTGATGCTCGAGGGGGCGCTGCTCCGGCTGCCACGGCTGAACGATCCGCCGCCACCGCCGCCATAGCTACCGCGCGAACTCATGCCGCCGCCGCGCGATCCGCCGCCGCCCATCCGGGCGCCGCCCATGCTACCCCCGCCACGACCGCCACCGCCACCGCCGCCGCGGAAGCCGCCACCGCCGCCGCGCCCTCCGCGCTGCATTTCGGGAGGTGTGGCTTCCGGTGCCGCCGCGTCAGCAATGGCAGCGGCCTCGGCGGCCGCAGCGGCTTCTGCCGCCTCCATCGCCGCAGCAGCGTCAGCGGCCCTGGCCGCAGCGAACGCGGCTTCCGGCATTGTCGAGAGCGTGACGGCAATCGCAAAGGTCGAGGTTACGACCAGGCGAGAAAGGCGGTTCTTCATGGCGAACCTCACTCCTTGACCGCGGCGATCGAGATACGGTCGGCGCCCTCGGGTGGGACGAAGGTGAAAGCTTCCGGCGGGATCGTGGGCTTCAGGTCCCAGGTGAACCGCATCTCATAATTGGGCTGTGCCGCATCCGCCGTGCTGGTCAGCACCCATTTGCAGGGCAGCGGCTGCGCGCCGTCGCGGATCCAGATCTGCCAGTCCACGCCCGGCTGGCGGAAGGCATAGTGGTTGCACACCTGATCGCCGATGACGTCGGTCGAGACGAAGGCGGCGGCGGTGATACGGTTCGTGAGTTGCGGATCGATGCCGAGCTCGAACAGGTCGCTCATGGGCAGGACCAGCTGCAGCCGTTCGGACGCCAGATCGATCATTTCCTTGATCGTCGGCGGCGCGGCGACCACGGCATAATAGCCCTGTCGCGGCGCGAAGATCGTTAGCGCCTTGCCGTCATAGAAGAATTCGCGCCGCTTCAGCGTCGAGTTGAGATTGGCGCGAAGCCGGTTCGGGCGGCTGACGAGGAGGTCGATCGTGCCGGGAAGCTGGATCTTCTGGCCGTTTTCGTAGACGTCTTCCGTGCTGCCGTCGCCACGCACCTGGAAGGTTGTGAGCGTGCGCAGATAGGCGCCCATCTTTTCCAGCGCCGTAATGGCTCCAGCCTCGCGCGTGACAGCTCCGGCCGCAGCCGGTTGCGCTGCCGGGGCGGTCTGCGCCGGTGCCGTAGATTGCGCACTCGCAGTCCCGCCGAGCATCAAGATCATCCACAGCATAGATGTCTTTGATTTCATGGCCTTTGCCCTTACCGGAGTGTATGGGGACATGACCACGGATCAGTTGGACAATCCATTCGGGAATTTACTGAGAGTGATCAATAGCATCCCGTAGGATATTACCTCTAAGTAATCTCCCGGTGTTATGAAATTTGATTGGTCGGTTACTTGGGTGTAAGAACTCCCCTAGGTGTGATTGGGGTATTTTTGGGCCAAGTACCGCGCTCGTAACGGCGATAATTCAGTACAGTCCCGGATATTCCGCAAGCGTTCCGACTTCTAGCTTCGGCCGGCTATTCCAAGTCGGGAGCTCGAAATGAAACTCAGCAGCCGCAGCCTTGCACTCTTGACTGCCGCCTTCGTCGTCGCGGCGCCCGCCTTCGCGCAGGAGAAGGTGAAGCAGGAAGGCGTCATCACCGCCGTCAACGGGGACCACCTCAAGGTCACGACGCGGCAAGGGCCCATTGAGGTGGTTCTCACGCCGCAGACCGAGATCAAGGAAATCAGCGGCGCGGCCGGTCTCCAGAAGAAGACCCGCGAGCCCAAGACGCTGATCCCGGGGCTCATCATCAAGGCCGAAGGCACCCAGTCCGGTACCACGCTCACCGCGGAAGATATCGACTTCAAGGAGCGCGACTGGCGCTCCGCCATCGCCGCCAAGGGCGGAACGACGGAAGAGTTCAACAAGGCCGCTGCCGAGCGCGCCGAGCTTCGCAAGGCCATCATCGAAGGCCAGGAATATGTGATCCAGCAGGAAGCGACCGTCTATTTTGCGGTAGGCAGCTCGGTGGTTTCTGCCCAGCACAAGGCTGAGCTCCGGGCGCTGGCCGGCAAGGCGAGCAGCTACGGCAACTACCGCATCTCGATCCTCGGCTTCGCCGATCCGACCGGCAATGCGGAAGCCAATGAGGCGCTGAGCCAGAAGCGCGCGATGGCGGTCAGCAACTATCTGCGTCAGACCGGACTGATCCAGCCGGGCCGCGTCCTGTCACCCTCGGCGATGGGCGAGGGCACGGCGGCACCGGGCGAGTCCATGCCGAACAGCAACGACAAGGCGCGCCGTGTGGTGGTGCGCATCGTCACCCCCAAGGGCCAGCTTACCCAGTAACGCACCCCCTCTGCGTGAAGCATCGGCCGCCGTGGACATCGTCCTGGCGGCCGTTGTGCGTGGGCGGCTAGTGTCGATGCCGCTCGAGTACGCCGCGCGCCGCCGCGATGATCGCTTCGAGCGGCCGGTTGGCCTTCATTCGGTGCCAGTGCGCCAGCTCACCCACCGAGCGGCGCGACTGCTCGTGCACCACTTTCCACGTCGCGTCGGAAGCGTCGCCAGTGCGCTCGTGAACGCGCGCCAGCCGGTCGGCCTCGGGGGCCTCGAGCCACAGGCCGGTGAAGGGCACGCGGTCGCGCGTTCCCAGCGATTCCGCCACGTCGCGCTCGCTCCGGCTGCCGAACACGGCATCGAGCACCACGCTGGTCCCGAACAGCAGATGGTCGTTCGCGGACTCGAACAGCGCCGTATAGGTCTCGGCATTGGCCCGTTTGGTGTAGCTGCGCGCCGGTAGGCGCGTCTCGGGCGGGACGCCGGCGAGCCGCTTGCGGAACACGTCGCTACGTAGCACCCGCGCGCCTGGCGCCCGGCCCAGCCGCGCGCCGAGTATCGCCGCGACGGTGCTCTTGCCGGTCCCCGAAAGCCCGCCCACGGCAAGCAATTCGGTCTGCGCCGGTTCGAGCACTTGCCCTGCGAGCGCGAGATAGGAGCGTGCCTCCTCTGCCACTGTCTCCCCGCCGCCGTTGAGCGACGCCGCCGCCCGGACATGCGCCCGGATCGCGGCGCGGACCGAGATGAACAGAGGCAGGAGCGTGTAGCCCGAGGCGCCTTGCGGAGCGATATCGAGATAGCGATTGGCGATCTGGTTGGCCTGGGTCTTCAGTCCGCGATACCACAGGTCCATCAGCAGGAAGGCGAGATCGTAGAGGATATCGACCGTCGCCAGCTCCGAGCTGAATTCGATGCAGTCGAACAGCACCGGTTCGCCGTCGATCAGTGCGATGTTGGCGAGGTGGAGGTCGCCGTGACCATGGCGGACCCGCCCGGCCCGGCCGCGATTGTCGAGCTGGCCGGCATGCGCCGCGAGTTCGCGCCGCTGTGCCGTGGTGAGCGCTGCCACCTGGGCGGGATCGAGGATCGACGATACCTCGCGGAAGCTCGCCTCATTGCCCGCGATGATCTTCTCGACGAGCAGGGATCCGCGCGCCTCGACCGGGCCGGCCTTGCGGTGGAACGCTACGATCGTATCGGCGAGCTGGCGGGTGAGCCCGGCGTGCAGCCCGCCCGCGCGCGCGACCTCGGTCATCAGCGCCTCGTCAGGGAAGCGGCGCATCTCCAGCACCCAATCGATGGGTTCGCCCGCGCCGTCGATCGCGAGGCTGCCATCGGGCGCACGCGTGATCGGCCGCACCGCGAGATAGAGCTCGGGCGCCGCGCGGCGGTTGAGCGCGAACTCGGCTTCGAATGCCTCGCGCCGCAACTCGGGCGTGGAGAAATCGAGATAAGGGAAGCGCACCGCACGCTTGAGCTTCCACGCCCGGTCCCGGGTGAGGAAGACATAAGCGGCGTGCGTGTCGATCCGGCGCGGCGTCTCGCCGCCAAAGGCTGTGCCCTCGCCGAGAAAGGCTACTACGTCCGGTTGCTGCTCGAGGGGCGGGGCGGCCGCCATCATTCGCTCCATTCTATTGTTTCTCTTGTAGCGACGCCGACCGCCCTACTCCAGCAACTCGGGCGGAATCAGGGCGCTCGCGCGACAAGTGGAGAAAGATCGATCCACGGATTGGCCGCTGTCGCCCGGGTGCGGCCCCATTGCATCATGCAGCGCATGAAAGCGGGGTCGAATATCGCCCTGGGCGGCTTGATACAGCCGGCGCTCGGCCAGCCATCGGCAGTGGTGAGGCGCAACACGCCGTGTGGATGCTCGAGCCGGATCGCGGCGATCGAACTGACCTCGAGCTGATTGACCACGATCGATTCCGCGCGCTGGGCGGCAGTGAGCGCGTCGTCTTCCCCGTTGATGTCGCTATCGGCAGGAACGGTGGTCTCGCCGTTGCGTACGACATAGATGGGTAACGACGGATCAGGCTCCTCACGCGCCTGCAACGTGTCGGGCAAATCATGCTGTAGTTCCGCCGCGCGATCGGCCGCCGCAGCGACGTTCGCCGCGAATACCGAGGCGCGCACGCCGCCGTCATAATAAGCCTCGCCGTTGATCTTCACCTGCTGGAATTTCACCGGCATCGCCGCCGAGGCGAGCGCGGCACCCGCGAGGCAGGCGCGTGCCTCGCGGCGGGGCAGGGCGGCGAGATCGACCGCGTCGACATATTGGAACTTGCCCGAGGCGGCCTGCACGAAGCCGATCAACACGGTCTTTCGCCCCGCCAGTGCCTTGAGCGCATCGAGCGTGCAGGGTTTGTCTGGATGGTCGACCGCGTTGTCAGGGCACAATTCCTGTTCGAGCTTGCGGCGTAGCGGCTTGAGGCCGGCGAAGGAGCCGGTGATGATCGCGTGCCATCGCGGGTCGCGATCGACGAGGTCGCTTTCCTTCGCCGGCGCGTAGCTCGCGGCCAGCCTGTCCCAGGCTTCGGGCGTATCGACCGCAACGAACAGCGATTGCATCGCGCCGGTGCTCACCCCGGTGATCACCGTGAATTGCGGCAAGCGCCCGTCGCGGCGCAGCTGGTCGAGAAAGCCTACGCCATAGGCGCCCCATTGCCCGCCGCCCGAGAGAAGCATGATCGCCGGTCCGTCCGTCGCCTGCGGGCGCTGGACCTCCATCGTCCTGCGAAAGCGGCGGCTCAGGTCGGTGTCCTGCGGTGACAGTGTGTCCGGGCGAGGCTTCGTCTCGAGCCCATGGATTTCGCGCTCGAGCGGCGAATAGGGCAGGTCGTGGCGCAGATCGGCGAAGGAAGGGCAATCTATGTTCAGCGCGCCGCGTGTGGCGCAGCCGGCGAGCAGCAACAGCAAAAGGATCGCGGAAAGCGCGCGCACGGTCGTCCCCCCAGGCTTCCGGTGCGGTCTCGCTATGGCGAATCCCGACCAGCCGGCTTGCGACCGCTATCGCCGCCTTAGCGAGACATGCCGCACTTCGCTAGCTCAGCCGCGCGGCGGAGCGGCGGCGAAGACTTCGGCCAGCGCGGTGTGGAGCGGCTTGGGCTGGAAGCGATCGTCATAGGGGCAGGGGCGCTTCGGCTTGCCGTCGGCCCGCGGCGTAAGATGGTTGAGCCAGGAATAGCGGTCGGACATTCCCCAGGCGAGAATATCGCGCAGCTGCGGATAGGAGGTCATCACTTCGAAATAGGCGCGCGAATAATCCGCCACGGCGCGGTCGCGGATCGTGAAGTCGGCGGGCAGTCCCTTGTCGTTGACGTCGAACTCGGTGACGAGGATCCGGTAGCCCATCGCCACGACTTCATCGAGGAAGCGCCGCCATTCCGGCGCCTGCTGCGCGGCGAACTTGCTCGCCGGCATGTCCGAATAGACGCCGATATGCGACTGGATGCCCAGCGCATCGACGGGTACATTGCGTGCGCGGAACCCCTCCAGCAGCTTGAGCACCGCGGCACGATGCTTCTCGTTGCCGGGCTCCCAGCTCATATAGTCGTTATAGACCAGCTGCGCGTGCGGCGCTTCCGCGCGCGCAGTGTGGAAGGCGAGTTCGACGGTCTTGAGGGGGTCTCCGATCGCCTTCGACAGCGAGGTTGTGCGCAACTCGCCGGTCTTCTCGTCGATCGTCTCGTTGACCACGTCGTAGGAGCCGATCCGCTTGCCGTAGCGACGACAAAGGGTGCGGATATGCTCCGTGAGGAGCCGCTCACCCTCGGCGGCAGGATTGGCGCCGAAGTCGTAATTGGTCAGCCACGCCGGAAACCAGCGCGCGCTGTGCCACAGCAAAGTATGGCCGCGCATCGCGAGGTGCTTGCTTCCGGCCCAGTCGATCATCGCGTCGAAATGGCTGAAGTCGAAGGTTCCCGGCGCGGGGTGTATCGCCGGCCATTTGAACTCGTTCTCGGGGACGAGGATGCCGCAATCGCGCGTCAGCAGCTTCGCATAGTCGGGATTGGCGAAGGAGCCGGCATCGGCGCCGGGCGGGCTCCACTTGAAGGTCGAGCCGAAGCGCAGCCCGCGCTTCGCGGCGATCGCGTTGAGCCCCGTTTCCGGTGCCGCAAAGGCGGGGCCTGCCGTGGCGGCGGTCAGCAGCGCTGCTCCGCCGGCGAGCATCTCCCGCCTGGTGAATCCGTCCATCGCGCTGCTCCTCACCAGTTGAACATCGTGCCGTCTTCGAGCCGCGCGACCGGCAGATAGGCGCGCTTATATTCGTATTTCGCCGCCAGATCCTCGTCGATCTCGACGCCTAGCCCCGGCTTGTCGCCCGGGTGCATCAGGCCGTTCTTGAAGCTGTAGGCATGCGGGAAGACCGTGTCGGTCAGCTCGGTGTGCGGCATATGCTCCTGGATGCCGAAATTGGGCACCGACAGGCCGAAATGGAGCGCCGCCGCCATGGTCACCGGCGAGAGATCGGTCGCGCCGTGGCAGCCGGTACGCACCTGGTAGAGGTCGGCGAAACTGGCGATCCGGCGCAGATGCGTGATGCCGCCGGCATGGACCACGGTGGCGCGGATATAGTCGATCAATTGCTCCTCGATCAGCTGCTTGCAGTCCCAGATCGAGTTGAAGATCTCGCCCAC
>Ga0065165_1002411_pt1 | contig 15955 bp, 14 predicted proteins | sample AraplaMF_Cvi_mMF_FD_63813 | JGI IMG/M metagenome (GOLD analysis project Ga0065165, IMG submission 63813) | Arabidopsis root microbial communities from the University of North Carolina, USA - plate scrape MF_Cvi_mMF (version 2) (version 3) | ecosystem: Host-associated > Plants > Roots >...
GAGGTAATTGCAACGGTCGCAGGCTATGAGATGGGCCACGCGCAAACTCACTCCATCGACCACGACGGACCGCCGCCATGCGCACGCAGACCTCCGATGCCGCCCGCCACCACCGCCTCGCCGCCGGCGCCCTGCTGTGGCTGCTGGCCGGCGCCGTGCTGCTGCTGACCACCCTGGTGCCGGCGCGCACCGATCTGCTCGGCTGGACGCCGGCGTTCTGGCTGCTGGGTGCGCCGCTGGCCCTGCTGCTGGTGCTGGAACCGCGCCTGCCGCGCGACCTGCTCGCGCTGGCGCTGCGTCGCCGGCCGCGGGCGCGTCAGGCCGTGTGGCACTGATCGAAACGGCTTCCGCTTGGCAGTGGAGCTTTGGCGCACGGGATGTGCGCCTGAAGGGACGCGATGGCAGTCGCCAGGGTTGGCGGTGCACCTGTCGTCGCGGCGCAGGGAATGGCGCCTCGAGCCCCGGTGATCCAGGAAGGACACCGGGGCGGCCCGACCTCAGTCGGCGATGCCTAAGCGCTTGCGCTCCATGCGCCGCAGGAACTCCTGCATGATGCGCAGGTACAGGTCCTCGCCCAGGTACGCATCTTCGACGCCCGCATCGATTGACGGGTTGTCGTTCACCTCGATCACCACCGGCTTGCCGTCGACCTGCTTGAGGTCCACGCCGTAGAGGCCGTCGCCGATGCCCTGGGTTGCCTTCAGCGCGAGCTTGACCACGTCGCTGGGCGCGTCACGCACGGGGATGGTCTCGAAGCCGCCGGACTTGTCCGTGCCCTTGGCGCCGTGGTTGTAGATCTGCCAGTGGCCGCGCGACATGTAGTACTTGCAGGCGTACAGCGCCTCGCGGTTGAGCACGCCGATACGCCAGTCGAATTCGGTGTAGAGGAATTCCTGCGCCAGCAGCAGCGAGCTGTGCTGGAACAGTTCGCCAGCGGCCTTCTCCAGCGCCCGCTCGTCCTCCACCTTCATCACGCCGCGCGAGAAGGAACCGTCCGGGATCTTCAGCACCAGCGGATAGCCCAGGCGCGCGGCGATCTCCTTCATGCCCTTGGCGTCTTCGCGGTACAGGATCTCGGTCTTGGGCACCGCCAGCTTGCGCGACACCATCAGGTCGTTGAGGTAGATCTTGTTGGTGCAGCGAAGAATGGAGCTGGGGTCGTCCATCACCACCATGCCCTCGCGCTCGGCGCGGTGGGCGAAGCGGTAGGTGTGGTTGTCGCTGGCGGTGGTCTCGCGGATGAACAGGCCGTCGTACTCGGCCAGGCGCTGGTAGTCGTCCTTGCCGATCGGGTCGACCTCGATGCCCAGTTCCTTGCCGGCCTGGATGAAGGACTTCAGCGCCTTCTTGTTCGAAGGCGGCATCGACTCGTTCGGGTCCACCAGCATGGCGATGTCGTAGCGGTAGCGCTTGCGCGCGCGCGGCTTGCGCCACAGCTTCTTGGAGAAGCGGTCCAGCGCCTCGGCGAAGGCGTCTTCCTGGGCATCGTCCAGGCTGTGCAGGCCCACCGGCTTGATCGAGCTCACCTGCCACACGCGGTCGCGCTCGAACTCGATGCGCAGCAGCGGGCAGGGGAACAGTTCGAACACCTGGCGCGCCAGGTCCTGCAGCGCGGTGTAGGCGGTCTCGCCGAAGTACACCAGGATGCCGAAGTCGGTGGTGTCGCGCCCGCCGGCGGGCAGGAAGTGGGTGAGCTTCTGGTTGAGGTCTTCGATGTCCAGGCCGTACAGCGAGCGGCGGCGCAGGTCGTTCACCGTGCGCACCGAGGGCATCACCTTGTGGCCGCGCGCCTCGCCCAGCAGCGACACGTAGTAGCCGGTGCCCAGGTACTTGTAGCTGCGGCAGAGGTTGATCACCTGCGTGCGTTCGTCGTCGGTGGAGACCGGCTCGCGCAGGTAGTCCATCGCCGTGACCACGTCGACGGACGGATAGTAGGAACTCCAGTCGGAGGCTTTCTCGACGACGATGACGAGCCGGGCCATGGCACCTTGGGCTTGGGCAGACGAGGGTGTCGTCTCGTCGATGGAACGGGGCGGCACGGAGCGCGCAGTTTCGCACAGGCCGGAGCGTGCACAAGGGAGCGGGATGACTCTCGTCTAAACGCCGCCGCGCCGGCCATGACGCACGGGCGATTGCGAGGCGACCGCCACGGGACTAGAGTGCCGCGCTTCGTTTCGTCCCTCCGCCCCTCGCCGCCGCGTTACCGCCGCACCGGAATCCACCGCCGATGACCCCCATGCCCGCGACCGCCGCCGTGCGTGTGCGACGTGCCGAGCTTTCCGACCTGGACGACCTGGTCGCGCTGGAGGAGCAGAGCTTCGCCGGCGACCGCCTGAGCCGTGCCCAGTACCGCCGCCACCTGGACAGCGAAAGCGCGCAGGTGCTGGTGGCCAGCGCCAATCACCGGCGTTTCCTCGGCACCGCGGTGGTGTTCTTCCGCAAGGGCAGCAAGGTGGCGCGGCTGTATTCCATCGCTACCCGGGCCGAGGCGCGCGGCAAGGGCGTGGGCTCGGCGCTGATCGAGGCGGCCGAGCTGGCGGCCCGGCGCAAGCGCCGGCATGCGCTGCGGCTGGAAGTACGCACGGACAACCACGCGGCGATCCGCCTGTACGAGCGGCTGGGCTACGCACGCATCGGCCATTACGCGAGTTATTACGAAGACGGCGCCGATGCGTGGCGCTACGAGAAAGCGCTCGGCTGAAGCTGCGGCGGCGGCTCAGCCGCCGAACGGCTGGCCGAGCCGGCGCTCCGTCGCCTCGTCCGGCCGCGCCACCAGCGCGCCGGTGCGCATCAGGCTCACGCTGTAATGTCCTTCGTCGACCAGCGGCAGGAAGGCGCCGCTGCCGAACACGGTGTCCACGCCCGGCAGCCAGTGCGGCAGGTCGAAGGCGCCGGCCTGGTCGAAGCCGATCACCGTGCGCGGCGCCTGCGCTTCCTGCTGCGCGTCGTCGTAGCGGCCGCTGAGGCGGTCCAGCCGGTACAGCGGCGGCAGGCCGGCCAGCAGGGCCGGCGTCTTCCACTTCAGCACCACCGCTTCCACGCGCCACGCATCGCCAGCCAGCTGCACCTGGCGCGTGCTGCCGTCGGGCCAGCGCAGGGTGAGCGCCCAGCGCTGCGGCGACAGGATGCGCGCGTCGATATCCACCACCGGCGCTTCCTCGGACAGCAGGCGATAGCCGCGCAGGCTCCAGCCCATGCCGGCCAGCAGCAGGGTGAGCGCGAAACCCGCCAGCAGCAGCAGGCTGCGCAGCGCGGCGGCGGCGCGCTGGCGCGCCTGCAGGCGTGCGCGCAAGGCGATCAGCTGGGCCAGGGCGAACAGCAGGGCGATCGCGGCAAGCGCCAGCAGGATCGTGCTGGGCAGGCGCAGCAGCGTGGTCCAGTCCTGCGTGTTCCAGTCCATCGTCGTTCGGATCTCTCGGTGCCGCGGTGCGGCCGGTGCGCGCATGATAGCGAGTCGCGCCGGCCGCTCCGTGCGGCGGCGTGCGCGGTGCGTCATGGAATGCGGACGCGGACGGTTCATGCAGCCCGGCGGCTGCGCCTCGCTATACTGCCGCGGACTCCGTAGGAACCCACCCCCATGCGCCGATCCATCCTGCTGCTTCCGCTGCTCTGCGTCGCCGCCGCCGCGCTTTCGGGCTGCGGCAACAAGGGCCCGCTGTACATGCCGCCGCCGAAGCCGGCGCCCGCACCGGCCAATACCGTGCCGCCGCAGCCCACGCAGACGCCCACCACCATGCCGCCGGCCCCGGCCGCCAGCGCGGCGCAGCCGGCTTCGCACTGAGGCAAGCGATGACGCTGCGTTTTTCCAAGATGCACGGCATCGGCAACGACTTCGCCATGGTCGATGCCCGCGCGGCCGGCTTTGCGCTGGACGCCGAGGAAATCCGCGCCATGGCCGACCGCCATGGCGGCGTGGGCTTCGACCAGCTGATCAGCATCGAGGCGCCGCGCGATCCGTCCTGCCGCTTCTATTACGGCATCTGGAACGCCGACGGCACGCCCTCGGGCCAGTGCGGCAACGGCGTGCGCTGCGTGGCCGCCTGGCTGCACCGCGCGGGCGAGTTGCAGCTGGGCGAGACGGTGCGGCTGGAAAGCCCGTCCGGTCCGGTCGCGGTGCGCCTGCTGGCGGCGGACCGCGTCACGGTGGACATGGGCGAGCCGGCCTTCGCACCGGCGCAGATTCCCTTCGATGCCGCCGCACCGTCCGAACGCTACACGCTGGACACCGACGGCCACACGCTGGAGATCGGCGCCGTGTCGATGGGCAATCCGCACGCGGTGGTGGCGGTGGACGACCTGGGCGCGCCCGAGCTGTACCGCCTGGGTCCAGCGCTCACCGCGCATCCGCGTTTCAAGCAAGGCGTCAACGCCGGCTTCGTGCGCATCGTGGACCGCGCCCATCTGCGCCTGCGCGTGCACGAGCGCGGCAGCGGCTGGACGCGCGCCTGCGGCACCGGCGCCTGCGCCGCGATGGCGGTGCTGCGCCAGCGCGGCGAAGTGGACGACAGCGTGCAGGTGGACCTGCCCGGCGGCCGCCTGCAGATCGATTGGCAAGGGCCCGGCCACACCTTGTGGATGACCGGGCCGGCCGCCTTCGCGTTCGAAGGCGAATGGCTGGGCGGGGCGCATTGAAGCGCCGCCCGGGGCAGCACACACTCCGGACCGGGCAGCGAACCGGCCGCACCGGTTGACGAGGTACCCGCGCATGACCGACACCGCTCTGGACGACACCCTCACGGCCAACGAGGTGGCGGCCTATCTGCGCCGCCATCCGGGCTTCCTCAATGAATTCCCCGAACTGGCCGGGCAGCTGGAACTGCCGCGCGAGCAGGGCCAGGTCGCCTCGCTGGCGGCCTACCAGACGCAGAACCTGCGCGAGAAGAATGCCGAGCTGGAACGCCGGCTGGCGGAGCTGACCCGCATCGCGGCCGAGAACGAGCGGCTGATGCAGCGCATCCACGAGCTCAACGTCGCCGTGCTGCGCGCCGGCACGCCGGCCGTGGCCGCGCGCAGCGTGATCGCGCGGCTGGCCGAGGATTTCCAGACCGACCAGGTGCGCCTGCTGGTGTACGACCTGGAGCTGCCGCCGGCGGACTGGCTGGTGCGCGCGCCCGGCGGCCCGAAGGCGCTGCCGGAATTCGCCGAGTTCTTCGCCCATCACGAACCGGTCGCCGGCCGCCTTTCCGCCGAACGCCTGTACCGCCTGTTCGGCGACGAAGCGCCGCAGATCCACTCGTCCGCGCTGATGCCGCTGGACGGCCTGGGCATGCTGGCGATCGGCAGCCGCGATCAGGACCGCTTCCAACCCGGCATGGGCACGGTGTTCCTGAAGATGATCGCCGCCACCGTGACCGCCGCCCTGCAACGCTCGCGGGACGGCGCCTGAGCATGGACCCGCGCGGCCAGGTCGAGGCCTGGCTCGCCCGCCTCGCCGGCGAGCGCAAGGCCTCGCCGCATACGGTGGATGGCTACCGGCGGGATCTCGACAAGCTGCTGCGCTGGATGGAAGCCCAGCAGATCGATGCGTTCTCGCGCCTGGATGCGCACCGCATGCGCGGCTTCGTCGCCGCCGAGCATCGCGCCGGCCTTGCGCCGAAGAGCCTGCAGCGCCTGTTGTCGTCCTGCCGCAGCCTGTTCCGCCAGCTGCGGCGCGAGGGCCTGCTCGACAACGATCCGGTGGCCGGCGTGCGCGGCCCGAAGGTGCACCGCAAGCTGCCGCAGGTGCTGGACGTGGACGAAGCCACCACGCTGGTGGAATCGGGCGGCGACGGCGCGCTGGGCGTGCGCGATCGCGCGATGCTGGAACTGTTCTATTCCTCGGGCCTGCGCCTTTCCGAACTGGTCGGGCTGCGCTGGCTGGACCTGGACCTGGAAGCCGGCGAGGTGCGCGTGCTCGGCAAGGGCAGCAAGACGCGCATCGTGCCGGTGGGTCGGCATGCGGTGACGGCCTTGCGTGCATTGGGCGAGACCGGGCAGAAGACGCCGGAATCCCCGGTGTTCCGCGGCCGCGGCGGTGCGCCGATCAGTCCGCGCACGGTGCAGGCGCGCCTGAAGCAGCTGGCGCTTGCGCAAGGTTTCGCCAAGCGCGTGCACCCGCATCTGCTGCGCCATACCTTCGCCAGCCACATGCTGGAATCCTCCGGCGACCTGCGCGCCGTGCAGGAACTGCTCGGCCACGCCGACATCGCCACCACGCAGATCTACACCCACCTGGATTTCCAGCACCTGGCCAAGGTGTACGACGCGGCGCATCCACGGGCGAAGCGCAAAGGGTAGGTTGGGGTGAGCCGCGGGCGAACCCCGACGTCGCGGCCTTCAGCCATTCCGCATTGTTGGGGTTCGCCTGTGGCTCACCCCAACCTACGACGCGGCGCTGGAGCCAAAAAAAAGACCACCGGCCAGCGGTGGTCAAAGGGGAGAGCCGCCACGGCGATCTTCCGCCGCCGTGGCGCTCGCGGTTGCGCGTTTACAGGCTGAAGTCGTAGCGGGCGCCGAACTGGATGTAGCGCGGCGTCTGGTACGACAGGGGCTGGGTGTAGCTGAGGTTGGGCGCGCCGCTGCCGGTTTCGCCCGACTCGTTGATGCTCTGCACCGTCTGCTTGTCGAACACGTTGACCACGGTGGCGCTGAAGGTCAGGTTGTTCCTGGCGAACGACGGCGCGTACTGCACGCCCAGATCCAGGCGGTACGTCCACGGCAGGCGGCCCTGGCTGCCGCGCGGCGTCGGCTGGCCCTTGCAGTAGAAGTACGAGGCGCCGTAGTTCATGTCGGCCGGGATGTCGCCCGGGTACACGCCGATGCAGTTCTTCGGACGGCCCGACTGGATCAGCACGTTGGCGCTGACCAGCCACTCGGGGTTGATCTGGTAGTAGCCGTAGGCACGGACCTGGTGCGTGCGGTCGTTGGCCTCGGGGCCGTTCGAGCCGATCATCAGCTCCTTGTGGTCCCAGTCCTGCGTCACGGACGGATCGAGCTGGCCGATGTCGGACTTGAGCAGGCCTTCGGAGTTGCCGTAGCTGCGCGAGAAGGTGTAGTCGAGGCGGCCGTACCACTTGCCGTCGAAGCGATGCTCCAGGTAGGCGTCGAGCGCGTAGTACTTGCGCTTGGCTTCCGGCAGGCCGATGTCGTTCTTGCTGAGCTTGATGTCTTCCAGCTTGCCGTCGCCGTCGAGGTCGATCAGGAAGCGGTTGGACGCGCCCGGGTTGATGATGTAGCAGGCCGGCGACGGATCGGCGTAGTTCACGCCGTGGTCGGCGGCCCACTTGATGAACGGGCGGTCGTCGCACCAGTCGTCGATGATGCTGCGCAGCTTGCGGTAGCGCACCTTGGCGCCGAAGGTCCAATGGTCGGCGAACTGCTGGTCGAAGCCCAGGATGTACTCGTCCTGGTAGTAGGCCTTGAGGTTCTGCGCCGAGATCGAGCGCGGGTCGGGCGGGGTACCGTCGGCACCGTTGGCGTAGACCACGTTTTCGATCGGATGCCAGTTCGGCGGCGTGCCGTTGGTGTTGACCGCGCCGTCGTAGGTGCCCCACTGGGTTTCGTACAGCGAGCCGGACGCGCCGCGCACAGCGACGTTGTTCGGGATCGCCAGGTGGTAGCGGCCGGCGTTGGCGTAGATCTTCAGGCTGGAATCGCCCATCACGTCCCACGACAGGCCCAGGCGCGGCGCCAGCTGGTGGCGCTGCTTGGCGAACACGTCGTTGTCGGCGTTGAGGTTCTCGAACTGCTCGTTGCGCAGGCCCACATAGGCCAGCCAACGGTCGGTCACCTGCCAGTGGTCTTCGAGGTACTGCGCCTGCTGGCGCACCTTGGCCTGGCCGATGGCGCGGAACACATAGCGCTCGACGATGCCGGTGTGGCCCGGCGGCACCGCCAGGTTGCCGCGCGATTCGATCACGCCGCTGGCCGGGTTGTCGTAATAGAACCAGCCCACGCCGCCGGAGGTGTCCGAACCGTTGAGCGAGGTGACGTTGTAGTGGTCGACACCGGCGCGCAGGTCGTGGCTGCCCAGGCGGTATTCCAGGTTCAGATGCCAGCCGTTGGTTTCGTCGTACGCGCCCGGCGCGGCGATGCCGCTGGAGATGTTGCAGCCCTGCAGGCGCTGCGACGGCGGCACGCTGTCGCGGTTGTCCTGGAAGTACGTGCAGCTGGAACCGGAGGTGAGGTCGACGTGGTCGGTGCGCTCCTTGCCGTACAGCGCATCCACCGTGAGGTTGTCGGTGATGTAGCCGGTGTAGCGGCCCACGTAGACCTGGCCGCCCGGCGAGGAGCCGGCCGTGCCCTGGTTCTTCTGGCTGCGCCAGCCCTTGTGGTTGTACTGGATGTCGTTGACGCCGTCGTAGACGAACTGGTCGGCGTAGGTGGACGCGGTGTCGCTCAGGCCGGTCAACTCGATGATGTGGTTGTCGGTGATGTTCCAGTCGACCTTGGCCAGCCAGCGGTTGGTCTTGTTGGTGTTGTACGAGCGGGTGGTGTTCTTGCTGAGCGAGTAGGTGTCGTTCTCCGACTTGATGCGCTCGGCGGCGCCGAAGAAGAACAGCTTGTCCTGGATCAGCGCACCGCCCAGGTAGGCGGCATAGGTGGTTTCCCACAGCTTGGCCGAGTGCTTGTCGCGGCCGGTGATCTGCGCGCCGTCGCCGGGGCGGTAGGTGGGCTGCTCGGTCTCGCGCAGGCCGGCGGGCGTGTACAGCACCTGCATGCCGCCCTTCCATTCGTTGGTGCCGCGCTTGGTCACGATGTTGACCACGCCGCCGGTCGAGCGGCCGTACTCGGCGCCGTAGCCGCCGGTGAACACCTGTTCCTGTTCGATCGAGTTGAACGGCAGGCTGGTGGCGCCCAGGCCGGTGAGCGGATTGGTCACCGGGAAGCCGTTGACGTAGTACTGGTTCTCCGCCGCGGACGAACCGCCCAGCGAAACGGCATTGCCGTAGCGCGAGTCGGCATTCACCGCACCCGGCGCCAGCAGCACCGCGGCGTTCACCGTCTGCGGCATCGGCAGGCGGCGCAGCTGTTCGGCATTGAGCACGGTGCGCGTGTCCACCGAGGACACGTCGATGGCCGGCACGGCGCTGGCCACCACGCTCACGCCTTCAAGATTCCTGGCGCCGCTGCCGGCGGTGGCGGCCGCGCCGAAGGTCACTTCGGTACTGGTGCCGACGTTGACCTGGACGGCGTCGCGGCTGTCCACGGTCTGGCCGTTGCGCTGCACGGTCACTTTGTACACGCCCACCGGCAGCGAACCGGCGCGATAGCGGCCGTCCGCATCCACCGCGACGTCGCGGCTGATGCCGGTGGAAGGATTCTCGACATGCACCGTGGTACCCGGTGCGGCTTCGGTGCGGCCGAAGATGGCACCGGAGGCATTGGACTGCGCCAAGGCGGCGGTACCGACGAAACAGCTGCCCAGAGCCAGGGCCAGCACGCTCAGACGCAGCGGACCGCCCAACGATCTCCTGCTCGAATTGCTACTGCTCGACATTGGTTGTGATCTCCCCATGACACCCCTTGCGGGGCGGACCCGGCCCACCCACGCGGGCGGAAAAACCGGACTTCGAGGGGTCGCTCCCATGCAGCCGGACGCGAGCGGGACGATCACTGCCTTTTGAAATCAGTCTCTTACGAATTTGAATCGATCTAAATTCCGAACTACAGAATATGGATCGATCCAAATTCCAAGCCAGATCTTTTCGGCATGACTGCCCGGTTCGCTGCGGCGATGTGAGGCTTCTCGCACGGCCCTGCTGGGCCGTTTCCCCGTGAGACGCCTTCCTCCCTCTCGCCCGCCACAAGTTCATGCGGCGGAACCCCTCTTCCCGCAGTAAAAAGCGTGTGAAGGCTGCTGTCAATCGCAAAAAGTCCGAATTCCCATGCTGCGTAGCAGCAATCTCTTGCGCCGCGGCCGCCGGTGGCGGACGTCATGGACTTGGGTTTGGGCCGCGCTCTCCCCACATCCTGTGCTCCGCATCCGAGGCAGCTCCCCATGGAATCGTTCCACGCCACCACCATCGTTTCGGTCCGCCGCAATGGCCGCGTCGTGATCGGCGGCGACGGCCAGGTCACCCTGGGCAATACGGTGATGAAGGCCAATGCGCGCAAGATCCGCCGCCTCGGCAAGGGCGACGTGCTGGCCGGTTTCGCCGGCGCCACCGCCGACGCCTTCACCCTGTTCGAGCTGTTCGAGGAAAAGCTGGCCAAGCACAGCGGCAACCTCACCCGCGCCGCGGTGGAAATGGCCAAGGAATGGCGCACCGACCGCCGCCTGGGCCGCCTGGAAGCCATGCTTTCGGTGGCCGACCGCGACGCCTCGCTGCTGATCTCCGGCAACGGCGACGTGCTCGAACCCGAACACGGCCTGATCGCGATCGGTTCCGGCGGCCCCTATGCGCAGTCCGCGGCGCTGGCGCTGCTGGAGAACACCGAGCTGGACGCGCGGCAGATCGTCGAGCGCGCGCTGAAGATCGCCGGCGACATCTGCATCTATACCAACCACAACACGACGATCGAAGAGCTGTGACGTCTGCGGGGAACGGGGAACAGGGAACGGGAGCCCGTTCGCTGTTGCTTCGCTACCCGTTTCCCTGATCCCCGGTCCCCGTTCCCCGAGCAAAAGCCATGTCCGAACTCACTCCCCGCGAAATCGTCAACGAACTCGACCGCTACATCATCGGCCAGCACGACGCCAAGCGCGCCGTGGCGATCGCGCTGCGCAACCGCTGGCGCCGCATGCAGCTGGAGCCGAACCTGCGCGACGAAGTGACGCCGAAGAACATCCTGATGATCGGCCCCACCGGCGTGGGCAAGACCGAGATCGCGCGCCGCCTGGCCAGCCTGGCCAATGCGCCGTTCGTGAAGGTGGAAGCGACCAAGTTCACCGAGGTCGGCTATGTCGGCAAAGATGTGGAATCGATCGTCCGCGACCTGGCCGACGTGTCCTACAAGCTCACCCGCGAGCAGGCGGTCAAGCGCGTGCGTTCGCAGGCGGAAGACCGCGCCGAGGACCGCATCCTCGACGCCCTGCTGCCGCGCCGCCAGTCGCCCACCGACTGGTCGCAGGACCACGAGCAGGCGCCGGCGATCGAGAACGATACTCGCCAGAAGCTGCGCAAGCAGCTGCGCGAAGGCGCGCTGGACGAGCGCGAGATCGAGCTGGATTTCGCCATGAACGTGGGCGTGGAGATCATGTCGCCGCCCGGCATGGAGGAAATGGGCCAGCAGCTGCGCCAGATGTTCCAGAACATCGGCGGCGCCAAGTCGCAGAAGCGCAAGCTGGCGATCAAGGTCGCGCGCCCGCTGCTGATCGACGAGGAAGCCGGCAAGCTGCTCAACGACGACGAGATCCGCGCGCAGGCGGTCTACGTCGCCGAGCAGAACGGCATCGTCTTCATCGACGAGATCGACAAGATCGCCCAGCGCTCCGAATGGGGCGGCGCCGGCGTCAGCCGTGAAGGCGTGCAGCGCGACCTGCTGCCGCTGGTGGAAGGTTCCACCGTGTCGACCAAGTACGGCCCGATCAAGACCGACCACATGCTGTTCATCGCCTCGGGCGCGTTCTCGCTGGCCAAGCCCTCCGACCTGATTCCGGAGCTGCAGGGCCGCCTGCCGATCCGCGTGGAACTGTCCGCGCTGTCGGTGGACGACTTCCAGCGCATCCTGAGCGAGCCGCACAACGCGCTGACCAAGCAGTACGTGGCCCTGCTCGGCACCGAGAGCGTGACGATCGAATTCACGGAGTCGGGGGTGAACCGGCTGGCCGAGGTCGCCTTCCAGGTGAACGAACGCACCGAGAACATCGGCGCCCGCCGCCTGCATACCGTGATGGAGCGGCTGCTGGAGAAAATCTCCTTCGAAGCTGCCGACAAATCCGGCGAAAAATACCTGATCGACGCCGAATATGTCGATAAGAACCTGGCGAGCCTGGTCAAGGACGAGGACCTGAGCCGCTACATCCTGTAAACATGGGGAAAGACCCCCGCTGATAGAATTCGTGGTGTATGGGAAAGGTGATCGAACTTAAGACGACGGGCCAGCGCGCTCAGCTGCGCGAGGCGCAGCAGCAGCAACAGCTGGTCCGTCTATGGCGCGGTGAACTCGAACACGGCAGCTTCTGCGGCTATGTGGGCGGGGTCGGCCGCGAATTCTTCCTGCTGTGGGTGGTCGGCGACGCCATCACGTACGACGGCATGTACGTGATGCGGCACCGCGACATCACCGAGCTGGAAGCGCCCGACAAGCACGCCCCCTTCATGGAGAAAGCCCTGGCCATGAAGCAGCTGCTGCCGCGGCCGCCGCGCGGTTTCCCGCTGGACGATATCCGCGAGGTGGTGCAGGCCGCCGCCAAGCAGGCGCCGGTGATCGGCGTGCACGTGGACAGCGAGGACGAGGCCGAGGTCTGCTACATCGGCAAGCTGATTTCCTTCGAGGACGACGGTTTCTACATGCAGGAGATCAGCCCCGACGCCGAATGGCTGCGCGAGGCTTCGTTCTTCTCCTGGGACGAGGTGTCCACCGTCAGCATCGAGGACGGCTACGCGCTGGCCCTGCTGGCCGTGGCCGGCACGGCGCCGCCGCTGGAACAGGGCGATTCGGGCGTCGGCGGCCACGCCCAGTGAGCGCGCCGCGCCAGGTCCGCATTGCGTGATGGATGACGCCTTGCCGGGCCGCCGCAAGCTGTACCTTCTGTTCTTTCTGATCGGCGCGGGCAGCACGGCCTGCGCCTCCGACACGCCAGGGAGCTCCATCGTCATGGCCGACACCGACAGCACCGCCACGTCCACGCCGTCCCAACCCGCCACGCGGGTGCAGCTGATCGTCAGCTTCCGCGACGGCACTCCGCTCGAAACCATGCGCACCGCCTGCGATGCCGCCGGTGCCACTTATGTGCGCGACATCGGCTGGGCGCCGGCCGTCGTGGTGCTGCTGCCGGAAGGCATGTCGGCGGAAGAGGGCATGGTGCGCTTCCGCGCGCAGCCCGGGGTCATCAACGTGGAAGTGGACGGCAAGGTCCGCGCCGATCCGATCCGCGGCCCCAGCATCAGCAAGTAATCCGCGGCACCGCTTAAAAAAAGCCCGCCGACCGGCGGGCTTTTCTGCTTAAGGCGCGACCGAAGCCGCGGCCGCCGGCTTCGGCGCCGCCGGCAAGGCAGCACCCTTGATCTCGCGATCGAAGAAGTTCGCGATCAGGTGGTACACATGGCTGCGCTGCCCCGGCAGGTTCAAGCCGTGCTTGGCACCGGGGTAGGCCATGAACTGGAATTGCGTGCCGCGCTTCTGCAGCTCGGCCATCAGCTTGGTCGAGTTGACGAACAGTACGTTGTCGTCGGCCATGCCGTGCACCAGGTACAGCTTGCTGGTCAGGCCGTCGAGCCAGGCGAACGGGCTGCTGCGCGTATAGCCGGCTTCGTTGTCCTGCGGGCGGCCGAGGTAGCGCTCGGTATAGAAGGTGTCGTACAGGCGCCAGTCGGTGACGGGCGCCACCGCCACGCCGCCGGCGATCTCCTTCGAAGCCTTGGCCAGCAGCATGGTGGTCATGTAGCCGCCGTAGCTCCAGCCGAACACGCCGATGCGGCGTCCATCGACCCAGGGCTGCGCCTTCAGCCAGTCGATGCCGGCGAGCTGGTCGTCCACCTCGGCGGCGCCGAGCTGTTCGTAGATCGGATCCTCGAACTTGCGGCCGCGCCGCGCCATGCCGCGGTTGTCCAGGGTGAACACCACATAGCCCTGGTTGGCCATGTACTGGTTGAAGTAGTCGCCCCAGCCATTGGCCACCAGCTGCGCGTGCGGGCCGCCGTAGTAGGTGTCGAATACCGGGTATTTCTTGGTCGGATCGAAACCCGCCGGCTTGTACAGGCGGTAGTACAGCGTCTGCCCGTCCGCGCTCTTCAGCGTGCCGAACTCCGGCTTGATCAGGCTGGCGCGGTAAGGCCAGAACGGATGCTTCTCGTCGAGCTTGTTCTGCTCGATCCAGCTGAGGAAGGCGCCGTCCGGCTTGTGCACGCTGACCTGCGGCGGCGTGTCGGCGCTGGAATAGGTGTCCAGGTAGAACGCGGCATTCGGCGCGAACTCGGCGATATGGCTGCCGTCGCCCTTGCTGATGCGCACCGGCGCACTGGCCGTGCTGCCGTCCAGCTTCAGCGCGTAAACCTGGTGATCCGGCACGAAGTCGCGGTTCGAGCCGACGTAGACCGTGCCCGCATGCTCGTCCACCGCCAGCACGCCGTCGATCTGCCATTCGCCCTGGCTCACCGGATGCCTGAGCTTGCCGTCGATGCCGTACAGGTACAGATGATGGAAGCCGCTGCGCTCGCTGCCCCACAGGAAGCTCTTGCCGTCCTTGAGAAAGCGCAGGTCGTCGTTGAGGTTGATCCAGGTGTTGCTGGTGTCGGTGAGCAGGCTGCGCTGCGCCAGCGTCTTCGCATCCACCAGGCGCAGCTCCAGCTTCTGCTGGCTGCGCGGCATGCGCTGGTAGCTCAGGTGCTTGCCGTCCGGCAGCCAGTTCACGCGCACCAGGTAGATGTCGCCGTCCTTGCCCAGATCCACCCAGCGCGGCGCGCCGCCGGTGGGCGCGACCAGGCCCAGCTTCACCGCCACGTTGGGATCGCCCGCGGCCGGATAGCGCTGCTCGATCACGTCGGTGCGGTCGGCATACACCTCGGTGCGCTTGACCACCGGCACCTTGGCCTCGTCATAGCGCTCGAAGGCGATGGCGCTGTCGTCCGGCGCCCACCAGTAGCCGCTGCTGCGGCCCATTTCCTCCTGCGCGACGAACTCGGCCTCGCCGTTGTGCACGGTGCCGCCGCCGTCGCGGGTGAGCTGGCGCGCGTCGCCGCTTTCCAGGTCGATCACCCACAGGTTCTGGTCGCGCACGTAGGAGACGTAGCGGCCCTTGGGCGAAATCTTCGGATCGATCGCATCGCCGCCGGTCTCCAGCGCGCGCGGCGCCGGCCTGGCCGCGGCCAGGTCGTACAGGTACAGCTTGCCGCCAATGGGAAACAGCAGCTGCCTGCCGTCCGGCGACCACTGGTAGCTGAGGATGCCGTGCAGCCCGGCGGTGCGGGCGCGCTCGCGGCGGGCCTTTTCCGCATCCGACAGCTGCTCGCCCTGCGGCTCCAGCTTGCGCGAATCGACCAGCATGCGCGTGCTGTTGTCCTTGGGCCGGTATTCCCACAGGTCCAGCTGGAACTGGTCGTCCGGCCGCGCGCGCAGGAAGGTGATGCGGCTGCCGTCCGGCGAGATCTGCAGGCCGCGCGGCGCGGGGCCGGCGAGGCTGCCGCCGTCGAAGATGCGTTCGATGGTGAGTTTTTCGGCCATGGTCGGCAGGGTCACCATCGTGAGGGCGGCGAACAGAAGAGCGCGCATGGGTACTTCCTTGGACTGCAACGGGGGCGCAAGAACAAGCGCGGATTAAAACCCGTCATGCTGCGCGAAGCCAGCCTTTTCCCGGGAAAAAGTGCCGCATCGGGCTCGATGCGGCACCACGGCCTCAGCGTTTCGCACCCTGGCCGAACAGCACCTTGCGCGCTTCCTCGTCCTGGGTCAGGTCGAAGCGGTCCTTGATCGATTCGCCGATTTCATAGGCTTTTTTCGTGGCCGGCCGCGCGGCGATGGCCTGGAACCACAGCTTCAGATGCGGGAAATCGTCCAGCGACATGCCCTGCGCCTCGTGCGAAACGATCCACGGATAGCAGGCCATGTCCGCAATGCTGTAGTCCTTGCCGCCGATGAACGCGCGGCCGTCGAGCTGCTTGTCGAGCACGCCGTACAGGCGGCGCGTTTCGTTGACGTAGCGGTCGATCGCGTAGGGGATCTTCTCCGGCGCATAGCGGTTGAAGTGATGGTTCTGCCCCAGCATCGGGCCCAGCCCGCCCACCTGCCAGAACAGCCACTGCAGCACCTTGTAGCGCTCGCGCGTGTCCTTCGGCAGGAAACGGCCGGTCTTCTCCGCCAGGTATTCCAGGAT
>Ga0065165_1002412_pt1 | contig 15948 bp, 12 predicted proteins | sample AraplaMF_Cvi_mMF_FD_63813 | JGI IMG/M metagenome (GOLD analysis project Ga0065165, IMG submission 63813) | Arabidopsis root microbial communities from the University of North Carolina, USA - plate scrape MF_Cvi_mMF (version 2) (version 3) | ecosystem: Host-associated > Plants > Roots >...
GAGGATGCAGGCGACGAGGGTGAGCCTGGGGTGCGGGGCAGCTGGCATGCAGGCGAGGCTAGAGCCTTGCCGCTCCCGCGGGAAGCGGATTGGCGGCGCAAAAATCCGCTGTGGACAAGCGGCTGAATCGGCACGGGAAACGCAATCGAAACCTTGTTTTCTGCTATATGTGAGTATGTTCCGGCGTCCTCTCCTGGCCGTCCCATCCTCGACCGAACAGAATCAGGCGATTCTGGTCGAGCAGTTCCGCGCCCTGCGCCAGCAGATCCCGCTGATGTACGCGCTGATGTGCATCGACGCGGCATTCCTCGCCTTCGCCTCGCACGGCACAGTGAGCCCGTGGTGGAGCCTGGGCATGCCCGCCGTCCTCGCGCTGCTCGGCGGAATCCGTGCGACCTTCTGGCTGCGGCGCCGGCAATTGTCGCCCGGGCCCGACGAAATCGCGCGCTACATCTTCGGCACGACCATCGTTGCCGGGGTGCTCAGCCTCGGCTTCGGCGGCTGGGGACTGCTCCTCTACGTCGAGGCCGACCTGGTGCGCCGGGCGTGCATCGCGCTCTACATCTTCATCGGCGCGATCAGCTGCTGCTATTGCCTGCAATCGCTGCCGCGCGCGGGCCATGCCGTGCTGTTCTGCGGCGCGCTGCCGGTCACGCTGTGCCTGTTCTTCTCGCAGGACTGGTTCCTGCGCGGCGTGGGCTTCAACATCGTCGTCGTCTCGGCGGTGATCCTGCGCATGCTGCGCACCAGCCATGCGGGATTCATCGACGTGCTGACCTCGCGCGCCGACATGGTCGCCGAACAGCGGCGGGCGCTCGGCGCGGAGCAGCGCGCGCACACGCTTGCCTATCACGACCCGCTCACCGGCCTGCCCAACCGCCGCGCGCTTGCCGAGGCGCTGGAGCGGCGCACGCAGGAAGGCGCGCCGCTGGGCCTGCTGATCATCGATCTCGATCACTTCAAGTCGGTCAACGACGTTCACGGGCATCCCGCCGGCGACCAGTTGCTGCGCGACGTCTCGGCGCGGCTCAATGCCGTGGTCGGGACGCTCGGGAACAGCTACCGGCTGGGCGGCGACGAGTTCGCGGTGATCGTCGATGGCGACGGGGATGGTGCGCGGCGGATCGCGCATGCGATCGTCCAGGCGATGCGCGGGCCCTTCGCCGAGACCGAGCTGGTCCACCATATCGGGGCGAGCGTGGGCATCTCGCTCTATCCCAACGACGCGCTCGACCTCGACACGCTGATGCGCCGCGCCGACATCGCGCTCTACAAGGCCAAGCAATCCGGCCGAAGCCAGCATTGCGCGTTCGAGCCGATGCTCGACGCCGAGATCCGCCGCCGTGCCGAGATCGAGCGCGAGCTGCGCGAGGCGATGACGGCGGACGCTTTCGTCCCGCATTACCAGCCGATCGTCGATCTCGCGAGCGGGGCGGTGGTCGCCTATGAGCTGCTCGCGCGCTGGCGGCATGTCGACGGCGCCGATATCGGGCCCGAGCTGTTCATCCCGATCGCCGAGGAATGCGGGCTGATCAACGCGCTGATGCTGCGGCTGCTGCGCCGCGCCTGCCGCGAGACCCGCGACTGGGACGTGCCGATCGCGATCAACGTCTCGCCGACCCAGCTCAAGGATCCGTGGTTCAGCCAGAAGGTGCTCGCGGTGCTCACCCGCGAGCGCTTCCCCGCGCCGCGGCTGACGATCGAGATCACCGAGAACGCCTTGATCGTCGATGCCGAGAGCGCGCAGCAGACGATCGCCTCGCTCAAGAACCAGGGCGTCCAGCTGGCGCTCGACGATTTCGGCACCGGCTATTCGTCGCTCCAGCACCTCCAGATGCTGCCGTTCGACCGGCTCAAGATCGACCGCGCATTCGTCACCGCGATGGAGCGCGATCCCGCGGCGATGCGGCTGGTCCATGCGATCATCACGCTCGCCAGCACGCTCGGCCTGCCGGTGGTTGCCGAAGGGATCGAATCCGCCACCACTGCGCGCACCCTCGCGCGGCTGGGCTGCGCGATGGGGCAGGGCTTTTATTACGGCTATCCGCTGGCGATCGAGGATATCGAGGCACAGCGGCAGGCCGCTCAGCCGGCGTAGCGGTCCTTCAGCACCTTCCACGTCGCGCGCAGGCTCACCGCCTCGGCACCCTTGGGACGGCCGGGCTTGGCCGAGCCGTTCCAGCAGAAGATGTCGAAATGCGCCCATTGCGCCTTGTCGGGCGCGAATTCCTTGAGGAACAAGGCCGCGGTGATCGCGCCGCCGAACGGGCCCTCGGCCGCATTGACCATGTCGGCGACGTCGGACTTGAGCAGATCCTTGTACGGATCGTAGAGGGGCATCCGCCACATCGGATCGGCCTCGGTCTCGGCCGCGGCCATCAGCTCGGCGGCGAGCGTGTCGTCATTGGCGAACAGCGCCTGGAGATCGGCGCCGAGCGCGACGCGGGCTGCGCCGGTCAGCGTGGCGAAATCGAAGACGAGCTCGGGATTGCTCTCGGCCGCCTTGGTCAGCGCGTCGCCGAGGATCAGCCTGCCTTCGGCATCGGTGTTGCTGTTCTCGACCGACAGGCCCTTGCGCGAGATCATCACGTCGCCGGGGCGGGTGGCCTCGCCGTTGATCGAATTCTCGACCGCCGGGACGAGCAGATGGAGGCGGACCGGCAGGCGGTGCTGCATCACCAGTTCGGCCAATGCGAGCGCGTGCGCGGCGCCGCCCATGTCCTTCTTCATCAGCCGCATGCCGGCGGCGGGCTTGATGTCGAGCCCGCCCGTGTCGAAGCACACGCCCTTGCCGATGATGGCGATGCGGGGGTGGTCGGGATTGCCCCATTCGACTTCGATCAGCCGCGGCTCGCGGCCCTCGCCGGCGGCCTTGCCGACCGCCCAGAGCATGCCATAGCCCTTCTCGACGTCCTTGCCCTTCGCCACGCTGAGCGTGCCGCCATATTCCCTAGCGAGATCGGCGGCGGCGGTCTCGAGATCGGCGGGGCCCATGTCGTTGGCGCCGGTATTGATCCGGTCGCGCAGCTTGAAGGTGACATTGGCGAGGCGCAGCGCCTCTTCCATCTTGGCGGGATCGCCGGTGAGCAGGACGCGCGGGCCCTGCGCCTTGTCGTCCTTCTTCCGGTAGCGATCGAACTTGTACTGAGCGGTGAGCCAGCCGAGCAGCGCCTTGCCGGGCTCGCGGCCTTCGACGCGATAAATGCCCTCGGGCAGCGTCTCGGCGAGCTTGGCGAGGCACCAGGGGGTCAGCCGCTCGACATTGGCGACAACCGTGACCACCGACCAGTCCTCATGCCCGTCGCCGGGCAGGATCGCGCTCGAATAGCCCGTCGGGGCGAGCTTCTGCGCCTGGGCAGCAGTGCGGTGGCGCGGCGGCTGGGCGGCGAGCCAGGCGTCATAGCCCTTGGCATCGATCAGGTGGATGGTGCGCGCGGGCTGGCCGCGATCGGGCTGAATGAGCGTCGAGATATCAGGCATGGCCACGATCTAGGGGCGCGAAGCCGCCGCGCCTAGCCCCGGCGCGAAGATGAAATTTTGTTCATTTCGGAACCGTGCCGTGTCCGCCGCCGTTGCCCCAACGCCCTGACGCTCCTTTCGACCGGAGCGCCGCGTTGGCGGGAGACAGCGTGTGACCGATACTCGTGGCTATTCCGATGCGCCTATCCTCGGTGCGCGGCGGCGATGGGGGAGCTGGCTGTCGATCGCGGTCGGCGGGCTCGTCGCGCTGATCGGGCTGGTGCTCGCGCTCGGCGGGGCGTGGCTCGCGGTGCTCGGCGGGTCGCTTTACTATCTGGTCGCTGGCGTCGCGATGATCGCAGCGGGCGTGCTGCTGATCCGCGGACGCACGCTCGGCGGCTGGATCTACCTCGGAATCGTGGTGCTGAGCGCGCTATGGGCGTGGTGGGAAGTCGGCGCCAATGCCTGGGCGCAGGTGCCCCGCATCATCGCGCCGGTGGTGCTGCTGCTCGCGGTGATCGCGGCGATGGCGACGCTCGGCCGGCGGCCGGATCGCTGGCGACTGGCCGTGGCGGGCGCCGCTGCTGCGCTGGTGCTCACTGCGACCAACTTCTGGGTCGCCGCAACGAATGCGCCGAACCCCATCCTCGCCGCGCTGCCGGCGGCGGGCACGCAGGGGATGGCCGATCCCTCGGGCCAGCAGACCGGCGCCGACTGGCCGACCTATGGCGGCACGACCAGCGCGCGGCGCTATTCGCCGCTCACCCAGATCAATGCCGAGAATGTCGGCAACCTCAAGCGCGCCTGGACGATCCATACCGGCGATCTCCCGTCCTCGCCGGAGATCCGGGGCACCTATGGCGCCGAGAACACGCCGCTCAAGGTGGGCGACAGCCTGTATCTGTGCACGCCCAAGAATATCATGATCGCGCTCGACCCGGCGACGGGGAAGACCAAGTGGCGCTACGACCCCAAGGTCTCCGACAAGGCGATCCCGTACACCGCCGCGTGCCGCGGGGTGGTTTATTACGCAGTGCCCGGCATGGCTGCGGACCAGCCCTGCGCGACGCGGGTGATCGAAGGCACGCTCGACGCGCGGTTGATCGCAGTCGATGCGCGCTCGGGGCGGCTGTGCGCCGATTTCGGCACCAACGGCCAGGTCGATGCCAAGAACGGCATGGGCAAGGTCCCCGACGGCTTCGTCTCGATCAATTCGCCGCCCACCCTGGTGCGCGGCATCCTCGTCACCGGACACCAGGTGCTCGACGGGCAGGATCGCTGGGCGCCCTCGGGCGTGATCCAGGGTTTCGACGCGCGTACCGGCCAGCTGCGCTGGGCGTGGGACATGATGCACCCCGAATGGAACGGCATGCCGCCCCAGGGTCAGGAATGGACTCGCGGCACGCCCAACATGTGGACGATGAGCTCGGGCGACGAGCAGCTCGGGCTGGTCTACCTGCCGATGGGCAATGCCGCGGCGGACTATTATTCGTCGCTGCGCCGGCCGGAGGAGAACGAGTTCGCCACCTCGCTGGTCGCGCTCGACGTCACCACCGGCAAGCCGCGCTGGCGCTTCCAGGCCGTGCGCAAGGACGTGTGGGACTATGATTTCGGCGCGCAGGCGACGCTGGTCGATTACAAGGGCGCTCCGGCGCTGGTGCTGCCGTCGAAGCAGGGCGACATCTATGTCCTCGATCGCCGCACCGGCAAACCGCTGACCCCGATCGGCGAGATGAAGGTGCCCGGCGGCGGGGTGGAGCCCGAGCAGCGCGCGGCGACCCAGCCGGTGTCGCTGTGGCATACGCTGCGGAAGCCCGATCTGACCGAGCGCGACATGTGGGGGATGTCGCCGATCGACCAGATGATCTGCCGGATCCAGTATCGCCGGGCGAGCTACAAGGGCTTCTTCACGCCGCCGGTGGCGAACGGGCATTCGATCGAATATCCCGGCTATAACGGCGGCACCGACTGGGGCGGGATCGCGGTCGATCCGGCGCGCGGAGTGATCGTCGCCAATTACAACGACATGCCCAATTACGTGCGGCTGGTGCCACGCGCCGAGGCCGACAAGAAGGGCTGGGCGCCGCGCGACCAGGCTCGTGGCAAGATCGGCGGCGCCGAGGGCGCGGGCGATCCCCAGGCCAACACGCCCTATGCGATCAGCGTCAATGCCGGCTGGCGGATGCCGTTCACCGGCATGCTGTGCAAGCAGCCGCCTTATGGCGGGATTCGCGCGATCGACATGGCGACCGGCAAGACGATCTGGGACCGCGCGTTCGGCGAGGCGCGGACCAACGGGCCGTTCGGCATCCCGTCGATGCTGCCGATCACGATCGGCACACCCAACAATGGCGGCGCTGTGGTGACGGCGAGCGGGCTGATCTTCGTCGCGGCGGCGACCGACAATCTGATTCGCGCGATCGATCTCAACACCGGCAAGACGGTGTGGAAGGACGTGCTGCCCGGCGGCGGCCAGGCGACGCCGATGACATACGAGATCGGCGGCAAGCAGTATCTCGTCATCTATGCCGGCGGGCATCACTTCATGGAGACGCCGGTGAGCGACGAACTGGTGGCCTATGCGCTATCCTGACGCTTAGCACGTCATCCCGGCGAAGGCCGGGATCTCGTGCCACGGGCTCGCCACCTGAGATCCCGGGCCTTCGCCGGGATGACGGGGATTAGGCCGGATGCGCCTTCACGTAGTCGATGAAGGCGCGCAGGGGGGCGGGGACGAGGCGGTGGCCCGGATAGTAAAGGAAGGGGCCGGGAAAGCTTTCCCACCAGTCCTCGAGCACCGGCACCAGCGCGCCGCTGTCGAAATGCGGGCGGAGCAAATCCTCGAACGAAGTGACGATGCCGGCGCCCGCGACTGCGCCGGCGATGAGCAGGTCGAGCGCAGTGCTCTGCGTAACGACCAGCGGGCCGCCCGGTTCGACGCGCACCGTCTCGCCGTTGCGCGTGAACTCCCAGGGCGCGAGCCCGCGATTGGCGAAGCGGCCGCGCAGGCAGGCATGGTCGAGCAGGTCGCGCGGGTGCCGCGGCGTGCCGCGTGCCGCCAGATAGGCCGGCGCAGCACCCACCGCGAAGCGCTGGACGCGCGGACCGATCGGGACCGCGATCATGTCCTGCTCGAGCCGCTCGTCATAGCGGATGCCGGCATCGCAGCCCGATGCGAGCAGGTCGACGAAACTGTCCTCGGCAGTGATGTCGAGCTGGATGTCGGGAAAGGCGGCGAGGAAGCCGGGGAGGATTGCCGGCAGGACGAGTCGCGCGGCGATCACCGGGACATTGAGCTTGAGCGTGCCCGCGGGGCGATCGCGGAAGATGTTGACGACATCGAGCGCCGCCGCGACTTCGCCGAGCGCAGGCGCAAGCCGCTCGACCAGCCGCGCGCCGGCCTCGGTCGGCGCCACGCTGCGGGTGGTGCGATTGAGCAGGCGCACGCCCAGTCGGCTCTCGAGCCGGCGCACTGCGTCGCTCAGCCCAGACGCGCTGGTGCCGGTGACACGCGCGGCGTCGCGAAATCCCCTGGCCCGCGCGACGGCCAGAAAGGCGTTCAGGTCACCAAGATCCACATCCATTGTCCGAAAATCCGTACAGCCCGTGCGGATTGTGCCCGATTATCGCTCGCGCCGGCAAGCATTAGCTAGGCCAAGTCTTCCCTACAGGAGTTGCCCGATGTCCGACCTTCCGATGACCTATCGCTTCGGCGACCGTGACGTGAACCGCGTCGGCTATGGCGCGATGCAGCTTGCCGGGCCGGGCGTGTTCGGCCCGCCCAAGGATCATGCCCAGGCGGTGGCGGTGGTGCGCGAGGCGGTCGCCTCGGGCGTCGATCACATCGACACCAGCGACTATTACGGCCCCTACGTCACCAACCAGATCCTGCGCGAGGCGCTGCATCCGTATCCCGACAATCTCGCGATCGTCACCAAGGTCGGCGCGCGACGCGACGATCAGGGCGCGTGGCTCCCGGCGTTCAGCCCCGACGAGATCGAGGCGGCGGTGCACGACAATCTGCGCCATCTCGGGCTCGAGGCGCTCCATGCGGTCAATCTCCGCGTGATGGGCGACGGGCACGGGCCGGGCGAGGGGCCGATCGCACCGCAATTCCAGCGGCTGGCGCGGCTGCGCGAGCAGGGGCTGGTCCGCAATCTTGGGATCAGCAATGCCACCGCCACCCAGATCGAGGAAGCGCGCGCGATCGCGCCGCTGGCCTGCGTGCAGAACCATTATAATCTCGCCCACCGCGACGACGACACCTTGATCGACACCCTGGCCGAAGCCGGAATCGCCTATGTGCCGTTCTTCCCGCTCGGCGGCTTCTCGCCGCTGCAATCGGGCACGCTCGACGACATGGCGAAGGGGCTCGGCGCGACGCCGATGCAGGTCGCGCTCGCCTGGCTGCTCCAGCGCTCGCCGAACATCCTGCTGATCCCGGGGACCTCGTCGCTCGGGCATCTGCGCGAGAACCTTGCGGTGCGCGAGCTCGCGCTTCCGGCGGAGGCCGTGGCCGCGCTCGACGCGATCTAGTCGAGCGGCTTCATTTTGGGCGCGCACATCGCCAGCGCGCGATCGATGATGTGGAGCAGGCGGCGGCGGCCTTCGGCAAGGCCGTCGGCGCCGTCGCCGCGATCGCGCGTCTCGAAATTGAGATAATCGAGCCCGTGGAGCACCGCATAATTGGAAAGCGAGCGGTCGCTCTCGACGACGCGCTCCTGGACGACGTTGAAGTCGGCGGCGACCATCTGGTCGCGGCAGAAGGCGGCTGAGGGCGGGTCCTGGGTGCGGAAGGTGGCGAAGGCGACGGTGTCGTCATCGTCCCACGGCCAGGCGCGGCGCAGCGAGGGGCTGGGGCGCAGGGTGTCGTCGCAATAGCGGATCGAGATCACCCCGCTGCCCGGCGGATCGGACTTGTTGCAGCGCGAATCGCCGGTGTCGAAGCCGCGGGCATTGGTGTGGAGCGCGATGATCGGCATGCCCGGCTTCAGGTCGGCGAGGATGTGGCGGGCATAGCCGGGCAAGGCGGTGTCGAAATTGCGGTTGGGGTCGATCGGGCTGCCATAGTCGACCGCGCGGTTCATCCGGACGCCGTCATCGGCGAGCCCGGCGTCGACGGCGATCAGCGTTCCGCCATATTTGCGCACCGCCTCGAGCCCGGCCTCGAAGCCGGCATTCTCGTTGTCGTGCGGCACGAACCAGAGCGGGGCCCTGGGATGGTGGACATTGTGGATACGCCACAGCCGCCACGCGGCGCGTTCCTCACGGAACTCGATCCGGCTCACCGATAGGCCCTTCCACTCGGCGGGATCGCGGTGGCGGGCGAAATCGTCGTCCACCACGATCAGCGGATCGACATGCGTAACCCGCGTTTCCGGATCACCGGCGCGCGCGCTGGCCAGCAGCAGCCAGGCGATGCCGGCCAGGAGCGGCATCTGCGGCATCAGCGTGCCGGCGTGCCCATGAACGGCTCGATCGTCCCGTCGCACTCTGGATCGGCATAAGCCATCGCCGGGGCAGCGCGCGCGAGAAGCGCGGCGGCGAACGTCATACGGAGCGAAGACAAATTCTCTGATTCCCGGTACAAAAGGTGCCGAACGATCGCGTTGTTCAGGTTTATGCCGGGCGCGGCAAGATGCCAGTGCCGGTTGTTCGGAGAGGCATGGCATGCACGCATGGCTGACGGGACTGCTGGCGCTCGCGTCGACGGGCCCGCACCCGGCCGCGGGCCAAAGCGCGGACACCTCCCGATCGATCGAGGTCACCGGCTACGACACGACCGTGGAGCGTCCCGGCGAAGAGGCGCCGGTCGCCATATTGTGCGACCCGGTGAAGTTCCGCTTGTCGATCCGCCTCGCCGATGCGGATTCGCTGGATCGCAGCTATCCCGCCAGAATGACGATCGACCCTGAGACGCTCAGCCAGCCGGTTCCGAACTACACCGGCGAAATGCAGTATCGCGGGCGGCTGATCCGCTATGTCCAGTGCGGCCCTTATTCGATCCGGCTTACCGGCGATTTCTACAATGCCAATGTCCAGGGCGAACTCGGTGCCTATCCGGCGTTCGCGACCGTCGAGGTCTTCGCCTTCAACAGCATGCTGATCCCTAACGACGGACGTTCGCCCGTCGCGATCGGCGAATGCAAACGCGACAATCGTCGTGCGCCCGACTGTCCCGCCAACTGGGCCGCGCGGCTGGATCTCGACTATGCAGCGCGTCGCGAGAAAGTCGTGGTGCACGAACAGGCCGTTTCGGTCCGCTTTCTCTCCGATAATTCGGCAGAAGGGCGCGGCCGCACCGAACGGCGCTACGAAGTCGACGCACCGCTGGGCCTATGGGCGGAACTAGGCCCCGCCGCGAAACCTCAAGCCAAGGGCACCCCGTAGAGGTCGTGTTCGTCGGCGTCCTCGATCTCGACAAGGACGATGTCGCCCTGCTTGAGGTGCCCCGCATCGCGCAGGAACACCTCGCCGTCGATCTCGGGAGCGTCGGCCTGGCTGCGGCCGGTGGCGCCCTCTTCGCCGACTTCGTCGATGATCACTTCGAGCGTCCGCCCGATCTTGGCCTGGAGCTTGGCCGCGCTGATCGCCGCGGTCTTCTCCATGATGCGGGCGTAGCGCTCTTCCTTGACCACTTCGGGCACCGGATCGGGAAGGAGGTTGGCCGTGGCGCCTTCGACCGACTCGAAGCGGAACGCGCCGACGCGGTCGAGCTGGGCCTCGTCGAGCCAGTCGAGCAGGTATTGGAAATCCGCCTCGGTCTCGCCGGGGAAGCCGACGACGAAGGTCGAGCGGATCGTGAGGTCGGGCGCGATGGCGCGCCAGTTGCGCAGGCGCTCGAGCACCTTGGCCTCGTTGGCGGGGCGGCGCATGCGGCGCAGCACATTGGGTGCGGCGTGCTGGAACGGGATGTCGAGATAGGGGAGGATCAGCCCCTCGGCCATCAGCGGGATGACCTGGTCGACATGCGGGTAAGGGTAGACATAGTGCAGTCGCACCCACGGCGCGATCTTGCCGAGCTCGCGGGCGAGATCGGTCATGTGCGGGACGACTTCCTGTCCCTTCCACATCCGCGGTTCCTTGCGGATGTCGACGCCGTAGGCCGAGGTGTCCTGGCTGATGACCAGCAATTCCTTGGTCCCGGCCTCGACCAGCTTCTCGGCTTCGCGGAGGATCGCGTCGGGGCGGCGGCTGACGAGGTCGCCGCGCAGGCTGGGGATGATGCAGAAGGCGCAGCGATGGTTGCAGCCTTCGGAGATCTTCAAATAGCTGTAGTGACGCGGAGTCAGCTTGAGCCCGGCATCGGGGACGAGGTTGACGAAAGGCGAGGGCGGCATCGGCGCCGCTTCGTGGACCGCGCCGACGACTTCCTCATATTGGTGCGCGCCGGTGACCGCGAGCACGTTGGGGAAGCGCGCGCGGATGACTTCGGCTTCCTTGCCCATGCAGCCGGTGACGATGACGCGGCCATTCTCGGCGATTGCCTCGCCGATCGCTTCGAGCGATTCCTCTTTGGCGCTGTCGAGAAAGCCGCAGGTGTTGACCAATACGATGTCGGCGCCCTGGTAATCGGGTGACATCGCATAGCCGTCGCTGCGCAGCTTGGTGAGGATGCGTTCGCTGTCGACGAGGTTTTTCGGACAGCCGAGCGACACCATCCCGATGCGCGGGGATTCAGGGAGTTTGGTTGCCATGATTGGCGGGCGACATAGGCTTTTCTGCGGAAAAAGCTAGGTCAGGCAGATACCGGAGCCTTGAACAGGAAGAACGCGCCACCGGCAATCAGGGCGAAGCCGATCAGATGGTTCACGGTGATCTTCTGGCCGAGATAGAGGATCGAGAAGGCCGCGAACACTGCGAGGGTGATCACTTCCTGCATCCCCTTGAGCTGCGCCGCCGAATAGAGGTTGCTGCCCCAGCGATTGGCCGGGACGGCGAGCAGATATTCGGGAAGCGCGATCAGCCAGCTGACCAGGATCACCAGGAACAGCGGCGCCGCCTTGAAGCGGAGATGGCCGTACCAGGCGAAGGTCATGAAGACGTTCGATGCGATCAGCATCACGATGGGAAGCAGGCGTTCGAGCATGCGAGGGTTTTGGCGGGAGGGGCAGGGTTGTTCAATGCTGTCCGGAAGGTTGCGGCGAATCGTGCGATTTTACCTTCCCCGCGTAGCGGGGGAGGTGGCGCCGAAGGCGACGGAGGGGGCCTCTCCGAGAGGACGTCGCCCGCGGAGGTGCCCCCTCCGTCATGCTGCGCATGCCACCTCCCCCGCTGCGCGAGGGAGGTAAAGATTTTAAGCGGTGATGATCTCGACGATCAGGTCGCCGGCCTGGAGCGCCTTGGCCTCGGGTGTCTTGTGGCCGAAAGCGGCTTCGTCGCGATAGATGCGGACGCCGAGCCCGGTGTCGATCGCTGCGAGCGGCTTGCCGATCTCGTCGGGACGCACCGGCCGCTCGGACAGCTCGACCTGTCCGTGATAGGAAGCGAGGTCCATCAGATATTCGGACAAATGCGGCCCCTGGCACGAGCCGGCGAGCAGCAGGCCGGCGAAGCTGACCGGGTTGACCACCGTCGTTGCGCCGGCGGCGCGCGCGGGCAGCTCATTGTCCTCGTTGCGCACGATCACGCTGATCGGCAGCCTGGCCGCGAGATGGCGCGCAGTGAGCGTGATCAGGATCGAGGTGTCGTCGCGGCCGGCGCAGACGATCATCGCCTCGGCGCTGGCGATCCGCACGTCGCCCAGGATCTGGTCGCGGGTGGCGTCGCCCTGGAGGACGATGCACCCGCATGCCTTGGCGCGGCTGAGATTGTCCTCACGCGTATCGACCACGACGATGCTGCCGGGCTTCCTGCCGCGCGCGATCAGCTCGTCGACGGTCTCCGAGCCGGTGGTGCCGTAGCCGGCGACGATGATGTGCCCCGACAAAGTGTTCTGGATCACTGCCATACGCCATTTGTCCCAGGTGCGCTTGAGCACGAAATTATAGGCGGTGCCGATGAACAGCAGCACCACGAAGACGCGGATCGGGGTGACCACGAACGCGTCGAACATCCGCGCCGAATTGCTCACCGGCACGATGTCGCCATAGCCGGTCGTGGTGACCGAGATCGACGTGAAATACAGGATGTCGAGGAAGCTGACATGGCCGTCGGCCGTGTCCTTCAAGCCGTCGCGCTCGATCCAGTGGACGCCGACCGCGAGCGCGAGCAGGGCCAGCACCGCGAGCACCCGCCAGGCGATCGACACCCAGATCGGCAGGCTCGACTTGCGCTTGAGCGTCGCGGGGGGAAGCACGGCCATGCGCGCGTCTAACGCATCAACGCGCGGAGAGTCTCGTCAGCGGATCGACGGGCGTGCGGCCCTGGCGGATTTCGAAATGAAGCTCGGGGCGGTCGGCAAAGCCCGAATTGCCGGAGAGCGCGATCATCTGGCCTTTCTTCACCGATTGGCCGCGCTGGACGAGCAATTGTCCGGCATGGCCATAGACCGTGGTGGTCGCGTTGCCGTGCTTGACGATGACGAGGCCGCCGAGCGCCGGCACGTCGCTGCCGACATAAGCGACGACGCCGTCCGCCGCGGCGAGCACCGGGGTGTCGAGCGGGACCGCGATCTTGATCCCGTCATTGCGCTCGCCGCTCTTGCCGGGGCCGAAGCGCTTCACGACGCTTCCCTTGACTGGCCAGGCGAACTGGCCGCCGACGCGCGCCGTCGGCGCGGCGACCGGCGTGGTGGCGGGCAAGACCCGCTTGGCCGTGGGCACCGGTTTCGCCGGCTTGGCATTGGCGGCAAGCGCGGGCTCGCCGCCGGTGAGGATGTCGTCAATGTCGAGATGGAAGCGGGCGGCGCGCTCCTCGATCGTCTCGGGCCGGGTGCCGGGGATCAGCAGCAACTGCCCGGTGCGCAGGATATAGGGCTCGGCCAGCGCATTGGTGGAGACCACCCGCGACCAGTCGACGCCATAAGCGCGCGCGATCGCGATGCCGGTCTCGCCGGCGCGGACGAGATGGTAGCGGCCGCCGGGGATCGTGAGCCGCTGTCCGGGCTGGATGACGAAGGGAGCGATCAGATTATTGGCGCGGGCAATCGCCTCGGAGCCGGCACCGGTCCTGCCGGCGATAGAGCGCAGCGAATCGCCGGGCTGGACTACATAGATCGAGCCCGACACCAGCCTGGCATCGGCAGTGACGCGGCGCGCTTCCCAGGCGGGCGGCGGCGCGGGCAGGGCGCGGACGTCCTGGTCGAGCGATTGGCGCTCGTACGAATCCTGCTGCGCAGGCGCAGCTGCGGTCTCGTAGCGTCGCGGGCCGGGACCGGCCTCGGCCGGGATGCACCCCGTGAGCGCCCAGGCGCCGAACAGCATTACCCCCATCCGGCGCATCGCCAGCTCCCTTACCCCTCAAAAATTAATAAGGTAAACGGGGGTGGTTAACAATAGATCGACTTGAGGGTTTCCAGCGACTTGCGATGGGTGAGGTCGAGATGGAGCGGGGTGACCGTGATCCAGCCCTGCTCGATCGCCTCGAGATCGGTGTCGGGGTCGGGGGTGTGCGGCAGCCGGCTCATCGCCAGCCAGTAATAAGGAAAGCCGCGCGGATCGACGCGCTTGTCGAGCCCGACCCGGCCATAGTCGCGCAGCCCCTGCGCAACCGGCTTGATCCCCTGGACCGCGTCGGCCGCCACCGGTGGGAAGTTGATGTTGACCAGGGTGCGCGGCGCCCAGGGGGCATCGAGCAGCGGGCGGAGCGCGCGTTCGCCCCAGGCCTCGGCAGTGTCGAAGGGGACGGCGTCGCCCATGCCGGTACGCTCGTAGCGCTGGCTCAGCGCGACCGAGCGGATCCCGGCAAGCGCGCCTTCCATCGCGGCCGAAACCGTGCCCGAATAGCTGACGTCCTCGCCGAGATTGCCGCCGCGATTGACGCCGGAGAGGATCAGATCGGGCGGCGAGTCCTTCATCGCCTCGGCGAGCGCGAACATCACGCAGTCGGTCGGCGTGCCGCGCACGGCATAGCGGTCGTCGGCGAGGCGGCGGACGCGAAACGGCTCGGTGAGAGTGAGCGAGCGGCTCTTGCCCGATTGCTCCTCGGCCGGCGCGACGACGGTGATGTCGTCGGAGATCGTCCGCGCGATCCGCTCGAGCACGCCAAGCCCGCGCGCGTTGATGCCGTCGTCGTTGGTCAGCAGGATGCGCATGCCGTCACTCCGTTCGCCCTGAGCTTGTCGAAGGGCCGTACTCGTTCGCAAGGAAGGACAGGGCTTCGACAAGCGCAGCCCGAACGGGTTTCGGTCAGCGCGGCTCCAACCGGTTGAGTCCGCCGAGATAGGGCTGGAGCACCGACGGCACCGCGACCGATCCGTCCTCCTGCTGATAGTTCTCGACCACCGCGACCAACGTACGGCCGACCGCGAGCCCCGAGCCGTTGAGCGTGTGGACGAAGCGCGTCGCCTTCTCGCCCTCGGGGCGATAGCGCGCGTTCATCCGGCGCGCCTGGAAATCGGTGCAGGTCGAGCAGGACGAGATCTCGCGATAGCGCGCCTGGCCGGGCAGCCACACTTCGAGGTCGTAGGTCCGCGCGGCCGAGAATCCCATGTCGCCGGTGCACAGCTTCATACGGCGGAAGGCTAGGCCGAGCTTGTCGAGGATGTCCTCGGCGCACGCCGTCATCCGCTCGTGCTCGGCTTCGGACTGGTCCGGAGTGGTGATCGAGACCATCTCGACCTTCTCGAACTGGTGCTGGCGGATATAGCCGCGGGTATCGCGTCCCGCCGAGCCGGCCTCCGAGCGGAAGCAGGGCGACAGCGCGGTGAAGCGCAGCGGCAGCATCGCCTCGGGCAGGATCTGCTCGCGGACGCTGTTGGTCAGGCTGACTTCGGAGGTCGGGATCATCCAGCGGCCGTCGGTGGTCTGGAAGCTGTCCTCGGCGAACTTGGGGAGCTGGCCGGTGCCGAACATCGTCTCGTCGCGGACGAGCAGCGGCACCACCGCTTCCTCGAAACCGTGCTCGCGGGTGAGCGTGTCGAGCATGAACTGGCCGAGCGCGCGGTGGAGGCGTGCGGCACTGCCGCGGACGAAGGTGAAGCGCGAGCCGGAGAGCAGGGCGCCGGTCTCGAAATCGAGGCCCAGGGCAGGGCCGATCGCGTCATGCTCCTTCGCCTCGAAGGCGAAGTCGGGCAGCGTGCCGCGCTGGTGGATGAGCGCGTTGTCCGCCTCGTCGGCACCTTGCGGCACGTCGGCGAGGGGAAGGTTGGGGATCGCGGCGAGCGCGGTGGTGAGTTCGGCGCCGACCGCCTTCTCCTCGGCGTCGATCGCCGGCATCCGCTCCTTGAGCGCGGCGACTTCGGCCATCAGGTCGGTGGGGTCGTCGCGGCGGGCCTTGGCCGCGCCGATCGCCTTCGAGGCTTCGTTGCGGCGCGCCTGCGTGGTCTGCGCCTCGGTGATCAGCGCGCGGCGGCGCTCGTCCAGCGCGAGCAATTCGGCCGATCGCGGC
>Ga0065165_1002413_pt1 | contig 15943 bp, 5 predicted proteins | sample AraplaMF_Cvi_mMF_FD_63813 | JGI IMG/M metagenome (GOLD analysis project Ga0065165, IMG submission 63813) | Arabidopsis root microbial communities from the University of North Carolina, USA - plate scrape MF_Cvi_mMF (version 2) (version 3) | ecosystem: Host-associated > Plants > Roots > Endosphere...
AAGCCCAGCGACAAGTTCAGCGCCAGCCTGGTATGGGAGCACTTCAACGAGAACGACGACCGATCGCGCACCGGCAAGCAGCTCTGCCACAACGACCCGGGTCCGACCCAGATCGGCGACACCGCCGTGCCCGAATTCAACCAGCCGCAATTCAGCCAGGGCTGCCAGCCCGGCTCGCTCTACGGCAAGGGCGCGTTCGGCGTGCCCAACGGCGCCAGCCTGTCGCAGCTGCTGTTCGCGCGCACCAGCCTGCCGCTGGGCATCACGCCGGACTTTCTCGAGACGCCGTCGCTGGTCAAGCCGGGCGATCCCTTCGCCGGCGTGCAACAGTCGACCAACCTGCGCACCATCGCCACCAGCTACGACCCGCGCTTCAAGGCCAAGAACGACGTGGTCCAGATCAACCTGGAGTTCAAGCCCAGCGAGGACCTGAAGCTGATCTCGCAGACGGCTTATTCGCGCGATTTCTATTACTCGACGCAGGACTACGGGCGCTTCCAGTCCAACCCGATCTTCAACGATTCGAACGGCCTGCTGAATCCGTTCCCCGATCCGGTCACGGGCAATTTCGGCGGCCCCGCCTATCCGATCACGCCGGGCGGCGTGTACACCGATCCGCAACTCGGCCCGTCCAAGGGTTATCTGGCGGTCGACCTGGTGCGCTCGCACAGCAAGCAGTGGTCGCAGGAATTCCGCCTGCAGTCCTCGTTCGACGGGCGCTTCAATTTCAGCGTCGGCGCCAATTACCTGGACTACAAGATCGACGAAGACTATTTCGTCTTCAACAACGTGTTCACCGCCACCGCGCAGGAATTCTTCAACCAGGGTTATTTCGGCCGCACGCCGATCGACTGCACGCCGAACTACCTGGACCAGTACAACAACTCCTGCGTGTATATCGACCCGAACCCGATCGGCAGCATCAACGGCCAGGGCCATAACTATTTCCGCAGCCAGAATATCGGCGAGACCAAGTCCAAGGCGCTGTTCGGCGAGCTGTATTACCAGCTCTCCGACACGGTGAAGCTGACGGCCGGCCTGCGCTATACCGACGACAAGAAGATCAGCACGCCGGTGCCGAGCCAGCTGCTGCTGATGCCCGGTTTCGCCGGCGGCGGCTATGTCAACTACGGCTATCCGCACCTGCCGGACATCAATCAGCGCTGGCGCAAGCCGACCGGGCGCCTGGTGCTGGACTGGAAGCCGAAGCTGTCCTTCACCGACGAAACCCTGGTGTATGCCTCGCTGTCGCGCGGCTACAAGGCCGGCGGCACCAACTCGCCGGGCATCGGCGCCGATCCGAAGAACCTCTACTTCAATCCGGGCCCGTCGACGTTCAAGCCCGAATACGTCAATGCGTTCGAGATCGGCACCAAGAACATGATGGACGGCGGCAAGCTGATGCTCAACGCCGACGCGTTCTACTACGACTACAAGGACTACCAGGTCTCGCAGATCGTCGATCGCGCCACCTTGAACGAAAACTTCGACGCGAAGATCTTCGGCTTCGAGCTGGAAGGCGCCTGGCAGGCCACGCGCGCACTGCGTTTCGACGGCAACCTCGGCTATCTGCATACGCGGCTTGCCAACGGATCCCGCTCGATCGACGTGCTGAACCGCACGCAGGGCAATCCGGACTACGTGGTGATCAAGCCCTGGCTGCAGCAGGCTTCCAATTGCGTGGCGCCGAAAGCGGAGGTGGAAAAGCTGCTGCAGTGGGCGCAGACCTCGGGCTACGTGCTCGCCTTCAACGACCTGGCCTCGTTCTGCGGCGGTCCGTTCCCGACCAGCAACTTCGTCGCGCCGGATGGCTCGATCCAGCTGGCCAGCGGCGATTTCTACAATCCCAATACGCAGGCGCCGAACGGCGGCAAGGGCTTCTACGCCGATCTCGGCGGCAAGCAGCTGCCGAACTCGCCGCATTGGACCGGCAACGTGGGTACGCAGTACACCTTCTTCACCGCCAGCGGCGACTTCACCCTGCGCGGCGATTACTACCGCCAGAGCTCCAGCTATGCGCGCATCTACAACACGGTGTCGGACAAGCTGCGCGGCTGGGGTAACGCGAATCTCTCGCTGACCTGGCAGTCGGCGAAGAGCGATCTCACCGTGCAGCTCTACGTCAAGAACCTGTTCAACGACACACCGATTACGGACGCCTTCGTCAACAGCGACGACAGCGGATTGACCACGAACGTCTTCACTCTCGATCCCAGGATCTACGGGATCTCCGTTCGCATGGGCTTCAACTGAGAGGTTCCACCGCTCTTATGCAGGGATAGCGCAGGCGCGTCTGCGATGTCCCTGCACCTCCGCTGGCAATGCCCTGTGCGTTGCCGGCGCAAGCCGCTGCGGCCTGCGTTCCGGCCGCGGTGCAGCCCGGTGCTCATCGCACCTCCTAACCTTGAAAGGAGTCATCGCATGACCTTCGTCAAATCCATCGCTGCAAGTGGTGTGCTGGCCGTTGGCATGTTGGCCGCCGCGCCGAGTTTCGCTTCGCATTTCACGCCGGACGGCACGTTCACGGCCACGGGTTCCACCAGTCTTTCGGCGCTTGGCGGCGCGATCAGGATTCCGTGCAAGTCCGTCTTCACCATCGTGGTGAGCGGCGGCGTGGGCGTCGTCACCAATGCCGTGTTCAGCCCCGATCCGGCCAACGGCAACAACGCGAACTGCAACAACCTGCAGGCGACCAACTTCAACTGGCCGTTGAACATCACCAGCGCCACCGGCGGCGTGGCCCAGAACGTCAAGGTGGTGGGCATCAACGGCAACCCGGTGACCTGCGGCGCCGGCCCGGTGCCGGTCACGCTGAGCAACGGCGTCGCCACCTTCAACGGCCAGCTCAATCCGGGCGCCTGCGCGGTGACCAGCAGCAGCCTGCCGGTGGTCAACACCGGTGGCGGCGCCACGCTGAGCATCGTGTATCCGTAATCAAGGAGCGGCATGGCGTTCCGGCTGGCAGGAGCCTGGCCGGGACGCGCCAGGGACGGCGTAGCTGGGATGCTTTTTCCGTCGTACCGCTGCGCAAGAGGGCGACCTCTTGCGCAGCCTTGATCTATCCGCGCCGCGATCGAGCGTCGTGCCGTAGCTGATTTTCAAGTGGGGAGCCGCTTGCAGGGCCTTTTGGCGCTCGCGGGCCCGGTGCGGCCGTGCCGGAATCCATGGCTTGCCATGCGCAAGCTTTCACTAGAAATACCGGAGATCACCATGTCAAAAACATTGAAGCTCTTCGGCATCGCCGCCGCCGGCGCGCTGGGCATCTGCGCGCAGACGGCGAGTGCCGGAACACCTTCGGGCGACTATGCGGTTTTCCAGCATTGCCCGTATCAATCGAACGACCAGGTCACCGCCTGCGTCGTTTCCACCATCACCTCGGGCTCGTTCAAGATCGGCAAGGCCACGGTGCCGATCACCAAGCCGATCGTGCTGCAGGGCGGCGTCAACAATATCGCCGGCCTCGGTGCGCTCTATGTTCCCGTCGATGGCGCGCCCGCCATGTCGGCCACGCCGCTGGAAGTGCCGGGCGGCCTGCTCGGCCTGATGGAACCGGACTCCACCTGGCCCGGACCGCTGGCGCAGGCGTTCTGGCATATCGTCAATACGGTGAATGACGTGTACGCCACCGCGGAGCCGGTGGGGCCGGCGCAGGCCAATCTGATCAACGCTTCCTTCCCGCCGTTGCCGCCGGAAGACCCCACGGTCATCCAGCTGCCGATCCGCATCCATCTGCAGAATCCCTTCCTCGGCAACACCTGCTATATCGGCTCCGCCAGCCATCCGATCGTGTTGAAACTGGTCGCCAATACCACCAGTCCGCCGCCGCCGAATACGCCGATCAGCGGCGTGCCGGCAGCGCTGTCCTTCCTCGATACGACGGACCCGGTCGGGCAGATCCTGATGGCCGATGGCGGCACCCTGGTCGACAACTCCTTCGCCGTGCCGAAGGCCGAAGGCTGCGGCAATACCTTGCTGCCGATCCCGATCGTCACGCCGATCCTGCAGGGCATCGTGACGGCCGCGGTCAACCTCAAGGAAGGATTGCCAGCCGCGGCAGGAAAGAACACGGCCATCATGAGCGGGGATACGGCGATCGGGCCGACCATCTACGTGCAGGCCAGCGAAAAGTAAGCCGGTTCCACGATTATCTTTGAATAAGCCGCCGGTTTTCACGGAATAAAACCCCTCTCCTTTGCCCGCGGGGATGGGAGAGGGGTTGCTCCCGCCGAAACGGCTATTCAATTCTGGATATTGAACTCGTTTTCATGCCGGTTATGGTCCGTCCGTGCTGGTAGGATCGGGCAGAACGGCAAAGGTGAGAATTTACGCGTGAATAGCCAAGTGACCGCGTCGGGAAATACCCGTATCCGCCTGTTGCAGGCAGCCGAAGCGCTGTTTATCGAGCGCGGCTTCGAATCCATGTCGCTGCGGCAGATCACCCAGCTCGCCGACGCCAACCTGGCCGCCGTGAATTACCACTTCGGCAGCAAGGAACTGCTGGTGCAGGAGCTGCTGTCCAAGCGGCTCGACCGCCTCAACCAGGAGCGCCTGCAATTGCTGGCCGCCTGCGAACAGGAGGCGGACGGCAAGCCGCTGCATGCGTCGGCCGTGTTGAGCATCCTGTTCGTGCCGGCGCTGCGGCTCAGCCGCGATCCCGCCGGCGGTCCTGCCTTCATGCGCCTGCTCGGCCGCGTCTACAGCGACGCCTCGCCGTTTATCCGCGACCATCTGCAGGAGCATTACCGCCCGATCTTCGGGCGTTTCTTCGAAGCGTTCTCGCGAGCGCTGCCGGAACTGCCGCGCAACGAACTGGGCATGCGCCTGCACTTCATCCTCAAGAGCTTGTCCGGCCTGCTCGCCGGCGAGGACATGGACGAACTCATCGCCTCGCTCGGCATGGGCGAAACCCTGAGCGATGCCGTGGTGCTGGCGCGCCTGATTTCCCTGCTGTCGCCGATGCTGACCAGTCCCTTCGGCAGTCCGGAACAGATCGAGATCGTCGAGCAGGTGATGGGGCAGGCCGACGCCGCGGCGAAAGCGACCGATGCCGTGCAGGCGGCCAGCGGCCAGGTGAGCCACAAATCGTTCGGCGTGCTGACCATGTTGAACGAATCGAACGACGGCGCCTGAGCGCCCGCCGCGGACGCTAGCGTTCGCGGCCCTTCCTGTTCACCAAAGAACGCATCGCCTACCAGTGAGCCGGGTGCGCGCGCACCGGTCGCGTACCTGCGCAATACGCCGACGAATCGGCGAAAACGCCAACTGCACACGGCAACGCAAAAACTTGCGGCTTGCAAAGCCGCGCGCATTGTTTGAAGAATCTACGAGGGGAGGGTCAAGCATGCCGCTCAGCGCGCCAGCAGGCGCGCGTGCCTGCCGCCATTCCTGCCGCATCAGCATCGTTTTCCATGGATCTGAAACGTCGTGCGCGCGTCCGCGCCAGGACGTCCCTCGTTAGGAGTACGCATGTCTACCGGTTCGCGCCCGTCGGAAACACTTTACGAAGTCGTGGTCAATCAGCACGGCCAGTACTCGACCTGGCCCGTGTACAAGGCGCTGCCGCAAGGGTGGGCGAAAGCGGGCAAGCAAGGGCCGAAGGCGGCCTGTCTCGAATTCATCGGAGCGACGTGGACTGACATGCGTCCGACGTCGCTCGGCGCCAGCGTGCGCCGCTAGCGCCGCGGCGCGGTTCGTTTTGCGTTACTGACGATCTGTTGGGGATCGTCATCGTGATGCCCCTTGGGGGAGGGGAGTTGGCTGCACGGTCAGCCATGGTTTCCGTGTGCGCACGGCCGTCACCGCGGCCGTGCAGCGGAGCCATGAGCCAGTATGGATGCGTCGCTCGTGAAAACCGTACTTTCGTTCGTGGGGCAGGGTACCCATCACGTGGGGATGGGGCGTGAATTGTTCGAAGGCGATGCATGCTTCCGCGCGAGCATGCAGCACGCCGACGGGGTGGTGCGCGAGCGTTGCGGCGAGTCCGTACTGGCCTTGCTGTATCCCGCGCAGAGCAGCCATGAACCGCTGACGCGCCTGCTGCACAGCCATGCCGCGATCTTCATGGTCGAGCATGCGCTGGCGACGTCGCTGCGCGAACGCGGCCTGCAGTTCGACCTGGTGCTCGGCTCCAGCCTCGGCACGTTCGCCGCCGCGGCCGCCGCCGGCTGGATCGATGCGGACGCCGCGCTGCTGGCGGTGATCGAGCAGGCGCTGGCGGTCGAAGCACATGCCGAACCCGGGCGCATGATCGCCGTGCTCGGCGATCCGCAGCTCTATCTCGACGCGGCGTTGCTCGCGCTGTGCGAAATCGGCGCGCGCAACTTCGCCAGGCATACGGTGCTGTCGCTGCCGGAAGCCAACGGCGAGGCCGTGGAATATCTGCTGCGCCAGCGCGGTATGAGTTTCCAGCGGCTGCCCGTGGCGTTTCCGTTCCACTCGCGCTGGGTCGACGCGGCGAAGGCGCCGTACGAAGCCTTCCTGCGCACGCTCGCGCCGAAAACCGGCCACCTGCCCGTCGCCTGCTGCACCGCGGGCGCCGTGCTGCCGGCGATGACGCCCACCGATTTCTGGTCCGTCGTGCGCGATCCCATCCGCCTGCCGGAAACACTGGCGGCGATCGGTGCGCCAGAGGGCCATCGCTATATCGACGCCAGCCCCGCCGGGACGATGGCGACGCTGCTGAAACACGCGCTGCCGGTCGGAGGCGCGCAGATCCGCCCGATCCTGTCGTCTTCCGGCGGCGATCTCGCGCGGCTCGATGCGCTGCTGCCCAGACCCGCGCGAACGGCAGCGGCAGGCAAGGGACAGGTAAGTAACGGACAACTACCGGAGTCACGCCCCATGAAGGCAGTCATCTTTCCAGGCCAGGGTTCGCAATTCAAAGGCATGGGCAAGGAGTTGTTCCCGCTCTTTCCCGAGCAGGTGCGCAAGGCGTCGGAAATCCTGGGTTATTCGTTGGAAGATTTGTGCCTCAACGACCGCGACGGCCTGCTTTCCAAGACCCAGTACACGCAGCCCGCGTTGTACGTGGTCAACGCGCTGCACTACTACCAGGTGCAAGCCGGCGGGGCCACGGATGCGCCCGTCATCTTCGCCGGCCATAGCCTGGGCGAGTACAACGCCCTGCACGCGGCCGGCGTGTTCTCCTTCGAAACCGGCCTGCGGCTGGTGCAGAAGCGCGGCGAGCTGATGGGGCGCGCGAGCGGCGGCGGCATGGCCGCGGTGATGGGGCCGTCGGCGCAGGACCTGCGCGGCATGCTGCAGGAGCATCGCCTGCACGGCATCGATATCGCCAACCTCAATACGCCCACGCAGACGATCATCGCGGGCGACCACGAGGCGCTTGCGGCGGCGGCGCAATTGTTCGAGAAGATGCAGCTGCGCTACGTGCCGCTGAACGTCAGCGCGCCGTTCCATTCGCGCCATATGCGGCCGGTGCAGGCGGAATTCGCCGAGTTCCTGCGCGGCTTCAGCTTCGAGGCGCCGAAGGCCACGGTGATCGCCAATGCCACCGCACGGCCGTACGAAGGCAGCCGCATCGCCGACACCCTGGCCAGCCAGATCGCCACCCCCGTGCACTGGGTGGATTCGATCCGCTATGTGATGGGCAAGGGCGAGGTGGAGTTCCAGGAGCTAGGCGCCACGATCCTGTCCAAGATGGTGACGGAGATCCGCCGCACGCAGACGCCGATTTTCGACGACGAGGACGATGCCGCGCCGGTAGCGCCTGCCATCGTTCCCCGTGCCGATGACGCCGGCACGCCGGCGGAGTCCTTCACCGCACCGCGCGGCGAACCCGGCGCGATCGAAGCCTCCTCGCTGGGCAGCGCGGTGTTCCGCCGCCGACACGGCGTGCGCTACGCCTATATGAGCGGCGCGATGTACCGCGGCGTCGCCTCGGCCGAACTGGTGGTGCGCATGGGCAAGGCCGGCCTGCTCGGCTTCTTCGGCGCCGGCGGACTGTCGCCGGCAAAGATCGAGCAGGGGCTGCTGCGCATCAAGGCGGAGCTCGATGCGGGCCAGCCCTATGGCATGAACCTGCTCGCCAACTACGAGTACCCGGCGCAGGAAGAGGCGGTGGTGGATCTCTACCTGCGCCACGGCGTGCGCAACGTGGAGGCGGCGGCCTTCATGCAGATGACGCCGGCGCTGGTGCGTTTCCGCCTTAATGGACTGCGGCGCAACGCTGCAGGCGAGCTGGTGTGCACGCATCGCGTCATTGCCAAGGTGTCGCGTCCGGAGGTCGGGCGCGCTTTCATGAGCCCCCCGCCGCCGGCCATCGTCGAGCGCCTGCTCGAACGCGGCCTGGTCACGGCGGAGCAGGCGGCCTGGGCGCCGTCGGTGCCGATGAGCCACGACGTCTGCGTCGAAGCCGATTCCGGCGGCCATACCGACGGCGGCATCGTGGCGGTGATGCTGCCGCCGTTGATGAAGCTGCGCGACGAGCTGCAGGCCGCGCATGGCTATGCCGAGCCGATCTGCATGGGCCTGGCCGGCGGCATCGGCGGCCCCGAGGCCGCGGCCGCGGCCTTCCTGCTGGGCGCGGACTTTATCGTCACCGGCTCGATCAACCAGTGCACGGTGGAGTCGGGCATGAGCGCCGACGGCAAGGCGCTGCTGCAGGCCATGGACATCCAGGACACCGAGTACGCGCCGGCCGGCGACATGTTCGAGATCGGCGCGCAGGTACAGGTGCTGAAGAAGTCGGTGTTCTTCCCGGCGCGCGCCAACAAGCTGCTGTCGCTGTACCGCCACCACGAGAGCCTGGAGGACATTCCCGAGCGCACGCGCAAGCAGCTGGAGACGACGTTCTTCCGCAAGAGCTTCGGCGAGATCTGGGAAGAGACCCGCGCCTATTTCCGCTCGGTGGGCCTGGAGCACGAGATCGCCAAGGCCGAGGCCAATGCCAAGCACAAGATGGCCCTGGTGTTCCGCTGGTACTTCGCCTACTGCACGCGCATCGCCATGGAAGGCAAGGGCGAGGACCGCGTGAACTACCAGATCCAGACGGGCCCCGCGCTGGGCTCGTTCAACCAGTGGGTGAAGGGCACGGCGCTGGAGCCGTGGACCGCGCGCCACGTGGACGACATCGCCGTCCGCGTGATGGAAGGCGCGGCCGAGCATCTCAACCGTTCCTTCGCGCGGCTGCGCCGCGGCTGACAACGAATCGAAGCACAGGAAGGCACGCGCATGAACGCCGGTCAGATCGAGCCGATCAATGTATCCCCCGAACGCGAGGACATCGCCATCGTCGGCATGTCCTGCCGCTTCCCGGGCGCCGCCGACTATGCGCAGTACTGGCGCAACCTGGGCGCCGGGGTCTCCAGCGTGGGCGAGGTGCCGGCGAACCGCTGGGACAGGGAGGCGTTCTACTCGCCCGACGTGCGCGAGCCGAACAAGTCGACCAGCAAGTGGGGCGGCTTCATGGACGGCGTGGAGTTCTTCGACGCCGACTTCTTCGGCATCTCCGCGCGGGAAGCGGCGGTGATGGATCCGCAGCAGCGCATCATGCTGGAGCAGGCCTGGAACTGCCTGGAGGATGCCGGCTACGACCCGCGCGCCTTCAGCGGCACGCGCACCGGCGTCTATGTCGGCGTGTTCACCTTCGACTACCGCGACCACCTGGGCCGCGCGCTCGATGCCGTGGAGGCGCACGTCGCCACCGGCACGCATACCGCGCTCATTCCCAACCGCATCTCCTATTTCCTCAACCTGCACGGCCCCAGCATTCCGGTCGACACGGCCTGTTCCAGCTCGCTGGTAGCCTTGCACAAGGCCGCGCACGCCATCCGCCGCGGCGAATGCGAACAGGCCCTGGTCGGCGGCGTCAGCGTGCTGTGCAGCCCGACCCATTTCATCTCGTTCTCCAAGACCGGCATGCTGTCGCCGGACGGCAGCTGCAAGACCTTCGACGAGCACGCCAACGGTTACGTGCGCGGCGAAGGCGCGGCGATGGTGCTGGTCAAGCCGCTGGCCAAGGCGGTGGCCGACAAGGACCGCATCCTGGCGGTGCTGCGCGGCAGCGCCGTCAACCATGGCGGGCATGCGCGCACGGTCACTTATCCGGGTTCGCTGGCGCAGTCCAACGTGGTGGCGCATGCGCTGCGCGAAGCGGACGTGCCGGTAGGCACGGTGAGCTATGTGGAGGCGCACGGCACCGGCACGCCTAAGGGCGATCCGATCGAGATCGAAGGCCTGAAGATGGCTTTCGCCCGCGTGGCGGAGGAGCGCGGCGAAGTACTGGATGCCGGGTCCTGCGGCATCGGCAGCGTCAAGACCAATATCGGCCACCTGGAATCGGTGGCCGGCATGGCCGGTTTGATCAAGACCATCCTGTGCATGCGCCATGGCGTGTTTCCGCCGCTGGTGCATTACACCAGGCTCAATCCGCGCATTGCGCTGGAAGGCAGTCCGTTCTTTATCGTCGACCGGGCGCAGCCGTGGGTGGTGCGCAAGGACGAGCAAGGGCGGCCGGTTCCGCGCCGCGCGGGCATCAGCTCGTTCGGCTTCGGCGGCGTCAACTCGCATGTGGTGGTCGAGGAGTATCCCGCCGGCGAGGCGGCAGCCGACGAGGTGGCCCCGTCGCGCGAACCTGCGCTGATCGTGCTTTCCGCGAAGACCGTGCCGGTGCTGCGCGAGCGCGCGAAGCAGCTGCTGGACGTGCTGGATTCCGGTGAAATCGGCGATGGACAGTTGGCCGATCTCGCTTACACCCTGCAGATGGGACGGCAGGGGATGGCGGCGCGCCTGGCGGTGGTGGTGGATTCGGTGGCGGCGCTGCGCGCGCGGCTGCAGTCGTGGCTTGACGGCGACACGCGCGGCATCTTTGCCGGCGAGCTTTCGGCCGAGGCGACCGCATGGTCCGCGGAAGCGGTTTTGGTCCAGCCCGATGCGGACGCGCTCGAAACGGCGCGGCGCTGGGCCGCGGGCGAGTCCTTCGATTGGGCCGCTCTTTACGCCTCCGTTCCGCGCCGCCGCCTTGCCTTGCCGACCTATCCCTTCGTGCGCGACAAGCACTGGGTCGAGCTGAAAACGGCAGTCGGCGCGCAGGCGGCGATCCATCCGCTCGTGCATCGCAATACCTCGACCGTGTCCGGCCTGCGCTTCACCAGCCGGTTCAGCGGCCGCGAATCTTTCCTTGCCGACCACGTGGTGCAGTCGCGGCCGACCCTGCCGGCGGCGGCGCAGCTGGAGATGGTCCGTTGCGCCGCGGAGCTTGCGTTCGCCGCGGGTGGCGCCTGCCGCCTGCAGGATGTGGTGTGGCTGCGCCCCTTCGTCGCCGAAGACGAGTCCAGGGATTGCCATGTCGCGCTGTTCGCGGAAGGCGAGGGGCGCTTCGGCTTCGAGATCTACGACGACGAAGGCGAGGGCTGCGTCTACAGCCAGGGTGCGGTGACGAGGCAGCTTGCTGCTGCCGAACCTGCGACGCACGATCTGACCGCATGGCGGGCGCGCTGCCGGCGCTCCGTCCGCGAGGCGGGCGCCAGCTACGAGTTGTTCGATCGTATCGGCCTGGCCTACGGACCCGCGCATCGCGCGCTGGGCGAAGTACTGATCGGCGATACGGAGGCGCTTGCGCGCATCGTGCTGCCCGACGCCGCCAAGCCTTCGCAGGGCGACTACGTGCTGCATCCCAGCGTGCTGGATGCCGCGCTGCAGGCGGCCATCGTGGTCGCCGCCGACGGGCAGTGGACGGATGCCGGACTCGCCCTGCCTTTTGCGCTGGCGTCGCTGGACGTGATGGCGCCATGCCATGGCGACCTGTGGGCACTGCTCCGCCGCGAAGCAGGACAGCGCACTGGCGATGGCGTCAGCCGCTTCGATATCGATCTTTGCGACGACAGTGGCGCGGTCTGCGCGCGCCTTGGCGGCTTCTCGCTGCGTGCGGTGGGGCAGGCGAACGAAGAAGCCGTGCGCACGGCGCTGTTCGTCCCTGCGTGGACGCCAGCGGCGGCCGCGACCGGAGCGGCTCTCGCGCAACATCTGGTGCTGTCATGCGTGCCGTCAGCGAGCCCGCACGTGCCCGGCGCGGCCTTTGTCGATATCGACATGCATGGCGATCTGGCGGAGCGCTACGAGTCGGCGGCGGCTTCGCTGCTCGAAGCGATCCAGGCGCTGGTGCCGCAACCCGGGCGGCACCTGGTGCAGGTGGTCGTTCCCCAAGCCGGCGAAGCGCAGCTGCTGGGCGGCCTCGGCGGCCTGCTGCGCACCGCGCAGCGCGAGAATCCGCGCATTGTCGGCCAGCTGATCGAAGTCGAGCCGGGGCAGGACATCGCCCGGGCCATCGCCGATAGCCGCGAAAGCCTCGCATCGCGCATCCGCTATGTGGATGGCGTGCGCCAGGAAGGTGCGTGGCAGGAGACGGCGGCGCCATCCGTCGCGCGCTCGCCCTGGAAAGCGGGTGGAACCTACCTGATCACCGGCGGAGCAGGCGGCCTGGGCCGGATCCTCGCCCGCCACATCGCTGCGTCCGCAAAGGACGCCACGCTGATCCTCACCGGCCGCTCGCCGTTGCCCGATGCGGGCTTCGCCGAGCTGGCGGCCATGGGCGCCACGGTGCGCTATCGCCAGCTCGACGTGGGCGACCGGGAAGCGGTCCTGTCCTGCGTCAGCGAACTTGCCAGCCTCAACGGCATCGTCCACGCCGCCGGCGTCCTGCGCGACAGCCTGCTGGTGCGCAAGACCCGCGACGAACTGCAGGAGGTGCTGCGCGCGAAAGTCGCCGGCACGCTGCATCTGGACGAAGCCAGCCGCGATCTGGATCTGGATCTTTTCCTCTGCTTCGCCTCCACCTCCGGCGCGCTCGGCAATGTCGGCCAGGCCGACTATGCGGCGGCGAACGCTTTCATGGACGCCTTCGCCCGCCATCGCGCCGAACTCGTCGCCCAAGGCCGGCGCCGCGGCCGCAGCCTGTCCGTGGACTGGCCGCTGTGGGAAGCGGGCGGCATGCGCGTCGATGACGCAACGCGCGCGGAGCTGCTCGCGCACAGCGGGCTGGTGCCGTTGCGCACGGCCAGCGGCCTCGCCGCGCTGGAGCAGGCGCTGGCGCTGGACGTTGCGCAAGTGCTGGTGGCGGAAGGCGCGATCGCCCGGTTCAAGGCTGCGCTCGTGGACAGCCCGGCTGCGGTGTCCACAGCTCCGATCGAGGCGGGTTCCGTCTCCGCCGAATTGCGCGACAAGGCGGTGCGCTACTTCGTCCGCCTGCTGGCCGGCACGCTCAAGCGCGCGCCGGAGAGCATCGACGCACGGGCGCGGATGGAAGCCTATGGCATCGATTCGATCCTGGTGATGGAACTGACCCGCTCGCTGGAGCAGGTGTTCGGCACGCTGTCCAAGACCTTGCTGTTCGAATACCAGACCATTGCCGAGCTGGCGGGGCATTTCCTCGAAGAGCATCGCGAGCGGCTGGTCGAGGCGCTGGGTGAGACCGCGCAGGAAGCACCGGTGGCGGGGCCGCGCGACACAGTCGCGCCGCCGCCGCTGTCGCGCCGTCCGCGTTTCGGTGTCAGCCAGCCCGAGCGCTTGGCGGCGGCGCTCGATGCCAAGAGCGCGGCCGGCGAGATCGCCATCGTCGGCGTGGCTGGCCGCTATCCGCAGGCGGCCGATCTCGCCGCGTTCTGGGCCAACCTCAGCCAGGGCGTCGACAGCATCACCGAGATTCCCGCCGAACGCTGGGACTACCGCGACTACTACGACGCCGACCGCGATGCGCCGGGCAAGACCTACGGGAAATGGGGCGGCTTTATCGATGGCGTCGACCGCTTCGATCCGCTGTTCTTCAATATCTCGCCGCGCGAAGCGGAACTGATGGACCCGCAGGAGCGCCTGTTCCTCGAATGCGTGCATGCCACGCTGGAAGATGCCGGCTACACGCGCGAGAACGTGGCCGAGGACGGCAACGTCGGCGTGTTCGCCGGCGTGATGTACGAGGAATACCAGCTCTACGGCGCGCAGGAGCAGGCGCGCGGCAACAACCTTGCGCTGCTCAACAGCCCCGCCTCGGTTGCCAACCGCGTTTCCTACTTCTGCAACTTCAACGGCCCCAGCCTGGCGCTGGACACCATGTGCTCGTCGTCGCTGACGGCGATCCATCTCGCCTGCCAGGCCATCCAGCGCGGCGATTGCGCCGTGGCCATCGCCGGCGGCGTGAACGTGTCGATCCACCCGAACAAGTACCTGATGCTGGCCCAGGGCCGGTTTATTTCGGGCAAGGGCCGCTGCGAGAGCTTCGGCGAGGGCGGCGAAGGCTATGTGCCGGGCGAGGGCGTGGGCGCGGTGCTGCTGAAGCCCTTGGCGCAGGCGCAGGCCGATGGCGACCACATCTATGGCGTGATCCGCGCCACCGCGGTCAATCACGGCGGCAAGACCAACGGCTACACGGTGCCGAATCCGAACGCGCAGGCGAAGGTGATCGAGCGCGCGCTGCGCCGGGGCGGTGTCGATGCGCGCGAGATCAGCTATATCGAGGCGCACGGCACGGGCACCAGCCTGGGCGACCCGATCGAGATCGCAGGCCTGGCCAAGGCGTTCCGCCACTGGACGCGCGACACGCGCTACTGCGCCATCGGTTCGGCGAAATCGAATATCGGCCACTGCGAAAGCGCGGCCGGCATTGCCGGCGTCACCAAGGTGCTGCTGCAGCTGAAGCATCGGCAGCTGGCGCCGAGCCTGCATTCGGCGGTGCTGAATCCGAACATCGATTTCGACGCCACGCCGTTCGTGGTGCAGCAGGAGCTGGCGCCGTGGGCGCGGCCGGTGATCGATGGGCGCGAGCGGCCGCGGCTGGCAGGTATCTCTTCGTTCGGCGCGGGTGGGGCGAATGCCCACGTGGTGATCGAGGAGTACATCGCGCCGCAACCGGCGGCACAGCCGTCCGGTCCGGCACTCGTCGTGCTTTCGGCGCGCCATGAGGACAGGCTGCGTGAGCAGGCTGCGCGCCTGCTTGCCGCGATCGAGGCGGACCGGCAACTGCCGCTGCACGATCTGGCCTACACCCTGCAGGTGGGCCGCGAAGCGATGGACGAGCGGCTGGGCGTGCTCGCTCATTCGCTGGAGGATCTGCGCACGAAACTCGCGGCCTACGTGGCCGGAGAAAGCGCGATCGAGGATCTTTATCGCGGACAGGCGCGGCGCAACAAGGACGCCTTGGCTGTCTTCGCCGGCGACGACGATGCGGAAGCCATCGTCGAGGCGTGGATCGCGCGCGGCAAGTTCGGCAAGCTGCTCGATCTGTGGGTCAGGGGCCTGGCGATCGATTGGGCGCGCCTGCGCACGGATGCACCGCTGAGGCGCATCAGCCTGCCCAGCTACCCGTTTGCGCGCGAACGCTATTGGGTGCAGACGGGCGAGGCCCGCCCGCTTGCCCCCATGACCGGTGCGAACCTGCACCCGCTACTGCAGCGCAATACCTCGGATCTCGACGGGCCGCGTTTCAGTGCCGGCTTCAGCGGCGGCGAATTCTTCTTCGTGGACCATGTAGTGCGTGGCACGCGCATGCTGCCCGGCGTCGCCCAGCTGGAAATGGCGCGCCGCGCGGTCGCCGAAGTGGCCGGTGCCGGTTTCGAGCCGCGCCTGAAGAACGTGTCGTGGCTGCGGCCGATCGTTGCCGGTCCGGATGGCATCGCGCTGCAGTTGTCGCTTTATCCGGAAGCCGATGGCGCTGTCGGTTTCGAGATCCATGGCGGGGGCGACCTGGTTTACGCACAAGGCATGGCCGTCGATGGGCGCGGTGCCGAGGCGGTGGCGAATCACGATCTCGTGCTGCTGCGCTCATCGTGCACGACGACTTACACCGCAGCGGACTGCTACGCCGCCTTGGCGCGGATGGGTCTGCAGTACGGGCCGTCGTTCCAGGGCATCCGCGAACTCTTCACCGGCGCCGGCCAGGTGCTCGCGCGCATTGCCGTTCCTGCAGCGGCGCCGGCGGATGGCTACGAACTGCATC
>Ga0065165_1002414_pt1 | contig 15940 bp, 11 predicted proteins | sample AraplaMF_Cvi_mMF_FD_63813 | JGI IMG/M metagenome (GOLD analysis project Ga0065165, IMG submission 63813) | Arabidopsis root microbial communities from the University of North Carolina, USA - plate scrape MF_Cvi_mMF (version 2) (version 3) | ecosystem: Host-associated > Plants > Roots >...
AGATAAATTTCGTTGCATAGCGTTTAAAAGGCAGAGTTACTTTTTACGGTCCAGAGATTTGAAACCGCTTTCCAGGAATCGTAGCGGGAACAGACAGCCCAGCGAGAACGATAAGTTATCGAGGGTAAGATCGTCCATCGCATCGTTTACACCGCTCAGACGATCGCTGCCATACCGGTTCTTCGTAGACGATATGTTGCTCATTCCGTACTTATACATAATGTCAAGGTTCAGACGCACGTTGTTCTGGAGGCTGTAATAAAAACCAGCACCGCCCAGAAGTCCCCAATGATTCTTGGCAAAAAGATCTTTAGCGCCAACCATAATGGGTTCGTTTCTGAATGTATTGGTACCACCAGAGGCCATGTCTGTTCCCGATACGGTTACCGATTTACTGGCATCGATCAGAATCGCGGAATAAAAGCCCGCCTGTAGGTACGGTCTGATTTTATGTCCTACGAACTCATACTTTACCGTAACAGGAATAACGGCATGGTTTACCTTTTGCTCCTGTTCGTAATTCAGTACTACGTTGTCGTTCGGACGGCCAGCCAATGAAATCCATTCATACGAATTACTATAGGCAAATACCGAATGCTGATACGTAGGCTGCAGGCTGAACGAAAATCCTCTGTAGTAGAAGTTGAGTTCGAGGGTAGCCTGGCTACCCATTTGTCTGAAGCTATCATATTGCTTTCGTGTAACCGATGCATCGTAGTTTGTGGGCGATAGTACCGAATAGGCTGTTTCCACGCGTGGTTTCGAAAGATTGCCGCCGGCTTTGAGACCGAGCCAGAACTGCTTCTCGAGAAACTTCTCGTTCTCCTTATTCTGCTTGTTGTAAGCTGCAGCATTGCGTTTCCGCTTACTTTGTTTTTGCTGGGCCGAAGCGCCCGTGGCCAACATGACGCATAATGCGATCAGGTAGAGTCTTTTCATTCGCTCTCGTTAATAGTGGTTCCGTAATAAATAATACCTATAGTTCCTTCGTATTCGTAACAAGATAGGCGAAGAAACTATAGGGTATGCGTGGGTGTGGATTATTTCGTGATTATCAATTTTTTCGCTTCCTGATAGAACCCGGATTTGAATTGGCTGATATAAGTGCCCGTGGGCAGATCTATAAGGTCTACTTCAATGCGATACTCGCCCGGAGCGTAAACGCCGCTTACCAGCGTCTTTGCGTGATTACCTTTGCTGTCGATAAGATTTACTGTTACCTGGTTAGATGCATTTATCTTGAAGTGAACAGTGGTTTTAGCCGTAGCCGGGTTAGGATAGCAACCTTCATAGTTAAACCGTGAGCTGATAAAATCGTCAATACCAGTAATGGTTTGCTGTGCTATTGGAAGCTGCTCGAATTTCACACCGTCCGTTGTTCCGGCAGCGTCCATAAGGCCAGGAAATATAACGTTGAGACGGGCATCGTCAACACCCATCCAGTCCTTCATAATGTTGGCGTAGATCTTACGGTAATCGTATTGCATATCTACGTTTCGGTTGGTTCCCATTTCCGGCACTTTGCCGAGTACGCCCGGTTGAACGCCTTTGCCAAACACGAAAAGAGGACCTGCGTCGCCGTGGTCCGTGCCGTAACTTCCGTTCGACGTAATGTTTCTGCCGAATTCAGACGTAGTTACAGTAAGTACACGATCTTCGAGTCCACGGGCACGCAGGTCGTCCTGGAATGCTTTCATTGCAGTGGCAATATGGTACAGCAAGGCTGCGTGGCCACCCATAGACGGAGAATCACGTTGCACCTGATCGGCATGTGAGTCAAAACCACCGATTTTTACGAGAAAGATCTTCGTTTTACAACCACCGGCAAGCATACGGGCAACCATTTGCAGCTGTGGTGTTAAACCGTTACGCTTACTGCCCTGCGGCGCGTATAACGGATACGTTTCAGGATAGGTCGTGCTTCCTTTCTGACCATCGCGCCATACCTGGAACATACGGGCAGCATAATCTTTCGACTTGTCTTCAAGGCTCAGAATCCACTGTAATTCCTTATAATACGGAGATCCAGCGATGTATTCAGGAGGGATACCACGCGGGTCAATCTGCCCGAGGCGTTCCTCGTTAAAACCATCGAGTTCGCCAACCAGTTGGTTGAATTGCTCCGGGTTGGTGATGGATATCGATGTAGGAATGTTTCCTGACTGGTGGAAAATCAATGAAACGTCATTGCCCATCTCAATCGCCAGAGGATCGAGCATTTCAGGATTAGGAAACTCCTCGGGGTATTTCTTCGGAGCATACTCGCCCTGCAGGTATCGTCCGACCCAACCGGACTGGAAGTAATCCTGTGCGCCACCGCCCATAAACCAGATATCGCGGCCACGGAAGTGAGACCCGTTGTTGTTTTCGTACGATACCCCCTGTACAACTTTTACACGACCAATATCATACAAAGCTTTAACAGCCTGCATGTCGGGGTGGAAACCCACCTGGCTGTCAGGCGGCAGTGTGTCGTCTACCGGAATAAGACCGCGTGTTTTGTTCTTTGCCGGTATGGCAATGTTGGCCCGTCTGGAGTAATACTCCTCATAGTTGGAAATTGGAATAACAGTGTTAAGACCATCGTTACCTCCTGATAATTGTAGTATAATCAGTACACGGTCGTTAGTACTGGCAGCGGCCATCTTGGCCAGCGCGCTATCACCTCCCAGAACACGTAGCGGAATGCCTCCAATCGTGAACGGTACACTCATAGCGAGCGGTAATTTCTTTAAGAAATCTCTTCTTGACTTGTTCATGATACGTTCCGGTTAGGCGAGTTGATATTCGGGAGTTTGAAGAATTGTATTGAAAAGGGTGGCGCACCACCGTGCCAGTTCTTCGTCCGACATTAAACCGGCCCAACTGGATCCCCAATAGGTTGGGTCTTCACCCAGATCTCCCATGAAGTGCGCAACAAAATAGTTCATACGCTCAGCGGTAATGGTCGCTAACATGTCCTGGTCAACATCGCGGTCGTAGGTAAGCGAATCCGGCACCGGCAGCAGATATTCCACCAGTGTTTTAACCAGCAGAGCCTGATCTGTTGCAATAGAACCGAATCTATCCCTCAGATATTTTAATGGATCTGCCTTTACCAAGCCGGGCTCATCCGCTCTGAACAGCCGCTGAATAAACTCATACCGTGTAGCCAGTGTGTTAGGAGTAATCCAATAGCGGTGATATACAGGATACTGCCAGTATGCTTCATAGCCCGCAATATCAAACGGCTCATAATAATTCATCGCCATGTTTCCGAGAATGCCGATAATATCCTTCGTAGCGGCATAGAACTCAACGGGAGAAGTATTCATGTCTGGTAGCTGTACTTCGAAGAAACGATAGGTGCCCAATACCAGGTCGATCGGCGATTTGATGATACCACCAAAGTTATCGTCGGCTATTCCCGCGGCCGCGTCATAGAAGTGCTGGCTGCGTAACAGTTCTTCAATGAGGGGCTGAAGTTTGTAGTTATTGGCTGCAAAGGTGTTCACCATCTCCGTGATGATACTCTCGATCGGATCCGCCTCATCGGTTGTATGGGGCCCCCATACAAAGAAGCGATATATTCTGCGACAGATATTCCTGGCGGTTTCAGGATTGGCATACACCAGGTCTACCAACTTGATAATTTCGTCCATCGCGCTTTCTTCCGTCGGGTTTCCACCTTGCATTAAGGTAGCATCAGGTGTAAGCGTAACGCCGCCGGGCTGGTACCGGTCGCTGAATTGCTTCGGCTCGTTATTATGCTGAGTGGCATTTGTCGCGCTGCCTTTTACTTTTCCACGCGGTAGGTTTGTATCCGGATCTAGTGTGGTAAAAGTGATATCGGAATCCCACCCAGAGAATACCTTTGCTGCAGCCTGCACATCGGCTTCCTTATAATATACATAATCGCCTTTCTCGGTTGTAGGCGGTATACGTCCTTCAAGGCCACGACCTACCGTATACAATTCGTGAAATTCCCGAGCAAAGTTCTCGTTCACGTTGCCCTTCACATTTAGCGCACCATCCAGAACACGCAGCATAGCGTTATCCACACACACCTTGGCTGTTAGAACCTTGAAGTTTTTGTCTGGTGATGTCGTTGCACCATCCAACGCAAACAAACGGAATAGCTGGTTCTGATAGTACAGCGCTTTGGCGTTGGTAACGCGCGACTTTATCGTTGTAAAGTGCGTGTGCAGAAAGTAAACAAGTCGTTCACGGGCCGAATAGGCGAGGGCTACAGAAGGATTAACACCAACAGCCATCATCTGGCCTATTGTCCAACCCATAAACCAGTTCTCAAGGTCAATAGAATTGGTGTCTTCCGATACAGGGAGCGTAATCCATTCCTGCCCCGTTTCGGGATTAACGGGAAGTTGCGGGTCAGGTAAGGTTCCGCTGTAAAGTGCACTAACAGCGGCGGTTGCAGTCATACTGGCGAAGTCGTCGATCTGTTGTTTCGTGCCCCCAAAGGCAGCCCTTCGCAAAAGGTGGGCTGCGCCTTTTTGGCCTAGTTGGCCTGAGAATGCGGGTAATGGCATATTAGTAGAGTGGTTTCGATAGGTGTATTTATAGATTAAAGTTCAGTAAATTATTTAGATCGCGGATGAAGTGCATTTATGCCCGTTCGTTGTAGCTTTTTTTCTGTTGCCATGGGGTTACTTTTTGAAGCCTCCGAAGCAAAACACATTTGCAAAACATTTAACCAGGTTCCTTTTTGAGGCAGTAGTTTCTGTCAATGCCTTAAATAATCTGTATATATTTAAGGTATGGATGCGGTTTCACTTACAGAAGTAACAAGCCGTAACTTTATCGATTACAGCTTTTGTGACAATGTAATTTTTTGACTCAGTTATGAAGATTATCGAGTGCCCACGCGACGCCATGCAAGGTTTGACAGAATTCATCCCGACAACGGAGAAGATACGGTACATCAACCACCTGCTAACAGTGGGGTTCGATACGATAGACTTTGGCAGTTTCGTTTCCGCTAAAGCTATTCCTCAGCTGCGCGACACCCCCGAAGTGCTCGAACAAATTAACTGGCGCAACAGCAGTTCAAAGCTGCTGGCCATTGTCGCGAACACGCGTGGTGCGGAAGATGCATCGCGCTATGAAGCAATACGTTACCTGGGTTTCCCATTGTCCGTGTCCGAAACCTTTCAACAACGTAATACCAACAAGTCTATACGTGAAGCGATGGATACCGTTAAAGCTGTACAACGCATTTGTGTGGCCTCACAGAAAGAGCTGGTAACCTATATCAGCATGGGATTTGGAAATCCCTACGGCGATCCATACAGCGTTGAGCGCGTGGCTGATTTTGCTGAAGAACTCGCGTCACTGGGCGTTCGGATCATTTCCCTGGCTGATACAATTGGTGTATCTACTCCTGACGTTATCAAATATCTTTTCACCTCGTTGTCAGAGCGTTATCGCGATATTGAGTGGGGTGCTCACGTGCATTCCAATCCACAATCAGCGCCACAACGCATTGAAGCGGCCTATCGGTCGGGTTGTAAGCGTTTTGACGGAGCTATTCGTGGCTTTGGTGGTTGTCCCATGGCAAACGATGATCTTGTAGGGAATCTGGCTACCGAAACCATTGTTCAATGCCTGGAGCAAGAAGGCGTTCAAACTGGGCTTGATAAGAAAGCTTTTGCTCAGGCATTGCACCTGGCAGACGAAATATTTCCAAACCATTGAAAATATTACTTACACCGGTGCCGGGCACGATATTCGCTTAACTTTGTTTAAATTAGATAATATGAAGTGTTTAAGCTCTATCGCTGTTCTGTTTTTTACCTTCTCTTTTGCCGTTGCCCAAAACTCTAAGGACCTCACGCAAAAGGGTAGAGAATTGTATGAAAAGCGGGAATTCATGGAGGCCCTCCTCAATCTGAATAAGGCGATCGAGGTCGATGCGAACTATGCTCCTGCCTACTATCTGAGAGCCAACATTAAAGATAACTTCGACGATCGCCACGGTGCCATGAAAGACTATAACCTGGCCATCGAAAAGAACGCCAAATTTGCTGATGCCCTTTTTGCACGTGGCAACGTTAAGATGAAGCTGCAGGACTACTATGGCGCCATCGCCGATTATACTTCAGCCATTACCATCAACGAAAACTACATCGAAGCATACTTCAACCGTGGAAAGGCCAAGCAATTCCTCCAGGCATACGAAGACGCCATTAACGATTGCTCGAAAATCATCCAGATCAATGCGAAGAACGTAGATGCATACTACATGCGCGGTATCCTTCGCCTTGATTTCGGCGATATGAAGAACGGCTGCCTCGACCTTAGTAAAGCTGGTGAACTTGGTGACCTGAAAGCCTATGAGGTTATTAAGGAAAAGTGTAACCAGAAGAATCAGGAAGAAGGCGGATACTAGGCCCGCACCAAGGCCTTCGCCAGTCTGAATTTTTTGCCGGGCAAGGCCTTTACCATTCCTTTAAATTCGAGATTTAGCAGCACGGATGCCATCTTGTTCACCATGATGCCGCAGTGCGCACTAAGCTCGTCTATCATCAACTCGCGATCATTCTCAAAAAGCGTTTTAAGAATCACATTTTCATCTGGCGAATAACCTTCCGGTATAACCGCTTCGGCTTTCGCTGGCGCAGGTTCATACGCCGTCCAGTTCATCACATACTCCAGGTCTCGTATTGATGTAATCAAATGTGCTTTGTTCGTCTTGATCAGGTTATTACATCCTGACGAGTAACGCATTCCTATATTGCCGGGAAAAGCAAATACATCCTTGTTATAACTGTTGGCAATATCTGCGGTAATGAGTGCTCCACCCTTTTCGGCAGCCTCAATAACCACCAGCGCATCGACAAGCCCTGCAATGATCCGGTTTCTAGCCGGAAAATTATGGGCATCGGGCTTCGTACCAAAAGGGTTTTCGCTAATAATTCCACCACATGCCAGCATATGCTGGGCGGTTTCCTGGTGCTGTGCCGGATACATAATGTCAATACCACTGCCCATCACTCCAATAGTCTGTAACGAACTTTTTATAGCGTGCTTATGAGCATGTATATCGATGCCATAGGCGAGACCGCTAACAATGGTAGCGTCGTGCGGTTTTAATGCCTCTGTAAATTCCTCCACACAACGCTTACCGTAGGCGGTGGCTTTTCGGGTGCCCACAATGGCTACCATCTTTTGCTTCTCAAAGTTTATATTGCCTTGTGTATACAGTAGGGCAGGCGCGTCTGTAACCATACGCAAACGAGAAGGATATTCTTTGTCGCAAAAGAATACAATGTTTGCCCCCATACGCTCTGCTGTCCGTAGTTCGGCTTCCGCATGATGATAGGGCTTTCCCTTCAAAATGGCTTCAGATGTTATTTCGCCGATCCCGGGTACTTGCAGTAATTGCCCCCGTGTAGATTTAAAAACAGACTCTGCAGATCCACGATAAGCAACAAGTTGTTTGATCAACTGCTTGCCAACGCCGGGAATAAAATGTAGTCCTAATAATGCAATTCTTTCCTGATTCATAACGTAACAACTTAATATGACTCTTTACACCGAATAACTTCCACGCCCGAAATCCTTTCCCTTCATCCCAACAGATAATTCATGCCTCCTGGAAACGCCCCCATTACAAAAGATGCCACACCTCCCGGATATACACCCTCATTGATCTACACGTCTAAGAACTAAACCCTAATTTACATTCCATACATATATGTCTGCCGTTATCTCCTAATCACACACCCTCATCACAAACTTTTCCTAACATTCTCAGTTGCCTAATAGGTCATTAATCGCGTAGACATGATGAGCAGCCTTCCAACTATGATTGTATCATGCTTAGGCAATCTAGCTTCCCAACCTATCTTCTGTAACGTAATTTTTGTCCTAATGTTAGCCCATACAAGCATACCCCACCCATTTTTTGAAACGAAATCAATGACCAGATTGGTCCTGAGCAATGATCATGAGTTACATGCGTAACAAACTCCCTAAGCCCGGACTAACAAGATGAATGCTGATGAGTAGTGTAAAATATATAACAGGCAACAGTTTATTAACCTAACGTGTAAAACTAAACGTATCGCAGGCGAAGCCCACGATATAAATATCTCAATGAAGTTTTTCCCGTAACTCCAATAAAAACGACCGCACTCTTTTCAAAGAATCGATCATTTCCATCTTATCCTTAACGGCTTGCGAATCATTGCGAAGCATTTCTTTTGCTCCCTGCAACGTAAAGCCTTTCTCTTTTACGAGGTGGTAGATCGTGCGGACATTATCAATATCTTCACGCGTGAACTGCCGATTACCTTTTCGGTTCTTTTTCGGCTTGATGATATCAAATTCTGACTCCCAAAAACGAATGAGCGAAGGGGCGACGTTAAAAACGTCGGCAACTTCTCCTATGGAGTAGTAAAGCTTCTCAATTTCCTTTTCCTTATACGCCATCTTATTGAGCAAGATAAGTAATTAAACCATCCCCGTCAATCTGAATCCCGGATTCAGGAAAATCTTTTTTCGTAAGCTCCTGTATTTTCTTAATTATCTGTTTAACAGGGTCAATTCGCACACCTGTCCCGTAAGTCTGGTAGGTTGGGGTAATCTGGGCCTTATGGAATTTCCCCGCACGATCTGTATATACTTTGATGATCGGAGCCAGCCCGTTAACACCCGCTACATTGATGCCGCGATAAGTACAGAAGTTACCCATACTGTAGGTTATAAAGCGGTCTTTGTAAACCTCTACAGCGCGTGTCACATGCGGCCCATGGCCAAAGATAATATCGGCACCTGCGTCAATCAGGGTATGCGCGAACTTGTAGACATCGCCGCGGTTCTCCCCATGGAATATCTCTGTAGTTTTTGGTACATTCTGGTATTGCGAGCCCTCAGCCCCCCCGTGGAAAGATACAATCACAACATCGCACTGTGCTGCGAGCTCTTCCACAATCCTTCGGGCACCCGCCAGATCATTCAATGGTACGCAGTTGGTATTCGGCGCAAAGGCGGCCAGCCCGTAACGAACGCTGTCTTTTACAAAAATGGTTGTCTTCTGCTCCATCTGTCCGGCATGAAGAATCCCCGCCACGTCCAGGGTTTTCATGCTGCTTCTCCGTCCGGGCTCACCAAAGTCACCGGCGTGATTATTCGCCAGGCTCATAATATCGAAGCCCGCGCTAATCAGGTGTCGCACATAGCGGGTAGGGGTACGGAATACATAACAAACCTTGGGGTCTTTACACGTCTTAGGGGTACCGCCTTCGTCAAGTAAGGTGCCCTCCAGGTTTCCAAAGGTAACGTCGGCGTCGCGTAATACCGGTTCAACGTCGCGAAGAAGGAAGTCTCCGTCGTTAGGAGGCAGCTTGTTTTCAGGGTAGTTCGTCCCCATCATAATGTCTCCTACGCCAATGATCGAAAGTGTATCACGAACCGGTTGAACCTCGGGTACAGGCTGTGCCGGCACTTGAAGTGTCGTAGTGTCCTGACCGAAGGAAAGTTGAACCGCCGAAGCGAAAAGGAGGAAGAAAAGCAAGCTGCGCATAGCGTAGAAATATAGAAGCAAATAAAAAGCTTTTTTATCAGACAGGACAAGCGTTGACCGTCTGTATTTGCTTTTTATCGCTACAATTTCCTCTGGTAAAGATTTGGCTAATCCAAAACCTCGTTCTGCTGGCTGGCTACCTCAATCAGCTTTTCGTATTCCTTATTGCTAAGGTCGCGCTGGAAGAAGTTGATCGGGTTAATGTGATCACCGTTATAGAGCACCTCGTAGTGAAGGTGAGATGCCACCGAATTACCAGTGTTGCCGACATAGCCAATAACCTGACCGCGTTTTACATGATCACCTTCCTTAACAGCAAAGGCAGAAAGGTGAGCATACCGCGTTTCATAGCTATAGCCGTGCTTCAGGTAAATCACATTTCCGTATGATCCGGAAAAATAGGCCATGGCAATTTTGCCATCACCGGTAGCATATACTGGCGTGCCCTTGGGAGCAGCAAAGTCAAGGCCCTTATGGTCCAGATAGCGGTGGAATATAGGATGGAACCGTCTGCCGTAAGTAAGGTGAAGCTGGTTAAGCTGTTTGTTGCTGATGGGTTGAATTGCCGGCCGTGAAGCCCACATCGCCATACGCTCCTTAAGCATTCGATTAAGCTCGTCGAACGATTGGAGCTCTACTCCAATACGATGCTCAAGATTCTGCAATGCAATGTAGTTGTTACGTATCGTGGGGTATTCGGCTAATGCCGCATTGTCAAATTTCTCACTTCCACCAATACCGGCTTCGCGTATCGAAGGTTGCAAGGGACTGGAGTCGAGAATCACGCGGTAGTTCTGGTCATCCTTCTCGGTCAGGTCGTGCAGTTCGCCGTAAGAATGCGTAATCTGTTCTTCCAAAATCTGCCACTCAGCCTTTAGCGTCTGATTCTTCTTTTCCAGTACAATCTCTTGCAGAGATCCGTAATTCATGAAGTAACCAATGTAGCCACCCATGGCCAGGCCAAACGATACGCCGACAAAAATGAATGCGCGACGTCTCAGCTGTTTTCCTTTGAGATACCAGGGCTCGTACTTGCACGTTTCGGGATTGTAACGGTATTTAATCTTCGCCATTAGTCCAAAGCCTGGTTTTGTTTTTTACTTAATTCCAGCAGTTGATAATGTTGTCTGCCGCTCAATCCCTCAATGATGTATAGCGCAGGGTCGACCGATTCTTTATCGCGAACAATTTCATAATGCAAATGCGGCGCAACTGAACCACCGCTGTTTCCAACCGTACCGATCACCATACCCTTCGTTACCTTCTGCCCTCGGTTTACATGCACATTTTCCAGGTGGGCGTACCGTGTGGAGAATCCGTTGCCGTGATTGATTTCGATAATTGAGCCGTAGCCCGCCTGAAGACTGCTGCTGTTTGCCACAACAACTTGACCGTCAGCGGCTGCCAGAACCTCTGTTCCGCGGGCCGCCGCAAAATCGATACCCTCGTGCTTATACATACCCTTATGAAAAGGGTTGATCCGTTTACCGAAACCTGATACAAGCTTATCCAGCTCCAGGTGCGCTATAGGCGATGCCGAAGGAATGGAGCGTATAAAATCGAGGTCATTCTTGTCAATGTGAATGGCGTCGCTGAAAGCTGCGTTGCTTCTGCTCGATTGTTCGAGCAAACGTGATGATGAGTTCCTTACAACATCAAGCCATGCCGTAAAACCAGAGGCATCGGCCAGTAGAATTTGTTCTTTAGAAATTGTAGCGTGATTACCCATGGGCTCCTCGGGAGCCGTGCTGAAAAGCTCGGTATAAAAACGACGGTCGGCCGCTTTAAGCGTATCCAACGTTTGATTAATTGATGCAAGCTGCTGACTCAGAACCTTTTTGTGTTCCGATAGCATCTTATTCTCCTGGCGCAGCGCCCGCTCATTGTCGGTTACCACCAGATAGTCGTTCAGAATGATAAGACCTGACAGGAATAACATGCTGGTAAGGAGTACCCCCAGCACGTAGACAAGAGCTCCTCCCGGGTTCACGCGTGCTCGCTCATACTGACACGTCTTGGAATTGTAGTAGTACTTGGCGTTATCCATCCGGTTCCAAAATCTAAAAAGTGCCGTTGTTGCTAAGCGGTAAAAAAATGTTAAATACCTGCTTAATCTCGGTCATCTGCTTATTTTTGTGGCTAATCCTCCCGATTTTGCTCACTACCAGCTGGGTTTGTGAAGCACTTCGGGATTTTAGCGGGGGCTAATATAGGCAAAAATAAAGAGACCTCGGCGCAACGTTGCACTTATGGTGACACGGAAGGATAAACGAACAAATAGCTTTTTTAATATAACAGAATGGATTCCGGCTCAATTAGACGCAAATTTTTAGAGTTTTTCGAACGAAAAGGACACACCATCGTGCCTTCCGCACCCCTTGTTCTTAAGAATGACCCTACTTTATTATTCACAAACTCTGGAATGGTCCAGTTTAAGGACTATTTTCTGGGTAACGCCGAGCCGAAAGCCACCCGTATTGCCGATACACAAAAATGTCTGCGCGTTAGTGGTAAGCATAATGACCTGGAAGAAGTAGGTATCGATACCTACCACCATACCATGTTCGAAATGCTCGGCAACTGGTCGTTTGGTGACTACTTCAAGAAAGAAGCCATCGCCTGGGCATGGGAACTGCTTACAGAAGAATATAAACTTCCCAAGGACCGCCTGTACGTGAGCGTATTTGGCGGCGATAAAGACGATAACCTGCCGATGGATCAGGAAGCTTACGACCTGTGGAAAGCTTTCGTTGACGAAGACCGTATCATCCATGGCAACAAGAAAGATAACTTCTGGGAAATGGCCGACGTTGGCCCATGTGGTCCCTGCTCTGAAATACACGTAGACCTTCGCTCGGACGAGGAAAGAAAACGCGTACCGGGAAAAGACCTGGTAAACAACGATCACCCGCAGGTAATCGAGATCTGGAACAACGTGTTCATGGAGTTCGAACGCTTCTGGACACCCGGCAAGGGAGGAGCAGGCGAACTTGTAAAATTCGATCTCGAGTATCGCGGCGAGGATAAGAAAGTAGCCCGAGAGAAACTACGCTCACAACTTACGTCACTCAAGCCGTTGCCGTCGAAAAACGTCGATACTGGTATGGGCTTCGAACGTCTCTGTATGGCCATTCAGGGCAAGACCTCGAACTACGATACCGACGTGTTCATGCCAATGCTTGAGTTTATCGGTAAGGCTGCAAACATTCCTTACAAGCAAGCTGAGAAGACAGACATCGCCATGCGCGTAATGGCCGATCACATCCGCGCCGTATCATTTGCCATTGCCGATGGACAACTTCCCTCAAATACGGGTGCCGGGTACGTAATCCGTCGTATTCTACGTCGTGCTGTGCGCTACGGCTTCACATTCCTGAATTTTAAAGAACCCTTCCTGTATAAACTGGTCGCAGTATTGGCCCACCAGTTAAAAGACGTGTTCACCGAGCTTGATTCGCAGCGTGACTATGTCAGCAAAGTGATCTTCGAAGAAGAAACATCATTTCTGCGGACACTGGAGAAAGGCCTCAAGCGTATCGAGTTAATCCTGGCCGACCTGCAGGGCAAAACCATTTCAGGTGAAATGGCTTTTGAGCTATACGACACCTTCGGCTTCCCGCTCGACCTTACCTCGCTGATAGCACGCGAAAAAGGATTCGAAGTTGATGAGCTCGGCTTCACTGCAGAAATGGAGAAGCAGAGAACTCGTGCAAAGGCTGACGCCGCCAAAGAAACTGGCGACTGGGTACTAACAGGTGCCGACCAGAAAACCGAATTTATTGGGTACGATAACCTGGAATCCGAAGTACGGGTCGTTAAGTACCGTAAGATCAAACAGAAGAACAAAGAACTCTTCCAGCTCGTGTTCGATAAAACACCGTTCTATGCAGAGAGCGGTGGCCAGGCTGGCGACAACGGTGTGATCGAAGATGCGAACGAAAAAATTCATATCGTCGATACCAAGAAAGAAAACGACCTTATCGTTCATCTGGTAGAGAAATTGCCGTCGAGCCTCACATCTACATTTACGGCGCAGGTAGACCGTCAGAAACGTGAGCTCACAGCAGACAATCACTCTGCTACACACTTGCTACACGCGGCGCTTCGCCAGGTGCTCGGCAAACACGTAGAGCAGAAAGGTTCGTTGGTAAACGAAAAGATATTGCGCTTCGACTTCTCGCATTTTGCAGCCATGACGGCCGAAGAACTGCGTGTGGTAGAAGACATCGTGAACCGTAAAATTCGTGAGAACATTCCCCTCGACGAGAAACGGAATGTCCCCATTGATCAGGCAAAGGCCTTAGGTGCCATGGCGTTGTTCGGTGAGAAATACGGCGATTTTGTTCGGGTAATTACCTTCGATTCTAAATACTCCGTGGAGCTTTGCGGCGGCACACACGTTCCGGCCACCGGTCAGATCGGTCTGTTCAAAATCGTATCCGAAAGCTCCGTAGCAGCCGGCGTACGGCGCATTGAAGCTATCACCGCGTTTGAAGCAGAACAGCACGTGCGCGAAGAACTCGCATTGTTGGGAGAAGTACGTGGCCTTTTCAAAAATCCAAAAGACCTGCTTGCCTCAACCCGTACACTGCTCGAAGAAAAGCATGCGCTTGAGAAAAAGCTCGAAGCCATTCAGCAAGAGCAGGCCAACGTTCTGAAAGATCACCTGGCACAAAAAGTAGTGCGCAGCGACCGGTACAGCCTCATCGTTGAGAAAGTAAGCGTACCAAATGCCGATGCACTGAAGAATATCGCGTACGGCCTGCGCAATCAGTTTAACGATCTTCTGCTCGTATTGGCAGCCGATGTTGATAGCAAACCTCAGGTAGCCGTTATGATCGGAGAGAAGCTCATGGAGACCAATACGTTCCATGCCGGTAACATGGTCAAGGAACTGGCTAAGGCAATCGATGGTGGTGGCGGTGGTCAGCCGTTCTTCGCCACTGCCGGTGGCAAAAATATCAACGGCCTGGACGCTGTCATTGAAAAGGCACGACAAATGGTAAACTAGAATGCCATGGTCTGGCCGAAGTAAAACAATCAACTAAGAAATCTATGGAAAAATCAGTTCGCGATAAATATACCCTGGTAGTAGGACTTGAAGTACACGCTCAGCTTCTCACAAAAAGCAAGATATACAACAGTGATGCTACCGAATACGGCGCTATGCCTAACACCAACGTAGGCGTAGTAACTCTGGCTCACCCCGGTGCCATGCCCAAGTTGAACAAACGTGCCGTAGAGTATGCCATCAAAATGGGAGTAGCCTGCCATTGCGAGATAACGCGCTTCAACATCTTCGATCGTAAGAACTACTTCTATCCCGATCTTCCAAAAGGATATCAGATAACACAAGACCGCACGCCGATCTGTAAAGGCGGTCACGTAACTATAAACACAAAAGAAGGTGAACGCCAGGTAAACCTCAACCGTATTCACATTGAAGAAGATGCCGGAAAGTCGATGCACTTGGCCGCAGAAACCGATACACTGGTCGACTTCAACCGTGCCGGCGTAGCGCTGATCGAAATTGTAAGCGAGCCCGACATGCGCACATCAGACGAAGCGTATGCGTTCCTTACAGAAGTACGTAAGCTGGTTCGTTACCTCGACATCTGCGATGGTAACATGGAAGAAGGCTCATTGCGCTGCGATGCCAACATCTCTGTAATGCTCAACGATGCCAAAGAGTACGGTAAAAAAGTGGAGGTTAAAAACATGAACTCCATCCGCAATGTACAACGTGCCATTGAACATGAAGTTGAACGTCAGATCGAACTTCTGGAGCAAGGTATTGCCATTACCTCAGAAACCCGAACCTTCGATGCGGGTGACGGTAAAACGTACGGCATGCGTACCAAAGAAGAACTAAACGACTACCGGTATTTCCCCGATCCTGACCTTAGCCCGATGGAGGTGTCAGACAAATGGCTGGCAGAAATAAAGGCTACCATGCCGGCTCTGCCGCGTGATCTTTACAACAAGTATGTGTCTGAGTTCAAGCTTCCTGAATACGATGCCCAGGTATTGACCGATACTAAAGACGTGGCACTGTACTTTGAAGCCATCTGTCAGCACACCAAAAACTTCAAAGCTGCATCAAACTGGGTAATGGGCCCGGTAAAGTCGTACCTCAATGAACTGACCCTCTCGGCCGATGAGTTCCCGCTTACGCCGAAGTGCATTGCCGACATTATCGCACTGATCGACGACGGTAAAATCAACTTTGCCATCGCATCACAGCGTGTATTCCCCGAACTTTTAAAGAATCCAGATAAGTCTGTACTCGAAGTAGCGCAGAAACTTGACGTCATTCAGGAAAGCAACCAGGATTCGATCATGCCGATCGTAAACGACATAATTAAAGAATTCCCGCTGAAAGTCGAAGAGTACAAGAACGGTAAAAAGAACCTC
>Ga0065165_1002415_pt1 | contig 15934 bp, 17 predicted proteins | sample AraplaMF_Cvi_mMF_FD_63813 | JGI IMG/M metagenome (GOLD analysis project Ga0065165, IMG submission 63813) | Arabidopsis root microbial communities from the University of North Carolina, USA - plate scrape MF_Cvi_mMF (version 2) (version 3) | ecosystem: Host-associated > Plants > Roots >...
GTCGCCGATTTCCTGATGGGCGGCGGCTATTGGACCCGCATCCTCGCGAAGACGGTCGGCGAGAAGGGCCGCGTCTATGCCTATCAGGCAGCCGAATTCATCCAGTATCGCGCGGCCTATGGCGACGAGCAAAAGGCCGTCGCGGCGGCCTATGCCAACGTCACCCCGCTCAGCGATTCGCTGCGCAGTTTCGCCTTTCCCGAACCGCTCGACGCGATCGTCACGGTGCAGAACTGGCATGACCTGCACCTGAAGATGTCCCCGCCCGGCTTTGCCGGCACGGTGGCGAAGCGGCTGTACGATGCGCTCAAGCCCGGCGGCGTGCTGCTGGTGATCGACCACGTCGCCAACACCGATCCCGACTTCAAGATACCCGACGCGCTCCACCGCATCGATCCCGCCGCGGCACGTAAGGAGATCGAGGCAGCCGGGTTCAAGCTCGAGGGCGAGAGCCCGCTGCTGCACAACCCCGCCGACACCCACGACAAGATCGTGTTCGACCCGTCGATCCAGGGGAAGACCGACCAGTTCGTCTACAAATTCCGCAAGCCGACCTGATGCGGCTGGGGGGCAAGCTCGCGCTGGTAACCGGCGGCAATGACGGGATCGGGCGCGAGATCGCGCGCCAGCTCCGCGCCGCCGGGGCAACGGTGATCGTATGCGGCCGCGATCCCGACCGGCTCTCGGCATCCGCAGTAGAAGGCTTCGAGACGATCTCCGCCGATCTCGCCACCGATGCCGGTGTCGACGCCCTCGTCGCGGCGGTGAAGGATCGCCCGCTCGACATTCTCGTCAACAATGCCGGCATGGGCTCGGGCTATGACGTGAATGCACCGGTCGACCTCGCGACGGTCGACCGCTGCATCCATCTCAACCTCGTCACCCCGATCCATCTGATCACCCGCCTGCTCGACGGCCTGCGCGCGCGGCCCGAGGCAATGATCGTCAACGTGACCTCGGGCCTCGCCATCGCGCCCAGCGCGAAGGCACCGGTCTATTGCGCTACCAAGGCCGGGCTGCGCAGCTTCACCCTTGCGCTGCGCGCGCAACTCGAGGGCACCAAGGTCCATGTGCTCGAAGTGCTACCCCCGGTGGTGGAGACGCGCATGACCACGGAGAACAAGCACAGCAAGCTCCCCGCCCCCGAATGCGCCCGGCAGGTCGTTGCCGCGATGACCGCGGGGCGGAACGAGGCCAATGTCGGCATGACCCGGATGCTGCGGGTCGCATACAGCACCTCCCCCGCGTTGGCGCGGAGCGTGATGCTGCGGTACTGACACGCCGACCGGGCAACGTGACGACCCTCGCCATCGCCCTGCTGATCGCCGCAGTCACCGCCTGCATCCTGTGCGGCGCGTGGCTATCCGCCACCAGCCCGACGCGCGCCGGCTTCCCAACGGTCACCCAGGTCGTGCTGCTCGCCACCATCGCCGGCTACCTGCTCCAGCTCGCGGTCCCGGAGACACTGGAACTGCTCGGCCGGAACGCGACGCGCAGCGCGAGCGGCGAAGTCTGGCGTATCGTCACGCCACTGTTCGGCCAGGACGGCGGCCCCGTGGGCGCCCTGTTCAACTTCGCCTGCCTCGCGTTGCTCGGTGGCTTTGCCGAGCGGCTGTGGCGCCCCGGCCAATGGTTGCTGCTCTATTTCGGCGGCGGGATCGCGAGCGAGTTGATCGCGCTGTGGTGGCAACCGGTGGGTGCCGGCAACTCGATCGCCAATCTCGCGCTGGGCGGCAGTCTCTGCGCGCTCGGACTGCGCAACGGCGGCGCGCCGCGAGCGGCTGGACTCGCCGGTGCTCTCAGCGGCGTGGCATTGTGCGCAATGAGCGACATCCACGGCCCGGCACTGTTGATCGGTATCGGCGCAGGACTGGCCCTCTCGCGCCGCCCTTAGGCGTCCAGCACTTCGCGCACCTTCAGCGCCAGTTGCTCGATCGTGAACGGCTTTGCCAGGAAGGCCACATCATGGTCGAGCATGCCGTTGTGGACGATCGCATTGCGCGTATAGCCGGTGGTGTAGAGGACCTTCAGCCCCGGCCTTTTCTCACGCGCCTTGTCGGCCAGCCGCCGCCCGTTCATGTCGGGCATGACGATGTCGGTGAACAAGAGGTCGATGCGCGGCTGGATCTCGAGCACGGTCAGTGCCTGATTGGCGTCCGCGGCCTGCACCACGACATAGCCGAGCTCGCGCAGGCAATCGACCGAGAGGTGCCGCACCCGCTCCTCGTCCTCGACCACGAGGATGATCTCGTCGCCGTTCGCGCGCGGCAGTTCGCTCAGCGCCCGCTCCGCCGCCTGCGTCTCGGCCTCGCCGAAATGGCGCTTGAGATAGAGCTTCACCGTCGTGCCGACGCCAGGCTCCGAATAGATCTTCACGTGCCCGCCCGACTGTTTGACGAAGCCATAGACCTGGCTCAGCCCCAGCCCGGTGCCGCGCCCCGGCCCCTTGGTGGTATAGAAGGGATCGAAGGCGCGCTCGATCACGTCCGGCGGCATGCCGGTGCCGGTGTCGGTCACCGAGACCATCACATATTGACCGGGGATCACCTCGCTGTGCGCGGCGGCATAGGCATCGTCGAGATGCGCGTTCGAGCTCTCAATCGTCAGCCGCCCGCCATCGGGCATCGCATCGCGCGCGTTGACGCAGAGATTGACCACCGCATTCTCGAGTTGCGCGCCGTCGATGAAGGCCGGCCACAGCCCGCCCGCGAGCACGGTTTCGAAGCGGATATTCTCGCCGATCGTACGCCGCAGCAGCTCGGACATGCCGCCGACCAGCTTGTTGGCGTCGAGCGCACGCGGGGCGAGCGGCTGCTGGCGCGAGAAGGCGAGCAGTCGCGCGGTGAGCTGCGCTGCGCGCTCCGCGCCGTGTACGGCATTGTCGATGCATTCGAGCGCGCGCTCGGGATCCTTGTCCATGCGACGCTTGGCGAGGTCGAGGCTGCCGAGCACGATCGCCAGCATGTTGTTGAAGTCGTGCGCCACCCCGCCGGTGAGCTGGCCGATCGACTCCATTTTCTGCATCTGGCGGAGCTGCGCCTCGGCCTCGGCACGGTTGGCGGCCTCGTCGATCAGCTCGGCATTGGCCAGTGCGAGTTCGTCGCGCGCATCATGGGCCGCGCGTTCGCGACGGCGCGCCTCGGTCGTCGCGAACCAGGCCAGTGCCGCCACCGCGACCAGCGCACCGGCCAGCGACGCAGTGAGCCATCCGGCGAGGCGCGACGCCGCCTCGGCGCGCTCGTCGAACAAACCGCGCTCGTCGGCTTTCATCGTGGCGACAATCGCGCGGCAGCGATCCATCAATTGCTTGCCGACGCCGACCCGCACCACCTCCGCGGCGCGAACGAAATTATTCTCCCGTGCCTGCTGCAGGCCCACCGTCAGCCGATCGACCCGGGCATGGGCGCATTTGTCGAGCTCTTCGTAATTCGCCAGCTGCCGGGGATTGTCCGCGACGGCCGCGCGCAAGCCAACGAGTTCGCCCTCGAGCCGCGACTTGCCATCGAAATAGGGCCGCAGATATTCGGTGTTGTGCGTGATCAGATAGCCGCGCTGCCCGGTCTCCGCGTCCTGCAGCCGCGCGAGCACGCTGCTCAGCCGCTCCTGCACCTTCAGGCTGTGCACCGCCCAGCGCTGGGTCCGGCGCTGCTGCTCGAATCCCGCGAATACCGCGATCATCGCCGCGGCGACCACCGCGAACCCAATGATCAAAGCGATCAGACCACGGTCGCGACGCACTGCCCCCATTCGCGTCCTCATGGCGCCAATCCGCTCCGACCGCAACGAACCTGAGTTAATCACAGACCGGGGAATTTCCGGGAAATCCGCCACCGGTCAAGTGACAGATGCTTCATATGCCTGAAACGTAAACAAAAAAGGCGGCGCCCACGGCACCGCCTCCTTGCCTGTCCAGAGCCGTGAGCGGCCCGTCGATCAGTTGATCCGGTTCAGCCCGGCAATGGTTTTGTCGACCAGCGGCTTGTCCGCCGCCGCGTCGTGCTTGGCGGCGAGGATCGCGGCCGCCGCCTTGGTCGCCGCATCGGCCGCCTTGGCGCGGACCTCGTTGATCGCGGCGCGCTCGGCGGCGGCAATCTTGTCCTCGGCCATCTTGGTGCGGCGCTGCACCAGCTCGGCCGCGTCGGTCTCGGCCTTGGCGATCAGCGCCCTGGCCTCGGCATCGGCATGCGCGACCATCGCCGCGGTCTCGGCCTCGACGCCGGCGATCTTGCGCGCATATTCGTCGCGCAGCGCCTCGGCCTCGGCACGCAGCTTCTTGGCCTCGTCGAGCCGGGCGCGGATGCCCGCGATCTGCTTGTCGAGACCGGCGACGAGCAGGCCCGGCACCTTCTTCCAGACGAGCACGCCGAGGAAGACGAGCATCGCGAGGCTGACGAAGGCGCCCGCACTCAGCCCGAAGGCAGAGAGTTCGCCATGCTCCCCGGCCGGAGCGGCCGTATGGGCGACGGTGACATTAGCCATGGAGCACTGCCTTCACTGCATTCTGCGCCTCGGCCGCGGTGACCTTCGCGCTCGACAAGCGAGCAACGATGTCCTGCGCGGCATCGGCCGCGACGCTCTCGACCTCGGTCATCGCCGCGGCGCTCGCCTGGGCGATACGCGCCTCGGCGGCCTGCACCGTCGCGTCGATTCCGACATTGGCCTCGGCCAGGGTCTTCTCGGTCGCCTGGGTGGCGACACCGCGCGCTTCGGCGATGCGCTTGTGCGCTGCTTCACGCGCCGCATTCTCCTTCGCACGCCAGTCAGCCTCGACCTGATCGGCCTTGGCACGAGCCGCCTCGGCGGCCGCGAGATCGTCGGCCACCGTCTTGTCGCGCTGATCGACCGTCGCCTGAACGGTGGGCAGCATGCCCTTGCCGATGACGAAGAAGACCAGCCCGAACGTCACGAGCAGCCAGAAGATCTGCGACGCGTAGGTGGCGGCTAGCTGGGAGATTTGCGGCATTTCAATCCCGTCCCGATTGCGGGCCGGCACGCATGTGCGCCCGGCCCGAACCAGTCTTGTTAGGCGACGAAGATCAGGATCATCGCCACGACGAACGCGAGCAGACCGAGAAGCTCGGCGGCCGCGAAGCCGATGAACAGGCGGCCCTGCTGGCCGTCAGCCGCACCCGGGTTGCGCAGCGCGCCCTCGAGGAACTGGCCGAACACGGTACCCACACCGATCGCGGCCATGCCCGCGCCGATCGCCGCGAGACCGGCACCGATCAGCTTTGCTGCTTCTGCGTCCATTTAAATCACTCCTGCGTGGTATTCGGTTGAACTTAACTTGCGTACGGAAAACTCAGTGCAGATGCTCGGCGTCGTTGATGTACAGCGACGTGAGCAGCGCAAAGACGTAGGCCTGGATCGCGGCGACCAGCAGCTCGAGCGCGCAGATCGCGATCATCAGGACGAAGCTGGGGATGCCGATACCGATGCCATAGATCGCGCCGGCATTGCTCGAATTGATCACGAAGCTCGACAGCACTTCGAGCAGCACGTGCCCCGCGGTCATCGCGACGAACAGTCGCAGACCCAGCGAGAAGGGACGCACCATGAACGAGACGAACTCGATCACCGGGATGAGCCAGATCAGCCACCACGGCGTGCCGTGCGGCACGAACAGGCTGAAGAAGTGCAGGCCGTGCTTCCAGAAACCGACGATCAGCACGATCGAGAAGCTCAGGATCGCCAGCACGCCGGTCACGGTGAAGTGGCTGGTGAAAGTGAAGGGATGCACGCCCACGATCGCCAGCGGCAGCATACCGAGGATGTTGGCGAAGAGGATGAACATGAACAGCGAGAAGACATAGGGAAGATACTTCTTCCCTTCCTTGCCGATGTTCTGCGCGAGCATCGAATCGATGAAGCCGGTGAAGTTCTCGACCAGCATCTGCCAGCGGCCAGGGATCACCTGACGCTTCATGCCGCCGAGCATGAACAGCCACAACACCACCACCGTAAGGCACATCCACAGCGCCGAGTTGGTGAAGGCGATCTGATGTCCGCCGATGTTGAAGCCGTCCCACAGCGTCTGCACCTCGAACTGGTGCATCGGATCGACCTTGCCAGAACCTGCTGCCACGCCTGCTTCCCGTTGTAACCAAAGCGCCCGAAGCAATCACTTCGAGCGCTGGTTCGAAATCCTGATGATGTTCCTGAACGCGGCGCCGATCCCGAGGAACAGCAGCGCGAGCAGGAGCCACGGGGAGGTGCCTAGAAACCGATCGAGCACCCACCCGATCAGCGCACCTCCGGCCATCCCGCCGATCAGTTCCGCCAGTACGCGATTACCGAGGCGATAGCTTTCTTCGCCCTTGTCCCCACGCACCTGGCCGGTCCTGACCGCTTCCTCGGATTTGGCCCGCGCCAGCCGCGCATCAAGCGCGCTAATGCGGGAATCCTCAGGCAAGGGGTCCGGTCCGGGCTCTTTCTCTGTCATCCGCTCCTCCGCATGCCGTTCAGCAGGCGTAGCAACGCATAGGCCAGGGGCAAGCCCGCCAAGGCAGGCGCCGTTTAGGAAGGGGGGCGGCCCGAGTCAACTCTTGCGCATACAGTGCACAATCGCATCCGTTCCGGGTGCATCTCCCGGCGAAAGCCTGCCACCGGATTTATCCCGTTCGCGCGCCTGTCGACATTGCGTCGAATCTTGCGGGCGTGAAAGGGGGTGAGAGAAACGACCCAAGATACTGCGGTTGTCATCATCGGCATTGCGATGCTGGTGATGGCGTTCGCCACTTTGGTGATTAGAATCATCGAGGTAGCCCGCTCCAGATAGCGGCGGGAGGGTGTTGGGCTGACACTCGGCCCCCAAACGAAGAACCCCGGCCTCTGACACGACCGGGGTTCGGGATGATCAGAACGACACCTGATACTGCCCCACCTATCTAGCGCAGAAACTCCAAAAAATCAATTCCTCGCCCCGTCACACGCACCGCGGATCGCGGTCCGGCGCGGAGGCCGTGCGGGTCTTCCAGCTGCCGTCGGGCGCCTGGTATTTCTCGCCCGGCACGGTTTTGAGGATCAGGTTGCAGCCCGAGACGAACGCGAATTGCTCGATCGTCGAACCCGCCGCCGCGCCGCGGGTATAGGCCGCCTTGCGCTGAATGTTGATGTCGTTGACCAGCTTGCGCAACTCCGGCGTCGCCGCGCCGACGATGCCGATATAGCCGTCGGGCTGCTCGCCCACCTGCCCCGCCGCACGCGCGGCGGCATAGGCCGGATCACGCGCCTGGGCATAGGCCGCGCCTGCCGCCAGCGCGGTGGCGGCGATCAGACCTGCAATGACAATCGACTTGCGCATCAGAATATCCCCGGATTTTCCTGGATCACCGCCTTCGCCTTGGTATCGAGACGATAGACGACTTCCTGGGTGATCGAAATATTGAGGTTGATCACGATCGGCTTGTCGGGCGCGGTGACGTTGACGCACCCGCCCAGCCCCGCCGCCGCGATCGCCGCCAGTATCAATGGCCCTCTTCCTGTCGGTCGCTCCATTCCAAAATCCATTTCGTTCATGGCACTGTCTCGCTTTCGGGGGGCTGAATGACCTCGCCCGTCTCTTTTGACTGCTGCTCGATCAGCGCGGGCAGGTTGCGCTCCACCAGCCGGCTCGGGTCGTAATAGGACTGCACCGAATCGACCAGCTGGCGGAAGGGGGCCCGGATCGTCACGTTGAACACGAAGGGCAGGTGGATCAGCCGCTTGATCAGGAAATTGGTGTGCGTCCCCTCTCCCTGCTGGACCCCGGCGAAGCGGATCTGCGTGATCATCTCGCCGGTAAGCGGTCCGTCCATCTGCAGCGCCAGTTCGCGATAGCGCAGCGACTTGAGCGCCTGAAACGCCATATTGCCCCAGAAGCCGAGATCCTCCTGGCTGACCGCGCCGACATAAGCGAGCGTGCCGCCGCCTGCGCGCGCCGTCAGCGATCCGCCCTCGATCCGTCCGCCCTTCGCGTCGAACAGGATCGGGAGGACGCCGTCGAAGATTCCCGTGGCGTTGAGATTCTCGAATTGCATCTGCTGGAGGAACTGCGCGGCGTCGGCGCCTTTCACGCGGAAGACCAGCTTCTTTTCCTGTGTCGAGCTGAAATCGAGCACCGCGGGTTCGAGCAGCAATTCCCCGCCGGCGAACGGCCAGCGCCCGCTTTCCACCTCGATCTTCTGCCCGCCGAGCAGCCGGTAGCGGATCACGCCGTTCTCGACCGGAATGCCCGGGTTGAGCGTTCCCACATTCGCCACCTGCCCCGGCTCGGTGGTCATGTTCAGCAAGTCACTGAAATGCACCTCGGTACCGAGGCCGGTCACGGGCCCGAAAGCCGCCGCCAGATCGAGTTTGTCGGTGCGAAATACGCCGGTGCTCGTCACATTGCCGTCGCTTGCCCAGCGGATCGCGCCATGGCCGCTCACCTTCCCGGTCACCCCCGCGATCACGCCGAAAGTGAGCGGGGTCAGGTCGTTGGGCTGGAAGCCGCCGTCGGCGAAGAAGATGCCCGGCACGTCGAGATCGGCCTGCCCTGCACCCGAGGAAAGATCGTGCCCGATCACCACATCGGCGACCTTGATCCCCTGCCCCGGTGTGTGCAGCGTACCGGTCACACGCATGCGATTGTCCGCGAGCGTCAGCACGACATCGTCGCTGCGCAGCGGCTTGAAGCGCGGATCGGGCATGCCATCGGTGACGCTCAGCCCATTCTCGACGCGCAGCACGCCATTGGCGTAATTCCATTTGCCCACGGCATCGGACATCAGCAGCGCAATATTGCGGATCTGCCCGCTGCCGCCGGTGAAGCTGCCGCCCAGGCCGGCGCCCGAGGCCTTGCCCTCGAGCTGCGCGAAATCGAGCCGGGTCTGCGCGCCCGGATCGCCCAGCGCCGTCGCAGCCTTGTCGAGCCGGAAGCCGCGCGCGCCAAGCATCACCTCGATCGCTGCCGCATTTAGCTGCAGCCGGCTCTCGCCCAGCCGCCCGCCGAGCCGCAGCCCACGCCCGCGCGCCCCGCCGCCGAGCCCCTTGGGACCCATCGTCACCCAGCCGCCGCCGACCGGACACAAAGCCAGCCGCGAGCGGTCGAGCACCAGCGAGGCCACCGCCAGTCGATCGAAGCCGAGCATTCCGCATTGCGGATTGAGCACCAGCGCCCGCCCGTCCCATCGCCCTTCGAGCGGGAGCGACAACCGCTCGATTCGTCCACCGTCCCCCAGCGGCCCCGACAGCTCGGCACGCGTGGCGAACTGCGCTTTCCCATTCGGCGCAACCGCGAACCGCACCGGCTCCAGCGCGATCCGCGCGCCGCCTACGGCATAAGGCTGAACCGTCAGCACGCCGCGCACCGGCCCGCCGGGCATCGTCTGCGTCAGCACCAGCCGCTCGTCGGGCAACCCGCCGCCCGCCAGTGTCAGCTCACCATTGACCTGCGCCTTGCCCTGCGGCCAGCCGTAACGCAGCCCCGCACCGCGCCAGACGCCGTGCACGCCGCCCGCCCCGTCGAACGCCGCCTGCTCCACGCTCACCGTGCCCTTACCGTCTGCAAGCCGCGCACTTACAGCCGCGGTGGCATCGAACCCCTGCCCGGCGCGCGCCAGCGCCGCAGCGAACTGCGCCGCGAGCGGCCCGGCCGGAGTGCCCGCCGCGCTGTCGCCCAGCTTACGCACCTGCGCGACGGTCTTGGTATCGAGCGCCACGCCCCGCGCCGCTATCGCGCCTTCGAACCCGCTCCGCGTCGCGCCAAGCTCGTAGCGGCCCTGCAGCCTGCCCTGATGCCCGTCGATCCACACCGCGCCTGGCTCATGGACATCGAAATCGCCCGTCGCGAAATCGAGCGTGCCGGTGGTACGCTCGGCATTGCCCGCGAAGCTCGCCTTGCCCGAAAGCCGCTTGACGCCGCTTCCGGCGGTGAATTTGACAACCTGCGCGCCCGCCTGCTCGGCGCTTCCCTGCCAGCGGTCGAGTGTCTCGGCGAGGCGCACATCGACCAGCCCGGCCGCGCCCTGCGCCAGCGTCTCGCCGCAGCGGACAAGGTCGGCACCGACCCGGCCGTGCAGATTCGGCCGGGCATCCGCGATCCGCACCTGCATCGCGGCACGCGTTCCGGTGACCCGGCACCCCGCAAAGTCGAGCCGATCGGACGTCACGCCGACACTGCCCGCAAACCCATCGTCGAGCCGGCCCTTGCCCGCGACCGTCGCCAGCACCAGCCCCTGCGGCATCTCCAGCCGCACCCGTCCCTCGTCGATCTCGGCGTCGAGCTTGGGCAGCGTGATCGGCTTGCCCGAAGGCGGCGGGAGTAATTTGTCGACCTGCCCGAAAGACAGCACGCCATCCTTCAGCCGCGCGCGCAACCAGCCATGGCCGACCCGAAAACCCGTCACGCTCGCGCCGGTGAAGCCGACCCGCGTCTGCACTTCCACCCAGTCCGCGCGTAAATCCGGATCGCGCGGGTCGCCGATCACCACATTCTCGATCCGCTGCGTCGAGAAGCCGATCTGCGTGACCGTGTAGCGCCCCTGCACACCGCGCCGGGCCAGCTCGCGCGCGATAAAATTGTCGGCGAGCGGCTTGCGCTGCGACCACAGCACGAGCAGCACTACCGCGAACAGGATCACCGCGCCCGCCAGCCATCGCGGCCAGCGCGCGCGCCGCCTGACGATGATTTCCGGCGGTTGCTCCTCGCCCGTCACCTGGTTCCAAACTCCGATGCGCCACGTTCGTTGCGCAAAATCAACGAGCACGTGCCAGCTTCGATTGCGTAGCGCCACCCTCGTCCGGTAGCTTCGCCGCATCATGAGCGCATCCGAGCCCGATCATAAAGGCCATCGCGCCCGGCTCCGCCGCCGCCTGATCGAGGGCGGCCCCGATGCGCTGCTCGATCACGAGCTGATCGAATATCTGCTCGCACTCGCCATCCCGCGCCGCGACACCAAGCCGCTCGCCAAGGAATTGCTGCGCGAATTCGGCGGCATCGCCGGGTTGCTCAGCGCCGACGCCGAGGCGCTCGCGCGCGTCGACGGCATGGGCGAGACCAGCGCAGCCGCGGTCAAGATCGCGCATGCCGCCGCACTGCGGCTGCTGCGTGCACAGGTCGTCGAACGGCCGGTGCTCGCCAATTGGCAGGCGGTGCTCGACTATCTGCGCGCCGACATGGCGCATCATGCGGTCGAGCGCGTGCGCGTGCTCCACCTCAACTCGCGCAACATCCTGATCCGCGACGAGTTGATGAACGAGGGTTCGGTCGACGAAGCCCCGATGTACGTCCGCGAGGTCATCCGCCGTGCGATCGATCTCGGCTCGGCGGCGATCATCCTCGTCCACAACCACCCTTCGGGCGATCCATCGCCGAGCCGCGCGGACATCGAGATCACGCGCAACGTGATCGAGGCGGGCAAGAAGCTCGGGATCGCGCTGCACGACCACATCATCATGGGGACGGAAGGCCATGCCAGCCTGCGGGCCTTGGGGCTCATCTGACGCATAGCCGTCATCCCGCGCAGAAGCGCGAATTGCTCCGGCTTGCCACAAGGCATAAACTGCCCCGCGACAGGGGGTAGCCATGGACCAGGACCCGCCGATCACGCCGCGCAGCGATTTCCCCGAGGCAATCGCGCCGGCCGCGTCCTCGAAATTCAGCCGCGTCATCGCCCGAATCGTCGCGCGCCACCCGCGAACGATCTATCTCGCCTGGGCGGTCGTCCTCCTGACATGGGCGGGCACGCTTGCGCTGACCTGGGCCTGCTGGTGGGTCTTCATTCCCGAGGTCTGGTATCAGGTGCAGGGGGACTTTCTCCGCGGCCTGCTCGCGGTGCTGGCCTCAGTCTTCCTCTTCGTGGTCCCCGTCTGGGGCTGGATGGGCGCCTCGAGCCTCACCCAGCGCGTCGCCGACGCCACGCTGAGCGAGGAAAGCTCCGCCATTGCCGATGCTCGCGCGCGGGTGCGCGAGACCGAGGAGGATGCGCTCAACCGGCTGGAATCCACCGATCAGGCGGGGCTACTCCCGCTGCTGCGCTACAGCCGCGCGCAGCTCGAAGCCTATTATGTCATGGGCCTCGCCCAGACGCGGCGCAGCTTCGTCAACGCCGCGATCGCCATGTGGCTCGGCTTCCTGATCCTGATCGCCGGGATCCTGCTCTATGTCGCCCCGCTCGAGCAGTTCGGCATCTCCCGGCCGAGTGGTGACTTCCGCAATATGGTGCTCGCGAGCGCGGTGATCATCGAGGCGATCTCGGCGCTGTTCCTGTGGGTCTATCGCAGCACGATCGGCCAGCTCACCTTTTATTACCGGCTGCAGATGCAGAGCCACGCCGCGATCCTCAGCTTTCGCATCGCCAGCACGATGGACAAGGCCGACGAGGCCAAGCGCGCGATCATCGACAGACTGATAGGCTCGTCGCTCGCGCCGGAGCGTCCGCCGGTCAGCGGCGCGAAGGGCTTCGGCGCGCTGCTCGGCGGACAGGGATAGGCGGCCGCCGGACATATCCGGCGACCGCCTCGTGCGTCCCTCGGGGGTTAAGCCTTATCCCGAGCGGCCCAGCAGCGCGGTCATCTCGCTCTGGCTGACCGCCTTGTTCTTGTCAGTGTCGGCGACGCCGAAAGCCTGGCTGACCCAAGCCTTGCCCGCGGCCGAATTGCCGTCGAAGCTCGCATCCGAAGCCGTACGCAGCGCGATCATCCATTTGCCGAACTCGGCCTGGTTGAGCCCGCCGCTCTTGTCGGCGTCATAGCTCGCATATTCCTTGCCGACGATCATCGCCACCTGCTGCGGCGGCTGCGCGGGCTTCGCTGCCGGGGCGGCAGCGGCCGCCGGGGCCGGAGCCGTCGCGGTCTGCGCAGGCGCCGGAGCAGCGGGCTGAGCCGGCGACGTGGCAGTTGCCGTCTGCGGCGTGGCCGGCGCTGCCGGGGCGGTCTGCGGCGCAGGGGCCGTCGTAGCGGTCTGTGCCGGGGCCGTGGTCGGCGCCGGAGTGGTCGGCGCAGTCGCGGTTTGCGCCGGCGGGGTCACCTGCCGGGTGGGCGCCTGCGCGACCGGCGTGCTGGTGCTCGCCGCATCGTCCTGCGTCGCAGTCGGGTCCTGCGCCGGATCGGGCGCAGTCGGATCGGTCAGCGCCGCGGGTTGCGCGGGCGCGGCCTGCTGTTGCGGCGCAGTGTTGTCCGAAGCAGGCTTATCCTGGGCAAAAGCCGGCACAGCGATCGTCGCCGCACCGATCAATAACATACTCCTCAACATCGAAGTAAATCCTCTTGTCGACCCTGTTATACTTTGTTCTTGTTGGGTATGATTATCCCCATTCACGCGGAAAAACGCACACTCGCGATATCTTGTTCCGCTTTGCCAATGTTTGCCCGGGCGGCCCACCTTTGCTAGGGCGCGCCTCGTCGCAGCTGGCACGGGATTCGCTTCGCGGATCCGCCGCCGCCCCCGAAAGGAATCCGATGGTCCCCCGCTACGCCCGCCCCGCCATGACCGCGCTCTGGGAGCCCGAAGCCCGCTTCCGCATCTGGTTCGAGATCGAGGCGCACGCCACCGACGCGCTCGCCGAACTGGGCGTGGTGCCGAAGGACGCAGCCAAGGCGCTGTGGGACTGGTGGGCGACCAATCCGGCGATCGACGTGCCCGCGATCGACGCGATCGAAGCCGTCACCAAGCATGACGTGATCGCCTTCCTCACCTGGGTGGCCGAGAATGTCGGCGACCAGGCGCGCTTCATGCACCAGGGCATGACCTCGTCCGACGTGCTCGACACCTGCCTCGCGGTGCAGCTCGCCCGTGCTTCGGACATCCTGATCGAGGATCTCGACAAGTTGCTCGAGGTGCTCAAGCGCCGCGCCTATGAGCACAAGCTGACCCCGACGATCGGCCGCAGCCACGGCATCCATGCCGAGCCGGTGACCTTCGGGCTCAAGCTCGCCGAGGCCTATGCCGAGTTCAAGCGCAACCGCGAACGTCTCGTCGCCGCACGCGCCGACATCGCCACCTGCGCCATCTCGGGCGCGGTCGGCACCTTCGCCAACATCGACCCGCGCGTCGAACAGCACGTCGCCGACAAGCTCGGCCTGACCGTCGAGCCGGTCTCGACCCAGGTCATCCCGCGCGACCGCCACGCGATGTTCTTCGCCACGCTCGGCGTGATCGCCTCGTCGATCGAGCGCCTCGCCGTCGAGGTCCGCCACCTCCAGCGCACCGAAGTGCTCGAGGCAGAGGAATATTTCTCGCCCGGCCAGAAGGGCTCGTCGGCGATGCCGCATAAGCGCAACCCGGTGCTCACCGAGAACCTGACCGGCCTCGCGCGCATGGTGCGCGGCTATGTCACGCCGGCGCTCGAGAATGTCGCTTTGTGGCACGAGCGCGACATCTCGCACTCCTCGGTCGAACGCTTCATCGGACCCGACGCGACGATCACGCTCGACTTCGCGCTCGCCCGCCTCACCGGCGTGATGGACAAATTGCTCGTCTATCCCGAGCGGATGCAGAAGAATCTCGACCGCATGGGCGGCCTCGTCCACTCGCAGCGCGTGCTGCTCGCGCTCACCCAGGCCGGCGTCAGCCGCGAGGACAGCTACCGCCTCGTCCAGCGCAACGCGATGAAGGTGTGGGAATCCGACGGCCAGCTCTCGCTGCTCGAACTGCTCAAGGCCGATCCCGAAGTCACCGCGGCGCTCTCGCCCGCGGAGATCGAGGCGCGCTTCGACCTCGATTATCACTTCAAGAACGTCGACACGATCTTCGACCGCGTCTTCGGCTAGATTATCCCAGATTAATGACGCCATGATATCGCTGGCGGGCCCTCCCCGCCGGCGATAGGCTTTCGACCCCGGAACATTCCGCTTGCGAAAGCCTTCCTAACCCGTGACCAATACCGCGTTCCCCGCCGCATGAACCCCAGCCATCGCGCGTTGCGCGAAGCCACGGCCGCGGCGCATGCGCGCGTCGACACCATCTTCGCCGGGTTCGATCTCGCCGATCGGCGGAGCTATGCCGCCTTCCTCGCCGCGCATGCCGATGCCCTGCTCCCGATCGAGACGGCGCTCGACGCAGGCGGCGCGGCGGCGCTGATCCCCGACTGGCCGGAACGCAAACGCGGGCATCTCATCCTCCACGATCTCGCGCATCTAGAGCATCCCGATCAGGACCCGCCGGCGATGCCCGCCGACCCTGCGCCGATTGCCGAGGCGGCGGAGGTCGCCGGCGCGCTCTACGTGCTCGAGGGTTCGCGGCTTGGCGGCAAGATGCTCGCCAGGCGCGTTCCGCCGAATTTTCCCCGCCGCTACCTTGATTCAGATCAGCCCAGTGGAAGCTGGCGCACGCTACTGGATCGGATCGACAGGATTCTGTGCCAACCGGCACGACTCGAACGCGCCATCGCTTCTGCCTCGCGCGCGTTCGTCGCGTTCGAACAGGCCGGTCGCGCACGGTCGCCAGGGAATTGAACGCATGGCGAGCCAGAGCGAGACTTTCGATGTCGATCTGACCAATTGCGACCGCGAGCCGATCCATGAGCTCGGCGCGGTCCAGCCGTTCGGCTTCCTGTTCGCGCTCTCGACCGACTGGCTGATCAAGCGCGCCTCGGCCAATGTCGACCGCTTCTTCGGCCTTCCCGCCGAGGAAATGCTGGGCACACCGGCGATCGACTGGTTCGGCGACGCCGCGATCCATGCCTTCCGCAACCGGCTGACGATGCTGCGCGGCGCCGACGCGGTCGAGCGATTGTTTCGGGTCGAGATCAAGGGCGGCCACTGCCTCGACTTCGCGCTGCACATGAACGGCGACACGATCGTGATCGAGGGCGAGCCCTGCGACAGCGATTCAACCGCCGACGTCGCCAGCGCAATCCGCGCGATGATGGCGCGGCTCGACGAGGCGCCCGACGCAACCAGCTTCTATCGGGAGGGTGCGCGCCAGGTCCGTGCGCTCACCGGCTTCGACCGGGTGATGGTCTATCGCTTCGAC
>Ga0065165_1002417_pt1 | contig 15922 bp, 8 predicted proteins | sample AraplaMF_Cvi_mMF_FD_63813 | JGI IMG/M metagenome (GOLD analysis project Ga0065165, IMG submission 63813) | Arabidopsis root microbial communities from the University of North Carolina, USA - plate scrape MF_Cvi_mMF (version 2) (version 3) | ecosystem: Host-associated > Plants > Roots > Endosphere...
GAAGTCGTGGTGCGCGCGATCGCCGATTGCCGCATCCCGGTGATCTCGGCGGTCGGACATGAGACCGACACCAGCCTGTCGGACTATGCCGCCGATCTGCGCGCGCCGACCCCAACCGCGGCGGCCGAACTCGCCGTGCCGGTGCTCGCCGAGCTGCGCAATGTGGTCGCGACCATGGGATTGCGCGCCGAGCGCTGCGCGCGTCGCTATCACGAGCGCGCGGGCGAACGGCTACAGGCTTTGGTGCGCGTGATGCCGCGGCGCGAGGCCTTGCTCGGCCCGCAGCGCCAGCGGATGGACGATCTCGGCAGCCGGCTCGACCGCGCGCTCGAGCGCCGCGTGACGGTGGCGCGCCACCAGCTCGAACGCTCGGCCGGCGCGCTGCGTCCGGCGATGCTCGAACACCGCCTCACCGCCGCGCGCGATCGGCTGGCCGGCGCGGCGCGATTGCTCGAATCCGTCCATCCCGAGCGCCCGCTCGAACGCGGCTATGCCTGGGTGGCTGGGCGTACCACCGGCAAGGTCGTGGCCACCGCCGCGGATGCACGTGCGGCGGGCGCGGTCACGCTGCATTTCCGCGACGGACCCGTCGATGCGCGGATTGAGCGCGCCGGCGGCAAGGCATATGTTGCCGAAAAGCCCGAACAAGGCAGCCTGTTGTGATCGGAAAGTAACGCCATGCTGATGTCGAACACCGCCCGCCCTGCGCGGCTGCACTATATGGCGAACGGCTTTCGCGTGCTCACCCCGGGCGACCATGTCGTTTGCGCCGTCACCGGCGAGAAGGTCCCGCTAGAGGAACTGCGCTATTGGAGCGTCACGCGGCAAGAGCCCTATGCCAGCGCGGAGATCGCCACCCGGACGCTCCAGGCGCAATGAAGCTGCTCGGGCTGCCCGCGGCGACGGCGACCTTGATCGTCCTCGCCACCTGCACGCCCGGCCCCGCGGCCAGGCTCGCCGCTTCGCCACGCTTGCCGTCACTGACCATGCCGGCACCCGAGCCGGGGCTGGTCTCTACCGTTCTCCAGCAGCCCGCGCCCGCCGCCGGCAGCTTCGCGCTGCAGGGGCCGTTGATCCAGGGCGGGATGGTGGTCGGTACCGCGCCCAAAGGCGCGACCCTGCTTACGCTCGACGGCGTGTCCGTGCCGATAGCACCCGACGGCCGCTTCCTGATCGCGTTCGATCGCGATGCGAAGCCCTCCGCGGAACTGGTGGCGACGCTGAACAGTGGTGCGACGGTGCGCCAGACGCTCGTGGTCAGCCCGCGCGCCTGGGACATCCAGCGGCTCGACAAGCTGGCCAAATATCCCGTGCCCAAGCCCGAATTCGAGAGGCTTCGTCCACCGGAACTGGCGCAGATCAGTGCGGCGCGGGCGATGCAGACCGATGCTGCGGGCTGGCGCCAGACCTTCCTCTGGCCGGTCACCGGCCGCATCTCGACGCTGTTCGGCTCCCAGCGCATCTATGCCGGCGAGCCCGGCGCCTATCATTCGGGAGTGGACGTCGCGCGGCCGGCCGGCACTATAGTGCTCGCACCCGCCGACGGCGTGGTGATCCTCGCTGCCGACCACCCGTTCACGCTCGAGGGCAATCTGCTCATGATCGACCACGGCATGGGACTGAACAGCGCCTTCCTGCATCTGTCGCGGATCGACGTGAAAGTAGGCCAGCATGTCCGCCGCGGTCAGCCGATCGGTGCCGTGGGTGCGACCGGCCGCGCGTATGGCGCCCATCTCCACTGGGGAATGAAGTGGCGCGAGGCGAGAATCGACCCGTTGCTGGTCGCCGGACCCATGCCCGCGGCGCAATAAAAACTCTCGTTTCGCAACTGCACAAAAATAAATTGCGCGAATCGGGCACTTCGCTGCCCGAATGCTGCACGTGCTGTGACTTTTCAGTGACACCTAGGGGAAAAGACGGGCCCGCAACCTGAATGTAGCCTTTACAGCGTGAAAGCCCAGCTTCACCCTCCTCCCATGTCTCGCCCTGACGCATGCGCGACGCGTGCCGGGGGGAGGCGCACACATATCCGTCTGGGGGCGCTGCCAAGCGAACAGCCGGATCCGATGAGGGGAAATACCATCGTGAAGCAGACTCAAATCACGCGGAAATTGCGTGCGGGCTCGGCCCTGCAGGCGGTCGTGCTTGCGGGTCTCGGCGTGATCGCCACGCCGGCCTTTGCACAGACCACCGCGCCGGCGCCGCAGACCACCGCGGCCCCGCAGGACGCCACGCAGGACCAGGGTACCGGCCAGGACATCGTCGTCACCGGCTCGATGCTGGCGACCCCGACGATCCCGTCGCCGGTCACCACCCTCACCGTCCAGGACCTCGACCGCCGCGGCATCAGCACGGTCCAGGAAGGCATCCAGCGCCTCGCGGCCAATAACGGCCCGGCGCTCACCAACTCCTTCAGCGCCAACGGCGCGTTCGCGGCCGGCGCTTCGGCCGTCTCGCTGCGCGGCCTGACCACCAACTCGACGCTCGTGCTGTTCGACGGCATGCGCGCCGCTTACTATCCCCTGGCCGACGACGGCACGCGCAACTTTGTCGACCTGAACACGATCCCCGACGACATCGTCGAGCGCATCGAGGTTCTGCGTGACGGTGCGTCCTCGACCTACGGCGCCGACGCGATCGCGGGCGTGGTCAACATCATCACCAAGAAAGAGGTCAAGGGCATCAGCGCGCGCGCTGAGGCGGGTATCTCCTCGCGTGGCGACGCGTCGCAGTACCGCGCTTCGGTGACCGCAGGCTTCGGCGATCTCGACGAGAATGGCGTCAACGCCTATATCAGCGGCTTCTATTATCGCCAGGAAGCGCTCTACAACAAGGATCGTCCGTATCCGTACAACACGGACGATTTCTCGCAGATTTGTAACGACGGTACCTGCGGCGTTAATGGCATCATCAACGGCGACCTCACCAATGGTGGGTTCGCTATCGCGACGCCGTTTATCGTGCGACCGCGCAACCCGGCCACGGGCGGCGCTATCCCGGGTGTTTCGTCGCGCTACCAACTGCTCAACGGCTGCGGCAACCTGCCGACTTACACCCCGACCGCTGCCCAGCTCGCGCTCTCGCAGAACGCGGCCGCTCCGGCCTCGGGTCCGGTCTGCCAGGAAGATTTGACGAACCTCTACGGCGTCATCACCCCGACCGTGGAGCGCTTCGGCCTCTCGGCGCGCGCGACTGCTCGTCTGGGTGACTCGGAGGCCTATGCGCAGGTCAACTTCCTGCAGTCCTCGTCGCACGACACCTACATCCCGGCGACCATCCGCGCCAACGCGCCGGCGCCGTTCTATTATCCGCGCTACAGCACGTCGTCGAACGTCGCCTATTACGGCAACAACACGATCCTGCAGCTGCCGGTCTATGTCTGCCCGCGCGGCACGACCGCGGCCTGCACGGCGGCCAATGGTGCGCTGAATCCGAACAACCCGTTCGCGGCACAGGGCTACAGCGCGGCGATCGCCGGCCGTATCCCGAACCTGTTCGAGGACAACTTCAGCCGCACGCGCGCTTATCGCTTCGCAGCCGGCATCCATGGCCCGATCAGCGACAACTGGAGCTACAATGTCGCTGCCACCGGCATGCACATGGATCTGCTCCGTCGCTACAACGGCTATGTCTACATCCAGCATCTGCTCGATGTGATCGCCGACGGCAGCTACAACTTCATCAACCCGTCGGCGAACAGCCAGGCGACGCTCGACTATCTCGCGCCCGAGGCGCGGGCGACCTCGACGTCGGATCTGTACCAGCTCGACGCGAGCGTCACCGGCTCGCTGACCGAACTTCCGGGCGGCCCGCTGCAGCTCGCCTTCGGTACGTCGGTTCGGTACGAGGCGGTCGATTCGCCGTCGATCAACTCGGACTTCAACGGCGGCACCGAGCGCTACTTCCGCCTCAACGGCTTCGCGATCAAGGGCGACCGTACGGTGTGGTCGGCCTATGGCGAGTTGAACGCCCCGATCGTCGACCAGTTCACGGTCAACGTCTCGGGTCGTTATGACCGCTATCCGGATGGTATCGACAATTTCTCGCCGAAGGCGGGTATCGTGTTTCAGCCGTTCGACCGGATCCTGACGCTGAAGGGCACCTATTCGCGCGGCTTCCGTATCCCTTCGTTCGGCGAGGCCAATGCGACCTTCCCGACCACGGGTTACGTGACGGCGAATGTCGGCATCTATACCGACTACTTCCTCAATCAGTATGGCTGCTCGCGGGCGACCTACACCAGCTGCCCGACCTATGTGACGGGCGCCAGCTACGGTCAGACCTCGCTGTCGAATCCGGATCTGAAGCCGGAGAAGTCGGAGAGCTGGACCGCCAGCATGAGCGTCGAGCCGGTGCGCGGCGTCAAGCTGACCGCGGAATACTACAACATCAAGAAGACCGACGTCATCACCACCGCGAACAATGCGCCGGCGATCCTGGCCTATTATTCGGGTCTGCCCATCCCGGCCGGCTACACCGTGGTTCCGGACGCCGCCGACGTGAACAACCCGACCGCATTGCCGCGTATCGCGTTCGTCCAGTCGGGCTTCATCAACGCCAACACGCTGAAGACCTCGGGTCTCGACTTCAGCATCGACGTGGACCTGCCGGTCACCGACTCCATCCGCTTCAGCACGAGCGCCGAAGCGAGCTACATCATGAAGCTCGAGATGGAGTTCCCGGACGGCACCGTCGAGCGCTATGACGGCACGCTGGGTAACTTCAACCTGACGGCCGGTTCGGGCACGCCGAAGTGGAAGGGCACCTGGACCTCGTCGCTCGAGTTTGGTGATGCCTACACGCTCACGGGCACGCTGAACTATTTCGACGGTTATGACCTGTCGGCGATGGACCAGGGCACTGATTACAAGGATTGCGGCCTGAGCGATGGCTCGACGCCGTGTCGTGTCAGCAGCTACGTTACCTTCGATCTGAACGGTCAGGTGAAGGTCAACGACAAGTTCACGCTGTACGCGACGGTGCAAAACCTGTTCGACAACCTGCCGCCGATCGACGTGGTCACCTACGGTGCCCATGGCTACAACCCGGTTCAGGGTGGCGAAGGCATCTACGGCCGCTACTTCAAGGCGGGCGTGAAGGTCGGCTTCTAAGCCAACCTGCCAACCGGCCAGAAATCGGGGCGGTTCCTTCGGGAACCGCCCCTTTTTTGTGCAAAGCAATTTTATTGCGCATTCTCGGCGCGCGCTGGAACAAGCTTTATGCCAGGTGCCGCCGGCTGTGGTATATTCACTACACTGCGGCCGAAAAGCTGCGAACGACTGTGAATGGCAGCTTTACAGCGGAAATCTGTGCTCCCAACACTCGCGCCAATCTCGGATGGGCCCGCACGAGCGGGTCTGAGCCGAGGGCTTGGGTAATTTTCCGGCTTGGGGGGCTAGCCGGGGCGTAAAAGGGAAGACCTCCGTGAAAACCACATCGATAACGAACAAGCGGCTCCGCACCGGGGCGGCCCTGCATGCGCTCGCATTGCTGGGCGCCGGCTTTGCCACTCCTGCATTCGCGCAGGACACCGCACCGGCCGCCGCGCCGGCGCCTGACGCGCAGCAGCCCGCGGCCGACGAGCCGGGCCAGGAAATCGTCGTCACCGGTTCGCTGTTCAGCGCCACCGGCAAGGCAACGCCGTCGCCGGTGACCGTGCTCAATGCCGAGCAGCTCGACCGCCGCGGCATCTCGACCACGCAGGACGCGATCCAGATGCTCGCGTCGAACAACGGCCCGGCGCTGACCAACAGCTTCTCGGCCAACGGCGCCTTCGCCGGCGGCGCGTCGGCGGTTTCGCTGCGCGGCCTCTCGACCAACTCGACGCTGGTGCTGTTCGACGGCATGCGCGCAGCCTATTATCCGCTGTCGGACGACGGCACGCGCAACTTCGTCGACCTCAACACCATCCCTGACGACATCGTCGACCGTATCGAAGTGCTGCGCGACGGCGCCTCCTCGACCTACGGCGCCGACGCGATCGCGGGCGTGGTGAACATCATCACCAAGAAGGAAATCAAGGGCATTTCGGCGCGCGCCGAGGCGGGCATTTCCGACCGTGGCGACGCTTCCCAGTACCGTGCTTCGGTAACCGCGGGCTTCGGTGATCTCGACGAGAATGGCATCAACGCCTATATCAGCGGCTTCTATTATCGCAGCGAGCAGCTGTTCAACCGCGATCGCCCGTATCCGTACAACACGGACGACCTGCGCAATGTCTGCTACAACGGCACCTGCGGCCCGAACAACGTTGTCGACGGTCTCGACGGCAGCAATGCCTATCCGGGCTTCAGCGCAGGCGTCACCAACACGGGCAGCACGCTGTTCGTGGCGCCGGCCAACCCGGCCAACGGTGCGCCCAGCGGCCGCTACCAGATGCTCAACACCGCCGCGGGCTGCAATCGCAGCACGCCGTACAGCCTGACCGGCGACGAGCTGGCCGACAATCCGCTGGCGCCGACCACGGTCTGCCAGGAGGATCTGACGCAGAATTACGGCGTGATCACGCCTCAGATCGAGCGTTTCGGCGTTTCGGGCCATGTCACCGCGAAGCTCGGCGACACGACCGAACTCACCGCCGAGGTGAACTTCCTGCAGACCCAGGTGTCGTATGACGGCCTGCCCACGACGATCCGCGGCAATGCGCCGGCGCCTTATTATTTCCCGCGCTTCAGCACGTCGTCGAACATCCCGTACTACGGCAACAACACGATCCTGCAGCTCCCGGTCTATGTCTGCCCGCGCGGCACGATCGCGGCCTGCACCGCAGCCAATGGCACGCTCAACCCGAACAATCCGTTCGCGGCGTCGGGCCAGACCGCGGCGATCATCGGCCGTCTGCCCAACTCGATCGAGCATGATATGTCGCGCACCCGCGCCTATCGCGGCGCGATCGGGCTGAAGGGCAGCTTCAGCGACAACTGGACCTACAGTGTCGATGCGACCGCGATGCACATGGACCTGCTCCGTCAGTCGGACGGTTATGTCTACATCCAGCATCTGCTCGATGTGATCGCGGACGGCAGCTACAATTTCATCAACCCGAACGCCAACAGCCAGGCTACGCTCGACTATCTGATGCCGACCGCGCGTGCGACGTCGACCTCGGATCTCATGCAGCTGCAGGCCAGCGTCGCGGGTGACCTGATGGAGCTGCCGGGCGGTCCGCTGCAGTTCGGCGCGGGCGTCTCGGTGCGGTACGAGGCGGTCGACTCGCCGTCGATCAATTCGGACATCAACGGCGGCACCGAGCGCTACTACCGTCTGAACGGCTTCGCCACCAAGGGCGATCGTACCGTCTGGTCGGCCTATGCCGAGGTGAACGCTCCGATCGTCGACTTCGCGACGCTCAACCTGTCGGGTCGTTATGACCGCTATTCGGGCGGCCTCGACAACTTCTCGCCGAAGGTCGGCCTGAAGGTCACGCCGATCAAGCAGATCGTGCTGCGCGGCACCTATTCGCGTGGCTTCCGCGTGCCGAGCTTCGGCGAGGCGGACGCGACCTATCCGACCACGGGCTATGTGACCAACACGGCGTCGTTGTTCAACGACACCTTCCTTGCCCAGTACGGCTGCACCGTCGCGACCTTCTCGAGCTGCCCGGCCTATATCCGCAGCGGCTCCTATGGTCAGACCACGCTGCCGAACAAGGATCTGCAGCCGGAGAAGTCGGAGAGCTGGACGCTGGGTGCGGTGTTCGAACCGGTCCGCCACGTCTCGTTCACGGTGGACTATTACAACATCAAGAAGACGGGTGCGATCGCGAGCCCGAACTTCTCGCCCGCCATCGACGCTTATTATTCGGGGCAGCCGATCCCCGAAGGCTATACGGTGATCGCGGACGCGGAGGACACCGCGCATCCGGGCGCTACGCCGCGTATCGCGTTCGTCCAGGCAGCGTTCATCAACGCGAACACCGTCAAGTCCGAAGGCATCGACTTCTCGGCGACCGTCGATCTGCCGATCAGCTCGGGCTTCCGCATCCACAGCACGGCGGAAGCGAGCTACATCATCAATCTTTCGACCGAATTCCCGGACGGGACGGTCGAGCGTTATGATGGCACGCTTGGCAACTTCAACCTGACCGCGGGTTCGGGCACGCCCAAGTGGCGCGGTAGCTGGCTGACCACGCTGGACTTCGACAAGTACCAGCTGAGCGGCACGGTCAACTTCTTCGGCGGCTACGACCTGTCGGCGATGGACCAGGGCACCGGCTACAAGGATTGCGGTCTCAGCGACGGCAGCGTCCCCTGCCGCGTGGCGGACTATGTCACCTTCGATCTGAACGCGCAGATCAAGATCAACGACCGGTTCACCTTCTACGGATCGGTGCTGAATCTGTTCGACAACCTGCCGCCGCTCGATCCGGTCACCTATGGTGCGCACCTGTACAATCCGGTGCAGGGTGGCACGGGCATTCTCGGCCGCTATCTGAAGGCGGGCGTGAAGGTCGGCTTCTAAGCCGATCGACCGACCAAAAATTCGGGGCGGTTCCTTCCGGAACCGCCCCTTTTTTTGTCCAGCAGATGTGGGGAAGGATCAGGCGACGCTGAGCTTGAGCGCGCCGTCGCCCTCGTCGACATGGACGGTGGCGCCGTCCTTGACCTCGCCGCGCAGGATCAGATCGGCGAGCGGATCCTGCAGATAGCGCTGCACCGCCCGTTTCAGTGGCCGCGCGCCATAGACCGGATCATAGCCCACCCGCCCGAGCCACGCGCGCGCAGCATCGGTCAGGTCGATGCGGATCTTGCGGTCGGCGAGCAGCTTGCCGATGCGCGCGACCTGGATGTCGACGATCGGCGCCATATGCTCCGCGCCCAGCCGGTGGAACAGGATGATCTCGTCCAGCCGGTTGAGGAATTCCGGGCGGAAATGCGCGCGGACCACTTCCATCACCTGCGGCTCGACGCTCTCGACCGGCTGCCCCTCGCCGAGATTGGTGAGGAACTGGCTGCCGAGATTCGAGGTCAGGATCACGATCGTGTTCGAGAAGTCGACCGTGCGGCCCTGGCCGTCGGTCAGCCGCCCGTCGTCGAGCACCTGCAGCAGCACGTTGAACACGTCGCCATGCGCCTTCTCGACCTCGTCGAACAACACGACCTGATAGGGTCGCCGGCGAACCGCTTCGGTTAGAACGCCGCCTTCCTCATAACCGACATAGCCCGGAGGTGCGCCGATCAGCCGGGCCACGGCGTGCTTTTCCATGAACTCGCTCATGTCGATGCGCACCATCGCCGACGGATCGTCGAACAGGAATTCGGCGAGCGCCTTGGTCAGCTCGGTCTTGCCCACGCCGGTCGGCCCGAGGAACAGGAACGAGCCGAGCGGCCGGTTCGGGTCCTGCAAGCCTGCGCGGCTGCGGCGCACCGCGGTCGACACGGCCTTCACCGCGTCGGCCTGGCCGATCACGCGTTTGCCGAGTTGCTCCTCCATGTTGAGGAGCTTCTCACGCTCCCCCTCGAGCATCTTATCGACGGGGATACCGGTCCAGCGGCTGACCACCGCGCCGATATCCTCGGCGGTAACCTCCTCGCGCAGCATCGCACCCTTGGCTGCGCCCTGCGCCTCCTCGAGCTGGCGGCTGAGCTGCGGGATCACCCCGTAACTGAGCTCGCCCGCACGCGCGAGGTTGCCGCTGCGCTGCGCCTGGTCGAGCTCGAGCCGCGCGGCGTCGAGCTGCGCCTTGAGCTCGGCCTCGGCGTGGATCTTGCCCTTCTCGGCCTGCCAGCGCGTGGTCAGCTCGGCCGACTGCTGTTCGAGATTGGCGAGTTCCTCCTCGAGATTGGCGAGCCGGTCCTTCGACGCGGCATCGGTCTCCTTCTTCAGCGCCTCGCGCTCGATCTTGAGCTGGATGATGCGCCGGTCGAGAGTCTCGATCTCCTCGGGCTTGGACTCGACCTCCATGCGGATGCGCGAGGCGGCCTCGTCCATCAGGTCGATCGCCTTGTCGGGCAGGAAGCGGTCGGTGATGTAGCGGTTGGATAGGGTGGCCGCGCTCACGATCGCCGCATCGGTGATGCGCACACCATGGTGCAGCTCGTACTTCTCCTTCAAGCCGCGCAGGATCGAGATCGTGTCCTCGACCGTCGGCTCGCCCACGAACACCGGCTGGAAGCGCCGCTGCAGCGCCGCGTCCTTCTCGACATATTTGCGATACTCGTCGAGCGTGGTCGCGCCGATGCAGTGCAGCTCGCCGCGGGCAAGCGCGGGCTTGAGCAAATTGCCCGCGTCCATCGCGCCGTCGGTCTTCCCGGCGCCGATCAGCGTGTGCATCTCGTCGATGAACAGGATGATGTCGCCCTCGGCCTGGCGCACCTCGTCGAGCACGCCCTTGAGGCGCTCCTCGAACTCGCCGCGATACTTCGCACCCGCGATCAGCGCGCCCATGTCGAGCGCCATCAGTTTGCGGTCCTTGATCCCATCGGGGACGTCGCCGTTGACGATGCGCAGCGCGAGGCCCTCGGCGATCGCGGTCTTGCCGACGCCGGGCTCGCCGATGAGGACCGGATTGTTCTTGGTGCGCCGAGCGAGGATCTGGATCGTGCGGCGGATCTCCTCGTCGCGGCCGATGACGGGATCGAGCTTGCCGTCGCGCGCCGCCTCGGTCAGGTCGCGCGCGAACTTCTTGAGCGCGTCGTAGCGATCCTCGGCCGACGCGGTGTCGGCGGTGCGGCCGCCGCGCAGCTGGTTGATCGCCTGGTTGAGCGCCTCGGGCGTCGCGCCCGCGGTCTTCAGTGCCTTGCCCGCGGGCGTGTTGAGGCTCAGCGCGAGCGCCACGAGCAGCCGCTCGACGGTGACGTAGGAGTCGCCGGCCTTGCTCGCGATCTGCTCGGCCTGGTCGAGCACGCGCACAAGATCATTGTCGAGCCCGGGCGTCTGCTGCGCGCCCGAGCCGGAGACGGCAGGGACTTTCGACAGCGCGAGATCGGTCTCGCTGAGCGCGCGCTTGGCATCGCCGCCCGCGGCCTGGATCAGCCCGGACGCCATACCCTGCTCGTCCTCGAGCAGCGCCTTGAGCAGATGCTCCGGCGCGATGCGCTGGTGGTTCATGCGGATCGCAACGGTTTGCGCCGACTGGAGGAAGCCCTTGGCGCGGTCGGTAAATTTTTCGAGGTTCATCATGCCCCCTTAGGAAGGATGGCGAGGATATGGTGTTGCCCAAATGCAACACAACCCCATGCGTAACAAGTTTTCGCACTAGGTTGGCGTTAACGATCCTGGGCTAGGACGGTGCCGTCGATCGCGCGTGGGGAGATAGCGCTTGGCCACCCAGATTTCGAGCCTTCCTGCGTCCACGGCACCGCGCCTCGTGCACGGTTCGCTGTCCGATCCCGCGCGCGCGATCCTCGGGCCGCGGCGCGACGCCTTGCTTATCTGGGGCATGCCGCTGGTCGCGTTCCTGCTCGTCCAATTGTGGCTGCGCGGCTGGGATTCGCTGGCGCCGCAGGAACTTTCGCGGCCGATGGTGGTGGGCATGTTCGTCGCCACCGCGGTGCTCACCTGGGCGCATCTGATCGCCGTGGTGCCGCGTGCCTATCTCAATCCCGAGGTGTTCGCCGCCTATAAGCTGCGACTCACTGTGGTGCCGGTGGTGCTGATCACGGGGCTACTGTTCTCGCACACCGCGCTGGTCTTCGCCTCGGTGCTGGCGGTGTTCTGGGACGTGCACCATTCGGCGATGCAGAATTTCGGCTTTTCGCGCATCTACGACATGAAGGCGGGCAATCCGCCGGCGATGCTGCGCACCACCGATCTGCGGCTCAACTGGATGCTCTATGTCGGCCCGCTCGCGGCCGGTGCGGCGCTGGCGGTCCACACCAAATATCTGCTCCAGTTCGACGGCACGATCTTCCACACGCTGACCAGCGTGCCCGGGGTGCTCGCGTCCGACCACGAAGGTATCCGTCTCGGCGCGATCGCGCTCTATGCCGCCGTGATCGGCTGGACCCTGTTCGACTATGCCCGGGCGATGCGCGCCGGCTATCGCCTGCCAGCGCACAAGCTCGCGACGATCGTTGTCACCGGGACGGTATCGATCCTCGCCTGGGGCTTCTCGCCGCCGCTCGTCGCGCTGGCGGCGATCAACCTCTACCATGCGGTGCAATATTTCGCCCTGGTCTGGGTCAAGGAAGGCGGGCGCATGACCGCCCGAATGTCGCGTAACGGCAAGGCGCGAGGCCGCACTGCTGCGTTCTTCTTCCTTGGCTGCCTGGTCTTCGGCATCGGCTATGCGCTGGCCGGACAGGGGCGCGTCCACTGGTTCCTCGCGCCTTTCGTTGCCTGTTCGCTGCTCCATTTCTGGTTCGACAGCTTCATCTGGTCGGTGCGCAAGGCACACGTCTGATTACGCACTCCCCGCTTCCCTCGCGGGAAGAATGGTGCTGCATTGCACGGCACAAGGGGAGGAAGGGATGATCGCACTGGCTTCCGCGCTGTTGCTTGGCGCGGTGCAATCGGGGACGGCGCCGAGCGTGCATTTGACGGTTGGACCGGGGCCGTGTCGGCCGAAGGTCGACGGCAAGTTCGTCGCGCTCGCCGATCTGTCTGCTCAGGCACGCGGCTGGCGTAATCGTGAAGTGCATTTCCAGCCCGACCAAAGGACAAGCTATAGCTGCGTGGACGCTGTGCTCAGGGTGCTGCGCGAAGCCGATGTCACCAGGCTCGGCTTTGTCGGCAACGAAGTCTACCGGTCCGACGAGAGCGCGCCCAAATGAAATGGTTCCGCCGCATCGGCCTGACGCTGCTCGGGCTGCTCGTCCTCGTCGCGATCGGCCTCGCCACCTGGGAGCCCCTCACCGCAAACCGTGCCGAGGCGCCGCCGGCGCATCGCTACGACATGAAGATCGCGCGCGACAATTTCGGCGTGCCGCACATCTTCGGCGCGACCGATCCCGACGTCGCTTACGGCATCGCCTATGCCCATGCCGAGGACGATTTCTCCACCCTGCAGGAAGTGCTGGCGATGACCCGCGGTCGGCTGGGCGCGATAACCGGGGCGGATGGCGCGAAGACCGATTACGTCCTCCATCTGCTCGGCGCGCGAGAGACGGTCGATCGTGATTACGACAAGCAGCCGGCGGACGTGCGGGCGCTGCTCGACGGCTATGCGTCCGGCCTCAATCATTATGCCGACACGCATCCCGGCGAGATCCGGCTGGCCAGGCTGTTCCCGGTCAATGGCAAGGACGTCGCCACCGGCTTCGTGCTGCGCTCGCCCTTCTTTTTCGGGATGGAGAATGTCCTCGGCGCGCTGACCGGCGACAAGCCTCTGCCCGCCGAAAGCGCCGGGCCGCAGCCCGACGCGCCGGACATCACGCCGATCGGCCCCAATGCCGACCAGAATGGCTCGAACGCCTTCCTCGTCGCGCCGAAGCGCTCGGCCGATGGCTTCACCCGGCTGGTGTCCAACTCGCACCAGCCGTGGCGCGGGGCGGCGGCATGGTATGAGCTGGTCGTGCATTCGCGCACCGGCTGGCATTTCGCCGGCGCGACCTTTCCCGGTGCGCCTTATCCCCTGCTCGGCCACAACCGCACGCTCGGCTGGACCAACACGGTCAACCGCCCCGATCTGATCGACGTCTACAAGCTCGTCACCAATGCGGCCGGCGATCAATATCGCTTCGACGGCGCGTGGAAGCCGCTCGAGGCACACCGCGTATGGCTGCCGGTGAAGTTGTGGGGGCCGTTCGTGCTGCCGGTGCCCAAGACGGTGTACCGCGCGGTGCAGGGGCCGGTTCTGGTCAACAAGGCGGGCGCGTTCGCGATCCGCTATGGCGGCGCCGATCAGTTGAAGATGGTCGAGGAATATTACCGCCTCAATCGCGCCCGTGATTTCGCCGAATGGCAAAAGGCGCTGGCGATCCAAGGCGTGCCGGGCACCAACTTCCTCTATGGCGATGCCGCCGGAAACATCGCCTATTTCTACAATGCCAGCTTCCCCAACCGGAAGCCGGGCTTCGATTACAGCAAGCTGCTGCCCGGCGACACCTCGGCCGATTATGCCCCGGGCACCGTCCCCTGGGCCCTGGTCCCGCGCAACATCAACCCGGCCTCGGGCTTCCTGATCAACGCCAACAACTCGCCCTATCAGGCGGCGGGATCGGGTTCCGAGATCCCGCTCCAGCCGCCTTTGCTCGGGGTCGAGACCGACACCACCAATCGCGGCACGCGCGCGCTCGAATTGATGGGCGCCACCCCGTCGATCAGCGCCGACGACCTCTACCGCATCAAGTTCGACACCGCCGTCAGCCGGGCGAGCTATCTCGCGCGCTGGCTCGACAAGATCATCGCGGTCGATCCCAAGGGCGATCCGCTGCTCGCCAAGGCGCATGCCTTGCTGGCGCAGTGGGACTGGAATTACGACGGCGAGGGCCCGGCAGACGCATTGGCCTATGCGCTGCTGCGCGTGCCCAATCGCTGGCATTACGAGCGCAAGCCCGAGCGCGATCCGCGTGCGGCTCTGGTCGAGGCGGCGGGGTATCTGCAGAAGCATTTCGGCCGGCTCGACATTCCCCTCGGCGAGCTCATCCGCCTCAAACAGGGCAAGGTCGACCTGCCGCTCGACGGCGGCCCGGATTCGCTGCGCGCCGCGACCAATTATGACGAGCTCCCTGACGGTCGCCTCGCGATCAAGCACGGCGACAGCTTCATCATGTTCGTGACATGGGACAAGGCCGGGCAGGTGTCATCCCGATCTATCCAGCCCTTCGGCGCCGCGACGACCCGCCCGGACTCGCCGCATTATGCGGATCAGGCACCGTTCTTCGTGAAGCATCAGCTCAAGCCGGTCTGGTTCGACCCGCGCGAGCTCAGGGCGCACGTGGAGCGGGTGTATAGGCCCTAAGGCGGCTTCCTCTACTGCCGTCATGCTGAACTCGTTTCAGCATCCATGCGCATCGCGTGCCCCCGGCCGCACTGCTGGTGGATAGCCCCGCGCGTGGATCCTGAGACAAGCTCAGGATGACGGGCGGAGTAGGTCAGCCCCATCCCTGTCCGCAACGAGTCACCCAATCGACACCGAACTGCCATCGAAGACTCGCCATGCTGCAACGCACAAGAGCTAGCGCGACCTGAAAGGCCGGGCACTGGGCCAAGGCCGGTTTGGGGGAATAAAAATGCGCAAGCTCGTTGCCTGCCTCATGGCGGGTACGTCCATGTTCCTTGCCGTCGCGGTGCAGGCCCGCCCGGAGACGACGCCTGCTGACACTGTGCCCGCCGACACCACGCCCGCCGCCGATCCCAAGCCTTCCGATGCCGAGAGCGAGATCGTCGTGCTCGGCAAGGGCGAGACGCGGCAGGTGCAGCGTCTCAACCAGGACGACATCGCGATCCTCGCACCCGGCACCAGCCCGCTCAAGGCGGTCGAGAAATTGCCCAGCGTCAATTTCCAGGGCGCCGACCCCTTCGGCGCCTATGAATGGGCCGAGCGCATCTCGATCCGCGGCTTCAACCAGAACCAGCTCGGCTTCACGCTCGACGGCATTCCGCTCGGCGACGCCAGCTATGGCAACGTCAACGGCCTCCACATCAGCCGCGCGATCATCAGCGAGAACATCGCCGTGACCCGCGTGTCGCAAGGTTCTGGCTCGATCGGCACCCAGGCGACCAACAATCTCGGCGGCACGCTCGAATTCCTGTCGCGCGATCCGTCGCACGAATTCCATGCCGATGTGAACGCCACCGGCGGCAGCGACAATTTCTGGCGCGTGTTCGGACGGCTGGACACCGGCGATCTCGGCGACGGCGGCCCCAGCGCGAGCGTCTCCTATCTCCATTCGGACACCGACAAGTGGAAGGGCTGGGGCTCGCAGCGCGCCAACCAGGTCAACGCCAAGGCCGTCGCCCCGCTGAGCGGCGCGCTCCGTGCCGTCGGCACCTTCGATTTCTCGGACCGCCGCGAGAACGACTATCAGGACATGTCGCT
>Ga0065165_1002418_pt1 | contig 15912 bp, 16 predicted proteins | sample AraplaMF_Cvi_mMF_FD_63813 | JGI IMG/M metagenome (GOLD analysis project Ga0065165, IMG submission 63813) | Arabidopsis root microbial communities from the University of North Carolina, USA - plate scrape MF_Cvi_mMF (version 2) (version 3) | ecosystem: Host-associated > Plants > Roots >...
ACGGGCATGATGCAGTTCATCGCCGAGATGCGAAAGCTCTCAGGCGGCAAGCCGGCCGGCTTCAAGCTGTGCATCGGCCATCCCTGGGAATTCCTCGCGATCTGCAAGGCGATGCTGGAGACCGGCATCTATCCTGATTTCATCGTCGTCGACGGCAATGAGGGCGGCACCGGCGCCGCGCCGCTGGAGTTCATGGATCATCTGGGCATGCCGATGCGCGAGGGCGTCAATTTCGTCCACAACGCGCTGATCGGCATCAATGCGCGCGACCGCATCAAGATCGGGGCATCGGGCAAGATTGCCACCGCCTTCGACATGGCGCGGGCGATGGCGATCGGCGCCGACTATTGCAATTCGGCACGCGGCTTCATGTTCTCGCTCGGCTGCATCCAGTCGCTGAGCTGTCACACCGACCGCTGCCCGACCGGCGTCGCGACACAGGACCCGACGCGCGCGCGTGCGCTCTACGTGCCGCTGAAGATCGACCGCGTGCACAATTATCACCATGCGACACTGCACTCGCTGACGGAGCTGATTGCCGCGGCCGGTCTCGAACATCCGCAGCAGCTGCGTCCGATCCACTTCAATCAGCGGACGTCGACGACTCAGGTGCAATCCTTCGCGCAGCTCTATCCGGCGCTGCGTCCGGGCGAGCTGCTCGAAGGCACCGAAGACCCGCGCTTCCGCGACGCCTGGCGAATGGCGCGCGCCGAAACATTCCAGCCGGCGCTTTAGAGCCAAACGGTTCCGTCTGCCGCATGATACCGCCGCCTCTCGCGGCCGAGTCAATTGATCGGGAGCGGGATCGCGTCTTCACGTCTGTGTCAGCTTCGCGAGTAAACTGCCGCGATGGACGAACGACGCAGCAAAGCCAGGCACCGTGTGCTGAAAGCCGGGACCATCGAGTTCGGCGGCGGCGCGATCGACTGCATCGTCCGCAATTTTTCCGACACCGGCGCGGCGCTCGATGTCACCAGCCCCGTCGGCATCCCCGAACGCTTCACCCTGTTCATCCAGGCCGACGGAACGCATCTCGCCTGCACGGTGGTCTGGCGCAAGGAGAAGCGGATCGGCGTGAGGTTCGGGTGAGTTTGAAGGTCGAGCAAGCGCGATGCGCATTGAGCGGAGATCGCAGCTAGCCCGTCTCGACCTCACTCAAGCGGCTCGCCAGGATCTTGTCGATCCTCCGGCCATCGAGATCGACCACTTCGATGTGCCAGCCGGCGAAATCGAAGGCGTCGCCGACATTGGGCAGCACGGTGAATTGCTGCAGCACGAGGCCCGCCACCGTGTTGTAGCGATGCGGCGGCAACTCGATGCCGAGCAGCTCGCCGAACTCGTCGACCGGCATCCAGCCGGAAATCAGCAGCGAGTCGTCGTCGCGTTTGACAAAGGCCGGCTCCGGCGGGCCCTCCTCCGAATGGAAGGCGCCGACGATCGACTCGAGAATATCGGCCGCGGTCACCATGCCCTCGAACGCGCCGTATTCGTCGTAGACCAGACCAAGGTGAACCGGCGCCGCCTTCAGGATGGTCAACACGTCGCGCGCATCGGCCGAAGCCGGGATGCCCGGTGCCTCGCGCACCAGCGCGCGCAGATCGGGTGTGCGCTCGTTCATGAAGGCGACCAGCAGATCCTTGGCCTGGAGCACGCCGATCGGCTTGTCGCGATCGCCGTCCGAGACGGGAAAGCGCGAATGCGGGCTCTTCGCGATGATCGCGTGGATCATCTCGGGCGGATCGTTCAGGTCGATCTCGTCGACTTCGGTGCGCGGCGTCATCACCGCGCCGACCGGGCGGTCTCCGAGCCGCATCACGCCGGCGATCATCTCCTTCTCGCCGGGCTCGAGCACGCCGGCATTCTCGGCCTCGGTGACGAGATGGTGGATCTCGTCCTCCGACACCTTCTCCTCGGACTTGCCGCCCTGGCCGAGCAGCGTGAGGATCACCTTGCCGGAGAGGTCGAGCAGGAACACCAGCGGCAGCGAGATCTTGGCGAGCAGATGCATCGCCGGCGCAACCTTCACCGCGATGCTCTCGGGGTCGCGCAGCGCCACCTGTTTCGGCACCAGCTCGCCAACGATCAGCGTTGCGTAGGTGATGAGCGTCACCACGATGCCGACGCCGACGATGTCGGCAATGCCGGAGGACAGGCCAAGCTCGACCAGCGATTGCGTCAGCCGCTGTCCGAGCGTCGCGCCGGAGAACGCGCCGGAGAGCACGCCGACCAGCGTGATGCCGATCTGCACCGTCGAGAGGAATTTGCCGGGATCGGCCGCGAGCGTCAGCGCCCGCTCGGCGCCGCGGACGCCCTTGGCGGCAAGCAGTGACAGCCGGGCCGGGCGAGACGAGACCACCGCCAGTTCGGACATGGACAGGAGGCCGTTGATGACGATCAGGACGACGACGATGATGAGTTCGACGGACAACATTTTGCGCGAGGGAAAGGGACATTGAGCCCGGCGGGCGCCGGACCAAGCCTTTTATATATGAACTCCTCGCGCGACTTGCCCGGTTCCGGCCCAAATTGTCGCACCGGAACCAGCCCTGCCGGTCAGAATTCCGCGTGCACGCGGCCCGAGAAGATCGAAACCGGCCCGCGATCGGCATTGTAGGCCGGATTTGTGATCATCTGATAGTCCGCGGTCAGCGTGACGCCCTTGATCACCGAATAAGCGTAATAGGCCTCGAGAATCCGTTCGTTGCTGTAGTTGAGACGGCCGTCGCCGATCAGGAGGCCGAAGCCGCCGGCGGCGAGGAAATCGCGATGCGCCGCCGAGAGGCCGTTGATGGCGCCGCCGATGCCGACCGTGTCGTCCGGCCGGCCCCAGCGGCTGCCCTTGATCGACAGGCCCGCCGACACGCTGCGGTCGATGTCGGTGAAGGAGAGAATCTGGTTCTGGCCGTCGTTCCAGCTGCCGCGCGCGAACAATCCGACGTCGGTCGCGAGCTGTTGCTCGAGGTTGATATAGAAACCGTATTTGGAGCGGTTGCGCTGGTTCGCGATGGTGATGTCGTTGATGTCGAGCGCGGGACTGGCTGCGGCCAGTACGAGAACTTCGCGATAGTTGGCGGTGTTGCCTTCATTGGCGAAGGCGCCAACCCGCAGCTTGCCCGGCTGCTCGAAGATCGAATGACGCTCCTCAAATTCGACGACCGCGCCGCCGGTCTTGTAGACCAGCGTATCGCTGTTGGGCGCATCGGGCACCTGGAATAGTCCGCCGCGAATGGCCCAATCCTTGCGATTGAGCTCGACGATGGCGCCGCGGGTGTAACCCGGAAGGTCGGCCGGGAAGTCGTAGGCGGCGGAAGCCCACATCGCCCAGTTCATGAAGTCGGCGCGCGGGTCTTTCGCGTATGAATTGCCGTCGAAGAAATCGCCGACGGCAAAGCGGCCGACGATCAACGTGACGCGGTCGATGTCGCGCTTGCCGGCGAGCTGGTTCGGCGCGTCGGGCACCTCCTCCTGCTCGCCGCCGAGGCCGAAGGTCTGTTTGAAGTAGTAGCGCTGCGCGCGAATTTTCGGGAATGCCGCGCCGGCCTTCTGCGCTTCGCCATTGGAGAAGCCGGCAAGGCCGAGCGTGCCGTTGAGGCCAAAGCCCTGTGCCAGCTCCGGATTGAAGTAGAATTCGCCGCCATCCCAGAGCCGCGCGCCGAGGAACGCGGTCGTCGTCCAGGTCGCCTGAAACTGGCCGTTGCCGGGCAGGCTCTGCGGACTGGCATAGGGCGAATGGATCGGCCCGTAGCCCTGCGGCAGCACGGTGGTCTGCGCGTGGACATTCCAGTCAGCCGATTCCGGCAGCTTGGGCTTGCCGACCTGCGGCATCCAGGGCGTGTCGCCGAAATTGTAGTTCAGGCCCAGCTTGAGCAGGTGAACGCGCGGCTCGACATCGACGTTGCCGAGACCAAAGCCGCCGAGGTCGTAGGTGCGGCGCGACAGCGCGATGTAATCGTACTCGGCCTTTGCGGTCCAATTGCCGCTGACCGCGTATTCGAGGCCGAGTCCAGCCGTCCATCCGGCCTGATACTTTCCGACCGGAAACAGTTCGGTGACGCCATCCGCATCGTTGACGTTGATGTGCGTATGTCCCCAGGCGAAACCGCCGGTGACGAAGGGCATGAAGCGGTCGAAGGCATAGCCGATCCGGCCGCGGACGGTGCCGACATAATCGAGCGTGGTGTTGAAGGGCGCCGGTGCCCGTTCATGCGCGTCGATATCGCGCGCGCCCGTGAACGTGGCGTCCGCCTCGATCCCGAGCACGACGCGGTTTGCGAGCTGGCGATTGTAGCCAAGCTGGTAGCCGCCGTGGAATCCGGTTGCGCTGGGCGGCAGGATCACGCCCTGGAGCGGCAGTGAATTGGTGCCGGGTCCGAAGCTCGCGTCGCCGTAGCCGACATGGCCGCCGACATAGAAGCCGGTCCAGTCGTAGAGAGTCTTGGTGTAAGGGCGGGCCTTGAGTGGCAGATCGGCCGCCAGGCTCGCGCCGGGCAGAACCAGCACGCCCGAGGCGATCGCCGCGGCCGTCCGCAAGTACCGGTGTCGATGCCCTCTCAACGTCAACGCACGCCCCCAACGCGAATGTATTTCACCCGCCGCGATATCCCTGCTGATTCGCAACGACCCTGTCATCAGGTCTCGGTTGGCGAGGCGGTCGACCGAGATGGTCTCGATCCGACGCGACTTGCCTCCAAGCTCCTGAGCTCATTGCCAACCTTATTGCGATTAATTCGCAATAGCAACTGGCGCGAAATGCCGCAGGGGGATCGTTCGCATCGTTATGTGACGGGACTGCAACAAATTCCCGGGCCCCAAAATGGTTGACCCGCCCGGGGGGACATCCGGGCGGGTCGGGGGCACGACACGGGGTGGATGAGGCGCCCGTGTCGGACGCAGAATCCACGAGTGAGATCGGCCTCAGGTACTCAAATCAGTAGCAGGTACGAACGCTGCCGACGTACTGGCCGAAGGCGTTGTAGCGCGGGGTCCAGCCGCAGCGGTGGCCGTAGTAATAGGGATCGTTGCTGGCGGCGATCGCGGAGCCGACCACAGCGGCGGTGGCGATGCCGGCGCCCACACCCCAGACCCAACCGGGCGGCTTGGCTTGAGCCTGCGAGGTGGTGGACAGCATGGTGCCGGTGACGGCGAGGGCGGCGAGCGCGACGGCGGCAATCTTGGTCTTGATCGACATGTGAAACTCCATCCGGTTTGAGGCGGTCCGTTGTGGCCCGCGTGCCCAATTGGACGGAGGCTCCTCGCGTCCGGTTCGAACGCGCGAAGGCCGGCCCGGTGAAGAGGTTCTTTTCTCAGTATTTTCAGAAGGATAGAGGCTAGCCTAGAGGCCCTTTGGCGAGCCTGTTCACGTCGAAGTTATCGACTTCGGCCAAAAGCTCGCAAAATGCGCGCGCGCCCTGGTCGAGCAGCCGCTCGCCCTTCTCTGCCACGGCCAGCGTCGCATTGCCGACGGCGCCGCTGGCGTGGAGATCCTGCGCCTGCCAGGCGAACGGTGCGGGCCGTTGTGTCGACAGCCAGCGATATTGGCTCTCCATCGCGATGCTGCTCGCGGGAAAATCCGCGATCGCATCCATGCGCACCTGATCCGGATAGCGCGCCAGCATGATCGAGGTCTCGACGGCGCCGCCGTGAATGCCGTGGCGCACTTCGTCGGCGGGGAACAAATTGTCCGCGCCCGACAGCCGCGACCACGACGTCGTCACCACGAATTGTTTTTGATGTGCGCGAAGATCCTGCGCGATGAGCATCATTGCCGCGCTATTGCCGCCATGGCTGGTGACGATGACGAACTTCTTCACGCCGCGCCGCGCGATGTCCTCGCCGATCGCGGTCCATCGCTTCAATGCGACGTCGGTCGGCAGCGTCTGCGTGCCCGGAAAATCGATATGCTCGGTAGAAATCCCGACCGGCTCGACAGGCAGGAAGGTCGCCGGAATGGTGTCTGGCAAAAGCTCGCGCACCCGCGCCAGATAGGCATCCGCAATCAGCACGTCGGTCTTGAGCGGCAGATGCGGCCCGTGCTGTTCGGTCGCCGCCAGCGGCAGCACCGCGATCCAGCGCGACGCATCCGCGGCGGATGCATCGGTCCAGCGGATCTTGGTCCAGTCGCGGGAGAGCGTCATCAAGGTTTCTTTGCCCGGATTTGTCACGTAGTTTGGGGTATTCAGGGGGCGCGGGCCAGGCCGGTTCGCGTCCCCTGTCATCTCAGCGGTTTTATCGTGTTGATCTGGCATCGGCTAGAAGTGATCGACGGAGTCCCATCATGAGCGTCTCTCATCTGCGGCGAGCGTTAACGGCGGGCTTGATGGCCGCGTTCGTCTCGGTGATCCCGGCGCGCGCCGAGACGCTGGACAAGGTCACCTTCGGCACCAACTGGGTTGCGGAGGCCGAGCATGGCGGTTTCTTCCAGGCGGTCGCCGACGGCACCTACAAGAAATACGGCCTCGACGTCACCATCCTTCCCGGCGGTCCGAACGAGAACAACCGGATGCTGCTGATCGCAGGCAAGATCGATTTCTTCATGGCGGCGAACACGCTGATGGCGTTCGACGCGGTCGCGAATAATGTCCCCGTCGTCACGATTGCCGCGGTGTTCCAGAAGGATCCGCAGGTGATGCTGACGCAGCCCGATGCCAAGGTCGGCAAGATCGAGGACCTCAAGCCGCTGACGCTGTTCGTCTCCAAAGAGGGCATGACCAGCTATTTCCAGTGGCTGAAGTCCGAATACGGTTTCAACGAGAAGAACGTCCGTCCCTATAATTTCAATCCGCAGCCGTTCATCGCCAATCCCAAGAGCGCGATGCAGGGTTACGTGACGTCGGAACCCTTTGCAGTCGAGAAGGCCGCGGGCTTCAAGCCGAACGTGCTGCTGCTGGCCGATTACGGCTTCAACACCTATTCGACCCTGATCGAGGCTCGCCGCGACACGGTGGAGAAAAAGCCGGACCTGGTGCAGCGCTTCGTCGATGCCTCCATGATCGGCTGGTACAATTATATCTACGGCGACAATGCCGCCGGCAATGCGCTGATCAAGCAGCTCAATCCGGAGATGACCGACGAGCTGCTGAAATACTCCGTCGCCAAGATGAAGGAATACGGCATCGTCGATTCCGGCGATTCCCTGAAGAACGGCATCGGCGCCATGAGCGACGATCGCTACACCTCTTTCTTCAACAAGATGGTGAAGGCCGGGGTGGTGAAGGGCGATCTCGACTTCCGCAAGTCCTACACGCTGCGCTTCGTCAATAAGGGCGTCGGCGTCGAACTGCGCCCCGCCAAGCCGTAACGCCGGCGCGATGTCGTCAACGAAGATGTCTCCTGCGGTCGAGACTGGCCTGACGGCGCTGGCCGTCAGCCTGCGCGGCGTGACCAAGGTCTATGACAATGGCGTCATGGCGCTCGGCCCGCTCGATCTCGCCGTGCGCAAGGGCGAATTCATCTCCCTGCTGGGCCCGTCCGGTTGCGGCAAGTCGACAGCGCTGCGCATCATCGCCGAGCTCAGTGCGCCGTCATCGGGCACGGTGCGGGTGGCACGCCATGAAGGCGTGGCGCAGCCCGGCCACGGCATCGGCTTCGTGTTTCAGGAGCCGACCCTGATGCCGTGGACCAATGTGCGCGAGAACGTGCGGCTGCCGCTGAAGCTCGCCGGCGTGGCGAAAGCCGAGGCCCGCGCGCGTGCCGACGAGGCGCTGGCCAGTGTAGGCCTCGCCGATTTCGCCGATGCCTTCCCGCGTGAATTGTCCGGCGGCATGAAGATGCGCGTCTCGTTGGCGCGCGCGCTCGTCACCGACCCTGATATCCTGCTGATGGATGAGCCGTTCGCCGCGCTCGACGAGATCACGCGCTTCCGCCTCAACAACGATCTGCTCGCGCTGTGGCGCAGCCTCGGCAAGACCATCATCTTTGTCACCCATTCGGTGTTCGAGTCCGTGTACATGTCCCAGCGTGTCGTCGTCATGACGGCACGGCCCGGCCGCATCCAGGCCGACATCCGCATCGAGACGGTCGAGCCGCGCGGCGAGGAGTTTCGCACTTCGGCCGCCTATTCGGACTATTGCCGCAAAGTCTCTGCCGCGCTGGCGCCGTCCTATTCGGGGCAGTCGACGCTATGAACGCGCAAACTCCCGTCACCGCAAAACCATCGAGCGCGCAGCGCGCCATGCGCGTTGTGCTGCCGATCATCGTGTTCGCGGCCGGGCTTGCCGTCTGGGAGCTGGTGGTTCGCGTCAAGGAGATTCCGCCCTACGTGCTGCCGGCGCCCTCCGTCATCTTCCTGACACTGATCAAGGACTGGTCGGTACTGTCACAATCGCTGGCGACCACGCTTCTGACGACGCTCGAAGGCTTTATCGCCGCCAGCATCGGCGGCATCGCCCTGGCGCTGCTGTTCAACCAGTCGAAATGGGTCGAATATTCGCTCTTCCCTTACGCGGTGGTTCTTCAGGTCACCCCGGTGATCGCGATCGCGCCGCTGCTCTTGATCTATCTGGAGCAGCAGACCGCGGTCGTGGTCTGCGCCTTCATCGTCGCCTTTTTTCCCGTGCTGTCGAACACCACGCTCGGGCTCAATTCGGTCGATCGCAACCTCGCCGGCCTGTTCCAGCTTTACGGTGCTTCGCCGCCGCAGACCCTGCGTTTCCTGAAGCTGCCGGCGGCGCTGCCCTACATCCTCGGCGGCCTGCGCATCGCCGGCGGCCTGTCGTTGATCGGCGCGGTGGTGGCTGAAATCGCGGCAGGGACCGCGGGCGCGGGCTCCGGCCTCGCCTACAGGATCGCCGAATCCGGCTACCGATTGAACATACCCCGCATGTTCGCGGCGCTGCTTTTGTTGTCGCTGGCCGGGATTGTCATCTATGGGGTGCTGGCGGTAGTTTCCCACCTCGTTTTACGGCGCTGGCACGAGAGCGCGCTTGGAAAGGAAAGCTGATGTCTACCGGTTCGATTTCGTCCGAAAAGATCGATCTTCTGATTTATGGACCGGTCCGGCCGATCCTCGAGAACGGGTTTTCCGATCATTTCGTCGTGCACAGGGCCGAGACGCGCGGCGACCTCGAGCGGCTGACGCCGGCGGTCCGCGAAAAGATCCGCGGCGTGGCAGTGACCTATCACACGGTCCACGCCGACAAGGAATCGCTGTCGCAGCTGCCCAAGATCGAAATGGTGGCGAGCTTCGGCGTCGGCTACGACCATATCGACGCGAAATATGCAGCCGAGCACAACATCATCGTCACCAACACGCCCGACGTGCTGACCGAGGAGGTCGCCGACGTCGCGATGGGCCTGCTGATCTCGACCCTGCGCGAATTCATCAAGGCCGACCGCTACGTGCGCTCCGGCCTCTGGCAGACCCAGAACTACCCGCTCAGCGTCGGCTCGCTGCGCGACCGCAAGGTCGGCATCGTCGGCATGGGCCGGATCGGCCAGGCCATCGCGCGTCGGCTCGATGCCTCGCTGGTGCCGGTGGTCTACCACTCGCGCAACCCGTCCAAGGACGTGTCCTACAAGCACTATCCTGATCTGATCGAGATGGCGAAGGCGGTCGACACGCTGATGGTGATCGTGCCCGGCGGCGCCAGCACCAACAAGATGGTTAATGCCGAGGTGCTGAAGGCGCTCGGCCCGCGCGGCGTGCTGGTCAACGTGGCGCGCGGCTCGGTGGTGGACGAGGCGGCGCTGGTGCAGGCGCTCAAGTCCGGCACCATTCTCGCGGCCGGCCTCGACGTGTTCGCGGCCGAGCCAACCGTGCCGGACGAGCTCAAGACCATGCAGAATGTCGTGCTGCTGCCGCATATCGGCTCGGCTTCGGTGGTCACGCGCAACGCGATGGATCAGCTCGTGGTCGACAACCTCAAGTCCTGGTTCTCCGGCAAGGCGCCGTTGACGCCGGTTGCCGAAACGCCGTTCAAGGGGCGCTGATGACACTTCTTCGGGGCGTCGCATTCGCCGTCGCGGCCTTCCTGGCCGCGACCGGCATCGCGCATGCGCAGGATGCGACGACCCTGAAGAAAGAGATGATCGGGCAGTGGGAGCTCTCGACCACCGAGCGCAGCAAGACCTGCGTCGTCACCCTCAAGGGCGATGCGGCGGCGCAAGGCTTCAAGCTGGAGCTGGAGCCGGCCTGCAAGACCGCTCTGCCCTTCACCAGGGATATCGTGGCCTGGAGCATCAGGGGTCTCGGAGACATCGTCCGTTTGCAGGATGCGGCCGGTGAATCCGTGATCGACTTCACCGAGGTCGAGGCCGGCATCTTCGAGGGCCTGCGGCAGGGCGAGGGCGTCTACATCCTGCAGGATCTCGCCGCGGCCCGCTCGATGGCCAAGTCGATGGACCAGATGATCGGCGACTGGGCGATGGTGCGCGGCAACGGCCAGCCGATCTGCGGCCTGACGCTGACCAACACGGAAGCCGGCCAGGACAATTTCCAGGTCTTCCTCAAGCCGAAATGCGATGCGGTGATCGCGCAGTTCAACCCGACGCTATGGCGGCTCGAGCGCGGCCAGATCATCCTTTTGTCGAAATCGGGCGAAGTTTGGCAGTTCGAGGCCGACGACAACGCGCAATGGCGGCGGGTTCCCGACACCGCCGACCCCCTGATCATGCTGCGGCAATAATTCTTCCCGGCAGATGTCGATTGGGCCGGGGCTCAATCGTCACTCTCATAGCGAGCCGGTGTGCGGCCGGAGCGGCTGCTGCTCGCCAAGGGAGTTTTCCATGCGCTTCATGTACATCGTGACCTCCAGCCAGCCGATGGTTGGGCCGAGCCCGGCCCTGATGGAGGCCATGCAGACCATCTCCGAGCGGGAGATCAAGGCCGGCCGAATGATCGACAATGGCGGCTTGATGCCGCTTGCGACCGGTGCGCGGGTCCGGATCCTCGACGGCGAGCTCAGCGTCATCGACGGTCCTTTCGTCGAGGCCAAGGAAGTGATCGGCGGTTACGCCGTCTTCGAGCTGCGCGACAAGGCGGAAGCGCTGGCGATGGCGAAGGAGTTCATGCAGCTGCACCTCGACCACATGCCGGGCTGGGACGGCACCTGCGAGGTGCGGGCCTTCGCCACGGCGGGCACGGAAGGCGCCTGCCAGATCGACGCGCGGTCCCGGGCGGCCGCCCTCGCCTGATGGCTGTGAACGCTCGTCCACGTTGGTGGCGATGTCGGCGGCGATGACGGCCGCCGACAGCGATCACGCGATCCGTGCCGCGATCCACGCGACTTGGCGCGTCGTGCAGCCGCGGCTGCTCGCGACACTCTCGCGCATGCTGCGCGACGTGCCGCTTGCGGAAGAGTTGACCCAGGATGCGCTGGTCGCCGCGCTCGAGGTCTGGCCGCGCAACGGGGTGCCGGACAATCCCGGCGCCTGGCTGGTCGTCACGGCCAAGCGCCGCGCGCTCGACCATCTGCGCCGGGTCAAGATGCTCTCCCGCAAGCAGGAGCAGCTCGTGCATGACCTGATGCAGGAACAGGATGCGATGCCTGATTTGGACAGCGCGCTTGACGACGACATCGGTGACGAATGGCTGCGGCTGATCTTCACCGCCTGTCATCCGCTGTTGCCGCGGCAGGCGCGCGCGGCGCTGGCGTTACGCATGATCTGCGGCCTCACCACCGAGGAGATCGCGCGCGCCTTCCTGGTCACGGAGGCCGCCGTCACGCAACGCATCGTCCGTGCCAAGCGCACGCTGGCGCAATCGGGCCTGGCGTATGAGACGCCGAGCGGCGAGGCGCTGTCCGAGCGTCTCGCCTCGGTGCTCGAGGTCATCTATCTCATCTTCAACGAAGGCTATGCGGCCTCGCGCGGCGAGGAATGGCTGCGCCCTCAGCTTTGCGACGAAGCCCTGCGCATGGGTCGCGTGCTACTGGGTATCGCGCCGCTCGAAGGCGAGGTGCACGGCCTGATGGCGCTGATGGAATTGAACGCCGCGCGCACGCAGGCCCGCACCGACCTCGACGGCGAACCGGTTCTGCTGATGGACCAGGACCGCAGGCTCTGGGACCGGCTCCAGATCGGCCGCGGCCTGCGCGCGCTCGCGCGGGCACGCGAACTCGGCGCCGCTGGCCGGTTCTACACGCTGCAGGCCGCGATCGTCGCGTGCCATGCCGATGCGGAGACGGCCGAGGCCACGGACTGGCGGCGCATCGCGGAGCTCTACGGCGAGCTTTCAGCGCTGGTGCGTTCGCCGGTGATCGAGCTGAACCGGGCGGTCGCGCTCGGCATGGCCGAAGGGCCGCAGGCCGGGCTCGACCTGGTCGAACTGATCGCGGACGAGCCGACATTGAAGGCGTATCATCATCTGCCGGCGGTCCGCGGCGATTTCCTGCAAAAGCTCGGCCGCCTCGCCGAGGCACGTGAATCGTTCGAGAGCGCCGCGCGACTGGCGACCAATGCACGCGAGCGAGCACTAATGGAGCGGCGTGCGGCCGCCACGGCCGATAGCGGTGGCGCGCTCTAACGCGTGCCGGAACCGCACCATTCCTGATGAGTTGGCCGTTTGCGGACCACCCACTCGGGAGCCAGCTCATGACGAAGAAGCGCGTGCTCGCGATCGGCATTGAGCCCGGCAGCGCTGATTACAGCGCCTTCCCACAGGTCACCCCCGAGCTGGTGCGCAACTATATCGATGCCCAGCTGTTGCGGCTCACCGATCTCGGCTACGATCTCGACGAGGCTGCGGAAGCCATCGTCACATCGGCGCTGCGCGACGAGAGTTTCGACTGCATCGTCATCGGCGCCGGTCTGCGAGAGCCGAAGGAGCGTCTGTTGCTGTTCGAGCAGGTGCTCAACCTCGTCCACCGCCTGGCGCCCAATGCCGCGATCTGCTTCAACACGACGCCGGCCGACACGGCTGAGGCTGTGCAGCGCTCGGTCGATCCGTGAGGTGACCGAGGCCGGTGGGTGATCGCCGGCACACGGTGCGGCAATTTGTCTGGCCCAAAGCCACCTCTGGCGCTATGACTTGCCCCATCACAGGGGAGGGCGAGCATGCTTCGAGGTCTTCGCATCGGTATGGTTGGAATGGCAGCGTGCCTGACGATCGCGGCGGTCATGCCGGCGCGTCAGGCGATGGCTCAGGACGCCGTCGGCGGCGCGATCATCGGCGGTGTCGGCGGAGCGATCCTGGGTGGCGCGCTCGGCGGCGGCCGTGGTGCTGCGATCGGTGCTGTCGTCGGTGCCGGCACCGGTGCCGCGATTGCCTCCGAGGGGGAGCGCCGCCGCTCCGGCTATTATGCGTATCAGCGCGGTTGCTATATGCAGCGCCCGGACGGCCGCTACGTCCCGGTCGATCCGCGCTACTGCTATTGAGACAGCTCAGATCAAGCGCATCCCGCGCAGGCTGGCGTGGCCGCTCTTGCCGACGATGATGTGATCGTGCACGGCAATCCCGAGCGGCTTCGCGATGTCGATGATCGCCTTCGTCATCTGGATGTCGGCCTGCGACGGCGAAGGATCGCCTGAGGGATGGTTATGCACCAGGATCAGCGCGGTCGCAGATAATTCCAGCGCGCGCTTGATCACCTCGCGCGGATAGACCGGGGTGTGATCGACGGTGCCGGTCTGCTGCACCTCGTCGGCGATCAGCTGATTGCGCTTGTCGAGGAAGAGCAGGCGGAATTGCTCCTTCTCGGCAAAGGCCATGCTGGAGCGGCAATAGTCGATCACCTCGTTCCAGGACGACAGCGCGTTGCGGCTGTTGACCTCGCCCTTGGTCACGCGGCTCGCGGCGGCCGCGATCAGCTTGAGCTGGTTGACGGCGGCTTCGCCGACACCCTCGACCTCGCGCAGGCGCGCGACAGGCGCGTGAACCACCTCGGCGAACGACCCGAACGTCTTGATCAGCGTTTTCGCCAGCGGCTTGGTGTCGCGACGCGGCAGCGCCGCAAATAGCGCCATCTCCAAAAGCTCGTAATCGCTGAGCGCATCGGCACCCGCGTTGTAGAAACGTTCGCGCAGCCGCTCGCGATGGCCGTGATAATGCGGCGTTTCGTCGGGCTTGCTCTTGTCGTGGTCGGGCTTGGCAGGCATCGGCCGCAGCATTGCTGCGGACCCGCGTTTTTGCAACCGTCAATTGCGGTGGAGAATGCCGTTGACGTCAGCTTGGGGGGCCCGGAGGGCTCTCACCCGATCTGCTTCTCGCCGTGCCGCTCCGACAGCGTGAAGATCTCAACGCCCGTCGCAGTCACGCCGACGGAGTGCTCGAACTGCGCCGACAGCGAGCGGTCGCGGGTGACGGCGGTCCAGCCGTCGGAGAGGATCTTCACATGCGGCTTGCCGAGATTGATCATCGGCTCGATCGTGAAGAACATGCCGGGCTTGAGCTGGACGCCTTCGCCGGGCCGGCCGATATGGATGATGTTCGGCTCGTCGTGGAACATGCGTCCGAGGCCATGGCCGCAGAAATCGCGCACCACGCTCATGCCTTGCGGCTCGACAAAACTCTGGATGGCGTGCCCGATGTCGCCGGTGGTGGCGCCGGGCTTCACCGCGGCGATGCCGCGCATCATCGCCTCATACGTCACCTCGATCAGCCGCTCGGCCTTGCGCGCGATCGGGCCGATCGCATACATCCGGCTGGAATCGCCGTACCAGCCGTCCACGATGAAGGTGACGTCGATATTGACGATGTCGCCTTCCTTGAGCGGACGGTCGCCGGGCATGCCATGGCAGACCACGTGATTGAGCGAGGTGCAGGTCGAGTAGCGATAGCCGCGATACATCAGCGTCGCCGGAAAAGCGCCGTGGCTGAAGGCGAAGTCGCGCACGAACTGGTCGATGCGGTCGGTTGGCACGCCGGGGCCGACGATGTCGGTCAGCTCGTCGAGGCACTTCGCCACCAGCGCGCCGGCCTTGCGCATGCCGGCAAACGCGGCCGGTCCATGCAGCTTGATCTGTCCGGTCTTGCGCAGGGAGGTATCGGTGGCTTCGACGTAGCTCATGCGTGTCTGGTCTTTGCGGGCTCGGATGCGGCGGAAAAGGCTGATTTGAGGCCCTAATCTAATGATCGCGGGCTCTCATGCAAGTTAAGCGTGCCGCTTCGGCCCGAAAGCGGGCCTAATTCGGGACTTCTACGGTCGTTTCCACCGGCAGGGCGCCGCCGCGGACGCGGATTTCGCGGACGGGGTAGGGAACTCGGATACCCTCGCGCTTGAAGGCGTCCCACAGCGCCAGCATGACATCGCTCTTGACGCCGTCCATGCCGTCGGGGTCGGCGAGCCAGAGGGTCAGTGAGAATTTCATGCCGGCCTCTGCGAACTCAGTCAGGATGCAGTTCGGCGGCTTAGCCTTCTGCGCGCGCGGATGAGCGGCCGCCGTCTCGGCGGCGAGCTTGCAGACCAGCTTGGGGTCGGCGTCGTAATTGGTGCCGAAGGCGATCTTCACCAGCGTGTTCTTGTCGGTATAGGTCCAGTTGACGACCTTTTGCGTCACCAGATCCTCGTTCGGTACCAGGAATTCGCGGCCGTCGCCGGCGGCGACGGAAATATAGCGTGTCTTCATCGCGCTGATGCGGCCGGTGTTGTCGCCGATGGTGACGAGGTCGCCGGGCTTCACCGATTTGTCAGCGAGCAGGATGATCCCCGAGATGAAGTTGGCGACGATCTTCTGCAGGCCGATACCAATACCGACGCCGACCGCGCCGGAGAACACCGCGAGTGCTGAGAGATCGATGCCGACCGCGCCGAGCGCGATGACGACGGCGACGGCCAGCAGCCCGATGCGGATGATCTTGACCAGCAGCACCTGCACCGACGGCGTCAGATCGGTGGTCGAATTGATCCGGCTCTCGGCGAAATTGCTGGCGATGTTGGTGAGCCAGAGCGCGATCAGCAGCAGCACGCCGGCCTTGATCACCAGAAGCGGCGTCAGGCGGAGGCCGCCGAGCACGATCGCGACGGAATCGAGCAGGTC
>Ga0065165_1002420_pt1 | contig 15892 bp, 9 predicted proteins | sample AraplaMF_Cvi_mMF_FD_63813 | JGI IMG/M metagenome (GOLD analysis project Ga0065165, IMG submission 63813) | Arabidopsis root microbial communities from the University of North Carolina, USA - plate scrape MF_Cvi_mMF (version 2) (version 3) | ecosystem: Host-associated > Plants > Roots > Endosphere...
CAGCGGCAACGTCACGCTGAACGAGCTGGCTGCCCAGCGCATCTCGCGCCGCCAGACGCTGCGCGGCGGTTCGGCGATCGTCGCCGCGACGCTCGGCACCTCGATGCTCGCCGCCTGCGATACCACCGCCGACGGGTTCAATCCGCCGGTCGTGACCGGTCCGGCGATGAGCCTGACCACCAGCTCGGGCCGCACCGTCGCGCTGTCCGGCACCGCCGACCCCAACGGCAACCAGAGCTGGGTCCAGGTCTCGGGCCCGGTGGTGACGCTGACCGGCGCCACCGCCGCCAATGCCAGCTTCCTTGCGCCGACGGTCTCGACCGCGACCCAGTTCGTCTTCCGCTACGTGACCGGCAACGGCAAGCAGACCAACCAGGCCGATACCACCGTGACGGTGAACCCCGCCGCGCTCGGCTTCGCTGCCGTCGCCAAGAACAAGCTCGACGTCGTCACCGTGCCCGCCGGCTACAAGGTCCAGGTGATCAACCGCACCGGCGATCCGATCGCCAGCGCCGTCGCCGCCTACAAGAATGACGGCACCGACACCAATTTCGCCCAGCGCATCGGCGATCATGGCGACGCGCTCTACTGGTATGGCCTCGCCGCGACCGGCACGGCGCGCGACTCGGCCAGCTCGACCCGCGGCCTGCTCGTGCAGAACCACGAGAACATCAATCAGCAATATCTCCATCCCGCCGGCGCAACCTCGGTCGGCGGCGTGCGCCCCGAGGCCGAGGCGATCAAGGAGATCGAGTGCCACGGCGTGAGCGTCACCGAAGTGTCCGAAAATGCGAGCCGTACCTGGACGGTGAACCAGGCGAGCACGCTCAACCGCCGCATCACGCCGAACACTCCGGTGGTGTTCAGCGGCCCGGTCAAGGGTTCGGACCTGCTCAAGACGCTCTACTCGACCGACGGCACCGCTGGTCGCGGCACGATCAACAATTGCGCCAACGGCACCACGCCGTGGAACACCGCGATGACCTGCGAAGAAAATTGGGCAGGCTATTTCCGCCGTCCGACTGCCGATGTCGTCGGGCGCACCGCCAAGGAACTCACCGCGCTCAACCGCTACGGCGTCACCGGCAACGGCAATTTCAGCTGGTCCTCCGTCATTCCGGCCGACGCATCGAGCACGGTGTTCCGCCGCTGGAACGCGACCGTTTCGGGCGCCACCGCCACTGCCGACTTCCGCAACGAGCCCAACCAGATGGGCTGGGTGGTCGAGATCGATCCGTATGATGCGACCAAGGCGCCGCGCAAGCGCACCGCGCTCGGCCGCCTCGGCCATGAAGGCTGCTGGCCCGGCGCGTTCGTCGCCGGCAAGAAGCCGGCCTGGTACATGGGCGACGATTCGCGCCGCGAATATCTCTACAAGTTCGTCTCGGCGACCGCCTGGGTGGCCGCCGACGCGAACGCCGCCGATCGCCTCGCGACCGGCGACAAGTATCTCGACAACGGCACGCTCTACGTCGCCAAGTTCGCCGCCGACGGCACCGGCACCTGGCTGCCGCTGGTATTCGGCCAGAACGGCGTCACCGCAGCGGCAGCGGTCTATCCGTTCGCCGATCAGGCCGACGTGCTCGTCAACGCCCGCCTCGCCGCGGACGTGGTCGGCGCGACGCCGATGGATCGCCCCGAATGGACCGCGGTCAACCCGGTGACCGGCGAGGTCTACCTCACCCTCACCAACAACAACGCCGCCGGCCGCCCGCTCAACGGCACCGACGCCGCCAACCCGCGTCACTATAACGATCCGTTCGGCGCGGCGCAGACCGCCTCGTTCGGCAACCCCAACGGGCACATCATCCGCCTGAAGGAAACCGGCGACACCACCGAGGCGACCAGCTTCACCTGGGACATCTATCTGTTCGGTGCGGGCGCGGATCTCAACGCCGCCAACATCAACGTCTCGGGCCTCACCGGCGACCAGGACTTCTCGAGCCCGGACGGCCTTTACTTCAGCCGCCCGACCAACGCCGCCGGCCAGGTCAAGCCGCTGCTGTGGATCGAGACCGACGACGGCGCCTATACCGACGTCACCAACTGCATGCTGCTCGCGGCACAGCCGGGCACCGTCGGCGACGGCGGCGCGCGGACGATCACCAACACCGGCACCGGCGGCGTCACCGCCACCCAGGCAACGCGCGTCGGCGCAGCGCCGACCGCGGCGACGCTCAAGCGCTTCCTGGTCGGCCCGGTCGAATGCGAGATCACCGGGATCGACAGCACCCCGGACGGCCGCGCGATCTTCGTCGGCATCCAGCATCCCGGCGAGGGCGGCACGCCTGCTGCCCCGACCAGCCACTGGCCGGACAGCCAGGCGACCGGTACGGCCGGCGCCAGCGTTCGCCCGCGCTCGGCGGTGGTCGTGATCACCAAGGATGATGGCGGCGTCGTCGGCCTCTGAACCTTGCGGCCCACCCTTCGGCCCGACTGGGGAGGCGCCGCGAGGCGCCTCCCCTTTCTTTTGCGATGCGAGCCTCCTGCCTGTGAGCAGGAAGGGGGAGTCAGGGTTATCGGTCGCTACGGCTGACGATGTTCGCGGTGCCGTCCGGCGTGATGCTGATCATGTGCGCGGTCTTGTCCGAGCAGTTGGCGCGCCATAGCGGCTTGCCGTCCTGATTGGGCAGCCGCTCGGACGAGGTGACCGCCTGGCACTGGATCCCGGCATCGAGCAGCGCGCGGATGAACACCACATTGCGCTGGCGATCGTTCATGGCGATCACCCGGGCGGTCGCGTTCTCGCCGCCCGCCGCGTTGCCGACCGCATTGGCTTCGGCGTTGGTCGTCGAGCCGGCGCTCTCGCGCTCGCCGCCCGAAGGCCCGCACCCGGCGAGCGCCAGCGCCGCGAGCGCAGGCAGGATCACGCGCATCGTCATCTGCATCTCTCCCATTCGCCGTCGCCGATGCGACGCAGCGCCAATGCTGCGCCGGCCGGCGAAGTTCCGCAACGCCTAGCGCCTCAGTGCTGGTACGCCTTGGGCAGCGCGCCTTCCTTGGGCTCCCAATAACGGTCGCGCAGCCGGGTCTGGCGGCTGGTCATCGGCTGCTCGACGCCGTCGATGAACACATTGACTGCAGAACTGCCGATCTCGAGCGGATCGCCGTCCCAGATCACCACATCGCCGTGGCGGCCCGGCTTGAGCGAGCCGAACTCGGCGCCCATCCCCATTGCCTCGGCCGGGCGCGAGGTGATCGCGGCGAAGGCCTCGCCCCAGCTCAGCCCGCTCGCCCCGGGCAGCTTGCCCAGCGCGACCAGATTGCCGGCATATTGCTTCTCCCAGCGCGCCTGGCGGGCCTCGTCCTGGTTGATCGTGCCGATCCCGACGAGCACGCCCGCCGCCTTCATCCGGCCGATGTTCGACTGCGTCGCGGCGAGCTGCTCGAAGCTCTCGGGCAGATCGGCAAGCGCCGAGGCGAGCACCGGCACGCCCGCGGCGGCTATGTCGCGCGCGACGGTCCAGCCTTCGGTGGCGCCGACAAGCACCAGCTTCAGCGCCGGCACTTCCTTCTTGAGCGCGAGGACGGTGAGGATGTCGGATCCGCGCTCGACATGGACCAGCAGCGGCACGCGCCCCTGCACCACCGGCACCAGCGCCTCCGCATCGGCGCGGGTGAGCAGCGCGTCCTTGCCGCGATCCGCGAAGCTGGCCGGGCTGCGGATATAGTCGCGGACTTCGAACAGTGCGTTGCGGAACATCGCATAGGCCGCGGCGCGGCTGCCGCCTGCGGCACGTGCGCCGGCTTCGCCATATTCCATGAACTGGAAGGCACGCGGCTTGGCGACCGGATCCATATCCGCACCGAGGTCGATCACGGCCCCCTGCCCCGCGAAAATCGACCCCCTGCTGTTGTCTGGCGCGACCACGGCGCGCGTGACTCCTTCGAGGCGATTGATCGCGAGCGGGCTGCTCTTCGGATTGACCGCCGGCGCCACGTCGAGCGCGGCATTGAACGGCGAGCTCCCCGCCGCGGTGTCGTTGGTGCCTTCGACTGCGTCGACTTCGACGATGCCCATCCTGGTGAAGCCTGCGAAGATGCCCGGCGTCACCCAGCGGCCGCCGGCGTCGATCACGCGCGCGCCGGCAGGCGCGGCAACGCCCGCGCCCGCTGCGACGACCCGGCCGTCCCGGATCACCACGGTGCCGCCCTCGACCGGACCGGCGCCGTCGCCGATCACGACCTTGGCGTTGGTGATGACCACGGTCTGCGCGGCGGCGGGGGCGGCGATCGCGAGCATCGCGCTCGCCGAGAGAAGCAGGTTCCTGATCACTTCACGTCCCCCTCGCCCGGCTGTCCGAGCTCGAAATCGGAGACCGGGCGCAGCTTCGGATTGTTGGCGTCGTAGAGCAGCGCGCCGTCGACCCAGACCATCTGGGGACGCGTGTAGACGCTGAACGGATTGCCGTTCCACAGCACGACGTCGGCCATCTTGCCGGGCTTGAGGCTGCCGGTCTTGTCGGCGATGCCCAGCGCCTTGGCCGGATTGATCGCCAGCCAGCGCCAAGCCTGCGCCTCGGAGATGTCGAAGCCCGCTTTGCGTCCCGAGGCGCGTGCCTTGGCGACTTCCTGGTTCAGCCGCTGGATGCCGTTCTGGTCGTCCGAATGGATCATCGCGCAGGCGCCTTCCTTCTCGAGGATGGCGAGGTTCTCGGGAACGGCGTCATAGGCTTCCATCTTGAAGCCGTACCAGTCCGCCCAGACCGCGGCGCAGGTGTTGTTCGCCTTGAGCAGGTCGGCGATCTTGTAAGCCTCGACCGCGTGATGGAACGCAGTAACCTTGTAGCCGAACTCCTTGGCCATATCGAGGACGACCGCCATCTCGTCGGCGCGGTAGCAATGGTTCTGGACGAGGATCTCGCCGTCGAGCACGCCGCGCAGCGTGTCCATCGCCAGGTCGCGCGCCGGCGGCTCGCCGCCCTTGTCCTCATATTTGTCCCAGCGGCGCTTATACTCGACCGCTTTCGCCCAGGTCGCGCGGTCGACCGCGATATTGCCCATCCGGGTCGAGGGCGCCCGGCCCTTGCCGCCATAAACGCGCTTGGGGTTCTCGCCACACGCCATCTTGAGGCCGTACGGAGCGCCGGGGAATTTCATCCCCTGCATCGTACGGGCATAGACGTTCTTGACCGTCACCGAGCGGCCACCGAACAGGTTGGCCGAGCCGGGGAGGATCTGCAGCGTCGTCACGCCGCCATTGGCGAGGGCGCGGCCGAAACCGGGATCCTGCGGCCAGACGCTGTGTTCGGCCCAGACTTCGGGCGTCACCGGCGAAGTGATCTCATTGCCGTCGGACAGCGCTTCGACGCCGGGCGACGGATAGTCGCCGAGATGGCTGTGGATGTCGATCACGCCGGGGGTGAGATATTTGCCGCGTCCGTCGATCACGGTAACCCCTGCACCCGCCTCGATCGTCTGCGCGATCTCGACGATCTTGCCGTCGCGAAACAGCACCGATCCGTTGTCGATCCGGCCGCCCTCGCCGTCGAAGATCGTGACGTTGGTGACGAGGGTCGGCGCGCCGGGATAGGCCCGATAGGTCGAAGGGAAGGGATCGTGCGCATAGCCCTTGCCCCGACCCGGCCCAGTGGAGCCCGCCTCTGACGAAGCGCTCTGCGCATGGTTGCCGTCTCCTGCGCAACTCGCCAGCGCGAGCGCAGTCCCGAGGACCAAAATTGGTCGAAACAAGCGCGACTCCTTCCCTGTTTGCGGTGCAGCACCGCGCTGCGTCTTGATCGTGGCAAACCGGAAATTTAGCAAGCACCCGCTTCGTCATTGAAATACCATGGAAAACTTCCACCTGAACAATAGTGTCTCACAGTGGATGTACGGAGCTTTCCACGACGAACTAACCGGTGTTAAGGCAGGGCGCTTCGCTTTTACCCTGTACAGGGGCAGGTATTTTGCGAGTGAGTAACAGTTCCGGTGCGTCTGCCACGCGGCAGCCACTCATGGCCAGAAATGTCGCGACAGGCCTTGTCGCGCTTGCGGGTATCTGCAGCCTGTTGTCTTTCACGGGCTGGGTGTTCGACGAACCCGCGCTGCGCGGGTTCGGAATCGACAAATCGCCGATCTGGCCGCTCACCGCGATCGGTTATGCTTTCCTTTCGGCGGGCTATCTTGCGTCGATCTTCGCGCGCCACCGCATCGCCTCGATATTGTGGCTGGTGCCGATCGCGATCGCGACGGCATCGTTCGCGCAGACCCTTTCCGGTATCGACCTGGGCATCGACCTGCTGCTGTTCGGCAAGCTCGTGTCCTTCTACGAGGCGGCGCACCCGGGCAGGACCAGCTTCAGTTCGAGCACGGTGTTCCTGTTGCTCGCCTTCGCCGGCTATGGCGCGCGGGTGGGCAAATGGCTGCCCGGCGATGCCCGCAACGTGCTCGCGGCAGTGTCGCTCGCGCTTGCCGCCGCGGCCGTGGTGCTCACGATCTTCTCGCTTCCGGGCCATATCGGCACGCGGCTGTTCTCGACCTCGCTGCCGGCCGCGCTCGCCGCCTCCGCGCTGGCCTGCGCCTATCTCGTCCTGCACACGCGGCTCGAGGCGATTCGCCTGCTCACCCGGCGCAGCAACGATCGACGCACGATCCGCATCCTGCTGCCCATCGCGGTGATCCTGCCAGTCTTCCCGGCCGTCCTCGAGCAGATGGCGGCGCGGCACACCGGTCTGCCCGCGATTACGATCGAGGCACTGGTCACCCTCGCCAACATCGTCATCGTCGCGTTGATCGCCTGGTGGGCGGTCACGCGCGTCGCGCGCGGCCAGGCGACGATGGTCGAGCTCAGCGAGGCGCTCGATCAGACCACCGTGGTGCTCACCGACGCCGACGGCGATATCCTCCATTGGTCGCTCGGCTGCGAGCAGCTCTATGGCTGGAGCGTCGAAGAGGCGATGGGGCGCAACAAATACGGCCTGCTGCGCTCGCACTGCCGGCTCAGCGAAACGGCGCGTCACCACGGCCCCGACGACGGGCTGGAGCTGATCGAACTCACCCGGGACGGGCGCGAGCTCTCGATCCTCGAGCGCAGCCAATGGGTCGAGAGTCCGGGGCGCCAGCCGGTGGTCGTGCTCCACGTCGCCGACATCAGCCAGAGCGTCGCTGCGGTCGAGGCATTGAAGGTCAGCGAGGAGCGGCTCGCCGCGGCGGCTTCGGCGCACGAACTGGGCATCTTCGAATGGGACGTCCGCACCGGCAGGTTGGAATGGTCGCCGGGCACCGAGCAAAGGCTCGGCCTCGCCCCCGGCGCGATCGCCGACTTCGAGGGCTGGCGCGCGCATGTCGAGCCCGAGGACGTGCAACGCATCCTCGATACGATCGCGCGCACCGTGCGCGATCGTTCCGACAAGTTCAGCTATCGCTACCGCTTCCTCCAGCCGCACGGCGGGATCCGCTCGGTCGAAGGCTCGTCGCGCGCATTCTACGATGCCGAAGGCAATCTCGTGCGTACCGTCGGCGTGATCCTCGACGTCACCGAACGCGAGGAGCGCGAGGCCGCGTTGCGCCGGCGCGAGGCGCAGCTGCGCTCGGTGCTCGAAACCGTGCCCGACGCGATGGTGGTGATCGACCAGCACAGCACGATCCTCCAGTTCAGCGCCGCGGCCGAGGACCTGTGGGGCTATCGCGCCGCCGATGTGCTCGGCCGGCCCGCGACAATGCTGGTCCCGGCCGAGCGGCGCCCGGTCCATCTCGCGACGCTCAACCATTTCCTCCAGACCGGAAAGGGTATCATCGGCGAGGTGCTGACCGGCACCGCGGAGGCGGCCGACGGCCGGAAATTCCCGATCGAGATCCGCGCGGGCGTCGCGCAGAGCGATGGCCAGACGCTGCTGACCTGCTTCATCCGCAATCTCTCCGAGCAGCTCGCTACCGAGGAGCGGCTGAGCGAGCTGAGCGCCGAGATCGCCCATGTCTCGCGCCAGAGCGCGATGAGCGAGCTCGCCGCGGACCTCGCGCACGAGCTCAACCAGCCGTTGAGCGCCACTTCCAATTTCCTCGCCGCCGCGCGGATGCTGATCGAAAAGGGCGAAGGCACCGATCGCGTCGTCGATCTGCTGCGCATGGGTTCGGAACAGACCCAGCGCGCCGGCGAGATCATCCGCAGGATGCGGGCATTCATGGCGCGCGGCGAAGTCGAGATGCGAACCGAGTCAGTCGACCGCACGGTACGCGACGCTGTCGATCTCGTACTCGTCGGGACCGGCCAATTCCACATCCGCGTAAACTATGACCTTGATCCCGAAGCGCCCTTTATTTTCGCCGACCGGATTCAAGTACAGCAAGTTTTGGTTAACCTTTTGCGCAACTCGATGGAAGCACTGCGGACTTCCGGAACCCAGGAACGCATCATCACGATTTCTTCGCATCAGTTGAATGACCAGATGATCGAAATGCGCGTAAGCGATTCTGGACCCGGAATTCCTCCTCATGTGTTGGAGCATCTATTCTCGCGCTTCACCACCACGAAAGGGAACGGAGGCGGAATGGGTATTGGTCTTTCGATCAGCAAGCGTATCATCGAGGCCCATGGCGGGACACTGAGTGCCGAGAACCGGCCCGAGGGCGGAGCGAGTTTTCGCTTCACTCTGCCCGCCGTAGAGGAGGGTGTGGAATAGAATGAGCAGAACGATCTACATCGTGGACGATGACGATGCCGTCCGCGCGTCGCTTCATAGCCTTTTGTCGGTCCGCCAGGACCTGATCGTGCGCGGTTTCCGGTCCGGGGATGCCTTCCTTCAGGATGTGGGCGAGCTCGATCCCGGCGTGCTGCTGCTCGATTTCCACATGCCCGGCGCGACCGGGCTCGACGTGCTCCAGACCCTCGACGACAGCCCCCGCTTCGTGCCGATCGTGCTTACCGGCCAGGGCAATGTCGGTCTCGCGGTGCAGGCGATGAAGGCCGGCGCGCTCGACTTCGTCGAAAAGCCCTACGAGGCCGAGACGCTGCTCCAGCTGATCGACAATGCCTTTTCGCGGCTCGAGGAGGACAATGAGGCGGCGTCGCGCGTCAACGCGGCCGAGGCGAAGATCGCCAAGCTCAGCCCGCGCGAGACCGATGTGCTCAAGGGGCTGATCGAGGGGCGGTCGAACAAGATCATCGCCTATGAGCTGGATATCAGCCCACGCACGGTGGAGATCTATCGCGCCAATCTGATGGAGAAGCTCGAAGTGCGCAGTCTTTCCGAAGCGCTTCGTATCGCCTTCGCGGCCGGGCTGTTCCCGAAGAACTGACTCGACCGACCTAACGCCACTCGGCGATCAGTTGCGGCATCGCGGCCAGCGCCTGGCCGGGTTCCAGATGTCGCAAGCGCGGATTGGTATCGTCGGCGATCGCGTCGGCGGACAGCACCACTACGCCGCGCCATTGCGGATCGCCGAGCAGTGCGGTGATCCCGCCGGGATGCCCGTCGACCGCCGCCTGATCGGTGATCAGCACAGCGCCTGCCATGCCGCCCATGGCTGGACGCCGCTCGTCGAAACTCTGGGCCGTGCAGGTATCGGCGCCGCTCATCGCGAGCCGCGCGACCAGCGTGCTGCCGATCGCGGCTTCCCGCACGATCACCACCAGAAGCGGGTCACTTCCGGGCACCGGCATCCTCCGACCAGGCCCATCGACGGATTCGTGGGCAGGCAATTCTACGGCAGCGAACATCAGCGGTGCAGTCCGGACTTGTACCTAGGGACGGAAACGCAGGGAAACGCTGCGTCCCCATAGTTTGGGGTCGGAATGGATGATGACAACGCTCGTCAGAGTCGGTGACTCAGGGGAAATCCTGAGGCCACGCGTCGGGTTCATTCGGCCCGCCCGACCTCCACGCTTCCTATAAGATATTGGATTTCCTGTCGCTCCCGGCACCGTGGGGCGCGCGCATTGAAAAGGTAATTTCATGGCGGACCTGCTTGCCCGCATCAAGATTCCGGTAAAGATCATGGGCCTGCTGCTTATGCTCGGCGTGATTACGCTCAGCATCGCCTTTTACGGCGCGCGTGCCCTGACCAGCGCAGACGCCAGCTATGAGAAGCTCGTCGACGTCAAGCTGCCGATCACGACGAAGCGCGCACGCCTGATCCGCTTCGGGGTCGACATGGGATATTCGGCGTACCGCACGATGGCCTATCCGGGCGCTTCGGCCGCGGCCCACAAGGCAGCGGAAGGCGAAAGCAACGCCTATGCAGGCGCGACCAAGTTGCTCGACGAGATCCAGTCGCTCGATCCGGAATCGGCCGATGACGTCGCGACCATCCGTGCTTCGATCGACGCGATCCACAAGGACGCCGAACAGGCCGTCCGCATGGGGCTCGCCGATCGTGGCGACGAAGCCCGGGCTGCACTCGTGCCCGTGGACGAGAAGATTGCCGATCTCGCGAAGACGCTGAGTGCTTCGAACGACGCGCGCATCAAGGAAGCCGACAAGCTTTCGGACGAGCTCGGCGCCAGCGCATCGGCGACCTCGACGACGATGCTGATCGTCAGCCTGATCGCGATCGCGATTGCCATCGGCATCGGCCTGGTCGTCTCGCGTCTCGGCATCACTGTGCCGATCGCGGACCTGCAGGCGCGGATGAAGAGCCTTGCCGAAGGCAACAACGCCGCCGAAGTGCCGGGCACTGCCCGTGGCGACGAGATTGGCGCGATGGCCAAGGCCGTGCTCGTCTTCCGCGAAGCGGCAGTAGAGAAGGACAAGGCCGACACGGCCAAGAAGATCTCCGACGCCGAGCAGCAGCGCGTGGTCGCGACGCTCGAATCGAATTTGAGCAAGCTCGCGCAGGGCGATCTGACCAGCGAGATCAACGAAGCGTTCTCGCCGGCTTACGAGTCGGTGAAGGTCAACTTCAACGCTGCGGTAACCGAGCTGCGCGCCCTGATCGGCACGGTGATGGAAAGCGCCGCGACGATCCGCACCGGCTCGGGCGAGATCGCCCAGGCATCGGAAGACCTCGCGCGTCGCACCGAAGCCAATGCCGCCAGCCTCGAAGAGACTTCGGCAGCAGTGACCCAGATGGACGGCCGCCTCAAGGCGACCGCCGCCTCGGCCGGCCGCACGGTCGAGCGTGCCGACGGCGCCATCGCGACCGTCTCCGGTGGCCGTGCGATCGCCGACGAAGCGGTGCAGGCAATGACCCGCGTCGCGGATAGCGCCAAGGGCATCGACAGCGTCATCGAAGGCCTCGACAAGATCGCCTTCCAGACGCGGGTTCTCGCGATGAACGCGGCGGTCGAAGCCGGCCGCGCCGGTGAAGCGGGCCGCGGCTTCGCGGTCGTCGCCGATCTGGTCAGCGCGCTCGCGATGCGCGCCGAGGAAGAAGCCGGCCGCGCGCGCGACCAGCTGACCGCCACCCAGACCGACATCGTCGCCGCAGTGGAGATGGTCCAGAAGGTCGACAGCGCGCTCGCCGACATCTCGGGCGACGTGGGCGAAGTCCACAAGCTGCTCGGCGAGATGGCTACCGACAACCATGCCCAGTCGACCGCGATCACTCAGATCAGTGTCGCGATCGGCACGATGGACCAGTCGACCCAGCAGAATGCCGCGATGGTCGAGGAAACCTCTGCCGCCGCGCGCAACCTGTCGGGCGAAGTCGCCGCGCTCAGCGAGCAGGCGTCGAAGTTCAACGTCGGCGCCGGCGTGCGTCCGGTCGCGATCCGCGCCAGCGCCCCGGCCAAGCCGGCGGCCAAGTCCGGCGGCTACGTCTCGCCGGTCCAGGCATTGCCCGTGGCGGCGATGGCCAGTGGCGGGGACGACTGGGCTTCGTTCTAACCCCTATCGGTCAGATCAAGGAGGGCGTCGTGGCATCGTCACGGCGCCCTTTTGACGTCCGGCGAACCACATTCGTCGTCGCCTCGGTAATTCTACCTAATAAAAATTCTCATGAATGAGAATGTTTCCCGCGCGTGTCCTATAACACAGGATAGAATTCGCGCCGCAGGTGGCGCGACCGGCTCCTCGGGTCGCAAACCGCAGGAAACCGGGAAAGGGAGATATCTCATGCACTGGTTCCAGGCGGTGGCGCCGATCCGCCGCAAGCTCATCATCGCGTTCAATTCGTTGCTCGCCGTCATGGCGCTGTCGACGCTGGTCGCGCTGTTCGCGCCGACGCTGGTCGCGCTTCCGATCGTCGCGATCCTGATCGGCGGCGCCGCGGTGCAATGCGCACGCTACCGCAAGGCGATCGTCGACCCCTATGTCTCGACCGTCGTGCGCATGGAAGCGCTCGCCGCCGGCGACCTCACCACGCCCATCCAGTTCACCGACTACCAGGACTGTGTCGGCCGGATGACCAAGGCGATGCTCAGCTTCCGCGACGCCGCGGTCGCCCAGCAGCGCCACGGCCAGGAGCAGGACGAGGCCGTTCAGCGGCTGGGCGACCGGCTCGAGCAGCTCACCCATGGCGATCTCACCGCCGAGATCGGCGAAGGCTTCCCCGCTGGCTACGCCCTGCTGCGGACCAATTACAATGCCGCGCTCGCCTCGCTGCGTACGCTGATCGGCTCGGTGACCGAGAGCGCTGCGACGATTCATACCGGTTCGGGCGAGATCGCCCAGGCATCGGAAGACCTCGCCCGTCGCACCGAAGCCAATGCCGCGAGCCTCGAGGAAACCGCCGCTGCGGTCACTCAGATGGACCAGCGCCTCAAGGCCACTGCCGAAGCCGCCAACCGCACGGTCAACCGCGCTGACGGGGCCATCGCCACGGTCTCGGGCGGCCGCTCGATCGCCGACGACGCCGTGCAGGCGATGACCCGCGTCGCCGACAGCGCCAAGGGCATCGACAGCGTCATCGAGGGTCTCGACAAGATCGCTTTCCAGACGCGGGTTCTCGCGATGAACGCAGCGGTCGAAGCCGGTCGTGCGGGTGAAGCGGGTCGCGGCTTCGCGGTCGTCGCCGATCTCGTCTCGGCACTTGCGATGCGCGCCGAGGAGGAAGCCGGCCGTGCGCGCGACCAGCTGACCGCCACCCAGACCGACATCGTCGCGGCAGTGGAGATGGTCCAGAAGGTCGACGGCGCGCTGGCGGACATCGCCGGCGACGTCGGCGAGGTTCACTCGCTGCTCGGCCAGATGGCCAGCGACAACCAGGCCCAATCCTCGGCGATCTCCGAGATCTCGGTGGCGATCGGCACGATGGACCAGGCGACCCAGCAGAACGCCGCGATGGTCGAAGAGACCTCGGCCGCGGCCCGCAACCTGAGCGGCGAAGTCGCCGCGCTCGGCGAGCAGGCGGCGCAATTCAACATCGGCGAGGACCGGCGTCCGACCGTTCGGATCAGCGCGCCGGCAAGGCCCGCGCGCGCCGCGCCAAAGAGCAGCGGTTATGTCTCTCCCGTCAGGGCACTGCCGGTAGCCGCGACCGCGAGCGTTGGCTCGAGTGACTGGGCTTCGTTCTAAAGCGTTGAACCTGCTAAGGAACCAGGGCGCCGCGGTCTGACCGCGGCGCCCTTTTCGTATCTGCGGCAGGCGCGATGGCGTGCCGCGTCGTGTTGACGCGTGCCAACCTTGGTGTCTTGTGGGGAGGAAGCACCAGACGGGTGCCGGAGCTTTGCATGACCGGGTGGCAGCGTTTCAGGATATGGACCGACCGGGCTCAGACGGATCGAGAGGCGAGCGGGCTGCTCTATGGCGCCGGCCTGCTTCCGTCGATCCCCCTCGCCTTCTCGGAAGCTGGTGGCTGGTCGTCGGCCTGGCCATCGGCGGCGCGTGGGTTTCCTTTCTTCTCTGGCGGCTTTGGCGGATGGCGAAGACCGGCCTCGTCGCCAGCGACGTTCCGCAGGACGGATAATCGACGAGATACTGAGAGCCGAGACCGAAGACTCCGCGCGGAACGGCAATTGACCGCGCGTCGCGCCGGTCTCCGATAGAGCCAACAAAAAGGGCGCCGTGGTCAGACCGCGGCGCCCTTTTTATTCCGTCGGAAGCAGCCGGCTCAGGCCGCGAGGCGCTGGCCCCGCAATCCTTCCATGATGGTGCGGTTGAGCGCGATCAGCTCGCCGATCGGTTCGCGGCCCGCGACGACGTCGCTGGTGAAGCGTTCGACCCACAGGCCGAGCGAGATGATCTGGGCGCGCAGCTCGTTGGGCAAACCGTTGCCGGTCGCGCCGCAATCGGTGGCGAAGGCCGACCACATCTCGCGGTTGCGATGGAGCGGCTGCATCAGCATCGCGCCCTTCAACCCGGCGGTTTCGGCATCCATCATCTCGCCGGTGATCTGGCTCATCAACCGGAATTCGGCGGCGCGCGGCGTTTCTGCCCGGCTGCGGGCATTCTGGTAGGCAGTGAGAGTCATGCGGGCTCCTTTGCAGACAACCCTATTCTAGGAAGATTTTGCCGACCTGGTCTTCGCTCTTCCTATAAGAATCATGCGTCCACCGATGCAGGGCGCATTTTCCAGGGAAACTGCATTGGCCGACACTATACTTCCGCATGCACTTGCTGGCGCCCTCGACGGACGTCCCGGCATCAAGCTGCTCTCGCTCGATTGTTTCGATACGCTTCTGTGGCGCGACACGCACGCGCCCAAGGACCTGTTCGGCGCGCTTCCGGAGACTACGGTCACCCAGCGCCAATGGGCCGAGGCCCGCGCACGGACCGCCGCGGACCTGCGCGAGAAGCGCGGCGAAGTCACCATCGAGGAAATCTATCACGAGCTGCTTCCCAATGGCTGCACCGTCAGCCGTGGCCAGGGCGTGCAGAACGAGATCCTCGCCGAGGCGGCGCATTGCTTCGCCTTCCGCCCGACCGTCGACCTGATGCGCGCGGCCAAGGCACGCGGCGTCGAGGTCATCATCGTCTCCGACACCTATCTCAACCCCGAGCAGCTGCGCGGCCTGATCGCCGCCGCTGCGGGCGAGGATGTGGCGGCGTTGATCGACCACGTCTTCTGCTCGGCGACCTACGGCATGGCCAAGAGCCAGGGCCTATACCAGCACGTCCTCAAGGAACTCGCGGTCAAGCCGCACGAGATCCTGCACATCGGCGACAATCTGCATGCCGATTGCGGCGGCGTCGCGCCGTTCGGGGTCCACACCCTCCATCTCAAGCAGTTCACCGAGAGCACCGAGCAGCGCCTGCGCCTCGAAGCATCGGTGAACGCGATGCTGCACCCCAGCAGCCAGGAAGTCGTCCTCACGCACCAGCCGCACCGCGCCGCGCTGTCGATGGAGGAGCCCGTGATCGCCGACGCGTCCGAGGCCTTTGGCTTCACGACGCTCGGTCCGGTGCTCCACGGTTTCGACCGCTGGCTCGCCGAGGAAGCTGACGCGCTGCAGGCCAAGCATGGCGGCATCGTCCACCACGTATTCCTGATGCGCGACGGCTATCTGCCGCAACGCATGTATCAGGCGCGCACCGGCCAGGCCGGCCATGCGCTCGAAGTCAGCCGCTTCACCTCCACTGCGGCGTCGTTCCTCGATGAAGAGGCGGTGCGCCGCTATCTCGAGTTCGAGACCGAAAGCGAGCCGACGGTTGTCGCCAAGCAGTTCCTGCTGCCCAAGGACGAGATCGACACGATCATCCGCCAGCTGCCGAATGCCGATGTCGAGACTCGCTTCGCGGCGTTCGCCAAGGCAATCACCACGCCTTCGCGCCTGCGCCGTATCATCAAGGCGTCGACGGCGTTCGCCGAGCGCTTGGTCGCGCATGTCCGCCGTACGGTCGATCCCAAGCCGGGCGACACGCTGCTGCTCGTCGACCTCGGCTATAACGGCTCGGTCCAGAACGAAGTCGAGGACCTGCTTGTCCGCAGCTTCGACGTGAATGTCGCCGGCCGCTATCTGCTGCTCCGCGAGCAGTTCCGCTCCGGCCGCGACAAGAAGGGCTTCATCGGCCACGACCATTATGACGGCTTCACGCTGGAAGCGCTCTGCACCAACGTCGCCGTCCTCGAGCAGCTG
>Ga0065165_1002421_pt1 | contig 15882 bp, 16 predicted proteins | sample AraplaMF_Cvi_mMF_FD_63813 | JGI IMG/M metagenome (GOLD analysis project Ga0065165, IMG submission 63813) | Arabidopsis root microbial communities from the University of North Carolina, USA - plate scrape MF_Cvi_mMF (version 2) (version 3) | ecosystem: Host-associated > Plants > Roots >...
CGCGACTTTCAAACGCCAAGCCATGCCGGAGTTTCGGGGACATGACGAACATGCGCACGACTGAGGCGAAGCAAGCGACCGCGACCAACTCCACACGCCGCGTGCTGACCGCCAGCCTCGTCGGCACGGCGGTGGAGTTCTACGACTTCTACATCTACGCCACGGCCGCCTCGCTGGTGTTCGGCCAGCTGTTTTTCCCGTCCAAGTCGCCCAGCCTGCAGCAGATGGCCGCCTTCGCCAGCCTGGGCGTGGCGTTCCTGGCCCGGCCGCTGGGGGCGGCGGTGTTCGGCCACTTCGGCGACCGGATCGGCAGGAAGTCGACCCTGGTGGCGTCGCTGATGCTGATGGGCGGCTCGACCCTGGCCATCGCCTTCCTGCCCACCTACGCCATGGCCGGCTGGCTGGCCCCGACCCTGCTGTGCCTGCTGCGGTTCGGCCAGGGCTTCGGCCTGGGCGGCGAGTGGGGCGGGGCGGCGCTGCTGGCCGTCGAGAACGCGCCGCCGGGCTGGAAGGCGCGGTTCGGCATGTTTCCGCAGCTGGGCGCGCCGGTCGGCTTCATCGCCGCCAACGGGCTGTTCCTGCTGCTGGGCCTGGCCCTGACGCCCGAACAGTTCCAGGCCTGGGGCTGGCGCCTGCCGTTCCTGGGCAGCGCCGCCCTGGTGGCCGTGGGCCTGTGGGTGCGGCTGAAGCTGACCGAGACCCCGGCCTTCGCCGCCGCCATCGCCCACGAACCGCCGCCGGCCGTGCCGCTGGGCGAGCTGCTGCGCGACCACTGGAAAGCCACCCTGTGCGGAACCCTGGCGACCATCTGCTGCTTCGCCGTCTACTACCTGATGACCGCCTTCGCCCTGGGCTACGGCGTGACCACCCTGGGCTACGGCCGCACGGCCATGCTGGGCGTGCAGCTGGGGGCGATCCTGTTCATGGCCGCCGGCATCGTCGCGGCCGGCTATTGGGCGGACGCGGCCAATCCGCGCCGGGTGCTGATGGCCGGCTGCGCCATGACCGTGGCCGTCGGCGCCCTGCTGCCGGTGATGATGGGCGCGGGGTCGCTGCCGCCGATCTTCGCTTTCCTGTCGCTGGGCCTGCTGGTCATGGGCTTCGTCTACGGTCCGCTGGGCGCCTTCCTGCCCGACCTGTTCCCGGCCCGGGTGCGCTACACCGGCGCCTCGGCGGCGTTCAATCTCGGCGGCATCCTGGGCGGCGGCCTGGCTCCGATGATCGCCCAGGCCCTGGCCGACAAGGGCGGCCTGGTCCCGGTGGGGATCTACCTGGCCGTGGCGGCGGCGGTGAGCTTCGTGGGGCTGCTGGCGCTGAAGCCGCGCCAATGACGGAATCGGCTAAGCGGGCGGGGATCGTGGGCAAGGTCTTCGCCTGGGTCTTTTTCCTGCTCGTGGCGGGATACTGTGTCTGGTCCACACTCTGGCGTCTGAACCGCGATCACGAAGCCTACAACTGGCGGCCGCCCGCCAACCCCGTGGTCAAGAAGGTCACTGGGCGTTTCACCGAGGCGACCCTGACCAAGAGCTATCGCTACGGTTACCGCTTCGTCCCGGATCGTGGAGAGGCGATGAGCTTCTATTGCGAGGCCGGCGGCCAGGCGGGGTCTGTGGGCGTCTACCAGGACTGCCTGACCAACTATCCCGAAGAGCTAAAGGACCTCCAGATCACCGTGCGTTATTACGAGGCGAAGGTTCATCCTGGATCGAGCTTGCCGAACAAGCTGATCCTGGGCTTGGAGCGGGACGGCGACATCGTATTTCAACGGCCGGTATCGAACACCTATTGAGGCCTGCGAACGCTTGTTTGCCTCGATCGCTCTTCCGCGCCACTCTGCCGCCAACGACAAGATCCCGGGAGGCGCGCCATGAACCCCAACGCCGAGTTCGACGTCATCGTCCACGGGGCCAGCGGCTTCACCGGCCGCCTGGTGGCCGAACATCTCGCCAAGCATCACCCGGACGTCCGCTGGACGATGTCGGGCCGCAGCGCCGACAAGCTGGCCGCCGTGCGGGATGAGATCGGCGCCTCGGCGGACACTCCGCTGATCGTCGCCGACGCCGACGACCCCGCCTCGCTGCGGGCCATGGTCCAGCGGACCAAGGCGGTCTTGACGACCGTCGGCCCCTACCAGCTCTACGGCTCCGACCTGGTGGCCGCCTGCGCCGAGGCGGGGACCGACTATCTGGATCTGTGCGGCGAGCCGGCCTGGATGCGCCAGATGATCGACGCCCACGAGGCGGCGGCCAAGGCCAGCGGGGCGCGGATCCTGTTTTCCTGCGGCTTCGACTCCATTCCGTTCGAGCTGGGCGTCTGGTTCGTGCAGCAGGAGGCGGCCAAGCGGTTCGGCGGGCCCGTCGCCCGCGTGAAGGGCCGGGTGCGGGCCATGCGGGGCACGTTCTCCGGCGGCACGGCGGCCAGCCTGAAGGCCACCCTGGCTGCGGCGGCCCGCGACCCGCAGGTTCTGGAATATCTGAAGGACCCCTTCGCCCTGACCCCCGACTTCGCCGGTCCCAAGCAGCCGCACGGCGCGGCCGTGGCGTTCGACGAAGGCCTGGACCAGTGGACCGCCCCGTTCGTGATGGCGGCGATCAACACCCGCAACGTCCACCGCTCCAACTGGCTGATGGGCCAGCCGTACGGCGCCGACTTCGTCTATGACGAGATGGTGCTGACCGGTCCTGGCGAGGCGGGCGAGGCCGCCGCCCGGGCCGTGACCGCCGCCAACGCGTCGATGGGCGCCGAAGGCGGTCCCAAGCCGGGCGAGGGGCCGAACCTGGAAGAGCGCAAGGCCGGCTTCTACGACCTGCTGTTCGTCGCCCTCGCCCCCGACGGCCGCCAGGTCCGGGCCAGCGTCAAGGGCGACAAGGACCCCGGCTACGGCTCGACCAGCAAGATGATCGCCGAGACGGCCCTGTGCCTGGTCGACACGCCCGAGGTGGCCGGCGGGATCTGGACCCCCGGCGCGGCGTTGCGCGGCAAGCTGGTGGAGCGGCTGCGAGAACGGGCGGGGCTGGCGTTCGCCGTGGAGTAGGGGGGCGGCGCGGCCGTTTTCGACCCAAGTCGGGAGAACTGCGCCGCCGCCCGCCCCGGGGAGAACTCGCGCTTAGGATTTGCCAAGTCGCGCGCCAGCGGCGACGCTCGCCGCATGCTGATCTTCGAATGGATCCTGGCCCTGCTGCTGGGCGCGGTGCTGCTGTCGGGCCTGGCCCGGCGGATCGGGGCGCCCTATCCGGCCCTGCTGGCCCTCGGCGGGGCGGCCGTCGCCCTGGTCCCCGGCGCGCCCCGGCTGGCGCTGGAGCCGGAGCTGATCCTGGCCCTGTTCATCGCCCCGGTGCTGCTGGACGCGGCCTACGACTCGTCCCTGCGCGACCTGAGGGACAACTGGCGGCCGGTGTCGTCGCTGGTGCTGGTCGCCGTGGGCCTGACCACCCTGGGCGTTGCCTGCGTCGCGCGGCTGCTGTTTCCGGACATGCCCTGGCCGGCCGCCATCGCCCTGGGGGCCATCGTCGCCCCGCCCGACGCCGTGGCCGCCCTGGCCGTGCTGCGCGACGTGCGGCCGCCGCACCGGGTGCTGAAGATCCTGGAGGGCGAGAGCCTGCTCAACGACGCCTCGGCCCTGCTGATCTACCGCCTGGCGGTGGGGGCGGTCGGCGGCGGCTTCAGCCTGGTCCAGGCGGCCCCGACCCTGGCCCTGGTGGCGGTGGGCAGCGTGGCGGCCGGCTACGGCCTGGCGCGGGTGACCGGCGTGTTCTTCCACCGCATCACCGACGTGCCCAGTTCGGTGATCGTCCAGTTCGTCTCCACCTTCGGTGTGTGGATCCTGGCCGAGCGCCTGGGCCTGTCGGGGGTGGTGACCATCGTCGTCTACGGTGTGACCGTGGCCTGGCGGCCCGGCGCGCAGCTGTCGGCGCGGCTGCGCATCCCGTCCTTCGCGGTCTGGGAAAGCGTGACGGTGGTGCTGAACGTCCTGGCCTTCACCCTGATCGGCCTGCAGATCCGGCCCATCCTGGAGACCCTGTCGCCGCACGAGCGCCTCGACTATCTGCGCGCCGCCCTGGTGATCCTGGCCACGGTGGTCGCCGTGCGGATCGCCTGGGTGATGACCTACAACACCGGGGTGCGGCTGAAGAACCGCTGGTTCGGCCTGCACCTGGCCCGGCCCAGCATGGCCGCGCCGACCGCGCGGGGCGGGCTGGTGGTCAGCTGGTGCGGCATGCGCGGCATGGTCACCCTGGCCGCCGCCCTGGCCCTGCCCGAGCGCTTTCCCTATCGCGACTTCATCCTGCTGGCCGCCTTCACGGTGGTGATCGGCACCCTGACCGTCCAGGGCCTGACCCTGAAGCCGCTGATGGCGCTGCTGCGCCTGCCCGACGACGATCCGGTGCGCAAGGAGCTGAAACTGGCCCGCGCCAAGGCCGCCAAGGCGGTGCTGGCCGAACTGGAGCGCGAGGATTCGCCGGCCGCCGAAGCGCTGCGCCGCGAATATGACGACGCCCTCAGCCAGACGCGGCAGGGTCGCAACGCCCGCGACTCGGCCGAGAACGCCCTGCGGCGGCGGGCGGTGACGGTGTCGCGCGAGGCCATCGCCGACCTGCGCAAGCGCGGCGAGATCGGCGACGACGCCTACCGGGCGCTGGAGGAGGAGTTCGACTGGCTGGAGCTGTCGGCGCGGGAGTAGGGGTCTTTCTCAGCCCTTCCGGAAAAACGCGTGGATCCGTTCGGCCAGGGGCTGGCTGACGCCGTCGACCTTCATCAGGTCCTCGATCCCGGCCCGGGCCACGCCCTTGGCCGAGCCGAAGGCGTGCAGCAGGGCCTTCTTGCGGCCGGGGCCGACGCCCTCGATCTCGTCGAGCGGGTTCTTCTTCAGGTCCATCGAGCGGCGGGTGCGGTGGGCGCCGATCGCGAAGCGGTGGGCTTCGTCGCGCAGCCGCTGCAGGTAGTAGAGCACCGGCGACTTGGGCTCGAGCATGAACGGCGTCTTGTCCGGCAGGAAGAACCGCTCCAGCCCCGCGTCGCGGTCCGGGCCCTTGGCCACGCCGACGATGGCGATGTCGTCGACGCCCAGGTCGGCCATCACCTCCAGCGCCGCGTCCAGCTGGCCCTTGCCGCCGTCGACCAGCACCAGGTCGGGACGGGCGGAGCTGTCGCCCTCCTCCTCTTCCTTGACCAGGCGGGCGAAACGGCGGCGCAGCACCTCCTTCATCATCCCGTAGTCGTCGCCGGGCGTCAGCTCGGTCGAGCGGATGTTGAACTTGCGGTACTGGCCCTTCATGAAGCCTTCGGGCCCGGCCACGATCATGCCGCCCACGGCGTTGGTGCCCTGGATGTGGCTGTTGTCGTAGACCTCGATCCGCTCGGGCGGGGCCTCCAGGCCGAACGCCTCGCAGACGCCCGCCAGCAGCTTGGTCTGAGCCGAGCCCTCGGCCATCTTCCGGCCCAGGGCTTCCTTGGCGTTGGTCAGGGCGTGGCCGACCAGGTCGGCCTTTTCGCCGCGCTTGGGCGTGCTGATCTCGACCTTGCGGCCGCTCTTCAGGCAGAAGGCCTCGGCCAGCAGGTCGCGGTCGGCCGGCTCCAGATTGGTCAGGATCAGCCGCGGGATCGGCTTGTCGTCGTAGAACTGGCCCAGGAAAGCGGTCAGGATCCGCTGCTCCTCGGTCGCTCCTTCACCCTCTTCCTCCGCGTTGCCGGCGGTCCGGGGGAAATAGGCGCGGTTGCCCCAGTTCTGGCCAGCCCGGAAGAAGAACACCTGCACGCAGGCCTGCCCGCCCTCGACGTGCAGGGCCACGACGTCGGCCTCCTCCACGGTCTCGGGATTGATCTGGCTTTCCTGGGCGACGGCGGCCAGGGCGCGGATGCGGTCGCGCAGGCGGGCGGCGCGCTCGAACTCCAGGTCCTCGGCGGCGGCTTCCATCTGCTGGGCGATCAGGGCCATGACCGCGCGCGACTTGCCGCGCAGGAAGGCCTCGGCCTGGTCGACCAGGGCCTGGTAGTCGTCCTTGCCGATCAGGCCGGTGCACGGGGCGGCGCAGCGCTTGATCTGATGCAGCATGCAGGGCCGCGAGCGGGTCTCGTAGACGCTGTCGCTGCACGAGCGCAGCAGGAAGGCCTTCTGCAGGGTGTTCAGCGTGCGGTTCACCGCCCCGGCGCTGGCGAACGGCCCGAAATAGTCGCCCTTAATCGTGTGGGCTCCGCGGTGCTTGCGCAGTTGCGGCGCGTCATGGTCGCGGCGGATCATGATCTCGGGAAAGCTCTTGTCGTCGCGCAGCAGCACGTTGAAGCGCGGCTTCAGCGACTTGATCAGGTTGATCTCGAGCAGCAGGGCGTCGGCTTCGGTGCGGGTGGTGACGAACTCCATCGACCGCGTCGCGTCGACCATGTGGGCGATGCGGTTGGTGTGGAAGCGGCCCTGGGCGTACTGGACGACCCGCTTCTTCAGGCTCTTGGCCTTGCCGACGTAGAGGACCTCCTCGTTCTCGCCGATCATCCGGTAGACGCCAGGCGCGTCGGGCAGGCGCGAGACCTCGTCCTTGATCAGGGCGGCGCCCTTCAGGGCGTTGGCGGGGGTGTCGGTGGTCGCGTCGGTCACGAGCGACATATAGGCGAGTCTGGCGCGGTCAGCGATCTTCGAGGCTGTGGAAGATGCGCAGGACGATCACCTGCCGGGGCTGCACATCGTATTGGAGCACATAGCCGGCCGAGCCGAAGGGAACGATGAGTTCGCGCAGACCCTCTGGGATCACCCGGCCTCGCTCAGGAATTCGCCCAGAGACCTGTAGGCGGCGACGATGGTCTCGACCGCCTCGCGGGTGACGTGAGGCCCGCGCTCTTCCAGCCACTGCCTGAGGCGGTTCAGGTCGCGTCTCGCCGTCGGCGAGAATTCGACAGTCCTCATTCGCGGATGCGAGGGCGAGGCTCCGGCGGGGGAAGTTCGGCCGTCCCTGTTTGTCGTCAATCTCGTGGGGCTGTATGACCCGCCCCATGACCACGCGCCCGCTCTTCGTCACGCCGCTCTATGAAGCCAGCCTCGCCGGCGAGAAGGGCTTCGAGACCTTCATCGACGACCTGCACGACGCCTGCATCGCCGTCGCCGAGGCCGACGAGGCCGGCCAGGCCTGGGCCGAGAAGAAGGGCTATCTGGGTTACACCTCCTACGCCTCGCTGGACGACCTGGCCCAGCGCGACAGCCTGTTCGCCGACCTCAAGAAGAAGCTCGACAGGCACGCGGCGGCCTTCGCCAAGGCCCTGTGCTTCGACCTGGCCGGCGGCAAGCTGGTGATGGACAGCTTCTGGATCAACATCCTGGAGCCGGGCGGCCAGCACACCGGCCACATCCACCCGCACAGCGTCATCTCCGGCACGGTCTACGTCACCATCCCGCTGGGCGCCTCGGCCCTGAAGTTCGAGGACCCTCGGCTGCCGATGATGATGGCCGCCCCGACCCGCGAGGCCGACGCGCCCGAGGGGCTGCAGCCGTTCGTCTATGTCCAGCCGGAACCGGGCGCGATCCTGATGTGGGAAAGCTGGCTGCGCCACGAGGTGACGCCCAACCAGGCCGAGGAACAGCGGATCAGCCTCAGCTTCAACTACGCCTGGCGGTAAGGGCGCCTTCGGGGTTGCGCCCGATGTCGCCCTTGGTGACGATGGCGGCCCGATCGGGAGGGACGACCGTGAATGCCGAAGTCGCATCCGCCGAGAAGATGAAGAGCCACGAACTACATTGCCTCGCCGACTGCGGCATCGTCATGCCGCCGACCGCTGCGGATTACGTGTCGATCCTTATGCTCTCCGTCGTCATCGCCGCCGCCTGGATCGGCGTGCGTCGGCTGACCCGTCGCCGCAAGCGGACCGACCCCGGCGGCGGTTGAAACCCGCTCGGCGTTCGGCGGGTTCTCCTGGGAACCCAGGAGAACACCCATGCCCCACGCCCATACCCCCGACCATTCAGGCGCGGCGATCACCATGCAGAAGGTCCGCCCGTTCGGCGAGGACAGCCTGGTGCTGACCACGACGGCCACCGACCGCGACGGCCGCCTGGCCGACCGCCACAGCGCCTATCACGATAACCGCTCGCCGCCCCTGGTCTGGACGCCCGTCGAGGGCGCGGCGGCCTACGCCATCATCGTCGAGGATCCCGACGCCCCGCGCGAGCGGCCGTTCGTGCACTGGCTGATATGGAACATCCCCGGCGAGGCCTCCAGCCTGCCCGAAGGCCTGCCGAACGAGGCCAGTCTGGGCCTGGTCGGCGGCGCCACCCAGGGGCGGAACGACAGCGGCTCGGTCGGCTGGTTCGGGCCGCGCCCGCCGGTTGGACACGGCGTGCACCACTATCACTTCCAGATCTTCGCCCTGGTCGAGCGCCTGCCGTTCGACGAGAAGACGCCGCTGGCCGATTTGGTCAACGCGCTGAAGGGCGACGCCCTGGCCTCCGACGACCTGATCGTCACCTACGAGGCGGCGGGGGCGTAGTCGGGCTGGGCCTGGGCGGCTTCAGCCTCCGCCTCGGTTTCCAGCGTCGCCGGTCGCGAACGCCAGTGGCGGTCCAGGCAGAAGGCGGCGATGGCCAGCCACAGCAGGCCCAGGGCCGCGTGGCCGCGCTGCCAGAACCCGACGTCGTTGCCGGTCCGCACGTTCCACACGCCGGTCAGCAGGGCCAGGACCAGCAGCAGGAAGAAGAACCAGCCCAGCGAGAAGCGCGCCAGCCGGCGGTGCTCGGGCCTGCCCCACAGGGCCCAGGCTGTGAACAGCGGGGCGAACTGGATGGCCAGGCCCACGCCGCAGGCGCGGTGCATCGGGTCGGGCCAGTGGAACAGGCCGGCGAAGAGCGCGCCCAGGCCGGTCATCGCCACCCACAGCCCGGCGAAGGCCGAGACCCGGCGCCGGCCGCCGGCGTGCTCCAGGGCCTGGGTGAAGCCGGCCCCGGCCGCGATCCCCGCCAGGCCGGCCAGGATCATGCCGACGTTGAAGATCGCCGGATTGGGCGCGGCCGGGCCGCCCAGTTCGCTGATGAACTGGGCGCCGGGCCGAAAGCCGGGAAACATGTGCTGGGCCACCAGGACGTCGGCCACCATGATCGCCGGGACGACCAGGCCGATCCTCAGCAGGGAACCCACGCTCAACACTCGCCCGGCCTCCGGCTGATTGGACGGGTACAGATCGCGCCGTGCGGGGGCGGGGTCAAGGTTGGATGAGGGGCGCGGCGGTCGGACGCCCGTGCAGCAGCCCCTACTTCTTCCCGAACAGGTTCCCGAAGAAGTCGCCCTTGTTCCAGCTCGGCCGGGCCGGGGCGTCGGCCAGTTCGCGGGCGATCTCGTAGTTGACCAGGGCGAAGCGGGCCCCGGCCTGGTAGTTGATCGGCTGGTTCAGGTCGTCGTTGGGCTTGTGGTACTGGGTGGCCAGGAAGTCCTTGAAGCCCTTCTCGCCGCCGTTCTTGAAGCCGGTCATCAGGAACACCGACGGCACGCCCTGCTCGACGAAGCGGTAGTGGTCCGAGCGGGTGAACAGGCCCTCGTCCGGCAGCGGGTCGGGCGACAGGGCGACGCCGACGCGGCCGGCGGCCCGGGCCACCGCCGGGCCGATCGACGAACGATCGGCTCCGAAGGCCACCACGTCCTGGAAGTCGTACAGCAGGATCGGCATGTCCAGATTGACGTCGGCGGCGATGCCGGCCTTCGGCACGGTCGGATTGTTGGCGAAGTATTCCGAGCCGATCAGGCCCTTCTCTTCGGCGGTGACCGCCAGCAGCACGATCGAGCGCCTGGGCTTGGTCCGGGCCTCCTTGAAGCCGCGCGCCACCTCCAGCAGGGTGGCCACGCCCGAGGCGTTGTCCAGGGCGCCGTTGTTGATCTTGTCGGCGTCCTTGCCGTGAATGCCCAGGTGGTCGAGGTGGGCGGACAAGATGATGGTCTGGGCCTTCAGGGTGGGGTCCGAGCCCTCGATCAGGCCGACGACGTTGCTGCTCCGGCGCTTCTCGATCTCGGTCTTCAGCTGGACGGTGACGTTGGCGGGCAGGGCGAAGCCCTTGACCAGGCCCTCCGGGGTGTCGGCCGCGGCCAGCACCGCGTCCAGGCTGGTCGGGGCGCCCGCGAACAGCTTGGCGCCGCCCTTCAGGCTCAGGCTGGCCAGGCCCGGGGCCTCGGCGCCGCGCACATAGGCCACGCCCTGGGCGTCGTTCCAGGTCATCCGCCATTCCTGGTAGCCGCCGACGCCGCGCGCGAACGGGCGGCGCTTTTCGTAGCTGGTGGTCGGCAAAGTCAGCACGCCGACCGCGCCGCGCCGGGCGGCCTCGGCGCGCTTGACGTTGGTGTTGCTGTAGTGGGCGCGGATCTCGGTCTGCAGGCCGGAGGGGGCGCCGTTCAGCATGACGACGATCTTGCCCTTCACGTCCAGGCCTGCATAGTCGTCGCGCCCGCGCTCCGGGGCGACGACGCCGTAGCCGACGAAGACCAGCGGGGCGGTGACCGAGGTCTCGGCCTGGCGGGCCTGGGCCGAGGGCAGGTAGTCCTCGCCGAAGACCAGGACGCCCGACTTGCCGTCGGCGCCGGTGTAGGACACCCCGCCCTCGTTGGCGGCGCGGAACGCCGTCAGGGGCACCTGCTGCAGGTAGGAGCCGTCGTCGCCGGCCGGCTTCACATGCATCAGCGCGTACTGCGAGGCCACGTAGTTGGCGGCGATGTCGTAGCCGCGCGTGCCGGCCTCCCGGCCCTCCAGCAGGTCGTCGGCCAGGAAGCCCATGTGCGCCTTGATGGCGTCGGCCGACGGCGTGAAGCCGGCGGCCTTGGCCGCCGCGGGCTTGGGCTTGGGCTTGGCGGTCGCGGCGAAGGCGGGCTGGACGGCCAGCAGCAGGGCGACGCCGGCGAGGGCGGCGCGACGGGAGAACGGCATCAAGGCAGGCTCCAGATACGGGGCGAGCCCGCGAAAGCCTGAACCTTGGCCAGACCACGGCGGCTTGTCGAGATTTCGCAACCTGAACGTTTTGTAATCTTCCCCGCAAAAACAACGTCGAAGGACAAGGAATTTCGCGCCCCGACGCGCGCTCACCGCCTTGTGCGGTTAACCGAATAACTTCACCGTCTTTGCTTAAGGCCGATTAACCGATGCGCCCGACATTGGCCTGGCAACCAGGGAGATGGTCGTGCAGGTCCTCAACACCGCCGCCGCCGGCATGTTCGCCGCGGCCGACCGTCTTGGCGCCAGCGCTCGGCGCACCGCCGCCTGGGGTCTGGAGCAGAGCCAGGCCGATCAGAAGGTCGACCTGGCCAACGAGGCCGTCGAACAGGTCTCGGCCAAGACCGATTTCAAGGCCAACGCCGCCGTCGCCAAGACCGCCGACGAGATGGCGGGCGCCCTCCTGGACATGAAGGTCTAGGTCCGGACGTCCGTCCCGTCGGCGCGAGTCGGTCCGGGCTCATCCCGCATTCCCCCCTGCGCGAGCTCGGACCCGCCGCCCTCCGGCCATGCCGGAGGGCGGCCCCTCATTTCCGGGCGTCGAGAGCCGGCTTCCAGCCGGCCGCCCGGGCCTTGGCCTCGCCGGCCGCGTCGAGCGGCGGCCCGGCGATCATCGCGTCGACCGTGGCCAGAATGGCGGCCGGGGTCTCCGAGCCGGCCATGCGATAGTCGCCGGCCGGGCCGGGGCCGGCCGGGCTGACGGCCCGCACGCGCCAGGCGTCCGGGTCTCGGCAGGCCACCCCGGCGATGGGCGAGCGGCCCGCGGCCTGGAACGTCCGGCAATAGACGCCCGAGGCGGTCTTGAACGACAGGTTGACTCGTACCGGGCCCGCGGCCTGGCCCGAGCCCTGGGTGTTCAGCGCCTGGACCAGCGGGCCGGCGGCGATCGGGGCCGGATCGTCCGCCCCGCTCAGGGTCACGGGCGGCGGCGCGGCCAGGCGGCCGATCACCAGGCCGACGACCAGGCAGGCGGCCAGGCCGATCCAGGCGGGAACGCCGCGTCCCGGCAGGCCGGGCGGCTTCGGAAGCCGGGGCTCGCGCGCCCTGGCCTTGTCCTTGAGCCTGGCCTTGCCCTTGGCCCCGGGGAAAGCGATCACCTCGGCCGGCTTGGACGCGACTGGCGGCCTGGCGGCGACCGCCGTGCTCAGGGCCTCGGGCGGCGTCTCGCGCAGGACCCCGGCATGGGCGCCCGACAGCAGCCGGCGCAGGGCGCGCTGGGTCTCGACCCGCAGGGCCAGCTGCGGGTCGGTCGCCATGGCCGCCTCGATCCGGGCCATGTCCTCGGGGGGCAGCTCGCCGTCGACAAAGGCGAAGAGCTCTTCGTCCGGAACGGTCATGGCGGGGCTCCTTGGTCGATCAACGCAGTCTGCAACGTGGCGCGGCCCCGGGCCAGGCGGCTGGTCAGGGTGCCGATGGGCACCTCCAGGCTGTCGGCGGCCTCCTGGTAGGACAGCCCCTCGATCAGCACCAGGGCGACGGCGATGCGCTGGTCCTCGGGCAGGGCGTCCAGGGCGCGCTCCACCGCCGTGGCCTCCAGCCGCGCGTCCAGCGACGGCGCGCTGGGGTCGGCGGCCAGGGCGCCCGCCTCGGGCGGGGCCAGGACGCGGCCCCGGCGCTGGCGGGCGCGGGCTTCGTCGATCCAGGCGTTGCGCATGATCCGGAACATCCAACTGTCCAATCGCGTACCGGGACGCCACTGGTCGCGGCGCAGCAGGGCGCGCTCGACGGTCAGTTGCGTCAGGTCGTCGGCGTCCGCCGGTTCCCAGGCCAGCACCCGCGCCATTCGGCGCAATCGCGGCAGCAGGGTCAGCATCTGCGTCTGGAAGGAATCCAAGGTTCGCCTTCGTCCTATGGAAGAAACGTTTCGTCGGGGACGTTCAATCCCTGAGCCTAAACTTATTTCACGCGCGTCGCGATGCGGCCATTGTGACGTCTCGCTCGTCTGGGAAACCCTGAACCGCCATGAGCCTTCGCGCCCCCCTGATCCTGATCCTGGCCGGCCTGGCGGCGCTGGGCGGCGCGCCGGCCGACGCCCAGCTGCTGCCGTCGCCGTCGTCGGTGGTCGGCCGGACGGGGCTGCCGCTGCCGCAGTTGCCGCTGGCCGACCGCCTGGCCCAGGATGTCGACGGCCTGGCCGACAGCCTGAACCCGGACGCCCTGGCCGCCGCGCGGCTGGACCGGTTGGCCGCCCTGGTCCGGACCCACCCCCGGGCGCTGGAGCTGGACGACCAGGGCCAGCCGGTGGTGCGAGGGGAGGTGCTGGCGGTCTCGCCCACGCCGGAGGCCCTGGCGAAGATCGCGGCGGCGGGCTTCGCCGTCGCCCGCCAGGCGCGGTCCGACGAGCTGGGCCTTTCGCTGGTCACCCTGACCCCGCCCAAGGGCCTCAGCGCCCGGGCGGCGGTCAGGCGGCTGCGCGACCTGGACCCCGGCGGCGACTACGACTTCAACCACGTCTATGCCGACGCCGGACTGGGCGCGGTGGTCGCGGCCTCGGCCGCCGGACCCGCCGTCGCTGGGGAAAGCGCCAAGGCGGGCGCCAAAGGGGGCGCGAGCGGACGGGCGGGGCTGCTGGACGGCGGCGTCGCGGCCGACCAGCCGGTGTTCACCCGCGTGCGGCTGGAGCAGCGCGGCTTTGCGGACGGCGGGGCGCGGCCCAGCGCCCACGGCACGGCCACCGCCTCGCTGATCGCCGCGGAGGGCGTCGGCCAGATCCTGGTCGCCGACGTCTATGGCAAGGGCCCGGCCGGCGGCTCGGCCTCGGCGATCGTCGGGGCCCTGTCCTGGATGGCCCAGGCCCGCGCGCCGGTGATCAACATCAGCCTGGTGGGACCGCCGAACGGGGCGCTGGGCGCGGCGGTCAAGGCGCTGCTGGCCCGAGGCTGCCTGATCGTGGCGGCGGTAGGTAACGACGGTCCGGCCGCGCCGGCCCTCTATCCGGCCTCCTATCCGGGGGTGATCGCGGTGACCGGCGTCGACCGCCGGCGCCGGCTGCTGCCCGAGGCCGGCCGCGCGGCCCATGTCGACTTCGCGGCCTACGGAGCCGAAGTCAGGGCCGCCGCGCCCGGCGGACGTCCGGCCAGCGTGCGCGGCACCTCCTACGCCGCCCCGGTGGTGGCCGGCCGGTTGGCGCGCCTGCTCGACGCCCCCGACCCGGCGGCGGCCCAACGGGCGGTGGCGCGCCTGGCGGCCGAGGCCGTGGACCTGGGCGCGCCGGGCGTCGATCCGGTGTTCGGCAAGGGCTTCGTCGAGGCGGCGGCGAAATAGCCCGTTTCGCGGGCTGCGAAAAAAGTCGCGGGGGTTGGAAGAAAGCGCGGGGACCGGTCGTTGGACGGGTCAGGAGGCGGACGAAGCGCCGCCTCGAGCCATTCCTCAGGAGAAGACCATGCGCAAGATCTCGTTCTTCATGACCGCCACGGCCGCCGCCCTGCTGATGGCGGCTCCCATGGCCCACGCCCAGATCCTCGGCGGCGGGGGCGGCGGCCTCGGGGGCGGCCTGGGCGGCGGTCTCGGCGGCGGCTTGGGCGGGGGGCTCGGCGGCCTGACCGGCCAGGCCGGCGGCGGGCTGACCGGTTCGGGCCAGTTCGGAACCCCTGATATCGGCGGCGTCACCTCGCGCGCCACCGAGGCGACCGGGCGGGTGCGCGACCGGGCCACCGACGCCACCGGCCGGGTGCGCGACCATGCCGACCGGGCGACGCGGCGGGCCCGCGACGCCGCCGGCGACGTCCGGGGCGCGACCGAGGGCGCGGCCCAGGGCGCGGCGAGCAACGCCAGCGCCAACGGTTCGGCTGCGGGATCCGGCTCCGCCTCGGCGGCCGGCCAGTCCCTGACCGGCGCTTTGTCGGGCAGCGGTTCGGGCGGCGGTTCGCTGGCCGCCCCGGACACCAGCGGCTTGACCTCGCGGGTCGCCGGGACCGGCCGCAACGCGGTCGGGACGGCGCGCGACCGGGCGAGCTCGGCCGCCGCGCGGGGGACCAGCGTGGCCCGCAACGCCGCCGGTTCGGCCCGTGACGCCGCCGGTTCCGCCAGCGCGGGCGGTTCGGGCGACGCCGACGCGGCCGGCGGCCTGACCGGCGACGGCCTTTCCGGCTCGCTGACCGGCTCGGGCTCGAGCAACGCTTCGACCAACCGCGGTTCGACCAGCAACAGCGGCTCGCTGGGCCTCAGCGGCTCGGCCTCGCGCCACGGCGCCAGCGCCTCGGCCAACGGCGCCGGCTCGGGCGACGTCAAGGTCGGCAACTGAGCCCGACCGCTCCGTCGGACCATCAAGGCGGCTCCGAAAGGGGCCGCCTTTTTTTGAGGTCGTGCACGAACCCCCTCTGTCGCTTCGCGACAGCTCCCCCAGAGGGGGTGCATCTGCACGGCGTAGATCCTCCTCCTTTGGGGGAGGTGGCCCCGAGGGCCGGAGGGGGCGTCCAGCCGCCCGAACGAAAAACGCCCGCCCCGGTCTCCCGGGACGGGCGTCTGATCTTCGCACCTCCGGAACCCTTACGAGTCCAGGAAGCTCCGCAGCTTACGCGACCGGCTCGGGTGCTTGAGCTTGCGCAGGGCCTTGGCCTCGATCTGGCGGATGCGTTCGCGGGTGACCGAGAACTGCTGGCCGACCTCTTCCAGGGTGTGGTCGGTGTTCATGCCGATGCCGAAGCGCATGCGCAGCACCCGCTCCTCGCGCGGGGTCAGCGAGGCCAGCACGCGAGTGGTGGTCTCCCGCAGGTTGGACTGGATGGCCGCGTCGATCGGCAGGATGGCGTTCTTGTCCTCGATGAAGTCGCCCAGGTGGCTGTCTTCCTCGTCGCCGATCGGCGTTTCGAGGCTGATCGGCTCCTTGGCGATCTTCAGGACCTTGCGCACCTTCTCCAGCGGCATGGCCAGCTTTTCGGCCAGCTCTTCCGGGGTCGGCTCGCGGCCGATCTCGTGCAGCATCTGGCGGCTGGT
>Ga0065165_1002422_pt1 | contig 15876 bp, 14 predicted proteins | sample AraplaMF_Cvi_mMF_FD_63813 | JGI IMG/M metagenome (GOLD analysis project Ga0065165, IMG submission 63813) | Arabidopsis root microbial communities from the University of North Carolina, USA - plate scrape MF_Cvi_mMF (version 2) (version 3) | ecosystem: Host-associated > Plants > Roots >...
CGCGCGGCCATCGTCGCCGCCGGCCCGATCGCCAATTTCATCCTGGGTGCGCTGATCTTCGCCGGCATGGCGCTGTATTACGGCAAGCCGAGCACGATTGCCCGCGTCGACGGCGTGGTCGCCGACGGCGCCGCGGCTGCGGCTGGCTTCAAGATCGGCGACGTCGTCGTCCAGATCGACGGCAAGCCGATCGAGAGCTTCGCCGACATGCAGCGGATCGTTGCGATGAACGCCGGTTCGGCGCTTGCCTTCCAGGTCAAGCGGGACGGCGCCATCGTGTCGCTGACCGCGACCCCCGCGCTGCTTGAGCGCAAGGATCCGTTCGGCAACAGCCACCGCCTCGGCGTGCTCGGCGTCGAGCACAAATCGCAGGCCGGCGAGGCCTCGACCACACCGGTCGGTGTCGGCGAGGCGCTGAAGATCGGCGTCGAGCAGGTCTGGTTCATCATCACCAGTACCTTCAAGTTCCTGGGCTCGCTGTTCGTCGGGCAGGGCAATCCGAACGAGGTCAGCGGCGTGCTCGGCATCGCCAAGATGTCGGGGCAGGCGGCCAGTGCCGGGTTCCAGTTCGTGATCAACCTCTGCGCCGTGTTGTCGGTGTCGATCGGCCTGTTGAACCTGTTCCCGATCCCGCTGCTCGATGGTGGCCACCTCATGTTCTACGCGGCGGAGGTTGTGCGTGGCCGTCCGTTGTCCGAGCGGACCCAGGAAATGGGGTTCCGAATCGGGCTTGGTTTGGTGCTGATGCTGATGGTGTTTGCCACTTACAATGACATCCTGAGGATGGCGGCTTCCTGATAGGGGCTTTTTTGTGGCGTTGCTGTTCAGCAACGTCTTGGAATGAAATTGAAATTACTGTGTTCGCTGCCGTTTGCGACATCACGGAAATTGGCTACAAGCGGCTTCGACTTGGGGAATCTCCCGGACCGGCGTGGGGTTGGGTCTGGTACTGATAAGGGCGCGTTGCGCGATGAAGTTTGGACTGCGACTCCGGGGTGGCTTACTCGCAACCCTGATCTTGTTCGGCGCGCCGGTGTTTGCCCCGGTTGGGGCTGGTTTTCTGTCTTCGTCTGCGCTCGCCCAGACCGTTCAGTCGATTTCCGTTGAGGGGAATCGCCGCGTCGAGGTCGAGACGATCCGTTCCTATTTCAGGCCGGGCCCGGGTGGCCGCCTTGACCAGGGCGCCATCGACGACGGCCTCAAGGCCCTGATCGAGACCGGTCTGTTCCAGGACGTGCGAATCAATCGTGGCGCCGGTGGCCAGATCATCGTTTCCGTGGTCGAGAACCCCGTGATCGGCCGCGTTGCCTTCGAGGGCAACAAGAAGATCAAGGACGAACAGCTCACCGCCGAAGTCCAGTCCAAGGCGCGCGGCACCTTCTCCCGCGCCATGGTGCAGTCCGACACGCTGCGAATCGCCGAAATCTATCGCCGGTCCGGCCGCTACGACGTGCGCGTGACGCCCGAGATCATCGAGCAGCCGAACAACCGCGTCGACCTGATCTTCACGGTCGAAGAGGGCGCCAAGACCGGCGTCAAGTCGATCGAGTTCGTCGGCAACGTCGCGTTCTCGTCCTACCGTCTCAGGGACGTCATCAAGACGCGCGAATCCAATCTGCTCAGCTTCCTCGCCAGCGGCGACATCTACGATCCCGACCGCGTCGAGGCCGACCGCGACCTGTTGCGCCGCTTCTATCTGAAGAACGGCTTTGCCGATGTTCAGGTGGTCGCCGCGCTGACCGAATACGATCCGGAGAAGAAGGGCTTCAACGTCACCTTCAAGATCGAGGAAGGCTCGCAGTATCGCGTCGGGACCGTCGACTTCCGTACCTCGATCCAGAACTTCGACCCGACCACGCTGCGCGCCTATTCGCGTGTCAACGTCGGCTCGCTCTACAACGTCGAAGCGGTCGAGAAATCGGTTGAGGAAATGCAGATCGAGGCGTCACGCCGCGGCTTTGCCTTCGCCGTAGTCCGTCCCGGCGGCGATCGTAACTTCGAGGCGCACACCGTCTCCGTCGTGTTCAACGTCGACGAAGGCCCGCGCACCTATATCGAGCGCATCAACATTCGCGGCAACAGCCGTACCCGCGACTACGTCATCCGTCGCGAGTTCGACATCTCCGAGGGCGATGCCTACAACCGCGCGCTGGTCGATCGTGCCGAGCGCCGCCTGAAGAATCTCGACTACTTCAAGACCGTGAAGATCACGACGGAGCCGGGCTCCTCCAGCGACCGCGTGGTCCTGATCGTCGATCTCGAAGAGAAATCGACCGGTGACTTCTCGATTTCGGGTGGCTACTCGACCACCGATGGCGCGCTCGCCGAAGTCTCGATCTCCGAACGCAACCTGCTTGGCCGCGGCCTGTTCGCCAAGGCGGCGGTGACCTACGGCCAGTACGCGCGCGGCTATTCGCTGTCGTTCGTCGAGCCGTACCTGCTCGACTACCGCGTCGCGCTCGGCCTCGACTTCTATCAACGCCAGCAGCTGTCCAACAGCTACATCTCCTACGGCACCAAGACGCTCGGCTTCTCGCCGCGCCTCGGCTTCTCCCTGCGTGAAGACCTGTCGCTCCAGCTGCGCTACTCGGTCTACCAGCAGGAAATCACGCTGCCGTACTATCTGGCGAACTGTAACAACATCCTTGGCTCGGCGGCCTTCAACCCGAGCCCGGCGTTCGCTGCGTCCCAGACGCCGGCGATCGACCTGACCTCGACTGCCGGCCTCGGCTGCTACAGCGACGGCGAAGCCTCGCTTCCGGTCCGCAAGGAGCTTGCCGGCGGCAAGACCCTGACCTCGGCGCTGGGCTATACGCTGACCTACAACACGCTGGACAACAACAAGAACCCCACCGACGGTCTGCTCGTCGACTTCCGCCAGGATTTCGCCGGCGTCGGCGGCGACGTGTCCTACCTGAAGACGGTGATCGACGCGAAGTACTACGCTCCGCTGGTCTCCGACATCGTCGGCCTCGTCCACGTCCAGAGCGGCATTCTGAACAAGATCGGCAGCCAGGACCTGCGCATGCTCGATCACTTCCAGATGGGTCCGAACCTCGTCCGCGGCTTCGCCCCGAACGGCATCGGTCCGCGCGACATCAACCCGTTCGACACGCAGGACGCGCTCGGCGGCACCAAGTACTGGGGCGCTTCGCTCGAATTGCAGATGCCGTTCTGGTTCCTGCCGAAGGAAGTCGGCCTGAAGGGCGCGGTCTATGCCGATGCCGGCGGTCTCTATGACTACAAGGGACCGACGACCTGGTCCGTGACCGGGGAAACGACGACGCCGGCGAACTCGAATTGTGTCCCCTCGTCCAACAACCCGCCCACGGCAGGCACCTGTACCGGTCTGATCTACGACGACAGCAAGGTGATCCGGTCGTCGGTCGGTGTCGGCTTGATCTGGCAGTCGCCGTTCGGTCCGCTGCGCTTCGACTACGCAGTGCCGCTCACCAAGGGCAAGTACGACCGTACGCAGGAATTCCGGTTCGGCGGCGGTACCTCCTTTTAATTCGATCAGCAGGACATGATCCGGCCCCTTGGAGGGGGCCGGTTCTTTCAAAAAGATCGTGCTCAATCCGTGAGATAGGGCATGATGCGGCCAGACCGCTTCATGCCGAAGCCGGACCGCGACGGGGTGGAATGGCGCAGCCGACCTTCTTCAAAAAGCCGCCAGCCACAGCGCTGGCCGACGTTGCTGCGCAGACCAAGGCGCAGCTGGTCGACCCTTCGAAGGGCGGCCAGATCATCACGGGCCTCGCTTCGCTCGACGAAGCCGGCCCGATGCATCTGACGTTCTTCGACAACCTCAAATACGCCGACGAGCTTAAGGCGACGCGGGCAGGGGCTTGCCTGGTCAGCCCGCGCTTCGAGGCCCAGGTGCCTGCCCATGTGGTCGTGCTGCGGGTGGCGCAGCCGTTCCGTGCCTTCGTCGGGATCGCCCGGGAATGGCATGCCGATGCGCTGCGTCCGCAGTCCTGGTGGGGCAATGACGGCATTGCGCCGTCGGCCATCATCGATCCCAGCGCCCGTCTGGAAGACGACGTCATCGTGGAGCCGCTGGCCGTCATCGGCGCCGACGTCGAGATCGGCAGCGGCACCGTGGTTGGCGCCGGCGTGGTCATCGGCCCCGGCGTCAAGATCGGCCGCGACTGCAATGTCGGCGCGCGGACGGCGATCCAGTGCACGCTGATCGGCAACAACGTGCTGATCCATCCCGGCTGCTCGATCGGGCAGGACGGTTACGGCTTCATCTTCTTCGGCCCCGAGGGCCACCTGAAGGTTCCCCAGACCGGCCGCGTGCTGATCCAGAACAATGTCGAGGTCGGCGCCGGAACCACCATCGACCGCGGCTCGCTGCGTGACACCGTGATCGGCGAGGGCACCAAAATCGACAATCAGGTCCAGATCGGCCACAATGTGACCATCGGCCGGAACTGCCTGCTGGCCGCCCAGATCGGCCTGGCGGGCAGCCTGACGATCGGCGACAACGTGGCGCTGGGAGCGAAGGTTGGTATCAACAACCATCTCAAGATCGGCGACGGGGCCCAGGTCACCGCGATGAGCGGCGTCAAGGACGACATCCCGCCGAACGGTCGCTGGGGCGGCTTCTTTGCCAAACCGACCAAGCAATGGTTCAAGGAAATTATCGCGGTGGAGCGCCTGGTACGCGACAGCAAGGCCGATCCGAAGAACGAGGGACGGGAATGACGGCGGAATCACCTGTTAAATTCGAGTTGGTGGATATCAATGCGATCCTCCGCACCCTGCCGCATCGTTTTCCAATGCTGCTGATCGACCGTGTGATCAACATCCGCGCCGACTATAGCGGTATCGGCATCAAGAACGTCACCTTCAACGAGCCGGCCTTCCAGGGGCATTTCCCCGAACGGCCGGTCTATCCCGGCGTGATGATGATCGAAGCGATGGCGCAGACCGCCGGCGTGATCGGCATCACCTCGGTCGAAGGTACCGAGAAGCCGCGCGCGGTGTATTTCCTCACCATCGACAAGTGCAAATTCCGCAAGCCCGTGCTGCCCGGTGACACCATCGAATACCACATGCGTTCGATCGGTCGCCGCAAGGCCATGTGGTGGTTTCACGGCGACGCCAAGGTCAACGGCCAGATCGTCGCGGAAGCCGACGTCGGCGCCATGCTGACGGACTGACCAGAAGCGGTTTCCAGGTCGCCTCAGCTTCTCAGCACGCGATCGCGCGCAGGGCAGGCATATCGGCCGGCCGTGACGTCGCGCTTGATGTTCTGGTTGAAGAACCGGCCCATGGACGGTGCGGCCAGCAGGTGTTCGACCGTGTCCGTGCTCACGCCGCAATAGCGATCATAGGCAACGTTCGTGGCCACGATGAGGTGCTGCTGCGCAGGGTCGTAGCAGACCCGCTGAAGCACGGTGCTGCGGGTGATGTCGCGGCATTCGAATGTCGCGAGATCGACGCGGCGATGGTCGCCGGTCTCGATCGTCTCGGACACGATTGGTGCGGTCGCCAACTGCGCGAGCAGGGTTGCCAGGGCCCTGACCATGATGACTTCAAGCTCCACATGAACACGTTGACGAACCGGAGCGGCCGGCTCATCCGGCAACTGAAACAGGCCGATATGATACGTCACTGGACAGATCGGGCATAGTCGCGCTAACCAGCGGAAAACCGAGCGACTTCAACACCTAATCAGACCTTCTTGATGAGTCAGATTGCTTGATGAGTAAGATTGATCCCACCGCACGGGTCGAGGATGGCGCCGTGATCGGCGAGGGCACCGAGATCGGGCCCTACTGCATGATCGGCCCGCACGTCGTGATCGGCGCGAACTGCAAGCTGATCGGGCATGTGCACATCACGGCGCAGACCACCATCGGCGACAACTGCACGATCTATCCCTTTGCCTCGCTCGGGACGCCGCCGCAGTCGCTGAGCTATCGCGGCGAGCTGACAAAGCTCACGATTGGCTCGGGCTGCACCATCCGCGAGTCCGTGACCATGAATACCGGCACGGTCGCCGGCGGCGGCATCACCACGGTCGGTGACCGCGGCTATTTCATGAACTGCAGCCATGTCGGCCATGACTGCCACGTCGGCAATGACGTGATCTTCGCGACCTCGGCGACGCTCGGCGGTCACGCCGAGATCGGCGACTTCGTGTTCATCGGCGGCCTGTCCGCCGTGCACCAGTTCACCCGGATCGGGCCGCAGGTGATGGTCGGCGGCGTCTGCGGCGTGCGCGACGACATCATTCCGTTCGGCCTCGTCAATGGCCAGTATGCCGTGCTCGAGGGACTCAACATCATCGGCATGAAGCGGCGCAAGTTCACCAAGCAGCGGCTCGCGACCGTGCGTTCGTTCTACCAGAAGCTCTTCCACGGTCCCGGCATGTTCGCCGAGCGGCTTGCCGCGGCACAGCCGCTCGCCGAGGAGGATCCCGCGATCGCCGAGATTCTCGACTTCATCGGCAAGGGCAAGCATCGCCCGCTGTGTCTCCCCGCCATCGAGAAGTGATGTCTGGAATGGCCGCGGACATGACATCGGCGGCAGCGGAGATTTCATCGCCCATCGGCGTGGTCGCCGGTGGTGGCGCGATGCCCTTCGCGGTCGCCGACTCGCTCGCCGCGCGCGGCATCACACCGGTGCTGTTCCCGCTGCGCGGCGCCTGCGATCCGGTGCGGGCGGAGCAGTTCCGCCATCGCTGGATTTCGGTCGGTCAGCTCGGTCGCGCGATGCGGCTGTTCCGCGAGGAAGGCTGCCGCGACCTGGTCTTCATCGGCACATTGGTGCGGCCTGCGCTCACCGAGATCCGGTTCGACGTCACGACTCTGCGCCTGCTCGGTAATGTCATCCGTGCCTTCCGCGGTGGTGACGATCACCTTCTTTCCGGCGTCGGCCGCATCCTGGAGCAGGGCGGCTTTCGCATGGTCGGCATCAAGGATGTCGCGCCCGACCTGCTGATGCCCGAGGGTTGCATCACCCGCGCCTGGCCGAACGACAACAGCAAGGCCGACATCGAGCGTGGCTGCGCCGTGCTGGCCGCGCTCGGCCCGTTCGACATCGGCCAGGCCGCGGTGGTGATCGACGGCCACGTGGTGGCGGTCGAGGACATCGAGGGCACCGACGCGCTGCTTGCGCGCGTGGCGCGCCTGCGCGAGGAGGGGCGGATCCGCGCCGCGGCCGGGCGGGGCGTGCTGGTGAAGGCGCCGAAGACCGGGCAGGACCTGCGCTTCGACCTGCCGACGATCGGTCCTCGCACGCTCGAAGGTGTCGCCAAGGCCGGCCTTGCCGGCATCGCCGTGATCGCCGGCAACACTATCGCCGCCGAGCCGCAGGCGATGATCTCGTTTGCCGATTCCAAATATCTCTTCGTCATCGGTCTGCCGGCGTGATGCAGGGTCGCGATCCCAAGCGCAGGATTTTCCTGATCGCGACGGAGGAATCCGGCGACCGGCTCGGCAGTGCCTTGATGAAGGTGCTGCGCCAGCGGCTCGGCGACGGCGTGCAGTTCGTCGGGGTTGGCGGCCGGACCATGGCGCGCGAGGGGCTGGAGACGCTGTTTCCGATCGAGGAGCTGTCGATCGTCGGCTTCGCCGCGGTGATCCAGCAATTGCCGAAGATCCTGAAGCTGATCCGCCGAACGGCCGAAGCGGTGATCGAGGCCGCGCCCGACGCTCTCGTCATCATCGATAGCCCCGATTTCACCCACCGCGTCGCCCGCAAGGTGCGCGCGAAGAATCCTGCGATCCCGGTGGTCGATTACGTGTCGCCCTCGGTGTGGGCCTGGCGGCCGGGCCGGGCGCGCGCTATGCTCGGCTATGTCGACCACGTGCTCGGCCTGCTGCCGTTCGAGCCCGAGGAATACCGCAGGCTCGGCGGCCCGCCCTGCAGCTATGTCGGCCATCCCCTGGTCGAGCAATTGCCGTCGCTGCGGCCGAATGCCGAGGAGCAGGCGCGCCGCGACGCCGAGCCGCCGGTCCTGCTGGTGCTGCCCGGCAGCCGCCGCAGCGAGATCAGACACCATCTCGGCGTATTCGGCGCGACGCTCGGACAGTTGTTGGCCGACGGCCGCGCGTTTGAGCTGATACTGCCGACCATGCCGCATCTCGAAGCCACCGTGCGCGAAGGCACCGCGAGCTGGCCGCTCAAGCCGCGGATCGTGGTGGGCGAGAACGAGAAGCGCGCAGTGTTCCGCATCGCGCATGCCGCGCTGGCGAAATCCGGCACGGTGACGCTTGAGCTCGCGCTGTCGGGCATTCCGATGGTGACGGCTTACCGCGTCGGTTCGATGGAGGCCTTCATCCTGCGCCGCGCGATCCGCGTGTCCTCCGTGATCCTCGCCAACCTCGTGCTCGGCGAGGACGTCATTCCGGAATATCTGCAGGAGGAGTGTATACCGGAAAAGCTGGCGCCGGCGCTGACGGCGATCCTCGCTGACACGCCGCTGCGAAAGCGTCAGGTCGAAGCGTTCTCGCGCCTCGACCAGATCATGTCGACAGGCAACAGATCGCCGAGCGTGCTCGCCGCCGACATCGTGCTTACGACGATGCGCAAGGGCAAGCGAAGCTGAAGCGCGATGAGATCTGGATGAATCGTCATCGCGCTTCAGGTTGTCGTTTGCGCATGATCTTTTCGGAAAACCGCTTCGCACTTTTCCGGATCATGCTTTAGCCCATCCCGCCGTCGACCCGGAAACACTGGCTGGTGACGCGCTGGCTTTCGTCGGATGCGAGATACAGCGCCATGCTCGCGATGTCCTCCGGCGTCACCGCGTCGGGGACGGCCTGTCGGGTGCGACGGATTTCGGCGATGACCTGCTCGTCCGGATACCAAAGGCGGCGCTGGCGCTCGGTGATCACCATGCCCGGCGCGATGGCATTGACGCGGATGCGATCGGGGCCGGCCGACCGTGCCAGCGAATTGGTGAAGCCGACGATGGCGGCCTTCGCCGCGGCGTAGACCGGGAGAGCCGGGGCACCGCGCATCCACGCCACCGACGACATGTTGATGATCGAGCCGCCGCCGCGCGCCTGCATCTGCGGCACGATCGCCTGCGCGGCGAAGAAGACGTGCCTGAAATTGACACCCATGGTCCAGTCGAAATCGGCGGGCGTCACCTCGGCCACCGCCTGGCGCTTGTCGTTGGCAGCGTTGTTGACCAGGACCGCGGCATCGCCGAGCGCTCCGTGCACCTTCGCGATCGCCGCGCGCAGGGCGTCGATGTCGAGCAGGTCGCATGGAATGAACAGCGGTTCGGTACCGGAGGAATTCTCGATCTCCCGTGACAAGGCTTGGCCGGCATCCTGATCGATATCGAGGAAGGCGACGCGGGCTTTCTGGGCTGCGAAGGCGCGCACGAAGGCGGCGCCAATGCCGCTGGCGCCGCCGGTGATCAGCACCACGCGGCCGGCAAGGCTGGAATAGGTCACTTCAGTCATGCGATCAGGCGCTCCGTCTCGGGATCGAACAGGCAGATCCGCCGCGTGTCGAGCGCGAAGGACGTGATGGCCCCAGGCGCGGGGCGGATATCGGGCGAGAGACGCGCCTGCGCCGGCTCGCCGCCGAGCCGCAGCAGGACGATGGTCTCGGCGCCGGTGGGCTCGACCATCTCGACGGGCGCATCGACCAGAACGGGGGCTTCGGACGAGAAGACGCGGCCGGCCTCGGCGATGCATTCCGGCCTGATCCCGACGACCACGGCGCGGCCGACATAGGGCGCCGCCGCATCGTGTCCCTGCAAGCGCAGGCGAACCTCGTCCGGCCGGCCCGCGCCGATCACGGCGACCAGTCCGCCGCCGTCGCTCTCGAGTTGCCCCGACATCGTGTTCATCGGCGGCGAGCCCATGAAGCGGGCGACGAACAGGTTGGCGGGATAGCGGTACACGGTATCGGGATCTGCGAACTGCTGTACCACGCCGCGATGCATCACCGCGATGCGGGTCGCCATCGTCATCGCCTCGATCTGGTCGTGGGTGACATAGATGATGGTGGCGCCGATGCGCTGGTGCAGCCGCTTGATCTCCATCCGCATCTCCACGCGCAGTTTTGCGTCGAGGTTGGAGAGCGGCTCGTCGAACAAGAAGAGCAGGGGATCGCGCACCAGCGCCCGGCCCATCGCCACACGCTGGCGCTGGCCGCCCGAGAGCTGCGACGGCTTGCGGCCGAGCAGCGGCTCGATCTGCAGCAGCTTTGCGACATTGGCGACCGCCGCGTCCTGCTCGGCTTTCGGCACATGACGGCATTCCATGCCGAAGGTGATGTTCTGGCGCACCGTCATCGAGGGATAGAGCGCGTAGGACTGGAACACCATGGCGATGTCGCGGTCCTTCGGTGGGACGTCGTTGACGACGCGGCCGCCGATTTCCACGGTGCCGTCACTGGCGCGATCGAGCCCGGCGACGATGTTGAGCAGCGTGGACTTGCCGCAGCCGGATGGCCCGACCAGCACGGTGAACTCGCCGCTCTCGATGTCGAGGTCGATGCCCTTCAGCACCTCCAGATTGGCGTAGCGCTTCGACAGGGCGCGAATGCTCAACGCGGCCATAACAACTCCATTGACGGCAACTCCATCATTTCACGGCGCCGGCGGTGAGGCCGCGCACGAAATATTTGCCGCCGATCAGGTAGATCAGCAGGGTCGGCAGGGCGGCGATCATCACGGCTGCGCTTTGCACGCCGTGCTGGGGGATATCGGCGACCGCGGCGGAGAGCGCGATCAGCGCGGCGGTGACGGGCTGCTGCTGGCCGGTCGTGAACGTCACGCCATAGAGGAATTCGTTCCAGATATGGGTGAACTGCCAGATCACGGTGACGACCAGGATCGGCGGCGAGAGCGGCAGGATGATGCGCCAGAAGATGCGGAAGAACCCGGCGCCGTCGATGCGCGCAGCCCTGATCAACTCCTGCGGGATCGCGACGTAGTAGTTGCGGCAAAATAGCGTGGTGAAGGAGAGCCCCTGGATCGTGTGGATCACGACCAGGCCCGTCAGCGTGTTCATCAGGCCGGTATCGCGCAGCACGATGGTCCAGGGCAGCAGGCGCATCTGCTGCGGCAGGAAGATGCCGAGCGTGACGATGCCGTAGATCCAGTTGTCGCCGCGGAAGCGCCAGAGCGAGATCGCGTAGCCCGCGACGGCGCCAAGCAGAGTGGAGAAGATGGTCGCGGGGATCGTCACGAGTGCGGAGTTCAGCATGTGGGGCCGGATGCCGGCGCAGGTCTCGGCGACGCAGAAGCCGCTCCATGCCGTGGCGTAATTGCTCCAGGCCAGGTGTTGCGGCCAGCCGATCATCGAGCCCTGCGCGATCTCCTCGTTGGTCCGTAGCGAATTGAGTATGACCACGGCCAATGGCGCGAGCCATGCGACGGCGATCAGCGACACGATCAGATAGATCAGGATCCGTCCCGGTACGAAGCTCTGGTTACGCATGGGTCGCCCGCCGTCGCTGGACGTAGCGCCACGCCGCATAGGGCAGCAGCACCGCAAGGAGAATGAGCAGCATCAGGACAGCAGCCGCCGCGCCTCGTCCCAGCAGGCTGCGCTGGAACATCAGGTCGTAGACAACCAGCGCCGGGAGCTGGGTCGCAATCCCGGGGCCGCCATTGGTGAGTGCGCGGACGAGGTCGAAGGTCGAGATCGCGAACTGCAGCTGGATGACGATGACGGTGATGGTGATCGGCCACAGCGTCGGCAGGATGACGCGCCGGTACATGCGGAAAGGCCCGGCGCCGTCGATCTGCGCGGCCTTGATCAGATCGGCATCGACGGAGCGAAGGCCGGCGAGGAAGAGCGCCATCGCGAAGCCCGAGGATTGCCAGATCGCGGCGATGACGATGGTCCAGATCGCCATGTCGCGATCGATCAGCCAGTCGAACCGGAACGAGGTCCAGCCGAGGTCGTGGACCAGCTTCTGGATGCCGAGGCCAGGATTGAGCAACCAGCTCCAGACCGTGCCGGTGACCACGAAGGACACCGCGAGAGGGTAGAGGAAGATGGAGCGCAGCACGTTTTCGCCGCGAATGCGCTGATCGAGCAGGATCGCCAGGATCAGCCCGGTCGCGAGGCTCAGCAGCACGAAGGCGCTGCCGAACAGCAGCAGATTGTCGAATGCGATCTGCCAATTCCGCGACGAAAGAACCGAATTGTAATTGCGCAAGCCCACCCAGCCCGTCAACGGGACCAGCGTGGACGGCGTGAACGATATCCAGATCGTCCATAGCGTAAACGCGATGAGATGCGCGGCCGAGAGCAGCAGCGGCACCCAGATCGTCAACAGTTCGGGCAGCCGGCGGATCATGTCAGAAGCCGCCGGCCGCCCCGGTCTTGGCGAGACGATTGTTGTCAACGGGCACTCTCGACAGCTTCGGCGAGGCGTGTGGCGGCTTGCTCGGGCTTGATCGATTTGTTCTTCACGAACTCGGTGATGACGTCGATCATCGCGGCGGTCATGCCGTTTTCAAGTGCCATGTTGTGCGCCATGCTGAGGACGGCCTGATTGCTGGCGATCGCCTCCTTCAGCGCGGCGGCGGTCCGGCGCTGGCCGTCCGACCAGCCTTCGCCCGAGAGATCGACATCGGTGCGTACGGGGATCGACCCTGTGATCTGCGAGTACATGGTCTGGATCGCCGGATCCATGACGAGCTGGGCCATCAGTGTCTGGCCGGCCTGAAGGTCGGCTTCCTTGCGCTGCCAGAAGATGAAGGCGTCTGCATTGAGCAGGAACACCGGCTTGCCGTTGTCGCTCGGGCCCGGCGCGATCGTGAAATCGTCGAGCTTGAAGCCGGCGTTGCGCAGCACGCCTTGCGCCCAGCCGCCCATGATCATCATGCCCATGTCGCCGTCGATGAAGCGTTTCAAATTGGTCGAGAAGTGCTGGGCTCCGACATTGGGGTCCATCCAGTCGGCGATCTTGCGGACCTGCACGAACGACGCCTTGATCTCGGGGCCTTCCAGAGCCTTCTTGTCGAGATTCATGATGGCGGCGCGATACGCGGTCGGGCTGATGCCGGCGAGGGATGCCTCGAACTTCTGGCCGTCGTCGGGACGGGTGCCGCCGTTGGCGACGGGGAATGCGACGCCGCCCGATTTCATCTTGTCGGCGAGATCGTTGAACTCGGCCCAGGTGACGGGGATCTTGTCGGCCTTGGCCTTGTCCATCGCGCGCTTTGAGAGGAACAGCATGTTGGTGCTGTAGATCTGCAGCGGCAGCGCGATCCATTTGCCGGCTGGCTTGTGCAGTTTCGCAAGGTCCGGCGCGACGACCTTCTCATAGCCGGCCGCCGCGACCACAGCGTCGAGATCGACGGTCGGAGCGATCTTCGACCAGGCCGCGATCTCAGGACCCTTGAGCTGCGAGCAGGCCGGCGGATCGCCGGCGATGATCTGGGCGCGCAGCTTGTTCATCATCTCGGTGGTGAAGCCGGGGACGGGCGAGTGCTGCCAGATGCCGCCCTTCTCCTCGAACTTCTTGCCGAGCGCGGTGATGGCCGCGCCGTCGCTGCCTGCGGACCATTGCGAGATCGCGGTCAGGCGCGGCTTGGCCGCCGCGCTTTGCGCGCGGGCAAAGGCCGGCAGTGCCAGCGCGGCAGCGGATCCAGCGAGCAGACGACGCCTTGTGGTGGTGATCGGCATGGCAGTTCCTCCCGGTGTGAACTTTTGTGTTGGATGCCTGAGGCGGCGCGTCAGGCATGTCAGGCGGCCTCCGTCGAGGCCGCAGGCATTCCGCCGCGGCTGGCGAGGCAAAAGGCGGCAAAGGCCAATGCGGCCTTCGGATCATTGCCGTTCGAGGGCGGCACGAAGGCGAGCGACACCTGCGCCAGTTTGCGGCCGCCCAAGAGGCAGGCGTCGATCCCGTCGGCCACGGCTTTGCGATCCTCCTCGGCAAGAGCCGACGGCCAGCCGCTGACGACAACGCCGCGGCATGGCTTGACGTTCAACGTGTTGCCGATGGCAAGGCCGAGCCTGAACAGCCGCTGCCGCAATTCCTGGCGCACTCGCGAGGTGAGGGGGATCGTGTTCACCCACTCATTGCCGAGCCGGAGCAATTCGGCTTCTGTGGTGCGCAGCAGCTCGGCCAGCGCCGGCAGCGACGTATAGGCTTCGACGCAGCCGTGATGGCCGCAGCGGCAGCGCGGGCCGTCAGTTTCGAACACCATATGGCCGAGCTCGACCGGCTGGAGCGTGTCCTCCTCGACCGGATCGTCCGTCCATGTCGCGGCGACGCCCTGGCCGACAAACACGAACAGATGCGCGTCGCTGAACGGATAGTTCTCGGTGCGGCAGCGATGGAAGGTCGCATGCGCCACCACCGAATTGGTGAAGGCGACCGCGACGACAGGAAACAGCTCGCCGAACATCTCCCCTATGCGTCCGATGTCGCAGGGAATGATCGGGTTGCCGAACTCGCTCAGTCGGCCGAGGCCGGGAATGGTGATGCCGATCTGCGCCAGCGTGATGCGGCGGCGACGCGTCCAGTCGCGCAGCAAGGTCAGCGCCTCGCGAAACACCCGTCCAACGCTATCGACGGTCAGTTTCTGCGGCAGCGGCACGCGCTCTGAGTAGTGCAACTCGCCCGACAGACCGCCGACGCCGATGCCGAGCCACTGGCCGGTCAGCTCGAGCGCGCCAAGCGCCACGGTGCGATCGAGCGACACGAGGCCCGTGGGGCCGCCGACATAGGGGGCAGGGCGCCTGACTTCCTCGATCAGGCCCTCGGCCTTCAGGTCGAACAGGATGCGCGACAGGCTCGCTTCGGACAGACGCACGGACTTTGCCAGCGGCGGCCGGAACGAGCCGCCGGACTGGAGCAAATGGGTCAAAATAGCAGCGCGCGTCTGCCGCCGACTTCTCGGCTGCTCCGGCATTTCCATCCCTGTCGTCATTCTTACTTAGTGTAAGGATGCGCGCGGAGCATTTCGGCTGTCAAGCGCTCGCGGGTGTGACAAGCCGACTTGTTGTTGTGCGCGGCAGCAAGGGGCGGTTGGCTTCGTAGTTTGTAGAGTGGGCAAAGCGAAGCGTGCCCACCACCTGTCTCCATCATTGAGAGGTCGTGGGCACGGCGCAAGTGCGCCTTTGCTCACCCTACGGCACCGCGCTAGGCAGCGGGCGGCCGTCCTTCCTGCCATTCCGTCAATTCGGCCTTGGGGTCGTACCAGTTGGCCGCGTCCGATCGCCAGATGTGGACCTCGGGTCGTTCCGCGATCGGCGTATCCAGGCATCCCATCCGCAGCAGGATCGTGTCCTTGCCGTCGCGCGCGGCGACGATGTGCGATCCGCATTGCGAACAGAAATAGCGTGTCTTGCCAGGAGAGGATTCGAAGCCACGCAGCAGCTCTTCGCCCTTGATCCAGCGAAAGCTCGCGCGCGGCACGTTGGTAACGGTGGAGAAGGCCGAGCCGTGAGTCTTTCGGCAGGTCTGGCAATGGCAATGAACGATCATGCTCGGGGCGGCATCGACTTCGTAGGCGACGTCTCCGCAGAGACAGCTTCCGGTGAGCATGAGGGTGTCCTTCCGAGTTGGGGCGCGTAGGGTGGATTAGCCGTAGGTGTAATCCACCAGTTTGTCGCCGCGTGAAAAGTCGTGGGCTACGCTTCGCTAACCCACCTTACGGCACCTGCGCACAAACAAAAACGGCGCCATCTTGCGATGGCGCCGCTTCGAGAGCCTAATCAGCTCAGGTCTTACTTGCGGTCCTTGATCGCGACGTAGTCGCGACGGGTGACGCCGGTGTAGAGCTGGCGCGGACGGCCGATCTTCTGCTGCGGGTCCTCGATCATCTCGCTCCACTGGCTGATCCAGCCGACGGTGCGGGCGACCGCGAACAGCACGGTGAACATCGAGACCGGGAAGCCCATCGCCTTCAGCGTGATGCCCGAATAGAAGTCG